>Ga0302320_10010270_pt1 | contig 19967 bp, 15 predicted proteins | sample Bog_T0_3_FD_202130 | JGI IMG/M metagenome (GOLD analysis project Ga0302320, IMG submission 202130) | Peat permafrost microbial communities from Stordalen Mire near Abisko, Sweden - Bog_T0_3 | ecosystem: Environmental > Terrestrial > Soil > Wetlands > Peat | place: Sweden: Abisko, Stordalen Mire... | reverse complement strand
ATTGGTGTCCTTCACGGCGAAGTCCATCGTCATGGCGCCCATGAATCCGGGGATTTTTTCATGGCGAATAGTGGCGGTATGGCGGTCCGGGCTGAGTTGCAGGACGATTCCCCGCCCGGAATAGACGGCGGCTGTTTCTGAGTTTGCGCTGGTCGTTTCGGTTGGCCGGCAACCGCAGAGGTGCAGGACAATCGCGAGGGCAGCCAAAAACCTGAGACTTTTCATCTATTATTATTCATTACGAAGCCGGGCGATTTCGCCCGCAATTTTATCGGCGACATCTTCCTGCAAGCCATCAAAATACGTTCGCACCCGGCCGTGGGGGTCGACCAGGGCGATTCTTTCCGTGTGAACGAAATTCCCGGGCATATAATTCAATGGGTCGGGATCGCCCTGCGCCAAAAAGCTCGTGCTGATCAACAGGTAGAGATTGGTCTTAGCACCCGTCAGCAGCAGCCAGCGATTGGTATCCGCGCCAAATTGATTGCCATATTTGGCCAAAACCGGGACGGTGTCATCGCGGGGATCCACGGTTAAAGAGACAAGCATCACGTCCGGCTGGCTGGCGGTGACTTTCTGCAGCTCGGCCATGTGCCGGTTTACGACCGGACAGGTTAAGGAACAACTGGTAAACAGAAAATCAACCACCAGAAATTTTCCCGCCACGTCCTTTTGGGTAATGGACCGCCCGGTGCGATCGGTCAGGCTGAAATCCACCAAATGGCGCTGGTTTTCGGGGATGACATCCGTGGATTGCTCACGACGTTTTAGGGCCACAACCGCGAACCAACTGCCCGCCGTGGCGACGAGGGCCAACACGAAAATCGCGACAATGACCAGCCGGTCACCGCCCGCTTTCGCGGGCGGCGGGGTAATAAGGGAGGCGGACGGATCAATCACAATGGCTAGAACATATAGCTGATGCTGACTTTGAACAATACCGGGGCAGCGAGTTGATTGCCGGTGACCTGCGGAAAGTCGGGTAATTTCGCCTCGGAATAGATGATCACCCGGTGAATAGGGAGCTCGAATCCCGGGGAGCTAATTGGCGTCGATCCACACGAGGGTTCCGGCGGGAAGACGGTCGAACAGAGGAATCAGCTCGGCATCGGAGAGATGGATGCAGCCGCAGGACGAGGGATGGCCGATGGTATTTTGGTTGGCGGTGCCGTGAATGTAGATATAGCGCTGATGGGAATCCACGTTTCCGCCCTGATTTCTGCCGGGTTCCAGTCCTTCCAGCCACAGAATGCGGGTGGTGATTTTTGCGTCCGCAAAGCCGGGTTGGGAAGTATGTCCCACGTTCTGGCGCGCCCGGAACACGGTTCCGGCAGGGAAGCCGGCGCCAATCTTCTCGCGGATTCGATGCAGCCCCAGCGGCGTGCAGTTTGATCCCTCCCGCTGGCCGATTCCAAAACGCGAAGTGGAGCAGGGAACGGTGCGGCTGAGTTTTTGATCTTCGAACAGCGACAAAGATTGGTCGGCTACGGAGATGGTCAAAATAAGGGATGTCGGGTGAACCGCAGTTCTTTCGCAGGCTGCGAGCAATGCTTCCGGTAATATCAAAATGGCCGGCATGACTAATCTTTTTTAAATCTTTTAACGAGCACCTTGGAGTTGCGTCCACTCTGATCGTATTTCTCGCGGCGGGCGGGCGGCAGATCGTCCGGCGTCCCTTCACTGAAACCGCCTTTGGATTGGAAATAGGTGAACGCCTGGGTGGAGAGAGTGATTAACTCATTCAGCCCCATTTCACGGGCCTTACTCTCGATAAACTGGATCAGCTTGCGCCCGATTCCCTGATTTTCATGCAGGGAATTCACGTACAGGCAAGCGAGTTCCGCCTTCTTTTGGTCGGGATAAACATGGAGAGCGACGCAGGCGACCGGGTTTTTATCGATTTCAAACAGGTAATAGTCGCCCAGAGTCTTTTCAATCATACTCCGGCTGCGTTTGACCAGCTCATCGGCCTCCACCGCCTCCTTGGTGAGAACCTGGATGGCGCGGATATCTTTTTTCTTGGCCGGGCGGATTTGCTGATATTCGTTCGCGTAAACCAGCGTGCCGATACCGTCATTGGAGAAAACCTCGGACAGCAGGCCTTCATCGACGCGTCCATTGATAATATGGACCCGGGGCACTCCGGCCTTGCAAGCGGCAGCGGCATATTGTGCTTTGGAAAGAATTTCCGGCGCGAATCCGGCGCCGTTTTGCTGTAGCAGGGTCTGCAGCTCGGAAACCAGCATCTGGCGGATGAGCTGTCCGTTATAGGTCAAGCCATCGCTGGCAGTGATGAAAATCAATTTGATGGCCTTGAGCGCTTCGGCCACGGCCAAGGCAACGCCGTCAGAATTGACGCGGTACGTATTGCCATCCCCGTCAAAGCCCAGCGGGGGAATGACCGGGACGACCCCTTGAACGAGGAGGGTCTGGAGCAGTTCCGTGTCCACACGTTCCACTTTGCCGGTGAACAAATGGTCGACGCCTTGAATGATCCCCATGGGATGGGCGATAATGACATTCGTGCTTGCCGCCCGCAGGTCGTTGGCGGACAGGCCCTCGAGGATTTCGTGGGTCAGCCGGTTGGCGGCGGTCAAGGCGAGCTTAAGTGTGGGAGCGTCGGTGATGCCGGCGCCATCGAAGTCCGACGCTTTGACATTTTGCTCTTCGGCCAGCGCTTTGATCTGGGCGGAGGCCCCATGGACAAGAACCACGCGAATGTTCAACGAGCGCAAAACGGCGACATCCAACAGAATGGTGGTGAAATTTTCATCGGTGACAATGGCGCCATCAATCGAGAGAATGAAGGTTTTCTCGCGAAATTGCGGTATATATTGCAGGATTCCCCGCAGATCATTCGGTTTCACGTTGGCTGTTTATGGTAATGACAATGCCAAACAAGTATTCGGTTTTCGCCGGGATTCAACTATTAAATTCATTTGACCGGCTGCCGGGCAGTCTGACCCCCTCGCTTCGCGGGCAGTTTTCGGTGGTCTGTGGCTTGTCAAAGCCATGTTATTGGCTTATGATCCGGCAATGTCGTTGATGAAAATTCTGGGATTTTTCGGCCTGATTTTAGCAAGCAGCCCTTTATTGGTGGCCGATACCCTCCAGCTTAAGGATCAATCGGCCGTTACGGGCAAGATCCTGGCGGAGAAGCCGGACTCCGTGGTGGTCGATGTTGGGTACACGGTGCTGGTGGTTCCGCGGGCATTTATTGCAAAGTTGTCCAAATCCACCGACGCGGTTTTGCCGGTTACCACGGCTTCGAATTTGCTCTCCAGTGTCCTGTCTTCACAGTTTTACTACCCGGCGGTTACCGGGACGCCCACCCGGGGTGTCAGTGACCTGGTCAAACAGATCGGCGAAGCGGTCGTTCAGGTGAGGACGCCGGGTGGACTTGGCTCCGGTTTTTTTATCAATGCGGATGGTTATTTGATCACGAATTTCCACGTGATCGAAGGTGAAACGGAAATTTCCGTGGAAGTCTATCACCAGACCGACGGCCAGTTGGATCGTGAGACCTATAAACAGGTCAAGATCATTGCTATCAACAAATTTCACGATTTGGCCCTGCTGCACATCGAGGATAAGAACGCGCCGAAATTCAAATATGTGACGCTGGGCAATTCGGATGCGCTAACGGTGGGCGACGCCGTGTTCGCCATTGGCAGTCCGCTGGGATTGGAGCGGACGGTCACCTCGGGCATCCTCAGCACCAAAACCCGCGAACTGGAAGGGCAACTCTACCTGCAGACGAGCGCCCAGATAAACCCTGGCAACAGTGGCGGCCCGCTGTTCAATCTGGCCGGTGAGGTGGTGGGGGTGACCAACATGAAAATCACTTTCGGCGAAGGCCTGGGATTTGCCATTCCCGCGGAGCTCGTCCGCAACTTCCTCGATCATCGCGACGCTTTTGCCTATTCCGCGGATAATCCGAACAACCCCTACCGTTATCTCGATCCGCCCAGCCGCACGCGGCACGTTGTTCCCACCGCCCAGTGATTTTGGTCTTATCGGGATTTTTGCCTGCGGAATAAATAATAATTATGACAATGAAGAAGTGTTACGGTTTCTGCCTCGCCTTGTTTTTTGGATTAACCATGGGAATCCCGGCGGCCATTCCGCCCGCGGAAAATCTGCTTCCTGCCGACACCCTGTTCCTGCTCGCGGCGCCGGATATTGACCAGGCGCGGGCGGCATCGAAGGTTTCACCCGGCTGGCTGCTCTGGAGCGATCCCGCCATGAAACCCTTCCACGACAAAGTCATGGGAAAGTGGAATGAGACGTTTATTGCTCCGTTCGAACAAAATTTGGGAATCAAGATTTCCGATTTCACCGAACTGCTGAAAGGACAATTCACTTTTGCGGTCACCCAAAACGGGTGGACCGGCGACGACAGTACGGAGCCCGGAATTTTGCTGCTGCTGGATGTCAAAGATAAGACGGACCTGCTTAAGACCAACCTGGCCAAGCTGAAAAAGAAATGGATCGACGACGGCAAGGCCATTCACACGGAATCCGTCCGGGGCGTGGATTTCACGGTTGTCCCTCTCTCCACCAATGACCTGGCCAGCCTGCTGCCGCATCGCGAGCCGGTGCACGAGTTGGGCAAGCCCGAAAAGCCGGCCAAGCCCGGTTTGATTGTCGTGGGTCAGTATCAGTCGCTGTTGATCGTCGGCAATTCCTTGAAAGCCGTGGAACCGGTGGTGGCGCATTTGACGGGGGGCTCCTCGCCGGCGTTGCGGGATGACGCGACCTTTGCGAGTGACCAAGGGGCGCAATTTCGCGGATCGCCTCTGTATTATGGCTGGTTCAACGCGAAGACGCTGTTCGGCATTCTCGCCAGTTTGCCTGATCCCGCGCCCAATCCGGAAGCCCCGACCCTGACGCCGCCGATTTCCGCCAAGGCGATGCTGGTGGCTTCGGGTCTGACCGGGCTGAAGTCGGTCAGCCTCAGTTACCGGGAATCGCGGGAAGGATCGCAAATGGACGTGTTTGTTTCCGCGCCGGAATCGGCCCGGCAAGGATTGTTTAAAATATTGGCCGCGTCCGCCAAAGACACCGCGCCGCCGGCGTTCGTTCCCGATAGCGCGATCAAATTCAGCCGCTGGCGCATTGATCTGCAAAAGTCGTGGACGGAATTGCTCAAAACGGTGGGCGGAATCTCGCCCGCCTATCTTAGTTATATCAACGCCGGCTTGGACACGGCCAACGGCATGGCTCAACAAAAAACCCCGAACTTTGATTTTCGCCGGGATCTGATCGGTAATCTCGGTGATGATGTTGTGATGTATCAGAAGGCGCCGGCGGGTGCGGACGTGAAGGCGCTCAGAGATCCACCTACCCTCTACCTGATCGGTTCGGCCGACCCCGATGCGGCCGGTCATGCTTTGGGAAGCGTCCTTGGTTTGTTGGGCACCCCGGATTCCCGGGATTTTCTTGGGCATAAGATCTATTCCATTGCCTTGCCCGGCCAGCGGACCTCGGTCTCCGCCCCGGCGGCGGGTCGCCCGTTCTATTACAGCTCCGGCAACGGATACCTTATCCTCAGCATGGATGAATCCATGGTGGAAGAGTTTTTGCGCAGTTCCGACGGGAAAACCGCCCCCTTGCGGAGCAAGCCCGGTTTGATGGAGGCCGCCCAGCACGTTGGTGGCACCGGCGGCGGACTCTTTAGTTATCAGGACGCGCGCGAATCCATGCGCATTTCGTTTAACGCGCTCAAGACGGTATCGGCGGGCAGTGGGGCGGCTCAGTTGATGATTCCGCCGGCTTTTCGTGACTGGTTTGATTTCTCCTTACTGCCGGATTTCGATCGGGTATCCCAGTACTTTAATTTCACGGTATTTGGCGGCAGCGCCTCCACGGAGGGGCTGGCCTTCAAGTTTTTCGCCCCGCGACCTCCCCAGTTAAAGTGACCCGGGCGGCGGCGCCCGCCGCAAAGCCAAAGAAAAAGGCCGCTCCATGATAGAGCGGCCTTTTTTGATTCTTCCAGGGAAACCTTACTTGCCCTTGCTGGCGCGGAACTTGGCCCAGCGCGCTTTTTGCGCTGCCCGAATTTTCGCGATCCCGGCGGCGCTAATTTTCTTTTTGCCTTTGGGGACCGTGACCGCGGCGGTTTCCTGGCCGGCGGATCCGAGCAGTTGGCCCAGTTCCGCTTGCAGTTCTTCGATTTTTTCCTTCAACCCGGCAGCCTGCCGTAGTTGGGATGGTGTGAGGTTGGTAATGCTCATATCGTAAGTTGATTATCAAATCCAGTTAGCTTTAACAAGCTAAATTTCGAGTCTGGGCCCTTTTGATATCTTAGTTGAGGTCAATTGATTTCGCTTTCATCATTACCAACTCAAATTGTAGATCGCGAACGCCGGCGGGCGCGGCGCTCCTGGATGGCGGTTTTAAACGTGACCCCCAACCGGAGCCCGAGGATCACGATGGTAAAACACAGACATAGCGGAGCAAGGACCCGGTCCCACGGCTTCCTTGGATGGCCGGCCAACGTAACTTTGGCTGACAGGACCTCATCGATGCCGCCGACATGGGTCTGGGCCGTCACATAGCCATCGGCTGGAACCGCCTGGGAAATGCCCGAGCTTGCGAGGCGAAAGATCGGGATGTCATACTCCGCGGCGCGAACCGGCGCCACCCGGGAATGCAACTCATGCTGGTGGCGTCCCCATTCGCTCACGTCCATGGTGGGAACGATCAAAAGTTGCGCCCCCCGGCTGACCAAACCATCCGTGACGCGGGTGTAACTTAGGTCATAGCAGATACAGAGGCCGATCCGGCCCCACGGGGAATCCCACACCTCCTGTTTGCGGGCGGGGAGACCGTCCTTGAAGAATTGCACGGGAACACTCTTGGCCTGCGTAAAAATGACCTCGCCGTTGGTATCCACCACGAAAGCGGTGTTAAAATATATGTCATTGGTTACCACGTCCTTGCCTCCGACAATGAGATAACGTTCGTGATCCCGGCACCACGCCTTGATCCCGTCCGTCACGCCGCCATCCAGGGTGCATTCGCTCAACACGAAAATCTGGGCATTTGTGTTTTTCGCCAGTGCCTTGGTCAGAGCTTTGGTGACCAGTTTTTCATTGGGAAATTCCATTTGGACGCCCACGATGGTAAGAGCTGTGTCCGGTGCCAGTTTGGCGGCCGGGGGAGGCGTGGCCGGTAGTTTTAGAAAAGCAAACGCCAGGCCCAGGGCCACCAGGACCGCGCCATGGCGGTATCGCGGGAAACCTTTTGAGAAGTTAAGGCTGGCGGCGAGGCTGAAGACGAGGAAGCCGAGTCCATACATTCCCATGACATTGAGAAAGGGCGGTAGCGCATAACCGACATTCATCCACGAAAACTTCAAGTAATACAGCTCGCTGCGAAAATATTCCAGACCGGTCCAGATGATGGGGATCAGCCACACGATCTTATCCGGCAGGACTCCCCGAACGCAGCCGCAACAAATCGCGGCAAACAGTCCGACCCACGCGGCGAGAATCAGCCACAGAACCACGGCGGCCAGGTTGAATATTCGCCAGAAGAAAAAGAGCTGTGGCGCGTAGCAGAGAAAACCGGTGGCCAAACCAAAATAGAAAGCCCGGCGGACGGTTGGCTGATTGACCAGACGAACCAAAAAAAACGCGTAACCCAGGATGAAAAATCCGCAGGATGGATAGTGAATGGACGTGTACGACGCCTGAAAACAAACGGCCGCCAGAGACATCCACAAAAAGGATTGCTTCCAAGTATTGGAGGGGACGGAACCGGGTAACGAATTCATCAAGGTGACGGAAGTTAAAAACATCCGGGACCACGAAGCAAAGCTTTTCTCTTTGGCTGGAGGAAGTGGTGGGAATCCGGCTTGACTCACGAGCGCGGCCGGACGACTCTCGAAGTATGTTTCAGATCGTATTTACTCCGACTGCGGCCTCCGAGCTGGCGCGCATGCCCAAGGAACTGCAATTGCAGATCCTCGGCGATTTCCGTGGCCTGCCGCAGCAGGTTTTGGGCACGGAGCTGGAGGACTTCGGCCGGCTGGAACGGGGTGGCCATTCGTTGCACCGATTTCGGCTCGGCGATTACCGCGTTTATTTCGAACGGCATGAACTGGGCGTGCTGGTTCACCGCATTTTGAATCGTCACACGCTCAAGGATTTTTTCTTCCGGTCGGGCCTGAAAACCGGCGAGGACGAGGCGCTGCAGGAGAACCCCAAGTTTTGGGAACTCATCAGCGCGGCCAAGACGCAATAAAACGCACGGTTAAAACAGCAGTTTGGCGGCGGGACCTCCGGATCGCCAACGGAACTCAATTGATATCTTCACCGAGTTCCACGTTCCAATAGGCGAGATCAATGAAATGCCGCCAGCTGTCCGGGTGATTCATGCTCAAATTGATTTGGACGAACGGTCGCCACTTGGGCCGCTTCGGTTTGCGCACGAGATGCATGCCGGCTTCGGGCGGGGTGTGATTGGATTTGCGCGTATTGCATTCAATGCAGGAGCATACGATGTTTTCCCAGGTCGTGGGGCCGCCGCGGTCGCGCGGAATGACATGGTCCAGATTGAGATCCTTCCGATCAAACACCTTGCCGCAATACTGGCAGGTATTCTTGTCGCGCTCAAAGATGTTGTGCCGGGTGAATTTGACTTCCTTTTTTGGCTGCCGGTCGTACATGAACAACAAAATAATGCGTGGCACGCGAATCCGAAAGGAGATGCCTTGCACGGCGTCTTCGCCCGGCGATTCCTCGGAAATGTCCCGCCATTCTTGAAAGTTAAAGGTCCGAAACGAGCCGTCGGGATGGTCGAGGACAACTTGGGCGTGGCCTTGGAAGAGAAGGGTGAGAGCACGCCGGGCTGTGCAGACGTTGACCGCCTGCCAAAGCCGGTTTAACACCAGGACATGCTGGTTAAGCACGGTTTTCATGGCCGCAAATTCGGAGAAAGCTATCAAACCCTGGCCGCGAGGTCAATGCCCGCCATGTGACGGACAGGTAAATTCGCGGGGCAATTGCCGTTTCTGGCCGGGCCAAATAACTTTGAAAAGGGGCCGGGAAAAATAATTGCTGGAAAGCCCTGGAATATTAATGCACTATATTCAGCCTGTTTAATTATGGATGTAAAACTTCCTAAGCTCGGTGAAGGCGCTGATTCTGGCGTCGTCGTTAATATTTTTGTTAAAGAGGGCGATACCATCGCCAAAGACCAGGCCATCCTGGAACTCGAAAACGAAAAGGCGGTCGCGTCGATTCCCTCGACGGCGAGCGGTGTCGTGACCAAAATCTATGTCAAGAACGGCGATAAAATCAGTTTCGGGCAGCGAGTTCTGAGCGTCGCGGACGGCGCCGGCGCTCCGGCTGCACCCGTTCCGGCCGCCGCCGCGCCCAAAGCGCCGGCGAAGAAAGCCGCGCCGAAAGCCGCATCCGCTCCGGAACCCGAGCCCGAAGAGGAAGTCGATGATACCGTGGCTGAGGAAGAGAGCGATTCCGAGGCCAGTCCCCTGCCGGCGGCGTCACCATCGATCCGCAGGATGGCCCGCGAATTGGGACTTAATTTGCGCAAGATCCGCGGCAGTGAATCGGGTGGCCGGATCGTGATGGGCGATGTTCGGGCTTACATTCAACGTTTAGTCAAGCTGGCGGCCAAGCCGGTCAAAACTGCGGCGGTGGAAGCGAAGCCGGCGCCCGTATCCATTGACTTTGCCCAGTTCGGGCCAATCCTGAAGAAGCCGGTCACCAACCTGCGCGGCGTGATAGCCCGCCGCATGACCGAGAGTTGGACGACGATTCCGCACGTGACGCAATTTGACGACGCCGATTTCAGCCAGCTCAACGAGTTGCGCAAGAAGTACGGGGCCGCCTACCAGGCCCAGGGGCTCAAGCTGACGCTCACACCGCTCGTGTTGAAAGCCATCGCGCTTACGCTCAAGAAATATCCCATTTTCAACTCCAGCCTGGATGAAGTGGCCAACGAGATCATCCTCAAGGAATACGTCAATCTTGGCGTGGCCGTGGACACGGATCTCGGATTGATTGTGCCGGTCATTCGCGACGTGGATAAGAAGAGCATTCTCGAACTCGGCAAGGAATTGGAGCAGCTCGCCGTGAAAGCGCGCGATCGGAAGCTATCGGGCGATGAACTCAAAGGGGGCACCTTTACGATTTCCAATCAGGGTGCCATCGGTGGTTCGCACTTTACCCCGATTATCAACAAGCCCGAAGTTGCGATTCTCGGCATCGGCCGGGGTGCGCTGAAACCCGTGGTGCGTGATGGCAAGGTGGAAATCCGCTTAATTACGCCACTCGGACTGAGCTATGATCACCGGGTCATCGACGGAGGCACGGCCGCGCGGTTTACCGTGGACCTGGTCAAAGCGTTGGAAAACTTTGGAGAGGACGCGGTTAAAATCTAATTTCCTTCCGGAAATCCTGACGGCTTGCGCCGCCGGATTGCTGGACAAGGCAGTAATTTATTATGGACTCGATTAAAACTGAAATCGTTGTAGTTGGCGCCGGTCCCGGTGGTTATGCGGCGGCCTTTTATGCCGCGGACCTGGGCAAGAAAGTCATTCTCATTGAACGCGAAAAACGCTTGGGCGGCGTTTGTTTGAACCGCGGCTGCATTCCGTCGAAGGCGTTGCTGTATGCCACCCACCAAATCGTCAATGCCCGTGAATCTGCCCACCGCGGCATCACTTTTGTCGAACCCACCGTGGATGTAACCAAGCTGCGGTCCTGGAAGGAATCAATCATTGAAAAGCTGGCGGGCGGGGTTGCTTCCCTGGCCAAAATGCGTGGCGTGCAGGTGATCCAAGGTCGCGGCTATTTCGAAGGTTCGAATAAGCTGCGCGTGGAGAACGAGCAGGGACAGCAATTCATTGAGTACGATAAGGCCATTCTGGCGGTCGGCTCCAACGCGGCCATGCCCAAGGCGTTTGACTTGGGCAATCCCCGCGTGATGACCTCCACCGGCGCCCTGGAAGTGGAGGATATCCCGGAAAACTTGCTGGTTGTTGGCGGCGGATATATCGGGATGGAGTTGGGCACCGTCTATGCGGCCCTCGGCAGCAAAATCACTTTAGTGGAAGCGCTGGACAGCATTTTGGCCGGCGCCGATCCCGATCTCGCCCGTCCCGTGGTCACGAATGCCAAGAAGGCTTTTAAAGAGATCCGGCTGAAAGCCCGGGTCTCCAAGATGGCGACCGTGGGCAAGCAGATCAAAGTGGAAATGGATTTCAACGGCCAGCATTTGTCCGAGCTGTATGACCGGGTATTGGTTGCGGTCGGCCGCGTCCCGTCCAGCGCCGATCTCGGCCTGGAAAACACCAAGGTGGAATTGGATGACAAGGGTTTCGTCAAAGTGAACAAACATCAGTTAACCGATGATCCGAGTATTTACGCCATCGGCGATATTGCGGGCGGCATTCTACTGGCCCACAAGGCGCATAAGGAAGCGCGCATCGCCGTGGAAAACATCAACGGCGGGGATGTGCAGTTCGAGAACATCATTATTCCGGCGGTGGTCTTTACGGATCCGGAACTCGCCTGGTGCGGTCTGACGGAGGCCGAGGCCAAGGAAAAAGGTATCAAGTACGAAGTGGCCAAATTCCCGTGGTCGGCCTCGGGTCGGGCCTTGTCCTTTGATCGTACCGACGGGGTTACGAAGATGTTGATCGATCCTGACACGGAGCGTCTCCTCGGCGTGGGCATATGCGGCTCCGGCGCTGGCGAATTGATTGCGGAATGTGTTCTGGCCATGGAAATGGGCGCCACGGCGGAAGACGTGGCTCTAACGGTTCATCCTCATCCAACTTTGTCTGAGACCGTGATGGAATGTGCGGAAGTGTTTTACGCCCATGCCACGCACACCTTCACCAAAAAAAAGCCGGTTGCGGAATAAAGCCTCAATTCATAAAATATTTGAACGCCACCGAATTAGTGCGGTGGCGTTTTTTATTTCGCGGCTGGAAGGTGCAATGAAACTCGATTCAGGGAGCCTTCATGGTTTGCTCACGTCCAGACTCGGTCAGTTTCAGGCGGAGAACTGAATTAAAAAATTTTCGGTGAAGAGTTGACCCTTTTCCTCCACCAAGTCTCTCATCCGCCTGTCATCCGGGACATGCTGATAAGGATTGCAGAATACTGGATCGGCTTGTGTTCAGATTGCAAATCGCCTCCCAAATTCAAACGGCATCCCCTCATTTTGTTCGGCTTGACACTTGCTCAAATGGTACGAGGTTAAATTTGTATGAAAACGACGATGAACATTATCGCGGCGCTCGCCATCGGCGCGGCCGGTCAGGCGATGGCGGCCGATCCTTCGGCGTCGACTTTGAGACCCGAATTGAATCAAAAGACGGCGGCGCAATTCGCGAACCCCTTTGCCCCGGTTAAAACCGTTAGTTCGGATAAAATTGAACGATACGGCCGGATGAGTTCGCAGCCGTGGTCGCAGATTGCCGCCCACCATGAAGACGAAGAGTCCATGTACGATGGCACGTTTACTCCCGAACCCAAATTTCATTTATTTTGGATTGGCCGGGAACCGCAGCGGTAACCCGGGGACGGTCAGGGATTGGTCACCCGCAAGCGAATGAACCGGGCGGTCGCGGCGGGAACCGCGACCGTATCACGAACGGTCAGCAGGCTGGCCGTGTTTGTCAGTACCACGGTATTCGGCGGACCCGACACCCATCCGCTCAGTAGATTGGTGGAAACTTCGACGAGGTAGGTGACATCCGTCGGATCGGCTGAGCGACTGACCGTCAAGGTGAGATAATTCGTGCCACCGACCTGGTCAATTTTTCCCGAAGGCAATTGAGCCAGGCTGGCGGAATTGGATGGATTCAAACCGAGGGCGTATTTGATCAAATTCGGCACTCCATCCTTTGCTGGACTCGCTTGGTTCGCGCCCGCACCCACGTTTGATGGGTTGCCGAAATACGTATTCCGCCAGATCTGCAACGGAGTGAGCGTGGATTGATCCAACAAGCCAAAAACGCCGACACCGGTGGTTGTTCCCACATAAACCCGGGCGCTCGCGATGGTGGGCGTAATAAATTTATTGCCGGCTCCAAAATTATCACGTCCCGCCGGCGCTTTCGTGCTGTTGTAATATTCGGTGGCTAGGTTGCTTGCTCCATAGGCGTGCAAAATATCCGGAGAAGTATTCTCCGTGGCCCAGACGATTCCATTCGAGCTGACATTGGCGGAAATGGACGGCGTGGTACCAGGATAAGCAAACTTGACTGAAGTCTGCGAGGATCGCGCCGCCAGCCGGGCTTTTTGAAAGGGAAAGGCCTGCAGGTTGTTTCCCACCGAACCGTAATAAAGCATGCCGTTGAAGTACGCAGGCATTGACCAAACTCCGCCGGGCAGCGCGCCACCCAGTTCCTGGTAAATGGAGTTATTATTAGCCGAGTTAAATTTGCCCATGTCCGTTCGGTCCACCAGATATATATTCCCATCCTTGCCGGCGCCGACGGCAAGCTGCCGGGTGTTGCCGGTCGAATCAATCAGGTCCGGTAGCACCAGTGCTCCTCCGGAACCCAGGTCTGTGTCGCTGCCGCTTTCACTCACCGTATTGTCCATATCGAAATAATCGGCCACCGCCAGATGGTTGCTAACGGTCGTAAGCTTGATGAACGCATTGCCATAATCCCCCTTGTCGGGATAACCATTGGCTGTCAGGGTCGTGTCAAAGGTTCCATTGCCGGCCAAAAAATAGATGTTGCTGCTGGTATCGGCCGCCAGGCCGGCGCCACTCATCCAGATGGCCGCTTCGCTGCCATTGGGCGTGATGTTAAACACGTTCGTTTGCGTCAGCGTAAACTCATCGTAACCCATGATCCAGCCGGTGTAGGGCGCGAAGTCGCAATGCGAGGCCCAGGCGGTGTAGACCACGCCACCCAGGATCAGTAAGCCGCAGCGTTCCTTGTACTGGGCGGGATTGAAGATCACATTGGTGCCATCGGAATCGTCGCCGGTGCCGGGATACTTGGCGGAAACGGTTACCGCGGGGAGTCGGTGGGTGCCGGTGGCCAGATCGAGGGCATGCAGTCGCTGATAATAATGGCCAGCCCCGTCCTTGCTCATGGCCACGAGGAAAATAGTGCCATTCGCGCCCCATTGCCGGTCAATCACTGGCGTTGAAGTGATGCCGATTTCCGGCGACACTTGTCCGCAACCACGGTCATCGGAAGTCGTCTCATTGGCGCCTAGGAGCGAAACTTTCCAGAATAGATTGGTGCTGTCCGCGTCATAGGCATAGACGCTGTCATGCTCGGTGGCCACGAACAAAACATTGTGGATGCCTGTGGCGGGGATTGAAACGCCCGCCGCGTAAAGGGGTTGGGCATCCACCAATCCATCGGCGTTCAGCACCCAGAGTTTTCCAAAATGGTTGGTGTTCACGTTGGCGCCGGTCAGAATTTCCTCATCGAGATTCTGTCCGGTCCGGCCATTGTCGTTGTGATACGTCAGCACGTCGGTTGCCCACGCGGAGACCGGCAGCATAAGAGCGAGGAGAAATAGAGCCGACGACCGGAAAGCGGCGGAGCTCGGCGCGACCTTGCCGGTAGATCGCGGGTTCGTTAGTGTGTCCATCGGCAGAACCTCGTTCATTTTGGATAGAACGCAAGCCGCAAGAAACGGAAAGGGATCGGAGGTTTTTGCCGGGCTCCCGTCGACAGTGCTTTGCATCGCTGGGGTGAAAATCAAGTCCTGCCGACCACCCCCAACGAGAGGACCTTCCCCGACCGCCGGGGGAAGCAAGCGGGATTGAATCGCCCGCCGCGCCTTCAGTATATCGAATAGATATTAATGATTAATATTGAACGATAAATGCATGAACTTTTTATGCCCGCTTGCAAATTGCATTAAATATCGGCTAGGGAAGGCTTCCGGATGGCGGTTTTTCGCACCATTTTCGTGGCATATAAAAAGCTAAAGAGGCATTGGAAGTTGAGAGTTAGGGGTTGAATAACATGACTTCAACCGGAACCACATGATTTCGTGACTACTGAAATCAATAGAGAAACAACTAAAACAAAACCTCCAATCAAACTATGAAAAAGATTCAATTAATGAAATCGCCGACCGCACCTGTCCTGAGCCTGATCCTTTGCCTGGGCGCCCTCCCATTGTGCACCATGGTCACCGGATGTGCTGGCGATCGCTATCATCAAAGCACGGGTGAAGCCATCGACGATCAAGGTATTTCCATGCGCGTCCGTAGCGCCTTGTCCGACGATCCAGAGTATAAGTATGAAGGGGTCCAAGTGAAGACCTTCAAAGGTGTCGTGCAGTTGAGCGGATTTGTGGATACCGATGCGCAAAAACATCGGGCCGCGGAACTGGCCAAAAAGGTCGACGGTGTCAAGGACCTGGAAGACAATATCACGATCAAGCAGTAAGGGCCGGGTTTTCTTCACAATGGGTTCTGCGATTTAGCTTCTCAAATTATTCCTCCGTCGGTTCGGATGTTCCGGCGGAGGTTCAATCGTTATTCGGAAGGGCAGGGAACTGGCTCCTTGGCTCCGACTTGCCCGCGGGACAACTGCGTTCCTTTTCCCCCAGCTGGTGGCTTGCCCGTTATTTTTTCGCCATTGGGCTTTGACTGTGCGCGCCTCCTTATTGCATATTTTGGGGTGAGAAGGCCATGCCTATGATGAATCCATTTCTTTTCTTCGCCGCCGGCAGTTTGGTCGCAGCCCTTGGCAACCAGGCCGTGGCGGCCGATCCCGGAGCCCCCAATTCCGGAGCCACAAACGCCGTGCCCAAAGTTCCGGCATTTTCCGTTGATTATATGGATCGTTCCGTGGCGCCAGCCACGAATTTTTACCGTTTCGCCGACGGCGGCTGGTTAAAGAACCATCCGGTGCCGCCCGATAAATCCCGTTGGGCGTCTTTCTCCGAGCTGGCGGAGCGTAACTGGTATCTAATCCATTCCATTTTGGATGACGCCGAGCGAAAGGCGGCCTCCCTTCCCCGGAATTCGGCGGAGCGGAAGGTGGGCGATTTTTTTGCTTCGGCCATGGATACCAATCGAATTAACCAGCTCGGTTTTGATCCCATCCGCGACACCCTTGATCGGATTGACCGGATCAAATCCACCACCGATTTGTTCGCGGTGCTGGCCGAATTGCATCAAGCGGGCGTCGGGGGCCTTTTTGGCATGGGCTTTGGACCGGACGATAAAAACAGCGCCATCTATGCGGTGAGCGTGGGCCAAGGGGGACTGGGGCTGCCGGACCGCGACTATTATCTCAAGGATACTTTTGCGGATAAACTCAAATTGTACCACGAACATGTCCGTAAAATGTTCGTTTTACTGGGAGAAAAGCCGGACATTGCCGTAACCGATGCCGACACGGTTGTGGCCATTGAAACCGAGCTTGCCCGGGCCAGCCGGTCGCGGGTCGATTTGCGCGATCCGGACAAAAACTATAACAAATTTGTCGGAAATGATTTTGCCGCCAAGACTCCAGCCTTGTTATGGAACATCTATTATGCGGATCGCGACCTGTCGGTGCCTGCCTATGAAATCGTTGGCCAGCCGGAATTCTTTACAGCGTTAAACAACCTGGTGCAGACCCGGCCAATTTCCGACTGGCAGGTCTATTTGCGCTGGCATTTGCTTCATGCCAGTGCGCCATTCCTGGCGGTGCCGGTCGAGTTGGAAAATTTCAATTTCTACGGCAAGGTTTTGAGCGGCCAGCCTGAGCAGGAACCGCGCTGGAAAAGGTCGGCCCATGTCATCGATGGCTCCATTGGCGAAGCCCTCGGCCAGCTCTATGTCGCAAAATACTTTCCCCCCGACGCCAAGGCCCGGATGAACGAATTAGTGGACAATCTAAAGGCGGTCTTTCATGATCGCCTGGAAAAAGTTTCCTGGATGACCGCGGAAACGCGCGCCAAAGCCATGGCTAAATTCGAGCGCTTCACTCAAAAAATTGGTTATCCGGATAAATTCCGTGATTATTCGGCGCTGGTCATCCGGCCGGATGATTATCTGGGCAATGTCCGCCGCGCCGAGGTATTTGAGGCCCATCGGGAGATCGCCCGCGTGGGCAAGGTGGTGGATCGCACCGAGTGGGGCATGACGCCCGAAACCGTGAACGCCTATTTCAACCCTTCCATGAATGAGATTGTTTTTCCGGCCGGCATTCTCCAGCCGCCCTTTTTCGATCTGGCGATGGATGATGCCGTGAACTACGGCGCCATTGGCGTGGTCATCGGTCACGAAATGACCCACGGTTATGACGACGAAGGCCGCAAGTTTGACGCCGACGGCAATCTGAACGATTGGTGGAGCGCCGCCGATTCCCAGGCGTTTGATGCGCGGGCGCAATTGGTGGTCGATGAGTACAACGGCTTCGCGGCCCTGCCGGGATTGCATGTGAACGGCAAGCTGACGCTCGGCGAAAATCTGGCCGATCTTGGTGGCGTGAACATCGCGTATGAAGCCTTGGAGCGGGCGCTGGCGAAGGATCCGGCGAAGCGCAAGAACATCGATGGATTCACCCCCGAACAGCGGTTTTTTATCTCCTTCGCCCAAATTTGGCGAACGAACATTCGGGACGCCGAAGCCCAGCGGTTGGTGACCGTTGATCCGCATTCGCCCGGACAGTTCCGCTCCTATGGCCCGCTATTAAATGTGCAGCATTTTTACGAAGCGTTCGATATCCAGCCCGGCACCCCTATGTGGCTGCCGCCCGAAAAGCGCGCCATCATCTGGTGACAGGCGTGGGTTCAAGCCGGGCCGGCGGCGGAGGCAGTTGCTAGCAATGGCTAAGCGGATCAGGGCGTGGAGAGGCGGAAGAACTGCTGCAAGTTGGTTGTGGGCAAATTCGTGAAGATAAAATTGCCATTCGCGTCAGCGAGATTTGTGATCGACGGCACCCATATCACCGGTGAAATCAGGTTTGAGGCGGTCACTAACACATACGCCGATCCGGGTTGCCCAAGTCCGGCCAGTGAGAAGTTGCCCGCCCCCGCAGTGATGCTCTGAATTGCCGGCGGCGGATTCGAGACGATGATGGTGATCGGCACCGAATCCGCATAGCGGTTGCCGTTGAAATTCACCCGGGCGCGCACGCTATAGTTGCCAGTCGGGACGCTCGTCCAGGAGTACGAGTAGGGTTCGGTAAGAGCCTGGCCGATCAGATTCGTGACATTCGCGAAAAACTGCACGCCGCTGATGTGTTCTCCATTCGTCGCCACGGAGGCGGTCAGGGGGACGGTTGCCGGTGCGACAAAGCTGGTGTCATCAGGGCCAGTCAACGCAACGGAGGCTGACAGCGGCTGGATTGCCGGCGAAAACCTGACATTGTCGATGAAAACCGTGTTATCACCGGTCACGAGATCGGTACCCACGAAAGCCAGCGTGTGGGCCGTCGCCGTTGCGGTGAAGGTGGCCGTATAATCCACATAACTCGTCGCCGCCGCTCCGGGATTGAATGACTTGATGCTCGTGCCATCAATAGTAACATTCCAGGATTCACCCCCGTTTTGATTGCCGGGAGGCCGTTGGGCGGCGGAAAAGGTTATGGTGTAATTCGTCCCCGGTGTAAAACCGGAGATGATTTGACTCACGGTCCCGTGCGCCTGGACAAATGCCGCTTGCACCCCTTCCGGGGCGTTGGGATTGGAAAAACCGCTGCCGTTCGCGATGATCCCCGAACCGCTTCCCGATGCGCCATTGAAAGTCCAATAGCCGCCGGTAGGGGCGTATTGATAATCGCTCACCACCGGAATCTCAAAGCCCAAATTAAGGGACAGCAGCGGGGTGGCGCCGATTTCCGCTGAGTTGGCGCTTTCGCCGCCGGGACTCAACGCGCTGACAACATAATAATAATTCGTTCCGTTATTCAAGCCGGTGTCGGTGTAGCTGGTTCCCGAAACAGTGGCCACCACCGTGTAATTCGACCCGCTGGTGGCGGTGCGCTGAACTGCGTAACCCGTAGCACCCGCCACCCCATTCCAGGTCAAAGAAATCTGTTCATTGCCCGCGGCCGCGGCAAGGCCGTTCGGCGGCTGCACCATGACCTGCCAGCCAAACTGATAACTGCCGGAAGCCACCGTCCAGACCGCGTATGATTGCGCGGCGGGTCCTTCAAAATCCTGAAAGGTCACGCCAGGATCGCTGTTGGCCCCCGCGCCGTTTTGCCAGAGGGTCGTTCCGGATTCTTGAATGGTCACATTGGTCATCGTGGTTCCCAGCATGGGAAGATAGACCTTTGCCGTGGCGCCCGGTGGAATCGTGATGTTCAAGCTGGCCGAAAGTCCGCTGACTTGCCACGCGCTGGAAATGATTCCATACGGCGATTCATGGGTCGCCTGTGCCCACGCCAGTCCGGCCATTAAATCAGGCTTGATGATGACGGTCTGATAGCCGGGGCTGCCCGGCCGAATCCCCGCGCCGTATTCGATGAACCACGCGGAAATATCGCCGAACATGATGTGATTCAGGGAATCGCCGGAGCCGCAGCCGCACCAGGTCTCCCACAACGTGGTCGCGCCCGCCAATACCTGATAACCCCAGCTGGGATACGCGGTCTGAGTGGCGAGCGCCAATGCGGTACTGGCATGACCATTGTCACATAGCGCCCGGAGCAAATATTTAGAACCCAGGATGCCGGTGTCGATGGTATTGTTGTTTTGCTGGATGCTGGCCGCCAGCGCGCCGGCCACGGCCGAAAGTTGGTTCGATGGGACCAGACCTTCGTACAGGGCGCAGGACTGGGCGGTTTGGGTTCCGCCTGCATACTGGCAGGTGGCTGAATTGTAAAACGAATAATTGAAAGACACGTTAATCTGCGCCGCCAGGTTGCTGTAAAGCACGGAATCCGCAGTGTTTCCCATTAAGGCCGCCGTCTGGGCGACAATCAAGGCCCCTTGATAATAATAGCCGGTATCGGTCACATCCGTCGGCGTCACTGTGCTCGCTGGCTCCCAATCGCCCAAGCC
>Ga0302320_10010269_pt1 | contig 19968 bp, 20 predicted proteins | sample Bog_T0_3_FD_202130 | JGI IMG/M metagenome (GOLD analysis project Ga0302320, IMG submission 202130) | Peat permafrost microbial communities from Stordalen Mire near Abisko, Sweden - Bog_T0_3 | ecosystem: Environmental > Terrestrial > Soil > Wetlands > Peat | place: Sweden: Abisko, Stordalen Mire... | reverse complement strand
AAGCGGTCTTCCAGCAGCAACCGCAGGATCAGTTGCGCATCCTGGCGATCTGTCTTCTGTTTGCGCACTCGCCGGGTGCGAATGTCGGCCGCATCTCCGATCCACAACTCAAACTGCAACTCGGCCACGAGTCGTTCGAACCAGCGGCCATGCCCGCTGGCTTCCATCCCGACTCGCACCTTCTGGCCGGCCAGAGCTCGGTAGAACTTCTCCGCCTCTTCGCGATGCGCTAGCCGCTTTTCCTGAACCTCTCCGGTGTCAGTATCCACCGAAGCTATTTGCTGAAACTCGGGGTGGAAATCTACTCCTATAATGATCATCGTTCGGCTCCTTTCTCCCGAGCCTGTTGGTTGGTTTTGCCACCACCAACTTTACTCGGGCATCGGAGCCGACATTGTCATGGAATCAATTTCACTCATTGAGCCAGAATCCGTTCGTCAAGATCAATGTTAGGCTCAGGATTCAATGCACGATTTATCATCCCGTGCAATAAACTACCTCCATGCCCCGATCCAATCATTCAAGTAGTACTTTAAGTGCTCCCTCGGCAACCCTCCGCTGCCGCATGCCCGCCGAATGGGAGCCGCACGCCGCAACCTGGCTCGCATGGCCGCACTATCACGGCGACTGGCCAGGCAAGTTCGAGCCCATTCCGTGGGTCTACACCGAAATCATCCGCAATCTAGCCCGCCACGAGCGAGTCGAACTAATCGTCAACGACGCCAAAGCCCAACGCCACGTCCGCAAGCTCCTGGCCAGAGCAGACGCACTTTCCACAAATGTCCGTTTCCACCGCTGGCCCACCAACCGCGTCTGGCTGCGCGACTCCGGCTGCATTTTCGTTGTACCGGCAGAGCCGGGCTTCGCCCGGCCGGACAGCCGAGGGCGGCTGTCCCCACATGAAAACTTTATGTCCCGGGAAGACCGGGAAAGGCACGACTTCAGTGGTGCCGATACACAGCATAAGGAGCTTGGGGCTTTAGCCCCTGAGGGTCGCTTTTTGGCTCTAAACTTCCGCTTCAACGCCTGGGCCAAATACTCGAACTACCGCAACGACGAAAAAATCGGCGCCCTGATGGCAACCACCGCCGCCGCCGTCGAAGTCCGCCCACTCTCGAAGAATACCCGCGTCGTCCTCGAAGGCGGCTCCATCGACGTCAACGGATGCGGCACCCTCCTCACCACCGAAGAATGCCTGCTCAGCAAAATCCAGCAAAGAAACCCGAACATGAAACGCAGGGACTACGAAAAGCTCTTCGCCGATTACCTCGGCGCCCCACACACCATCTGGCTCGGCTGCGGCATCTTCGGCGACGACACTCACGGCCACGTCGACGACCTCGCCCGCTTCGTCGCCCCCAACACCGTCATCACCATGGTCGAGACTAATCCCAAAGACGTAAACCACAAGCCGCTCCGCGACAATCTCCGCCGCCTCCGCGCCGCTACAGATCAGGCCGGCAAGCCGCTCAACATCGTCGAACTCCCCATGCCCGGCCCCGTCGTCTTCGAGCAGCGCCGCTTGCCCGCCAGCTACGCCAACTTCTACATTGCCAACGGCATCGTGCTCGCTCCGGTCTTCAACGATCCCAACGACCGCATCGCCCTAAACACTCTGGCCGCCCTGTTCCCCACGCGCGAAGTCGTCCCAATTTATTCCGGCGACCTCATCTGGGGACTCGGCACCATGCACTGCATGACCCAACAACAGCCGTCAGCTCCCAACTCTCCATCACAGCAAAGCGCTGAATAGCGTGGCATAAACGGAATGCGAACAGCCATTCACAGCTCCCCAAAATCCGGCAGCCCACACCTCAGGTCCCAAAATGGATTCGCCCCATTCCGTGAAAGTTGAATCGTAGCTTTCTGTATCATTTTGCTCAGATTCAGGCTGCCCCAAGTCGTTACCCTGAACCACGTGGGGGCATCCAGATGTCTGCCCGCACGGTGTTCAGCATAATGATTGTGAGGACAAACGAATGAATCGACTTACGTTCCTTGTGTTAGCTGCTGTTGCTGCCATCTGTCTCGTGGTGTCTACGCCCAAAACCCAAGCTCAGGTACAGGTCGACATCGGAGTCGCCCCTGAATGTCCCTACGGCTACTATGACGCTGCTCCCTACGAGTGCGCCCCCTACGGCTATTACGGCCCGGAGTGGTTTACCGGCGGCATCTTCATCGGCGCCGGCCCCTGGTTTCACGGCGCTTCAGGCTTTCACGGCCACGTAGATAACCATTTCCATCCCGAGCACGGCTATAACGGCCCCAAGCCGGCTCGTGGTGAAAAACCCGATCCCAATAAGCATCTCGATAAGGTTGAGCACTTCAAAGGTAACGAAGTGCGGGATGGACGCGGTCACGTCGGCAAAAAGTAGATTCTTCCGAAAACTGAAAGATGGCCCACCTTTCGCTTCTGGTATCTGGGTAGAAAGCGGGCCGCCCCACTTCTCGCGTCCTGTGCGAGAAGTGGGATCTTTCTCGTCAAAATGTCCTGCGGAAGACGGAGCTAGAAGCCAGAGCTAGAAGCAATCTCTAGCGCAAGATCACCGAGCCCCGGCCCAGCCGTGAGATCGTGTGGGGAAGATCGGGTTGCACCGATTTGCCCGTGGGCTGGGCCGCTGTCCATGCCTGCGACAAAGTCTCGCCCGCTGCCATCTTGGTGAGCAGATTGTCCAGGAATAGCGAAGTGTTCGATCCCAGGCGCCGCAGCGTCAACACCACATTCATCTTGAGCCCTTTGGTCCTGAAGCCCGCCTCGTAAGCCTCTTGAAGATTGTCATTGCCGATCCACAACAGTTTCACGCCGGAATCGACCGCCGCTTTCAAAAGCTCAGTCCCCGCGATGCGGTCGCCGGAGGAGTCAGTAACCACGCCACCATCGCCTACGTTGCAAAACAGGTGGAGAATGTCGTACCCGTGGCCAACCGCGCCCCGCAGTTCGGCGACTGAAGTAAACGTTGCGCCGGACGCCGCCGGGTAGAAGCGCTTGTACACGCGGAGGTCGGACGCCAAATGCTCGTCGAATTTAGTTCCCAAGCCGCTTCCAAGCTGGCCCACCAGAACCTTGGTCCCGGTCACTTCGTCTTTGCGGAAGGCGTCGAAAAGACCCATAGTTTGGCTGTCGGATGGATTCCGGGTTTCCTGAAAAACTTTTCCTGAACAATTTTCCTGAACAAACGGGAGAATACTGCTACTTCTTATATTCCGTAGGCTGCGGACCTTTTTCCAGCGTCTCGCGGTCCCAGATCCAGCCCTCGCGGGTGTAGCTGGCCAGTTCGAAGTCCTGCGTGAGTTCGAGCGCGTCCACCGGACAAGCGTCCTCGCACAGGCCGCAGAACATGCAGCGGCTCAGGTCATAAGTAAAGTTGGTGAGTTCTTTGCGGCGGGTCTGCTCGTTGCGCGCGCTGGAGACCACGATCAGATTCTCCGGGCAAGCCAGCGCGCACAGGTCGCAGGCAATGCACATGGTCTCGTCCGTGTCTGGATTGACGTTCAACCGCGGCGCGCCCCGGTAACGCTCCGCCACCTGCGGCCGCTCCATGGGATATTGTTCGGTACAGACTTCCTTAGGATCCTGATAGCGGAACGTGACCTTCAATCCCTGCAGAAGGTCGACCAGAAAGACTTTGCGGAGCACGCTTTGCATCCCCATATCGGGGTAAGCATATCACTTGGCAGTTGCCACTTGCCAGCGTCGTTCGACCAGGGCAAAACTCGCGGGAACCTTTGCGGGCTGCTCTCCGTACTTAAAGCCAGAGGACGCTATGCGAGCTTATCTCACCCATCTAACGCCCAAGGCCCTGATGCTGCTGGCCGTGCCCGTCATCGTGATCGCCTATCCCGTCGTGACGGTTGTGGTACCGGCGGTGGTTCGGGCGGTAGTCCCCGACGTGGTGCGGACCGTGCTCAGCCTGATGTGATGATGAGCTGATGTGCGCCGGTCGCCGCTCCGCGCGCCCTCGACTTGCGTCTCAAAGAATCGTGTCCTGCCAAATTCCGGCGTTCCGATGATACCCTGCTGCGTGGAGCTTTCCTCGTTAACGACTAACGGCCACGGATCGGCGGCCACCTCTGACGAACTGTGGATGGAGGAAGCTCTGCGCTCGGCGCAGCGCGCACTCGAAGCCGGCGAAGTCCCCGTCGGAGCTGTGGTCGTATGCGAGGGACGCATCGTCGGCCGCGGCCAGAATCGCAATATCGGCGACTCCGATCCCACCGCGCACGCCGAGATCATAGCCCTGCGCCAGGCCGGTGCGGCGGTTGGCAACCATCGCCTAGCGGACTGCGATCTGTTCGCCACAATTGAACCTTGCGCGATGTGCGCCGGAGCGTTGGTGCATGCCCGGATCAGGCGTCTGGTCTATGGCGCGGACGATCCCAAGGCTGGCGCCGTGCAATCGGTGATGCAGGTGCTAAATCATCCGCAACTGAATCACAAAGTGGAAGTTCGCAGCGGCGTACTGGCAGGCCGTTGCGCGGAATTGCTGCAAACATTTTTTAAGAGCCGCCGTTAACTGTTAAGGTTCACTGTTCTCCGAGCGCTGGCCGCCGATTGTCGCTGAAAATGCCGCACGCGCGCTCGATCTTGCGCTCTTCCCGCACTTAGGTTGAAAGTCATTTTGAATCTCAGCCCCTTCGCAAATGCGTGGCTTTGTGTTTGAGAACGGCGTTGGTTGGCGTCCTCGCCGCCGTGAACTTCATTCGAGCGAAAGGAACTTCCACGCGCGCACGGGATCAGCTCGATGTGATTGAAATCACATTTTCGCTAATGTTTTCGCAGTAATGACTCAGTCCATGCGGCTCTGTAGCATTGCCGGTCACGACAATGAACGCCCGATGGAACGGTCAATTTTCGTGCTTCGACCTGGTCGCGAAGAGCGGCCATTGCTCCCGCTCGATCGTTCCCGTCGGCGATCTCGAAATCGGCGGCGACGATTTTATCGTCATGGCTGGCCCGTGTGCCGTCGAGTCCGAGCGGCAGATAATGGAGACTGCGGAAGCGGTGGCTGCGGCGGGCGCGCGCATTCTGCGCGGAGGCGCCTACAAACCGCGTTCCTCTCCTTATTCTTTTCAAGGCATGGGCGTTGCCGGCCTCAAGCTTCTGCGTAAGGCGCGAGAAGCCACTGGTCTGGCTATCGTCACCGAAGTGATGAGCGAAGACGATGTCGATCTGATTGCCGAGTACGCCGACCTCATGCAAGTCGGAGCGCGAAGCATGGAGAATTACGCGCTGCTGCAGGCGCTCGGTCGGTGTGATCGCCCGGTCTTGTTGAAGCGTGGGCTGACCGCCACGCTGGAAGAGTTACTGCGCTCGGCGCAGGTTATCGCCATGAGCGGCAACCCGCAGATTATCCTTTGCGAACGAGGGATTCGCACCTTCGAGACCGCCACGCGCAACACCCTGGACATCGCCGCCGTGCCGGTCCTGAAGACCGTGTCGCGACTTCCCGTGATCGTCGACCCCAGTCACGCCGCCGGGGTTCGATCTCTGGTTCCAGTGTTGGCGCGGGCGGCAACCGTCGTCGGCGCGGACGGATTGATCGTCGAAGTACATCCTTCCCCCGATCAGGCGATGAGTGACGGTGACCAGTCTCTCACCTTCGAACAGTTCAGCGACATGATGGACGACCTGCAGCCTTACCTTGCGATCCAGGAAGATGCGCGGAGACTGCGCCCGGAACTACTGGTGGCGAGAGGTGCAGACTAGTGACGGCGCAGCCCATCGTGACGGGTTTGCTCCGGTTCAGTTTCGACGCAATCATATCTTCTCAAAACGCAAACGGTCGATATCCTCAGATCCCAGGCTTCGCGGCATCCGTGGTACGCACGGAGGGATCCGCGTTATGAGCAGACCGTCCGCCTCCACAATGATATCTCTGCTGGTGCTGGGGTTCGCCGCACTGCTGGCGGCGCGCTTCTTAACCCTCGAAGCCAGCGCGAGAACGAATGCCATGAACGCCAAGACAGGCACTCCAGATGGCACCGTGTTGATGTTTACGCGCGCTCCTTCGTTCTCCGCGCAAGCTTGGATTCGAGGCGGCGAACGATTCCCACAGGGAGGCTCAATCGTCGTCAAGAATGGAAACGACTCCCGCCTGCTGGTCGCTGATTTTGCGGCGGCGGTCGACCCGAGCCTGAACTTCGAAGGCACCTCGGTCCTCTTTGCCGGAAAAGCGAAGCTGGGCGATCCCTGGCACGTGTATGAAGTCTCCGCAAGCGGAGGCGCACCGCGCCGTGTGACTTCCGTCGAGGAAGATTGTATCCGGCCGATGTATCTGCCGGACGGACGCATTGTGTATGCGCGCAAGACCGGCGGCAGGTTCGTCCTGGAGGTCGCGGCGCTCGATGGGAGCGGTAAGCCGCTGCGCCTGACTTACGCCCCGGGGAATTTCCTCCCTACCGCTGTGCTGCACGATGGCCGGGTGCTTTTCGAATCGAGTTTCCCTCTTGGAAGTGCCCGCCAGCCGGAGATCTATACCGTCTATCCCGATGGGAGTGGCGTGGAGGCCTATCGCTGCGACCACGGCCATGCGCGCTCGAACGGAACACAGGCGGCGAGCGGCGACATTCTCTTTGCCAGCAGGCGCGGGCTGGGTAGGTTCACTTCTCCTTTGGCTCACGAGGTAACGGTGAATGTTCCTGAAGGCGACTACGAGGGCGGCATCGCGGAGATAGAGATGAAGATGAAGACGAGTGCGCTGATTCTTTCTTCTCGATCGGCCTCGTCTCGATCGCCTCAGGCAGCAGCCAAGAACACGACGGAGCAAACCTATGCGCTCAGGTTATGGACGCCGGGCACGCGCACGCTGACGACGGTGGCTGCGGAGCAAAGCGAAAATCTTGTCGAGCCGGTGCTGGTTACGCCGCGTCCCGTGGCGAACCGCTTTCCGACCGCGCTGCACGCTTGGAAGACGACAAACCTGTTGGCGCTGAACAGCTACATCTCGCGCGATGGCGACACTTCGAGCGGGACGGTGGCCGTAGTGCGCGTCTCAACCCTGGATGCGAGCGGCAAGGTGAAAGTTTTGGGGACGGCTCCGGTGGAGAAAGACGGCTCGTTCTTTGTTCAAGCGCCGGGCGACAGTCCGCTGAAGTTCGAACTGCTGAACGCTCAAGGGAATGTTGTGCGCAAGGAAAACGGGTGGATGTGGGCGCGCAGCGGCGAGCAGCGCATCTGCGTAGGTTGCCACGCTGGGCCCGAACGCGCGCCGGACAACGCGGTGCCCGCGGTGCTGCTGCGCACGACTACTCCGGTGGACCTGACCGGCGCGCCGACCGAAGCGGCTAAAGGAGCGAACTAAGATGCTAGCCCTGCTGCTTGCACTAACGATGATGGCGCCCGCGCAAACGAAAGGCGCGCAACCCGCACCGCAGGCTCCGCTGCCCGCGCAGGCCGAAGCCGCGCCAGTCGTGCCAAAGCCGGTATCCGCCCCGGCGGCGAAGTCAGCCCCAATTCGCTTTGAGGACGCCACCGAGGCCTCAGGGATTCACTTCACTCACAGCATGGGCTCGCAAGCTCTCGGCTCGCTGCTGGAGGCGACGGGCGGCGGATGCGTTTGGTTCGATTACAACAATGACGGCTTGCTCGACCTGTATGTGGTGAGCGGGAAGCCACTCGAAGACGGCATGCACCCGCATCCGCTGAAGGTGAAGCCGGACTCGCCGCCGCACAATCATCTCTACCGCAACAACGGCGATGGTACCTTCACCGATGTGACGCAGGAAGCCGGGGTCGCGCCGGACATGTATTCGTTTGCGGTGACCGCGGCGGACTTCGATAACGACGGTTTCGTGGACTTGCTGGTGACGGGCTACGGCAAGGTGGTGCTCTATCACAACAACGGCAATGGAATCTTTACCGACGTGACGGCCAAGGCCGGCATCAAGGTAGACCGTTGGTCGATCAGTTCGGCATGGCTGGACTATGACAAAGACGGCTGCGTCGATTTGTTCATCGGGCGGTATGTGAAGTTCGATCCCACCTACCACAATTATTACGCCGCGGATAACTATCCGGGGCCGCTGGACTATGAAGGCGACACCAATGTTCTCTACCACAACAACTGCGATGGAACTTTTACCGATGTAAGCGACAAGAGCGGAATCGGCGCTTCTATTGGTCGAACCATGGGCGTGGCCACGGGAGACTTTGACGGAGATGGCTGGCCGGACATTTACGTTTCGAACGACAAGACCCAGAACTTCCTCTTTCATAACAATCACAACGGAACCTTCACGGAAGTTGCGATAGACGAGGATGTTGCCTACGGCCAGAACGGTGAGGCGACTTCTTCCATGGGTCCGGTGTTCGCCGATGTGGACGGCGACGGAAAACTCGACCTGTGGGTCACCGATTCGAAATACCACCGGCTGATGCACAACACTGGCAAGGGGCGATTTGAGGACGTGTCGGCTGCGTCCGGGCTGGCGCAGGCAGAGGCGCAATACACCAGCTGGGGCACGGGCGTTTATGACTTCGACAACGACGGCTGGCTGGACATCCTGTCGTTTCACGGTGGACTCATCAACATGGTTCCGCAGGAGCAATCGCTGTTTCGCAACCTTGGCGGTGGCGTATTCGAGGACGTCTCGCGGCAGGGCGGCGCGGTTCTCGACGTGAAGACCGTGGCGCGCGGAGGCTGCTTTGGCGACTACGACAACGATGGCAAGATCGACGCCTACATGGTGAATCTGAATGCGCCAGGCACGCTGCTGCACAACGTCACCCAAACTTCGAACCACTGGATCACGATCAAACTGAAGGGCACGAAGAGCAATCGCGACGGGCTGGGCGCACATCTGGAATTGACCGCCGGTGGGCGCACGCAGGTGGCCGAGCGTTCCGCGGGCTCAGGGTATCTTTCGCAGGATGATGACCGAATCCATTTTGGCCTGGGAGCGGCAACGAAGGTGGAGAAGCTCTTCCTTCGCTGGCCGAGCGGCAAGGAACAGACGATTGAGAATCCAAGAATTGACGGGATACTGAAGGTGGAGGAACCAAGGTGAGGCGGGGACCGGAGCTAGGAATACGCATAGCACTGGCGCTGGGCGCAGCGGTGGCGATGATGCTGCTTTGCGCGACTCTGCCGCACGCACAGGCCGGCGCTCCGGCCGATGACCATCAGTATCTATCGCCGTCGGAGATGACGTTCTCCCCGGATGGGCGACTGCTTTACGTGGTGTGCGAGCGCAGCGATCAACTGCTGGTGTTGAATGCGAAGGACGGCTCGATCCTGCAACGGATTCGCGTAGGCCACATTCCCCGCACGGTTGCAGTTTCTCCGGATGGGCGGCAAGTCTTCGTCACGAACTCGTGGGATGACACGGTGTCCGTGATTGACGCAGCGACGGTCGACGCCTCGCCAAATCGATCCACAACCCCGGGAGCAACGCGCACCATCATGACAGGCGCTGAGCCGTATGGAGTGGTGGTGGACCGTGCGGGAAAGACGCTCTATGTCGCAAACCGCGTCAGCAACGACGTTTCGGTGATCGACATCGCGACCGGAGTGGAGCGCAAGCGGCTGATGGCAGGACACGGCGCGAGCTACCTGGCGATCTCGGCGGACGGAAGCCGCGTGTATTGCACGCACGTGTATCCGCGAATCGGCGCACAACGCACGGTGCCGCAGTCGGAAATCACGGTGATCGACACGGCGCGCGAAGGGGTGGTGGAGCGCATACCGCTCGAGGGCGTGGCCGGCATGTTCCACGTAGCACTCTCGTCCGATGGGCGGATGGGCGTGGTCGCACAGATGCGTCCCAAGAACCTGGTACCGCTGGCTCACGTGGAGCACGGCTGGGCCTTTGGGCATTCGCTCACGGTCTTTGGCGCGGATGCGGGCGGCATGATCGAAGTGCCTCTCGACGAACTGGAGCACTACTACTCCCTGCAGTACGGCGTTGCGATTACGCCGGATAAATCGCGAATCTTCGTAACGGCTTCCGGGTCGGATGTTGTCACCGTGATCGATACGAAACGCCTTCTGGCCTTCGCCCGCGGCCGGCGGAAGCCGTTCGTAAACGATCTATCGGCCTCGGCGAATTACGTGCTGGCGCGCATTGCGGTGGGAAAGAATCCGCGCGGCGTGGCCATGAGCCCGGACGGCAAGCGGCTCTATGTGGCCAACCGCATGGATGACTCGCTGAGCGTGATCGACACGGTGAGCAACAAATCAGTGCGGACGATCGACCTGGGCGGACCGAAGAACATCACCGAGATGCGGCGCGGGGAGCAGCTCTTCACCACATCGCGCTATGCATTTCAGGGTCAGTTCAGTTGCGCGAACTGCCATATCGATTCCACCTTTGACGGGTTGACGTGGGACCTGGAGCCGGATGGCTTTGGCAAAGATATTGTGGACAACCGCTTGATCGAGGACCTTTCCGGCACCGAGCCTTTCAAGTGGAACGGCGGGAATCCGAGTATGGCGCAGGAGTGTGGGCCGCGGACAGAGATGTATTTTTACCGCTCACAGAGTTACGCGCCAGACGACCTTACCGACCTAGTGGACTACATCTACAGCCTGCCCACCCGGCCGAATCGTTTCCGGCTGCCGGATGGGCAACTTACCCCGGCCCAGGAGCGGGGCAAGGCCATCTTCTACCGCAAGCTGAGCAAATTCGGCAAGGCGATTCCGGAGACGAACCAATGCGCCTATTGCCACAGCGGACCGAAGCACACCAGCCAGAAGTCGTTTGATGTGGGTACAGGCAAGTGGACGGATCGCTCACCGATCTTTGATACTCCGCAACTCGTGAACATTGCGATGACAGCGCCGTATTTGCATGACGAATCGGCGCGCTCTCTGGAAGAGATCTGGACCGTCTTCAATCCCCGCGATCAGCACGGGGCAACCAACGATCTAACCAAGGACGAACTGAACGACCTGATCGAGTATCTGAAAACGCTATGAAAGCACGCATTTTGACCGCACTTCTTTTCGCGACTCTGCCCCTGGCTGGCGCAGTGAAGTCCGCAGCCGTCAAGCCTGCCACCGCAAGGAATCATGCGGAGACACTAGCCGCGTCGATGCCGCGCTTTCGCTGGGAAAACTTTACGACCGCGAATGGGCTGCCTGACAACCACGTCTTCGCCGTGCTGGTGGATGGCGACCGCGTGTGGGCAGGCACGGAAAACGGACTGGCATTGTTCGAAGGCGGCGGCTGGAAGGTTTTCACTCCGAAGGACGGTCTGGCGCACCGGGCGGTGCTTTCGCTGGCCGTCGATAAGAACACGGGCGATTTATGGGTGGGCACGATGGGTGGTTTGAGCCATATATCCGCGGGGCGGATCGACACTTATACCCAGCTCAATTCCGGCCTGTCGAACGACGTGGTGTATGGCGTTGGAGTGCAGGGCGACTTCGTGTGGACCGCAACGGCAGCCGGGGCAAGCCGACTGAATACGCGCACGGGCGAGTGGTCGCTCTACAACGAACGCAACACGCCGATGGCGGAGATCTGGACCTACGCGGTAAGCACCGGTGCCGACAAGGTGTACTACGCCGTATGGGGCAGCGGAGTGCTGGAATACACCATCGCGACCGGGCGCTGGAAAGACTACACCGATCCCGATGGCGAGAACGAGTTAGTGCTGTTCAAAGACCAGGGATTGATTCACAAGATCACCACCTCAGTGAGCTATGTGGATAACACGCTCTGGGCTGCGACTTACTTCGGAGACAGTCACTACGACGGGCGAAGCTGGCATAACTTTCTGACCAAAGACAGCGGGCTGCCCTCGAACTTCACCAACCAGGTGAAAGGTCTGGATGCCTCACGCGCCTGGTTCTGCACAGACAAGGGACTGGCCTACTACGACGGCGTGAATTGGGCCGTATACCGGCCGGCATTGGACACGGGCAAGCCGGAAATGTATATCCGCGACGCCAGCGGAAAGATCACGCCGGTTGCGGTGCAGACGGCTCCGGCACACAACTACGTGCTTGGTATCGACGTTCAAGGCGATGACGTGTGGGTCGCCACAGCCAAGGGATTGAGTCACGGAATTCGACAGAAATAATTCATGGAAGAGGTTCTTATGAACTTACAGGAATTAATCCAGGAAGCGTCCACCTCGATCGCGCCGATTGAGAAACGTGCGATCACCAACCTTAACGTGTTGAACGAGGCCTATGACTACGCGAGGCCCAGCACCTTTTCCCGAGGCATGCGCATCGACCTTGGCAACATCGTGATTCTACTGATCTCGGGCACCGCGAGCATCGATGAAAATGGCGTGAGCGTCCACCTGGGCGACTTCCGCGCCCAGTGCCAGCGGACCTTTCAGAACATCACTGGGTTGCTCGAAGCCGAGGGGGCAACCTGGCACGACATTGTGCGGACAAGTTGCTACCTCCGGGATATTGAACGGGATTATGCCGAATTCAACGAAGAGCGGACAGCGTTCTACCGGGCGCAAGAACTGGATCCGGTGCCGGCATCGACCGGCATCCAGGCCATCCTGTGCCGCCCCGAGCTATTGATCGAGATCGAAGCGATCGCCATGTTCAAGAAGCATGTTCAAGAAGCTTGATCAGTAGAACTGCACGGCAGAGAGGGTTGAATGAGTACGCATATTGCTTCGAACCGCAACACTGCAGGCCTGTGGCTGCTTGTGGCCATGCTTGCTTCCCTGTTGGCCTCCACGGTGGTGGCGCAGAGCGGTTCTGACCCGGAGGTGCCTGCTTCCTGCACGTGCGCAAGCCATCCCCCCAAGCCACGCTCGCAGCGCACCGTAACGCCCTATGCGAACCAGCCGAAGGACATGCAGCCGTATTCGAAGTTCGCCGAGCCCTACGACCTTAATTACGTTCAAACGAATGTTTATTCAGGAGCAGCGCGGGATATTCCCGATCCTGACCTGAAGGATCTGACCGAGATTCGCATTGGACTTCTGGGACCGATCGATAAGAATCCCGAACAGGTTTTCGGCCAAAGGATGCTGAACGGGGCGCAGCTTGCGGTCGACGATGCGAACGCGCGCGGCGGATATTGCGGCAAGCCTTTCAAGCTGCTGCCCCGCAACGACTATGACAACTGGCAAGCCAACGCGGTCTACGGCGAGGAGCGGCCAACCACGCCGGAGATCTGGGGAGCGGGGGCCAGCCAGACGGCAAAAATGGTTTACGACGATAAGGACTGGGCCATCTTCGGTTCGATCAGTTCGGAGTCGACCCACATGGCGTTGCGGGTGGCGCTGCGCGCGGAAATACCAATTGTCAATTCCGCCTCGACCGATCCCACGATTCCGGAGACGTATATTCCGTGGTACTTCACCGATCTGCAGGACGACCGCGTGCAGGCGAATACGCTGGCACGGCACATCTATGACGAGCTGAAACTGAAGCGAATCGCAGTGCTGCGCATTAACAACCGCTATGGCCGATTTGGCTCACCCAAGTTCAAGGAAGCATCGCAACGGCTGGGGCATCCAGTGGCGCTTGAGCAGCGCTTCCCTGCCGGCACCACCGACTTTCGCCGTGAACTGCGCTCCATCCAGGATTCGCGGGTGGATGGTATCGTGCTGTGGACCGATGAAGCGCAGACGGCGATGATCCTGAAACAAATGCATGAGCTAGGCATGAAGCAGCCCGTGTTCGGAAGCTATCGCACCATTGGCGACGATCTGATCGCGCAGGCCGGGGATCTGGCCGAGGGATTTGAAGCGGTCTTTCCCTATGACGCGGCGCGCACCGACCCACGCTGGCGGAAATTCAACGCCGACTATGCAGTGAAGTACAACGAGAAGCCCGAGCAGTTCGCGTCGCTGGCCTACGACGCGATGAACGTGCTGCTCGGTTCAATCTGCGAGGCGGGCCTGAACAAGGCTCGCATTATGGACGCGCTCGCGCAGGTATATGAATATGACGGCGTCACCGGGCACATGGTCTTCGACACCAACAGCAAGAACATCGCACCCATGTATCTGGCGCGGGTGCATAACGGAGTGATCGAGTATCGTCCCGCTTCCATAGATCCATTGCCGGCGCACTCGGATGCTTCACCAGCGGTTCCGGCGAATGGCGTGCCGGTACCCTATGCGCGAGTGGGTGAGGACGGCGTCTCCTACTCCGGTCCTCCAGTAGCTGACTCAGTTACAAATGAAGTGCGCATCGCGGTGTTCGGTCCGCATGCCGAAGAGGCCGTCAAGTCATCGGAAGTTCAGGTCGCGTTGAACGCAACGCCGGGACGGCGTTTTCAGTTGATCGCGGTACCCTCGGACGTCTCCTGGGGCAAAGCATCGACGGGCCTGGTGAATGCGATCTTCGACCTGCACGCACTCGGTTTGATTGCTCTCGATCGCGATTCCAGCCATCTAGCCGAGCAGTTTGCGGTGAAGTCGTTCTTGCCCGTACTGGCGCTCTCGGCAGATCGCGCGCTCACCTCGACCAACATTCCGTGGATCTTCCGGCTGCCCCAGGGGGCGACGCTGGCGCAGGCGGTGCGCTGCTTCGTGGCCGCCGAAGAGGCCGGTCCGAATGCGCAGCGGATTCGCGACGTGCTGGCTTCGGGATCGGAAGTCGCTGGAGTGCGGTTTGCATCCACGGGCGAGCCAAGCAGTCACTAAAACATTCCTGGCTTGTTAACGGCCCATTCTTGCGCAGGCGGGAAGAGTCTGTGGCCTGGAAAAATCTGGCGGAGAGAGAGGGATTCGAACCCCCGATACCCGTAAAGGTATACACGCTTTCGAGGCGCGCGCCTTCAGCCACTCGGCCATCTCTCCGCGTCCCCAATTTCATTTTCATTTTATCAGGAGAGTGTGGGCTTCGAGTCTCCTCCTCTGTGAATCGGCATTGCCAGGGGCTTTTGGGCGAGCGCATCCGGAGGCGAGCGCGCTCCGAGGAAGATTCAGGCGATTGAGTCCGCGTTGAGCCTTACTGGCTTCGGAGCTCTAAAGCAGTGAAGTTGTACTGCTGATCCGGCGGATTACGTGCCACATTTTCTTGTCAGGCTGCGTGCCGCGCCCTAGCCTTCCTTGAGGACGCCGTCCCGTCGGTGTTCGCGCTGTTGTGAACTTCTTCCAGCGCATCGTTGATCCTTTGCGCGCTCTTCAGATCCCACCGGCAAAGGACGCAGCGCATGGCCACGGTGTAAACAAAATGTGCGTAGGCCGGACACTTGATGTTCGTACACGCCTTGGTAATCATTTCCAACCGCCTCGCCCGTCCCGGCTCTCCGCACTCAAGCCGAATTGAGATCTAGCCGACGGTAGCACGCTTCCCTACCCGCCCAGCCGCGGATTTTCAGCACCAATCCATCGGATTCCTTTCTTGGAGTAAGGCACGATTCAGTAGCGGCGCAGTTTGAATTTAGTTCCTAAGAGGCCGTCATCCCGAAACGCGGCGTACTTCAGTCGCGGGAGGGATCTCCCATAGATGCGGCCAGTGGGAGACCCCTTCGACTTCGCTAAGGGCAGGCTCTTCGTTCCGCCTGAAAAACGTCTGCACTCAGGATGACCCGGGACCATAGGCCGAGAAATTCAAATTAAGCCACCGCCCCATGATTCGAAGCTTTTGCTTTTGGTGGTGGATATCGTATAGTTGGGTTCCAGGTGGGGTCAATGCTGGAAGAACCCAAAGGTTGGCGGCAGCTACAGCAACGGGCACAACGGGAAAAAGACCCGAAAAAGCTCGCCCAGATCATCGATCAGATGAACCAGTTGCTAACCGAGCATGAGCACGCAGCCGCGAAAGAAGAGAAGCTTGCCTCCGTCGCCCGCGCGAACGTCCCAAGCAATACCCGTCAGCGAGTTGATTACGTAGCTCTTACAAACTTGTCCAGTTCGAAGCGCAATTCGAGAATTCGGCGCTTTCGCGTCTGGTAAGTATCCAGTTCTTCCTCTGTGAAATCGCTGAACTTTCTGCCTACCACGGATTCCACCTGTTGCTGAAGGAGTTCGCAAAGCTCACGCGCAATGGCGTCGAGCCCTGCAGTTTCCATAGAAAAGAAGTATCACAAGCGGCTCATCAAGACTGTGAGCGTGAGCATCACACAGGATGACTCAAATCACGTCAGCCCCGCGCAAGAATGTCTTCGATCTGCTGCAGGTGGTTGATGTCATGCCCCGCGAACATACGGACGATATGCTCAATCGTCTCCTGACCGCGTTCGGCGTGCATTCCATAATGTTTCCACTGCTCGGGCGTGAGTGACTTGAGCAGCGCAAGGTTCGCCTCGCGAACCACGCGGAATTGCTCCACCGATTTTCGTGGATCGCGCTTCTCATAGTGCCCGCTGATTACCCAGGAATCCTGATCGAACGCCGCAATGGGCGTTCCCGGCGCGCCCAGAATCAGCCGCATCCGGAAGCCCCCCACGATTTCCGCCTCGGCAAGGTGCGCGAGAATCTCCCCGACCGACCATTTGTCCGGAGCGGGGCGCTTGCGCAATTTGGCCGTGGGCACACCTTTAATCAAACGCTCAAGCTTCTTCGCCGTGGCGGCCTGCACCGCCAGCGGTTGCTTCCCTTCCATGTTCTTAACGATTCGCTGCGTGTATTGCTGCGGTGTTTCCTTCATTTCGTTCGTCTCCCGTTTTTTTCTTAGACGATGTCCTGTTCCCTACGTGAGCGGTCGGCGAATTACTTTCCTGCTTTCTGCCCCGCCTGAAAAACCGTCCACGGCCCCGCTTTCATATCGCGCAGCAGCGGCTTCTGCCACGAGTATTCCGGATGCCGCTCCAGGAAATCCGCCGCCACAAAATCCGCTCCGCAAGGATGCCCCGCGCGCGCGACGAAACTCATATTCGCCGCCATCTCGCTGTCGGTCGCTTTACCCTGCACCGCGCCTCCGGGATTGTAACCATCCCAACCCCATTCCTTCACGCCGCGCGACGAATCGTCTACGTGCCCGCACAGCGAGCGTTCGTTGGGTTGTCTTTTCTTTTCGAAGCTGTCGAAGTGATCCGCCAGGAAGTCTTCCGCCATCTCGACGTCAATGGTTCCCTTGGCATGCTGCACCAATTCATCGGCGCGCGCATGCCGCGCATTCGCCGACGACGAAGCATCCTTGGGATCGAATCCGTCGGTTTCTTCCCGAATCAGCTTCGGATCCCGCGCAAAGTTCGAACTGACGAAGTATCCATCCTTCGTTCTCCACAGCGGCGTGTTCTTCAGTCCCAGTTCAAGATACGCAATCTCCCCAGTCTTGCGGTCGCCGATCAGCCAGTCATTGGCGTAGCCGCCGTTGTTACCTTCCTTGATAATACGTACATAGTCATCAACGCTCTCGGCATACTGCAGCGCCTTGCGCGAACGCATGAACTCCGGTTTGCCTTTCGGATCCCAGCCCTCAAATTGTGTGATGGTGGTTTCGGTAATCATGATCCCCGCCGCGTTTACCCCGAAATCGTCATCGCTGGTGATCACTCCCGGAAAACCGTCCATCAGAATGCGCTGGCCGTGCTGCGGCAAAATATCGAAGACGATCACCCAGCGCTCGCCCGCCAGATAGCTCGTCCAGTTGTTGTGCGCAATCACGATCTGGTGGTCTTTCGTATAAGCCCCCGTCGCGATAAACGCACTGCAATTGCCCGGAGCCTTCAGCTTCGGCGCCCGGGCTTGTTTCTCCCGCTTGTTCAGCCACGGCACATAGTAGTCCGGAACTTCCTCAAACGCGTTCAGCGCCACAATGTCATACACGTCCAGATCGACGCCGTGCGCCTTCACACCGTCGGCGATGCCTTGCAGTTCCTGTTGATACTCAGTGTCGATATGCGGCCAAAGCATCTCGCGCGCCGTCTTGCGAAAGAATTCCCAATCGCGCTGCGTTTGGTGGGTATCGAAAAGCTTGATCGCCTCTAGCGCATCGGCAATCTCAGGAGCCAACAAATATCCATGCTGGAATCCAACCTCAGACGGGGAACCTTCCAGATGAACGTAGGTCCAACCACCGCGCTGAAAGCGATAAGCCGTTTCCAGCCGCGGATCAGAAGCAGTCCCCGCAGTTTCTTGCGGCTGCGCCATCCCCACCGACGTAGCCAGAAGCACCGCGGCCAACGCAATTCCCATCCCCTTCGCGAAGCCAACGCACGAACACCCATCCCTCATAGCAGCCTCTCAATCTCAGATCTTCGATCTTGATCTCCGCAACCGCCGCCGGACGACCATTCTAGCCCAGTCCAGGCCAGCCTCTGCAAGTTCTTGCAACCGGGTTCGCCCACTTCGGTTCACCGCACTTTTCCCCATCCCCCGCACGCCCTTCCGTGGTAACATTCCGCCCCTAAACTCCTCGGAGGAAGCTTCTTGAAATTCCATCGCCTTTCCGCCTTCACTCTTGCCCTGCTGCTCATGTTGAACATCCTGGCGGCAGCACAGGATTCCCTGCCTCTCGCGCATCATGTTTCTGGGACCGTCCCGGTGCAGGCATCCGCATCGGCCCGCGCACTGTCCGCGGAGCGCCCACTTGTGCCGCCGGTTACCGCGGCGGCGTCGCCACTCGAAAGTCCAGCCGTGCACAACTGGCAGCTACAGGCCACTCTGACCGGTGCGGTAATTCATGACCTCTCGTTTGCTTCGCCCTCAGTGGGTTACGCAGCTGCGGAGCTTGGCCAGGTCTGGAAAACCTCCGACGGAGGCAAGACCTGGAAAGAGATCCTGAATCTCGGTTCTCCTTACTACTTTTATGGTGTTACGGCACTGACCGCGAACGACGTAGTCATCTCAGGCTTCTACGATTCCTCCAGCTTTGAGGGCCTCATCCGCTGGAGTCACGACGGTGGCCAGACTTGGAGCAATGACATCGTTCTCACTTCCACCGGCTGGGTGCAGCGTGTGCGTTTTCCCAACACCAGCAACGGCCTGATCCTGGACTTAACCGGAGGTTCCTCCGGCAACACCGCGCAATACAGCACCGACGGCGGCGCCGCCGCCTCCGACTGGACCACCATTGTCGACAATACCGATGGCGGCTGGTTTGGCCTGCAATTCAGCCTGCTCTCTAATCTCCACGCTCGCGCCTCCGGCATCAACTTCTGCAGCAGCCCGAACGCCGGCGCCAAATGGACCTGCGGTCCCTCCGTCGATTCCGTCTTCGACGGTTCCGTATTCTTTCTGAACGACAGCTATGGCTGGGTCGGCGGCGGAGAGATCAGTCCAAACGTGGAAGGCTGGGTCCACGTGACCACGAACGGCGGCAAGACCTGGACCGCTCGCACTCTGGACGGTCCCTGGCCGATTCGGCAGCTTTTGTTCCTTACCCCCAAGACGGGCTGGGCGGCCGGCGGCAACATTTATAGCGGCGTCGGCGGCATCTACTTTAGCAGCAACGGCGGCCAAACCTGGTCGGTCGACGTCACTACCAACGCCGAAATGGACGCCTGTGACAAGCAACCCGTAAATTCCGGCTTCCGCGTCTGGTGTGCCGGATACGACTCGTCCTTTAACGGCGTCATCTACGCGCTGGATCTCAAGTAGGCCCGAAGTTTTCTTTAGATGTTCGTCCGTTGCTCGGTATGCCGCTGCAAATACCAGCAGGGGACGTATCCCGCACGAGGGAAAAGTGCGTTGACGCAGGTTTGCGCTTCCGGTGGATTGAAGAGGAATACGGTCTTGCCGCTTTTCTGCGCCACCGCATCGTAGCTGGTGATCGTGATTTGTCCGAACGGTTGCCGATTCGCTGCGACTCGATAGCGGAACACGGCGTAATCCCCGGCATACGCAAGCGCCGTCGCGCCCAGCGCGCACGAGAATCCAACCACGATCAATCGCTTCAGAAACTGTTTGATTCTCCCGCTCAGCACTGGAGACACGGCCTACAATTATATCCGTCTGCGCCGATGTCGGCCGTGTGTCGCGGGCAGCATTTCTAATGTCGCCCTGTCAGCAATCCCGCGCCCGATTGTCATTCCGTCTCTAACGACGCTGCACCCTGTCAAGCGTTTTTGGGCGACACTCCGGCGTCGACGCCGAAAGCCGCGCCATTTCGCTCTAGTAGAACGCCTTTGATGTCCAGACCAAGCTCGTCA
>Ga0302320_10010265_pt1 | contig 19974 bp, 20 predicted proteins | sample Bog_T0_3_FD_202130 | JGI IMG/M metagenome (GOLD analysis project Ga0302320, IMG submission 202130) | Peat permafrost microbial communities from Stordalen Mire near Abisko, Sweden - Bog_T0_3 | ecosystem: Environmental > Terrestrial > Soil > Wetlands > Peat | place: Sweden: Abisko, Stordalen Mire... | reverse complement strand
GAGCGGCACCGAATGTTTGAAGGTGGTGCCGAGCGTGCCTTGATCGTTGCCCGGATCGACGCGCGCATCGACCGTGGCGAGATTGGGTAAGAGGCCAACCGACGCCCAGGCGGCGCCGGTGCTACGATTGTCGCGCACTCCCGGCAGCGGCTGGCCGGGCTGGTAGTTTTGCGGCGCGCTGGCGGCCAGTCCGAGATCGGCGCCGACCTTGGCATCCCATTCGGTTTGAAGCGGCTGGTTCAAGGTGACGGCGCTGGAGCCGTCCGGCTTCTGGACGGTCTTGATGTTGAGGCCCTGCTGGAACGTCCGGCTCGGCAGACGCAGCGGTTTGGCCGCCGCCGTGCTGTCGGACGTGGTTGGATTGGGTGTCAGCGCCTGGTCGAGCAGGGCGCTGTCTTCGGGGCTGAGTTCGCTCTGGGCCGGCGCGGCCGGCTGATCGGCCGGATCGTTAGAAGGCGAGGCGGAGGCATAGGCCGCGGCAGCCGAATCCTGCGCTTGTACCTGATCTTGAGCCTGCGCTGCGCCGGGCGCGACGGTAACGGCGCACAGCAACAATCCAAGACCCTGGATTAGACCCGCCCGCATTCGCAAAAACTCCCCCGTCCTGCCCGCACCGGCCGCAACCTTTGCGCCTGCCGGTTAAACATTGGTTGCGGTTCTGGCAGGGAACTTGGGCAAAGGTGTGAACGCCGCCTGCGGCATTGGGTTAATTGCCGCAATTCATGTGCGGGACGGATTAATTGGAACTAGGATGCAACCGGAACTTCAGCCGCGCGTTCAACCAAGCGCGAGGAAATCCGAGGGAGATGCGCCATGCCGGGGCTACTGCCGATTTTATTGGCTGGATCTTATATAGTTCTGGCGGCCGACCGGGTGCCTGAACTCAATATCGAGCCCAGTTGCCGCGCCGCCGCCAACGCCGCTGTCGCCGTCAACCGCAACGAGGATAGCTGCAAGCGCGACGAACAGGATGCGCGCGGCACGCTCGAACAGGAATGGGGACAGTTCACCCAGGCGCAGCGATCACAATGCGTGAATTTGTCGTCGCTCGGCGGCTCGCCGAGCTATGTCGAATTGCTCACCTGCCTGGAACTGTCCAAGCAGGCCAAGGCGTTGCCCCAAACCGAGCTCAACGTCGCGCCCGGCAAATAGGCCTTATTTTTTGGCGTAAGGATTGGCCGCCGAACTGCCTTGCATCTGTGACAGTTTGTAGGCGGACATTTGCTTGGGCTTGTCCTTGTCGGCCTTCGGTTTCTTCTTTTCCTTGACCGTTCGCGTCTGACCCTTGGCCATGACGGCCTCCTTTGAAGGTTACCGCCCAATGCTGGTACGGCGCGCGGCCGTCCGCAAGCGGAACTTTAAGTTCCCCCCGCCGTTGTCGCGGATGGAAAGCGCCGGGCGTTTTGCGTCGGATCGGCCGATGCAGCCTTGCGCCGAGGGAGCCGGGAAATGCGTTATTTGGCGATAGCTGCCGCGGGCGTTTGCCTGCTGGCGAGCTGCCGCGGGCGTTTGCCTGCTGGCGATGAGTGCAACGGCCGGGATTAATCCGGCTTCCGCCGCCGGTATCAGCGCGCCGGCGCCGATCGTGATGGCGCAAGCCGACACCAAGAAAGAGACCACCACCCAAAAGGTCGAACGCAAGGTCAAGAAAGCCTGGAAGCGCATCGCCGGCTATAAATTCGACGTCGCCTGTCCGGCCTTGATCCCGCTGTCGCATTCGACCTGCACCGAGACCGGCAAGAACCGCGACGCCGCGCGCGCCAAGTGCCAGTCGGCCAATCCGCTGTGCAGCGTTACGGCGGTGAAGTAAATTCTAGTCATTCCGGGACGGCGCACTTTGCGCCGGACCCGGAATCCAGAGCAACCCGGACTGACGGCCATCAGCCCTTCGGCGCGTCCTTCACGCCTTTCATTTTGTCATCGATACATTTGCTGACGTAGTCGGCACGCTTATCGAGGCTGGCGTCCTTGTAGCCCTTTTCGACGCTCATCCAGCAATCCGACGCGGCGCGCGCGTGTGTCATCGGCGGCTCCGGCGGCTTTTCCGGCTCGGCCGGTTTCGCCGGCGTCGACAGCGCGGCGAGCGGACCGGGCGAATTGCCGTCGGTTTCGCAGCCGGCCAACAGCCCGGCCGCGGTGAAGACCAGAACAAAGGCGGCCGCTTGGCAGGCCCGCGCGTTTGAAATTTTCATGGTCGCATTTCCAAATGGCACCAGCCGCCCCCCGCCAACGCATCGCGATTGCGGCGGATAAGGCATATAGGCGATTTGCTGGCGTCCCCGCAACGGCGTCGGCCGCGCGCCGCGTTCACGTTTCCGATTCGGTTTTCAAACAGCGAAGTGCTTTTTACCCTCCCCCTTGTGGGGAGGGTCGCTCGCTGAGCGTTTCGCGAAGCGAGCGGGGTGGGGGTCGCTACGAGTTGATCGACGCCGACCCCCACCCGGCTCACTTCGTTCGCCACCCTCCCCACAAGGGGGAGGGTAAGAAAGTAGCCAACGCTCCGCAGCCCGCGTTCTTTAGCGGCCCCGGGTAGGCCGTATTTCCTGCTCCGCTTTTGCGGAGCCTCTTAATGCCCCTCGACAAATCGAGGGGATGGAGCACCGAGTGGCGCACCAGTCTTCCGTCTAGCCGCACCCTCTTAGCGAGGGTGCGGGCGCCTCTCGGCGCTCCATCGCGGCTTTTCTGTCCCCGGGACCGTGCTTCCGGGTGCGGACGGGGCGCTTGTGCTCCCCCGATCCGGCAGGCTTTCGCCCGCCTTCATCCGCACCGCGTCCAGCCATCAAAGGCAGCCCCACGTAGTTGGAGCGGACGGTTACCCAGGGCCTCCCGAGTTCGGGGTTACGAGCCCCGCCCGCAGGCGCCGCATCCCACCCCGCTATCAGAACGTCTCATGACAACGCCCTCGACTGGATGGAACGGGGAGAAGGTATATAGTCATAGGAAGAGAGTCAAGAGGGATGCGAAACGGAAAAGCCACTTGACTTTGGGCCGGTTGTAGTTTATAAACTACAGAGAGATTGCGCATGGCAGAGATCAAGAAAACTGCCGAATTCGACAAGTGGCTCGACGGTCTACGCGATACCAAGGCGAAAGCGAAAGTCCTTGTCAGAATTCAACGGCTAGCCGGCGGCAACCCCGGCGATGTGGGCCCCGTCGGCGACGGCATCAGTGAAATGCGGATCGACTTCGGACCCGGCTATCGAGCGTATTACAAACAGAAGGGCGACACCGCGATTTTTCTCTTCGGCGGCGACAAAGACTCGCAAAAGGCCGACATCCCGAAGGCCAAGACGATCGCGAATAACCTGGAGGACTGAGCCATGGCCAAAGCATCCAAATTCGACGCCGCCGATTATCTCAAATCGCCGCAAACCATCGCCGACTATCTGAGCGAGGCCTTTGAAACCGGCGATGAAAAATTTATAGCCGAGGCGCTTGGTACGGTGGCGCGCGCCAAAGGGATGGCCGGCATTGCCAGCGAGACCGGTCTATCACGCGAGGGACTTTATCGTTCGCTGAGCGGCGAGGGCCGTCCCGAGCTTGCCACCGCGATGAAGGTTCTCGACGCGTTCGATATGCAGTTGGTGGTGAAGCCGAAAGAAAAGGACGCGGCGAGAGGCCGGTGACGACACCGAGTCACTCCGCCGCGTCGGTCGTCACACGCTTGATTTTGTCGATCTGCTTGCCGATCGCGCGCTGCGCGGTCTCGACGTCATAGCGGTTCTGCAAATTGAGCCAGAGCTGCGCCGAGGTGCCGAGCGCTTTGCTCAGGCGCAACGCCGTATCGGCGGTGATGCCGCTGGTCTAGGCGGCGATGCGCTCGACCCGCGTGCGCGGCACGCCCATCGCCTTCGCCAGCGCGCCCGGCGACAGGCTAAGCGGCACCAGAAATTCCTCGCGCAGAACTTCGCCGGGGTGGAGGGGAGGACGTTTCTTGGCGGAGGTGCTTTTTGGAGCGGGACTCTTGGCCATTTTAGGGTTAAATTTCCCGAGCTTCATTTCATCATGCGGCTTGGGCGGCATACGCCCGAGCGCGCCCATTAGGCGCCTTGTTCCAGCTAGTGTGTCTGTTTTTTGTCATGTCTAAACCACGAAGGCTTTGCATTTTCTGCGACGGCTATCCGGTCACCAAGGAACATATGTGGGCGGATTGGCTTCGCAATTATATTCCGCGAACCAAAAGTGAGTTTTATTCTCAGAGCGACATCATGTTCCGCACTACGACCGATGCCAAGGTTACGCGGCATACCGGCGATCCTCACAGCAGTAGGATACGATGTGTTTGTGGCCCCTGCAACTCAGGCTGGATGAGTGTTATCCAAAATCAAACGAAACCGATTTTGATCCCGCTTCTTGGTGGTGATCGTCTTACGTTGCGAAAGCGCGACCAAGCTATTTTGGCCACCTGGGTCACAATGTTTGCGATGGTTGCTGAATTTCGGCTCCGATCTGGTGACCTTACCGCAATTACAGCGGACGAACGCAAACAATTCATGAAAACTAAAAATCCTCTGCCCAATTGGAAGATATGGATCGGGGCAATTGATGATGAGAATTGGAAGGGCCGCTATATCCACACCACGTTGCCGGTCTATTCATCTAACGATGTTGTAAAGCGAACGGGTGACGATGTGCCCGTCCCCAACACACAGACGACGACCTTTGTGGTCAACAAGCTTTACGTTCACGCTATCAGTTCGTCTGTCGTAGACATTCAAGTTCAAAAGATTAGCTCAAAGCTTGTTCAACAAATTTGGCCGCTGCTTAGTAAGACGGTTAAGTGGCCGCCGCGCCTTCTTTCGCCTGCCGACGCCAGTTGGATTTCGACGGCGTTTTTTGAGGGTGCGACCAAGCGCACTATCGGAGACCCGCTTAAGCCGCTTCGGGTCTGATTTATTTTTTTGCATCGCGTTTCGTTTGGCGCTAGTGGGCTCGGCAGGTGAGCGGCCTGCGATCAACGGCCCCGCTTCTTAAACCCGCCCCGCATGCCCGGCCGCCCAAGCTTGCTCCTCGGCGAATTCGCGCCGCGGGTTTCGACCGGCGCGGGATTGGGCCGCTCGGGCAGGGCGCCATCGCGCAGAGGCTTGACCTCGTGCCAAGTGCCGATGCCCATTTCATCGAGTAAAGGTTTGTGAGGGCGGTTCACCCCACCCCCTCCGCCTTCGCTCTGACGAGCTTTGGCGGACGACCCTCCCCCTCCAGGGGAGGGTGAAGAAGAGCCGCCGCGCGGTTTCTTGCCGCTCACCGCCCGCCGCAATTTCGAATCCTGCCCGATCATCACATTGCGCACGGTCGGATTGTCGACCACCGCCAGCTCGGTCTGGCGCAGGCGCTTGATTTCGTCGCGCAGGCGCGCGGCTTCCTCGAAGTCGAGATCGCTCGCCGCCGCGCGCATGCGCGTTTCCATGTCGGCGATCACGGTTTCGAAATTATGCCCGATGGTGGCGGCGTCGCCGAATTCGCCTTCGGCGCCGCCGGTCGAGATCAGCACATGGTCGCGCTCATAGACGCTGTCCATGATGTCGTGGATGGTGCGCTTGATGCTCTCGGGCGTGATGTTGTGGGCGGTGTTATAGGCGACTTGTTTTTCGCGCCGCCGGTTGGTTTCGCCGATAGCGCGCTCCATCGAGCCGGTGATTTTGTCGGCATAGAGCACGACCTTGCCGTCGACATTGCGCGCGGCGCGGCCGATGGTTTGGATCAGCGACGTCTCCGAGCGCAGGAAGCCCTCCTTGTCGGCATCGAGAATGGCGACCAGCGCGCATTCCGGAATGTCGAGGCCCTCGCGCAACAGATTGATGCCGATCAGCGCGTCGAAGGCGCCGAGCCGCAAGTCGCGGATGATCTCGATGCGCTCCAGCGTGTCGATGTCGCTGTGCATGTAGCGCACGCGGATGCCCTGTTCGTGCAGATATTCGGTGAGGTCCTCGGCCATGCGCTTGGTCAGCACCGTGACCAGCGAGCGGTAGCCGGCCTTCGACACCTGGCGGATTTCGCCGACGAGGTCGTCGACTTGCGTGCGCGCCGGGCGGATTTCGACCGGCGGGTCGATCAAGCCGGTCGGGCGGATCACCTGCTCGACGAAGACGCCGCCGGACTCGTTCATTTCCCAATGGCTCGGCGTCGCCGAAACGGCGAGCGTCTGCGGGCGCATGGCGTCCCATTCCTCGAAGCGCAGCGGGCGGTTGTCCATGCAGGACGGCAGGCGGAAGCCGTATTCGGCCAGCGTCGCCTTGCGGCGGAAGTCGCCGCGGAACATGCCGCCGAGTTGCGGCACGGTGACGTGCGATTCATCGGCGAACACCAGCGCATTGTCGGGAACATATTCGAACAAAGTCGGCGGCGGCTCGCCCGGCTTGCGGCCGGTGAGATAGCGCGAATAATTCTCGATGCCGGCGCAGGCGCCGGTGGCTTCCATCATTTCCAGGTCGTAGCGCGTGCGCTGCTCCAAGCGTTGCGCTTCGAGCAGGCGGCCGGCGGCGTTGAGCTGGTCGAGGCGCAAGCGCAACTCGTTCTTGATGCCGAGCATGGCTTGAATGAGCGTCGGGCGCGGTGTGACATAATGCGAGTTGGCGTAGACCTTGACGAATTCCAGCTCGTCGGTTTTTTGCCCGGTGAGCGGATCGAATTCGTGGATCGACTCGATTTCATCCCCAAGGAGGGAGAGCCGCCAGGCGCGGTCCTCGTAATGCGCCGGAAAAATCTCGATGACATCGCCGCGCACGCGGAACGAGCCGCGAAAGAAGTCGGCTTGCGTGCGCTTGTATTGCAGAGCCACCAGGTCGGCCATCAACTGGCGCTGCTCGATCTTGCCGCCGCGGTTGAGCGTAAAGGTCATGGCCGAATAGGTTTCGACCGAGCCGATACCATAGATACAAGAAACAGAAGCCACGATGATGACGTCGTCGCGCTCCAGCAGCGAGCGCGTGGCCGAATGGCGCATGCGGTCGATCTGCTCGTTGATCGAGGATTCCTTCTCGATGTAGGTGTCGGTACGCGGGACGTAGGCCTCGGGCTGGTAGTAGTCGTAATAGGAAACGAAATATTCCACGGCGTTGTCGGGGAAGAACGACTTGAACTCGCCATAGAGCTGCGCCGCCAGCGTCTTGTTGGGCGCGAGAATGAGGGCCGGGCGCTGCGTCGCCTCGATTACCTTGGCCATGGTGAAGGTTTTACCCGAACCGGTCACGCCCAGCAGCACTTGCGTGCGGTCGTGGCGATTGACGCCTTCCACCAGTTCGCGGATCGCTTCCGGCTGGTCGCCTTTCGGTTCGAAGTCGGATTTGATGACGAATTTCTTGCCGCCTTCGGATTTTTCCGGCCGCGGCGGGCGGTGCGGCATCCAGGGTTGCGCGGTGAATTCCGGCCGGCCCTCGCGCAACAGGTCTTCGAGCGCCTGCGCGGTGGCAGCGACGCCCATGGAGGCGAGCCCGCCGGGCCCGGTCGGCAGATCGGCCTTCGGCAGCCGGTATTTGGGATCGCCGCCGCGCGCGATGCGCGCCGCTTCGCGTTCGGAATGCGCGTGCGGGTCGGGCGGCGCGTCGGCGCCAAGCCCGAGTTCCTGCGCCAAGGCCGGATCGAGCCCGGTCACCGGCGCGCCGGTGTATTCGCCTTGCGGCGCTTCGGCGAAACCATCCTGAGCCGATTTGCGCGCCAGATGCGCGGCGGAAAAATCCTTGCGGCGGTCGTAGGAATTATCCGGCGGCGGCTGAATCCCGGTGCCGGAACCCAAGCCCGCGGTTCCCTTGCCGATGGCCGGATTGAGGAGGTCGTCGAGCGCCGGGTCGGGCGCCGGCGCCTCGGGCCGCGCGGCCTTGGCGCGGGTCGGGCGCGCTAGGTCTTTCGGCTTTTTGGGGGGCTTATTTGAATCTTTGGCCATCCAGCGGAATATGGGGCGAGTCTGGCAGCGAGGAAAGGGTGCTGGGACGCCGCGAAAGACATTAAGGGGGAGAGAACGAGGCCCTTGGCGAATCTGCGAAGCCGGTCCGGGCACTACCCGGCCCGTTCAACTTTATAACGCCCGCGGTGGTTTTCCGGTGCGCCAGTGCGCTTCAATTTGTTCAAGACTCTTCCCTTTGGTTTCCGGCACCAGGAAATAAAAGAAGACCCAGGCGGCGACCGCTATCGCGCCGTATAACCAGAAAGTTCCTGCGTGCCCCAGAATCCCGACCAGGGTCAGGAACGTCACAGCTACCGCCAGGTTCATTGCCCAGTTGGTAACCGTCACGGCGCTCATCGCTGCGCCGCGAACCTTTAGGGGATAGATCTCGGAAATTAACAACCAGAAGATCGGCCCGAGTCCGAAGGCGAAGCAAGCGACATAGATCACCAGGCCGCCAATCGCGGTATAGCTCTTGAAACTCGCCAATTGCTGGAAATGAAAAGCGGCACCCAAAATGGCGAGGCCAACAATTTGGCCCGCGACTCCGGTTAACAGCAAAGGCCTCCGTCCGACGCGGTCCAGCAGGAAAATGGCCAGGACGTGAAAGCACCACATCACCATGGCCAATGCCGCTCCGGCCAGGATCGCGGGTCCCGCGGCATTAATGCCGGCGAATTTGAAAATCGTCGGGGCGTAATAGATGACCGTGTTGATGCCGGTTATCTGCTGAAATACCGCCAGCCCCGCACCGACAATCAATGGCATCCTGAGTGAAGGCTGCAATAGTCCAGCCATTCCGCCGGCACCCTGCTTTTCCATGCTTTTCTGGATGTCCGCGATTTCCCCACTGACGTCTGATTCAATCCGCACGCGATGCAAAACGCGCTTCGCCTGCGCCACCTTTGACTTGCTAAGCAACCAGCGCGGGCTATCGGGTAACCGCCACATTCCAACGGTCAGAACGATGGATGGTATGGCCGCCAAGCCAAACATATATCGCCAGTTCTGGGTGCCGGACAGCGCATAGTCCGTCAGATAAGCCGCAACGATGCCGGTGGTAATCGCAAGCATATTGACCGCCACCAGCGAGCCGCGGACTTTTGCCGGTACCAATTCAGCGATGTACATCGGCGAGATAAACGAAGCGATGCCGATAGCGAGGCCGCTCACGACCCTCGCGACAATCAGCCAGGTCACGGTTGGGGCCATAGCCGTGCCGATGGCGCTGGCCGTAAAGACAATGCCAGCCAGTATGATCATTTTGCGCCGCCCAAAGCGGTTAGTCAGCGCGCCGCCAATAGCCGCACCCAAAACGGCGCCGACCAAAACGGAACTGACCACTATCTCTTCCATGGTGGCAGACAGGGCGAATTGATTTTTAACGAACAGAATGGCGCCCGAGATAACGCCGGTATCGTAACCGAAGAGCAGACCGCCGATCGCCGCGACCCCGACCGCGACATAGACAAAAGGTTTCACCTCCGAGCTGGCCTTATGTTTCATCAGGCCACTGCTTTCTACGTGTCATGTTTGCTGCTTTTCGAGCGCCTGCATTTTAGCCATGCGGCGACGGAAGCGTACACCCCGCCGAAGCGAGCGGTCAGAAATGTTTTGACAAGCGCCAAGGCGAGCGCAGACCTGGGCGGAAAAAACGTCGTGGATGAGCCCGGCACGCACACCGGGGACCTTGTTCGCGACAATGGCCGCCTCGTCACCGCTTGCGGCTTAGCAGTCAACACAATGTCGACGACGTCCGTGAGCGGTACGTCGGTGTGGCGCGGCGGTTTTCTTTAGTTAGCGCGCGATCTGACAGTATATCGAGCGCGCGATGTCGGCCAGCAATAGCTCGACGACGTTGGCGGTGCGCGGCTGGCTGCCGATGTGGTTGATGAGAATACGGCCGGCACCGCGCTTAATTAGAAGCCTTTGACCACTTCTTTCACATGTTCGACCGCGGGCGGCGCGGCGAAGCAATGGCCGACCAGCTTGCGCCATTCCTGGAAGTCGGCCGACTCGCGGAAATCCTTGGTGTGGTTTTCAAGCGTGTCCCATTGCACGAACAGCCGGTAACGCGCCGGATTTTCGTGCGAGCGCTGCAGCGTCATGCCCTTGCAGCCCTTGGCGCGCTTGAAAATCGGCGCGGCCTTGGTGACGCCGGATTCGAACTCGCTCTCCATTCCAGGCTTGACGTCGATCTGTGCGATTTCGAGGATCATGGCTGGGTCTCGGCTGGAGGAATGCTGCAAAGGCGAGCTTGTCTTTTGGCATTCTTTGCCGCCCCCCGAAAGGGGGAGGCCGTGCCGCGCATAAGTTTCAAGGCGAATGATTGGCGGCGTGGGCCGCTTCCCGGCGCAAGCGGGCCGGGCACAGGCAATCTTCCTGAGCAGCCGTTGAGGCGTTGGACATGGGCAGCCGGGAAGGCTCCGCCGCGCACCAGCAATCGCCGGCCAGTCCGCATTCGAAAGCCGCGCCGCAGCGGGCGCAGGTGATATGTCGCGGCGCGATGGCGGTTGGTGGCGGCATGTTAGGTCTCGGCCGTGCGAAACGTGCGGCTGTCACATTACAGAATCGAATCGGCCTTATTGCAATGGCAATGGCGATACCGGCGGTCATCGATCTCATCGGCGCCGGCGGCGCCGCGCTCACCACGCTGTGCTGGCTGCCGCAGGCGATCAAGGTGATCCGCGAGAAAGAAACGCGTGCGCTATCGTTGCCGGCGACCGCGGCCTTTACCGTCGGCGTGGTGCTTTGGCTGGTCTATGGCATGGCCATTGGCGACTGGCCGCTGATCGGCGCCAACGCCGTCACGCTGGTGTTGATGGCGGTGATCCTGGCGATGAAGCTCAAGCATGGCTAATCCGGTTCGCCGCCGCCGACATAGCCGCCGATCTTCCAGGCGCCGCCGTCCTTGACGTAGCAAAGTTGGTCGTTGCTGGCCGGCGCGATGGCGTCCGCCAGGACATAGCCGGCTTTTCCCGACGGCGTGATCACGCGCAAATAGGAGGCCGGTGTCGGCTTGTTGTCGGGGCTCACGTGAACGAATGCGAGACCGAGCTTCTCGATCATCGGCGCATTGGCCGTCGGCGTGGCGCGCACCTCGGTGCCGGCCGCGACCGGATAACTCCATTCCGATTCATCGCTCTGCGTCGCCTTGAGCAATTCGTCGAAGGCTTTCGCGTCATAGCCAGGCTCGGCCGGCGCGCATATGGCGCCCTTATGCTCGGGTGAAGCCGAAGCGGTCGGGTCGTCGGTAAAACTGAAAAGAATTTCCCAGCCGACGCCGCCTTTGTTGTTGAGGCCAAGCGCGACCGCCAGATTGTCGGCGCCGGATTTGCGCTTGTCGGCGCGGTCGCCGTTTTCGCGCTCCCAGAAAAAACCCTTGGCGACGACCAGCGCCGATAGCGCCGCGCGATCCTTGCGTTGCGCGACTTCGCCGAGCTGCTGGCGCATGGCTTCGAAGGCAGGATCGCTGACCGGCGCGGGTGGGGTGATGGCCACGGGTTTATACGGACCCGCGGGCTGATTTTGTGCTGAAGCAGCAAGTGTGCCGACGATCCACATGGCGGCCGCCGCACACAGGGAAAAAACAATTTGAAAGCGGGCTTTGCGCATGGCCCGAACCTAGCATGGGGCTTCGCGCGCAGGGCCTTGGCGGCTGGAAAAAAATGCGGTCCCGCAGGGCAATGGCGCCGAACGGAACCGCTATAGGGGCTTTACGCAGGACGCAACTAAACGTCGGTAACGAGACTTATTAACGCGGGCCCATGACGGGACAGTGACAAATCCATTGTGGAATGTGCGCGGCGAAGCCGCTAAAAAGCCGCCGGCCTCATAACCAGAGATTTTCCATGCCCATCCAGTGGACTTATCTGATGCCGATCGTGATGTTGGTCGGCTCCAATGTTTTCATGACCACCGCGTGGTATTGGCACCTGCGCTACAAGGAAGTGCCGCTGTTCAGCGTGATCCTGATCAGTTGGGCGCTCGCGTTTTTCGAATATTGCCTGGCGGTGCCGGCCAACCGATATGGCAGCGCGGTCTATTCCCCGGCGCAACTCAAAACCATCCAGGAAGTGATCACGCTATTGGTATTCGCGGGTTTTTCCTACGCCTATCTCAAGGAGCCTCTGACCTGGAGCCAGGGCTTCGGCTTTGTGTTGATCGCGGCCGGCGCGTTTTTTGTGTTCCACAAATGATGAGGGATGGGTAACCCTATTGCCGATGGCGGCGCGAGCGCGTCGGCAGGATGCCAAAGCCGCCGATGCCGATGAAAATCAGGCCCAGCACAAGCGCGACCGTGAACACGCTGCCCTCATTGCCGACCACGCCGTCGGCGACGCCGGCTCGCGCAATCCCGACCGACACGACGGTGGCGGCCACGATGGTCGAAACGGCGAGCGCGGTGGTGGCGATCAGAGCGGCGATCGCGACCGTGCGCCGCTCCCGGCCAAGCGCATGTTCCGCCGGCGCGGCAAAGCCCGCGGCTTTAATGGCGCCGTCATCTTGAATGCAATCCTGCGCGTCGTGCAAAGCGTCGAACATGGCCGAACCTGTCAAAGGTGCGATGAATTCCACTCTTTCGATGTGACAGGAGTAATGCGCGAAACGGGCGTTGGTTCGTCCCGATTGCGGCTTTGGCGCTGAGGAACCGGGGCGTTTTCGTGGCGAACATGGTTAATGTAAGGTTAATTCCACACGCCTGGAACGTGACTTTGACGCGTGGCTACTGCGCAGCGGCGAGTTGCTCGGGCTGCCAATCCATCGAGATATAGCCGGGCTCAGCGGCGACGCGATCGAGCCAGGCGCGCACCGCCGGATAGCGGCCGAGATCGAAATCGCACTGCGTGGCTACATGGGTGAAGCCGTAAAGTGCGATGTCGGCAATAGTGAAACGGTTGGCGACGAAAAACGGATATTTGTTCAGGTGCATTTCCATGACGCCGAGCGAGCGATAGCCGTTTTCCATCCAGTCCTCGAGCGAATGGCTTTGCAGGTCGCGCCCGCCCTTGATCAGCACCAGCCAGAAAAACGCCGCGCCGATGCTGGGCGTGATGCTGTGCTGTTCGAAGAACATCCATTGCAGCGCTTCGGCGCGCTCGATGCGGTCTTCCGGCGCCAGCGTGGTGCCACCGGCGACGTACCACAAGATGGCATTGGATTCGGCGAGATGGCGATTGGGCGCGACTTCCAACAGCGGTACATGGCCGTTGGGATTCTTGGCGAGGAATTCGGGCGTGCGGCTTTCGCCTTTCAGAATGTCGACCTCGACCAAATTATACGGAATGCCGAGCCGGGCCAGCGCCAGGCGGACCTTGTAGCTATTGCCGGACCGCTGCATCGAATAGAGCGTGTACATGTTCAGCCTCTAACGGCGCCCCGAAGCAGTCGCCGCGCGGGATAGGGCAGGCAAAGTTCGGCAATTGCGTGGCCGTCACAGGAACGAACGTCTGCGCGCGGCGCCGGAAGCAGAAATTTATTCCGCCGCTACCCTATGCGCGCGGGCATATTCTACCAAAGCGTCGTCTTCTACCATCTCGATCGGCGTGAAGTCGCGGTGCGCGATCCATTCCTCGCGCGTGAATTTGGTGATGTGATTCGAGCAGGCGCACAGCGTCAAATAAACGATCTTGCGCGGATAGGGCGTGATGTTTGGCGGCGAGGCATGCACCAGATTGCCATGGAACATCAGCACCGAGCCGGCTTTGCCGGTCGGTGCGACGATACCGACGCCGTCGGGGCCGGCGGCCTCGGCGCAAAGCCGCGTCACGGTGTCCTTGTCGAGCGTCCATAGCGGATAGGACGTCGTGGTCTTGTCATGGCCGGCGGCGAGCACGCCCTGCTTATGACTTTTCGGAATGATCATGAGCGCGCCGTTGATCGGCAGCACGTCGTCGAGAAAAATCGCGATATTCATCGCCCGCGGCTCCGGCATGCCGTCGTCGCGCGCCCAGGTGCCGTAATCCTGGTGCCATTGCCAGACGTCGCCCTCGAAGGCTGCCTTGGCGTTGAGCTTGAACTGATGGACATAGACCGGCTCGCCGAACAACTGCATCAGCGGCTCGACCAAACGAGGGTGGCGCGACATCACCTCGAATACTTTGTTGAACTTGTGCGCGGCGAAGGCGGTGCGCGGCGCGCCGGATTTCTCGCGCCAGACTTCCTTGCGCTCGAGCTTGAGAATGTTGCCGGCTTCTAGACGCAGCAGCGCAATCTCTTCCTCGGAGAAGCAATCCGGGAAGAAGACATAGCCTTGCTCGTCGAAAGCCTTGATCTGCTCCGGCGTGAGCTTCATGGGCAGCGCTCCCTGTGTTTTCGGCCGGTGGCCCGGCTCTTGAGTGCTATTTTACGGCACCGGCCGGAAAACGCCACTGGCTTGCGTCGCGCCGGTCTCGATTATGGCGCGGCGCAGCAACAGGACAAAGGCCAGCGCCATCGCCGGCACCGCCAGCGGTATCCATGTGTATTCCGGCACCGAACGGGCGATGAGCGGCACGATCCAGAGCGCGGCCAGCATGGTTTTTTCGTAAGGGCTAAAGCCGCGCGCCATTCCGTCGGCGGCGAGATAGGCGATCGCCGGCGCCAGCAGCATCAGGTCGTAGTCGAGGCTATAGGGTGTCGCCAGCACGCAACCGATGATCAGCGCCGCCGCCTTGAGCGCAAAACCCGCGCGGCTTCGCCACAGCCATGCGAGCGTCGCGGCCAGCGCCAGCGTGACCGCGCCTTGCAGCGCGTAGGCGAGCGTTATGCCGCCGCCCCACATGCGCACCCAGGAAAACACGCTCTGGATTTTGTACCAGCCGGTGCCGCCCTGTTCGAGCACGACCGTGCGCGTGAACTTGGTCGAGGCCAGAAACGCGGTCCATACATCTGGCCCGAAGGCGAGCGTGACGGCGAGTGTCAGCAGCGCCACGGTCGCGGCGGCGGCGGCCAAGACGCGCCAGCGTCCGCTTACGATCAGCACCAGCGGGATCAGCAATCCGAATTGCGGCTTATAGGCCAGGAGGCCGAACAGGATTCCTGAGATCCAAGGCCGGCGGTCGAGTTGCATCAGCGCGGCGCCCATCAGCGCCGCGGTGAGAAAGCCATTATGGGCCTGGCCCAGATTGATGAACACGGCCGGAAAGGCGAGCGCGAGCAGGAGCGGGAGCCAGTCTTTTTCCTTCATCTCGCCCTGCGAAGGAACGATAGGTAAGACAATCTTTCGCACGACCAGCAAATACATAACCAGCGTCACGCCCTGCCATGCCAATAGCGCGAGCCAATAGGGCATCGCCGCCAACAGTGTCGCGAGCCCGAAGAAGAATGGCGGATAATGCCAGCCGGTAAACGGTGTGGCGTTGCCGAAAATGGCCTGCTCGCGGGCGTAGAGTTGCGACGGGTCGTAGGGCGCGGCGGCGTTGCCCTCCAGGGCATAACTGCCGGCGGCATAGACGGCGGAGAAATCGGTCCCCAGCGGGCGGCCGAAACGGTCGTTGAGCCCGTCCGAGGTGGCGACCAGAAAGCCGATGGCGATGACCGAAGCGGCCAATAGGGCCAAGCCGATCAGCCGCATGCGCTCCCTGGTCAGCCAGGCGCCGGAGCGCAGAATATCAATGAATCCGGGCATAGGCCGGGTCTTAGCAGCGGTGAATTAAGGGAGGGTTAGAGCATGATCCCGAAAAGTGGGCCCCGGTTTTCGGATAAGATCATGCTCCAATAAGAAGACCATCAACAGGCTTGATGAATGCATCATATTTATGCGTCTTGCTGTCAGGCTTTTGCCCGATTACGACGCTATAACGAGTTCAGCGAACCCTAGATTCGGAGCCGTCGATGGCCTTCCTTTCCGACAACCTCAAGCGCATCAAGCCGTCCGCGACCATCGCGGTCACCGACAAGGCGCGCGCGCTTAAATTGGCGGGCCGCAACGTCATCGGGCTCGGCGCCGGCGAGCCGGACTTCGACACGCCCGACAACATCAAGCAGGCCGCGATCGAGGCGATCAAGAGCGGCCGCGCGTCGAAATATACCAACGTCGACGGCATCGCCGAACTCAAGGACGCCGTGTCCAAGAAGTTCAAGCGCGAGAACGGCCTCGACTACAAGCCGTCGCAGATCACCATCGGCACCGGCGGCAAGCAGGTGCTGTACAACGCCTTTGTTGCGACGCTCAACCCGGGCGACGAGGTGATCATCCCGGCGCCGTACTGGGTGAGCTATCCCGACATGGTGCTGCTGGCCGGCGGCGAGCCGGTGGAAATCGTCTGCCGCATGGACGAGGGCTTCAAGCTCAAACCGGCCGCGCTGGAAAAGGCGATCACGCCGAAGACCAAATGGCTGCTGCTCAACTCGCCGTCGAACCCGACCGGCGCCGCCTATACGCGCGCCGAGTTGAAAGCATTGACCGACGTGCTGGTGAAGCATCCGCATGTGCACGTTATGACCGACGACATGTATGAGCATCTCGTCTACGACGACTTCGTCTTCACGACGCCGGCGCAGGTCGAGCCGTCGCTCTACCCCCGCACGCTCACCATCAACGGCTGCTCGAAGGCCTATTGTATGACCGGCTGGCGCATCGGCTATGCCGGCGGCCCGGAGCCGTTGATCAAGGCGATGGCGATGATCCAATCGCAATCGACCTCGAACCCGACGGCGGTGTCGCAATGGGCGGCGGTGGAAGCGCTTAACGGGCCGCAGGATTTCATCGCCAAGCACAATAAGATTTTCAAGGAGCGGCGCAACCTGGTCGTGTCAATGCTCAACCAGGCGTCCGGCATCAAATGCCCGACGCCGGAGGGCGCCTTTTACGTCTATCCGTCCTGCGCCGGCACCATGGGCAAGACAACGCCGTCCGGCAAAAAGCTGGCGACCGACGAGGACTTCGTTACCGAACTGCTGGAAGCCGAAGGTGTCGCGGTGGTGCAGGGCACGGCCTTCGGGCTCGGGCCGGCGTTCCGCATTTCCTACGCCACCAAGACCGAAGATCTGGAAGAAGCCTGCCGGCGCATCCAGCGTTTTTGCGGGAATTTGAAGTGACGCGTTAGCGTCATTCCGGGACGGCGAGAAGCGCCGGACCCGGAATCCGGCAAGGGGCACTGCACTTATATCTGGATTCCGGGTTCGTGTGCTTATGCACACGCCCCGGAATGACAATTTGCGCCCTTGCCACTTCTGCCTCCGCCTGAAACGATACCCGCGCGGGCCGGTAACTTGGTCCAGTTCATTGGTCCAACTCCCGGCCAGTCAGGGAGGTTGCCATGGTACAGAACGGCAGTAGCCCAAAGGGTCCCCGGTGCATCGCGCTGGTGGGCCCCTTCCAGAGCGGCAAGACCACGCTTCTTGAGGCGATCCTGGCGCGCACCGGCGCCATCGCGCGGCCCGGTTCGGTCGATGCCGGCACTTCGGTCGGCGACGCCAGCAAAGAAGCGCGTCAGCACAAAATGAGCGTCGAGGCGAGTTTCGCCACGACCAATTTCATGGGCGACAATTATACGTTTGTCGATTGCCCCGGCTCGATCGAATTCATCCACGACATGCGCGCCGTGCTGCCGGCGGTCGATGCCGCGGTGGTCGTTTGCGAAGCGGATGAGAAGAAGGTGCCGCAGCTTCAGTTGATTTTGCGCGAGCTGGAAGACCAGAACATTCCGCATTTTCTGTTTTTGAATAAAATCGACAAGGCCGACAAGCGCGTGCGCGAGACGCTCAAAATTTTGCAGCCGGCCTCGCGCGTGCCGCTGCTGCTGCGGCAAATTCCGATCTGGAAAAACGACATCATCGCCGGATTTGTCGATCTCGCGCTTGAGCGCGCCTTTGTCTACAAAGAGCACGCGGCGTCCGAAATCGTCGAACTAGCCGGCGAAGACAAGGATCGTGAGAAGGAGGCACGCTTCTCCATGCTGGAGACGCTGGCCGATCACGACGACGAATTGATGGAGCAATTGCTCGAGGACATCGAGCCGCCGCGCGATAAGATCTTCGACGATCTGGCCAAGGAATTGCGCGAACGCATCGTCTGTCCGGTATTGCTCGGCGCCGCGATCCGCTCCAACGGCGTGCTGCGGCTGCTGAAAGCGCTACGCCACGAGGCGCCGGGCGTCGCGGAAACCGCCAAGCGCATCGGCGTTCGATCCGGCAGCGACTGCGTGGCGCTGGTGCTCAAGACGTTTCACACGCCGCATGGCGGCAAGATGTCGGTGGCGCGGTTGTTGGCCGGCGCCGCGGGCGATGGCGCCAGTTTCAAGACGCCCACGGGCGAAGCCGGCCGCGCCTCGGCTGTATTCAGCCTGATGGGCCAGCGCTTCGAAAAGCGCGGCCACGCCACGGCCGGCGAAACCGTCGCCTTCGGCAAGCTCGATGCCGCCAAGACCGGTGATACGCTGTCCACCGGCAAGCAGTCCCATGGCACGCTCGGCATTGTGCATGCCGTGCCGCCGGTGCTCGCCATCGCGGTGCAGGCCAAGGAGCGCAAGGATGACGTCAAGCTCGGCGCCGCCTTCACCAAGCTCACCGAGGAAGATCCGTCGCTCACCGTCGAGCACAATGCCGAGAGCCACGAGGTGGTGATCTGGGGCCAGGGCGAAATGCATCTTCGCGTGGCGGCCGAGCGGTTGGGCGAGCGCTACGCCGTGCCGGTGACGACGCGTCCGCCGAGCGTCGGCTATCGCGAGACCATCCGTAAACCGATCACCATCCGCGGCCGCCACAAGAAGCAATCCGGCGGCCATGGCGCGTTCGGCGACGTGGTGGTCGAGATCAAGCCGCTGCCGCGCTCATCGGGCTTTAGATTCGACGACAAGATCACCGGCGGCGTGGTGCCGCGCAATTACATTCCGGCGGTGGAGGAGGGCGTGCAGGACGGCCTCAAGCACGGGCCGCTCGGGTTTCCGGTGGTCGATGTCGCGGTGGCGCTGATCGACGGCTCCTTCCACACGGTGGATTCATCCGACATGGCGTTCCGCATTGCCGGCCGCATCGCCATCGTGGAAGGCCTGCCGCAATGCCAGCCGGTGCTGCTCGAGCCGATCCATCTGGTCGAGATCGTCTGCCCGAGCGAGGCCACCGCCAAGATGAACGCCATTCTGTCCGGCCGGCGCGGGCATATTCTCGGCTTCGACACCCGCGAGGGCTGGACCGGCTGGGACACCGTGCGCGCGCAGATGGCGGAAGCCGAGATCGGCGACCTCATCATCGAGGTGCGCTCGGCCACCGCCGGCGTCGGCTCGTTCGTCTTCAAGTTCGACCACATGGCCGAATTGACCGGGCGCACGGCGGACCAGATTGTGGCGGCCAAGAAGGGCGCGGCGGCGGCGTAAGTTGTCGCATCCGTGACTTGAACGGGAAGTGATTTGCCTGTGAACGCTTGTGCCCGTACCTCTTGGGTACGACTCCAAGGGGTAGAGCCATGAACATCATTCGCCGCCGCGGCTGGGAAATTCCGGAGCGCGAACTCACGCCGGAGCATTTGTTTTTCAACCGCCGCGGTTTTTTGGCGGGCGGGGCGAGCGTCTTGGCGCTAGGCCCGCGCGCTGCCATAGCGCAGCGCGTCACCGAATTGGCCAATCTGCCGGACCCGACCGCCGATCTTTATCCGGCCAAGCGCAATGAGAAATATGTCCTCGACCGGCCGATCACCGACGAGAAGATCAACGGCAACTACAATAATTTCTACGAATTCGGCTCGCAGAAAACCATCGCCGCCACTGCGCAGGCGCTCAACACGCGGCCCTGGACGATCAAGATCGACGGCATGGTCGAGAAACCGTTTGAGATCGGCATCGACGATCTCATCCGCAAAGTGGGATTAGAGGAGCGCACCTATCGTCACCGCTGCGTCGAGACCTGGGCGATGGCAATCGCCTGGACCGGTTTTCCGATGTCGAAGCTGGTCAAGCTCGCGGCGCCGCTCGGCTCGGCGAAATATCTCAAGATGCAGACGTTCATGGATCCCAAGGTTGCCTTCGCGCAGAAGCAGACCTGGTTTCCCTGGCCCTATACCGAGGGTCTCGCCATGGCCGAGGCCAGCAACGATCTCGCCTTCCTCGCCACCGGCGCCTATGGCCACCCGATGGCCAAGCAGCATGGCGCGCCGCTGCGCCTCGCGGTGCCGTGGA
>Ga0302320_10010264_pt1 | contig 19975 bp, 12 predicted proteins | sample Bog_T0_3_FD_202130 | JGI IMG/M metagenome (GOLD analysis project Ga0302320, IMG submission 202130) | Peat permafrost microbial communities from Stordalen Mire near Abisko, Sweden - Bog_T0_3 | ecosystem: Environmental > Terrestrial > Soil > Wetlands > Peat | place: Sweden: Abisko, Stordalen Mire... | reverse complement strand
AAGCCAGAGCGTTTTCTCGATAAAGGAGAAGCGAGCGAAGAAGTTGTGAACGACTCGCTGGGCACCGTCGATCTAGCCGACTCCACCGGAACCGACTGCGATAAGCAGGTTGAGGCGGACAAAGCGGGACACACCATGGACAAGCGTCATCCGGCTGACAAATAAGAATTACTCCCGCCGGACCTCCTCCTTCGATTCGCGCTGTAAATTTTCGGTTGCCCGGCGCACATCATTTTCCCGTTGCGCCGCTCCCCTAAGTCGCATGTTCCGAGTGCAGTTCAATCACCTGTTGTGAGCATGAGAAACATTCGTGTGCAACCTGCGCACACGAATTGGATACTAACGTTTCTGGATGCGCCTTGCTGCAGCAAGCGTGTTTTCACAAAAGGAGATGACGAAATGGCTGAGCAATTCGTGAATCCGCAGGAGCAGAAAGTGCAGGACGAAACGGACACCAGCAAGTCAACGGACCAGAAGCTGGATCGCATTGCCGAAAAGGCTGCGGAAAAGGCTGGAAAAACGCAGCAGAAGAACGAAAAGAACAACCCCATCTTTACCGAGTAACTGAATGGCGTTATCCCTGCGGGCCAAGACACGCGCGCGAGCTTGACAACACCATGAGCGACTGAAGACGAAACACTTGAAAGGAGAACCAGGATGAAGATACAGGGAATGCATTTCATGATTGCCGGAGTGCTGGCAGCCACGCTCGTCAGCGGGTGTCACACGACGAAGACGCCGGACGTTTCCGACAACATTCGCAAATCGCTCGATCAGGCTGGACTCAAGGATGTATCGGTGAGTCAGGATCGTGACAAGGGCGTTGTGACGATTGCCGGAAAGGTTCCGGATGCCGGCTCGAAGACGCAGGCCGACTCGATTGCCAAATCGATGGCAGGTGGCCAGGTGGTAGCGGACGAAATTGCGGTTGTTCCCGCCGGCAACGAAAGTGCCGCGAAGGCGATCAACAGCGATGTCGACAGCGGTATCGCAAAGAACCTGGATGCCGCACTGATTCAGTACGGGTTCAAGAAAACCGTGAAATACGACGTGAAGAGTGGCGTAGTCACGCTCAAGGGCGACGTTGACTCCACGAACGTGCGGACGCAGGCGGAGCAAGTAGCCTCGACGGTTCCATACGTCCAGCAGGTCGTCAATGAGATTCAGGTGAAGGACCAGAAGGCAACCTCTGCAAACTGACACGAGCTCAAAACTCGTAGTTCGTTGAAGTCAGCCTAAAACTGGACCTGCACCGTGAAGGAAAGTAAACCAGCGAAGAGTGATCCACCCAGGCAATAAGGAGAACCCCCATGAAGCTGAGCACCAGGAATGAAGTCAAAGGCACCGGGCATGAAGTAATGGGCGCGGTCAAACAGGCGGCGGGTAAGGTAACCGGCAATCGGAAGCTCGAACTCCAGGGCGCCGGCGAAAAAATGGCCGGAACCGCCCAACGAAAAGTCGGTCAAGTCGCTAAACGCTTCGGGAAGTAGGCACCGAAGTTCGTTCAATATGCGTGACAAGAATGGCCACACGACTGTCTCGGTCGTGCGGCCATTTCTTTGTTCGGAAACTTCCCAAATGCCCGCGAAACCTACTTCGTATCCCCGGCAGCATCGAGCCGGAAAGCCGCTGCCTGGTAGTCCCCACGAAAATTCTCGTCCATGCGCAGGCCATGGTTCATCCACCACGCTCCGCTGGCGACGGCTGGATCCCCTGCCCGCGCTTTTCCCTCGATCGGCGTGAGCGTATATTCCGCCTTCGGATCGAGCCCCTTCAGCTTGAGATCCGGAAAGCCGCGCCCTTCCTGCGTGGAATGAAGGAAGGCGAAAACGACCGACTGTTTTTTGTCCGTGCTCACCGTTTGCGTCGCGGAAAACTCGCTTCCGTTTCTCGGAGAGATTAATCGGTACAGGTCGCCCTGCACGATCGTGGGCTGCACCTGCTTGTAGGCGGCAATCAGTCTCTTGGCCGTCGCCGTCTCTTGCGCCGACCACTTCGTGATATCGGCGCCGACGCCGAGCGATCCCTGCATCGAACTGATGAACCGGTATTCCAGCGAAGTGGTGCGCTTGTTGAGCCAGTGCGGCGATGCCGTAACCCAGGCCATCATCACCTGCGGCGTGTAGGCGTAGCTGAATCCTTCCTGCATCGTCAGACGATCAAACGGATCGGTGTTGTCGGAGATCCACACCTCGTCGGTGTATCGCATGATGCCAAGATCGACGCGCCCGCCGCCGCCGGAACAGTCTTCAATCTCGAGTTTTGGATGACGTCGTTTCAGCTCGTCCATAATGCTGTAGAGATTGCGCGTGTATTCCACATAAACGCGCTTCTGCTCAGCGGCCGGAAGCTGATCCCAGCCGGGCTCGCTCCAGTTCCGGTTGTAGTCCCACTTCAGGAAAGCGATGTCGTTCTCGTTGAGAATCTTGTCGAGAAAGCCAAGGATGTAGGCCTTCACGTCAGGGCGCGCGAGATTGAGAACCAGCTGCCGGCGCTGCTCCATACGCGGACGGCCGGGGAAGTTGAGCACCCAGTCCGGATGTGCGCGATAGAGGTCTGAGTCGGGATTAACCATCTCCGGCTCGACCCAGAGTCCGAAGTCCATGCCCAGCGAATGAACTTTATCGATAACCGGCTTCAGGCCATGCGGAAACTTCTCCTTGTTCGGGTACCAGTCACCGAGACCCGCGTTGTCGTCGTTGCGCTGCCCGAACCAGCCATCGTCGATGACAAACCGATCAACACCGAGAGCGGCGGCCTTTTCCGCGAGCGCCATCTGTCCCGCCGCGCTGACATCGAAAGTTGTCGCCTCCCATGAGTTGTACACAACAGGCCGCACCTTCGGCGTTGTGGTCGACGATGCAGTTCCCTGCCCCGCGGAAGCCTGCAGCGGAAGAATGTGACGCAACTCGAAGTCATGCAGCAGGCGCGACGCGCCGCCCAGGCCATGGGCGGAGTAGCCACCATAGAACACCGGCGTTTCAAGCTTCTCGCCGGAATGGAGAACGTAACCGAAGTCGAAGGGATTGAAGCCGCCGGTCACGCGAACTGCGTCGAGCTGATCCTGCTCAACGGTAATTCTCCAGGAGCCGCTCCAGGCGAGTGCGCCAAACCACACGTCGCCGTGGTCTTCGTCTGCTCCTTCTCCCTCGAGCGCAAACCATGGATTCGCCTGCTGGCTGGTCGATCCGCGGCGGCTCTCCATCACGCGCGCGCCCGGATGCATGGGCTCCTGCGTTAGCGTCCACTCTCCTGCCCAGCGACCGGCGAGGTAGTTAAGCGTGTAGTGCGCCGCTGGCAAAGCCCAGGATGCCGCGGCGGCCTGCTCCACCGCCACCGATGCCGCTTCCTTGTTTTCAATGGACGCCGATCGCGCCAGGATTCCCGTGTCGGGATCCATGGAGTAGTGGAGCGTGACAACGATGTTGAGCGAAATGTCTTTGAGAACGACGTCGAATCCCTGCGGCGTTGCCGTGTGGCTCACATAGTGGAGCAGCAATTCACGGTTGCCATCCGCGAACGTGACCTTGAGTGCCGGCTCTGCATAGAGGCCGTTACCCCAACCGGGATATTCCTGCGGCGTGTTGTTGTACGAGGAGTCAAAGGAAGCCCACTCCGGCATCGGCACGGCAGCGGGATAGGTATCGCCCGCTCCCAGCCTGCCTCCCCAGTAGAGCTGCTGCAGCTCGCCTTGTGGATTCACGCCAAAAACGTAGGAGCTATTGCCGCCGTCAAGACGGAAGACTTTCGTCGCCGCGTCAAAATTGCTTTGCGCGGGCTGTGCCGCCGTCACCGCGCACGCGGCCACCAAAAATAGAGCTGCTTTCCATGCCCTTGCCATCACCGGACGTCCTCCCTTGTTGCGTTTACTTTGGGTTGCAGGCCGGCGAACCAATCGGAGCGCAGCTTGTCTCTTTCCGTAATATCTGAGCCTTCAAAACGAAGGTCTTGTACCTTTGCCGGTCCGTCACTGCACTGCTGGAAATGGAAGGCGCACACCTTTGAGCGTCTCGAATTTGCGAAAATAAATGCAAGTAAATGCTAGACAAACGTGCTGCACATATCAATACAAATTGCAGGAAAAATCTCCCCCTTGACCAAAGTTATATTTACAACTTCTCAAGTCCAAGAATATAATCCGCTTAATTCAGAGAGAACCAGCCGTGGTTCTCCACCTTGCGGCGCTTGCGCCTGGCTTCTCCCTCTATCCCGGCGATACACTCTCTCCCATCGAGATTGGGGTGAATCGCCCCAACCAACCTGAATCGCGCCTTTGAGGGAAATTGGTTTGAAAGCTGAGCATTCCAGCGGCAACACTGAGAGCAAAGGCGCCGGCCCCAAGTACAAGCAGATTTACGCAACTCTGCGCAGTTCCCTGGCCAACCGCGACTACTCTCCCGGCGACCGGCTGCCCAGCGAAAACGAACTGGTGGAGCGATTCGGAGCAAGCAGGCCCACGGTGAGCCGCGCGCTGGCCCAACTGGAGTTGGACGGCCTGGTGGAACGCAAGGCGGGCTCCGGAACGTTCGTGAGCCAGAAAGAAGAACGAAAGATCCATGTCTTCGGACTGCTGATACCGGACCTGGGTGTAACGGAAATCTTCGAGCCGATCTCCAGAGGAATCTCAATTGCTCGAGTCGAAAGCCATCACGACTTGTTGTGGGGCTCAACTCTCTCACCCGGGGCCCCCAGCGAAGAACAAGCCGAGCAGCTTTGCGCTTACTACCTGCAGAAAAAAGTGTCTGGAATCTTTTTTGCGCCACTCGAGCTGACAGGCAAGAAAGATGAAATCAACCGGCGCATCGCCCATGCGATTGACGAGGCGCAGATTCCCATCGTACTGCTGGACCGCGACATTTGCGTTTACCCGGAACGAAGCAAGTACGACCTGATCGCAATCGACAATCGCCGTGCTGGTTACGTGATTACGTCGCACATGCTGGATGCCGGCGCGCGACGGATTGTCTTCTTGAGCCGGCCACATTCCGCGCCGACCGTGGCGGAGCGCGCAATCGGATTCAAAGAGGCGCTAGCGGCAAAGGTCGGATCGCACGCTTCGGGCTGGATTGAGTTTGGCGACCCCAGCGACCTCACGATGGTTGGCAGCCTGATCGCAAAGTACAACCCGGATGCGTTTGTGTGCGCGAACGATTACACGGCGGCGCGATTGATGACCTCCCTGAACACACTCGGCGTCAATTTTCCATCCCAGGTCAAGGTGACCGGCATGGACGACGTACGCTACGCGAGTCTTTTGCAGACGCCACTCACCACGATTCATCAGCCGTGCCTCGAAATGGGGTCAGCGGCCCTGGCCACGATGCTCGACCGCATCGCACACCCCACCATGCCCGTTCGCGACATCCTGGTGGACTTCAAGCTGGTTGTCAGGCAGTCGACCACAGGTACGAGCGCTGGTTCGCCTGTGCCCGGCGCTCCCTTGATCGCGACTTAATCGCAGCGAACTGTACGCGAAGGAAAAGGAGTGTTCAGGTGCAGATCGTCAGCCTCGGTGAGGTCCTGTGGGATGTCTTTGACCGGGAAGAATTCCTGGGAGGTGCGCCGCTGAACTTCGCGGCCAACGCACAGCGCCTGGGAAACAAGGTTGCCCTGCTCACCGCGGTTGGCGCCGACGAGCGCGGAGAACGCGCGCTTGCTGAGATGAATGCGCTCGGCCTTACGACCGAGTTTGTACAAACGGATGCGAACCACGCGACTGGAACCGCCATTGTGGAGGTCGACCGCAGCGGAAATGCGAGCTATGTCATCGAGCGCCCGGCGGCGTTTGACTGCTTGCGTGTTGAAGATACCTTGCTTTCGAAGCTTGCCGCTCTCAAGCCCGATTGGATGTATTACGGTACCCTCGCGCAGGCTCGCGAAGAGAACGAAGCGATTCTGAACCGAATCGTGAAGCGGATCACGGGCGTGAAGTGCTTCTTTGATCTCAATCTGCGCAAGGGACATTGGAACCTTCCGCTCGTCGAACGGCTTTCGGCACTTGCTACTGTCCTGAAGCTGAACCTCGAAGAGGCCGAGCTTCTCTCATCGTTGACACTGGGCAAAGTCAGCTTCAACCTGGAAGTCTTTTGCCGGCACTGGTCTGAAACATACGGGATGAAGACGATCTGTGTGACGCTCGGCGCCAGGGGCTGCGCCGTCTTTTTTGGCGACCGCCTGGAGACCTGCGAAGGAATCAAGGTGAAAGTAGTCGATACAGTGGGAGCAGGCGACGCGTTCGCCGCCGCATTCCTGCACGGGTTTGAGCTCGGCTGGCCGATGGAGCGCACTGCCCGCTTTGCCAATGCTGTCGGAGGTCTCGTGGCAAGCCGAGCCGGAGCCACACCCGCCTGGACTCCTGAGGAATGCCTTTAGCGGATTGACGGCTCGGCTGCGTGCCGATGACGATGCATCGGCACGCAGCCTGAGTCTCCGTTTTACTGCGCTGATACTTTCAAGAACAGAACACCGTGCGTAGAAACCGACGCCTTGTACGTTCCGTTGGAGAAATGCACGGCCTTGTGGCTCCAAAGATCCCGCGCGGATTTTACTGGACCATTGAGCCCGAGATCCTTCGCGCTGACGGTAGCTTCGGCAGCGGATGACCCCATGTTCACGACACCCACCGCGACGGAACCATCGGCGAGCGGCTTGACCCAGGTCTCCAGGCTGCCGTTCTTCACCGGCGAAGCCTGTTTGCCGAGGGCGTCCTGATCGACGGCGATCAGCTCTTTGTTCAGCAGGATGGATTTGGTGACTGGGCTCATGGTGCGGATATCGTTGCCGGCAAGCAGTGGCGACGCGACCAGCGCCCACAAGCTCATGTGGGTGCGGTACTCATCGTCCGTCATGTGGCCGTTGCCCACCTCGAGCATGTCCGGATCGTTCCAGTGCCCGGGGCCCGCATAAGGTGCGGTAGGCACTTGCGATTCGACATTGAAAATCATGCTGGACCACTCGTCGCGAATATCGTCGGTAGTGCGCCACAGATTGCCATCGACATCGGCGCCCCACTTCTCAACGCTGCCCATTCCGTATTCGCACAGGCTGTAGACCATCGGCCGCCCGGTTGCCTGCAGCGCTTCGCCCATGCGCTGATAGATGGGCTGCAACTGCTCGTTCTTGTATACGCTGCTGGCGCTGCACCAGTCGTACTTGAGGTAGTCTATGCCCCACTCGGCAAAGGTTTTTGCATCCTGCTCCTCGTGACCGTAGCTGGCCGGATATCCTGCGCATGTGCGGGGCCCAGGGCCTGAATAGATGCCCAGCTTCAATCCCCTGGAATGAACGTAGTCGGCAAGCGCCTTCATGTCAGGAAACTTGTGATTGGAATGCAGTACGCCCTGCGCATCGCGCGTGCCTTCCCAGGTGTCGTCGATATTGACGTAGATGTAGCCTGCTTTTCGCATGCCGCTCGAAACCATGGCGTCGGCCATGGTGCGCACCGTCTTGTCGTCGATTTTGCCTTCAAAAAGATTCCAACTGTTCCAGCCCATCGGCGGAGTCTTCGCGAGCCCGTTATAGGGCAACTTGTGCAGGGCCGGCGGATCGATGTAAGGCAACGCTGGAAATTCATCGGCGGGCGTGGCGGCTTTGGCTACCCAATGAGCGTCGCCTCCTTCTACGATGTGCAACTCGTCGCCTACGCGGTCGCCCACAAACCAGGGCTTCGCTGGGTCGGATCCAAAGATCTCGAAGTGGTTTCCCGTTGCGGTTCCCTTAACCTGGCTTGTATAGCCCGAAGTGCGCAGGTTGATGCTGAGTTGATTTCCATCCTGCTTCACATCGAGAATTGCCTTCTTCACTTCGCCGTTGTCGAGCGCGGGGCCTGATGCGGCCCATCGTCCTGCGAAACTCTGCCCGTGCGCGGTAACTGTTGCCAGCGCCAGACACGACACAAGCCCGCAAACCACAAGTGCGCGAGCCTTAAAACCTGTTGTGCTAAATTCAAATTGCATTGCGTTTCTCCTCGTACTTTGTTGCGTCAGTTCTGATTCGATCCGGAGTTGGCCGTGCTGGTGCCCGAGTCCGGATCAGGACGTATTTCAATCGAGCGCATCATTTGCCGGTCGCGCTCTTCTTTCTGATCCTTGATCTGATCAAAGTGTTTGGTCTGCTCGTCGCGGCGCGGATCGTTGGTGCGCGCATAGAGCTGAAGCAGGCCGAAGTTGGCGGCATAGCTGCCTGGGTCGAGCTTGAGCGCCTGATCGAAATACGATTGGGCCTCGGCGTTGTTGTGATTCAGCGCGGAGATCTGGCCAAGTTCCGCGAGCGCATCGGCCTGCCCCGGATGCAGCGCGAGCGACTGCTTGAGCTCAGCGACAGCCTCCTCGAGCCTGCCCTCCTGGCGGGCAATCACGCCAAGGTAGAAATGCGCATCGGCTGCCGTGCCCTTGTCTGCCGCGGCCACGCGAAGAAACTTTTCCGCTGCCTCGTAATCCTTGGCGCGGAAGTTGGCTGCTCCGAGTGCAAGAACTCCTTGCGGATCGTTCGGACGAAGCTGCCGGAAGCGTGTCAGGAAAGGCAGAGACTGTGAAGGATCCTCAGAGAACGAAACAACCATGCCCATGCCAAGGTTGTAATCGGGATTGTCGGGCGCGAGACGCAGCGCCTCAGCGAGACCCTTGCGCGCCTCGGCGTAAAGACCCATCCGAACGCAAATGGCGGCGAACTCATACGGAAGTCCGGCATCGGTGGGGTTCAGCTCACGTGCATGCGCCAGATAGCCAAGCGCTCCCTGGTCGTCGCCTGAGGCCTTCGCGACACGTGTCAGGTCCACAAGCACTGCGGCGGATTGCGGATCGGCTGCAAAGGCGGCTTCGAGCGTGGTGCGAGCCGCAGGCAGCTTGCCTTCAGCTTCCTGCGCAAGACCGAGAATTCGAATGCCCGCCGGCGAAAGCGGCTGGTGCGTGGCTGCTGCCATGAGCAGAGATTCAATCAGGTCCCCGCGATGCGCGGCACGCAACACAGGGATGCAGGTATCCGCGTCCTGCTCCGTCAGGTCAGTATTGGCGGCAAGCGCGATGGCGGCCGCAGTCGTTGCACCGGCCGGTCCCAGCGCGGCATGCGCAGCGCAGAGCAGAGCCTGCGCGCCGACCTGCGCGCTTGCCTGCGCACCCAAATGCGAAAGATGCTCAAGCGATTGGCGGCTGTCGTGGTTCCAATTGGCAATGGTCGCAACCTGGTAGTTGGCCTCGTCGTTCGCGGGATCGAGCTTCAACACGTTCAAGCTGAGACGCAGCGCCTCGGCGCGCGCAGTTTTGTCCGTTGCTGCCGTGGGCATGTCGAGACGGCTCAGATTCATGAGTGCGCTTACAAGCCGCGGAGAGTGACGAATCGCCGCGGAGAATTGAACGCGTGCAGCATCGGCATGGCCCTGCTGGATTTCGATGACGCCAAGAAGATTCTCGAGCCCACCATCCGCCGGATAGGTTTTTGCGGCCGCGTTGATTGCCGCACGCGCCTCGTCGAGATCACCCGCCTGGATCTGCTGCTGAATGGTTATCAGCGTTTGTTGATACCGGGCCGTACCCTGCGCCGGAGCCTTGACCGTATTCAAAGCAAGCAGTAGTGCGCATACAAGACACGAGAGCAGATTGCACGCACGAACGCTATGCGCACATACGCGCATCGCACGCCCCAACCCCGTCTCCGCTCTCGGCGCATCCAATATACTAGTCTCCATGAAGCACGCCCGCGGCAGACGACTTGCCGAAGTTTCGCTCGCACTGGTGGCTGCTTCGGCCTGCCTCGCAACCGGGCAAGGTCAAACCTCGAACGACACGCCGGCGCAGCCTGGCGCCGTCGCGGCAACACTTGAACTGCCATCCAGCGCGGCTGCCCAAATACAGCACGCGGTCGATACGCACGACTATCTCACGGCGGAGAAGCTGCTGCTCGCCGAGATCGCTCGCGATCCCAAGTCGCCCCATGCGGCACAGCTGCTTGCGTACACGGGCAATGTCTATTTTCTCAATCAGGACTACATGGGCGCCGCCATCGCCTGGAAAAAGTCGCAGGCCATTGCGCCACTCGATCCGAAGCTTCGCTTCTCGCTGGCCATGGCTTACATTCGTCTCAACCATTCCGATTGGGCGCGCAACGAACTGGAGTCGCTCGCAAAACTCGACGGCAAAGACGCGCTGCTGCCCTACTGGCTGGGCCGTATGGACTACGATGGGCACGAGTACAACGGCGCGATTCGGCATTTTCAAAAAGCGATTGAGCTCGACCCGAAGATGGCGCGTGCCTACGACAACCTGGGACTCTGTTACTACTACCAGAACCAGAACGATCTCGCGGTTGCGAACTACAAAAAAGCGATTGAGCTCGATCGAAGTACTGAGCATCCGTCGCCGTGGCCTTTTTTGAATCTCGCCATCACAGAGCAGTTCCTGGGCCAGGCCCAGGACGCGGAAACGAATCTGCGCGAGGCGCTGCGGCTCGACCCCGAGTTTACCAAGGCGCATTTTCAATTGGGAACGGTGCTCGAAGACGAAGGACGGCTGAAGGAAGCGCTCGTGGAACTTCGCGAAGCTGCGCGGCTTGACGCCACGTATCCTGAACCGCACATGGCCATGGCGCGCATCAACCACAAGCTGGGCAACGAGACCGAAGCTCGTGACGAAGTCCAGGCTTATCTGCGCTTGCGCCCTCATGCAACTCCCCAGTAGCAGATGGTCGGTTCCCTCGCGAAAAGCGCGAAGCCTCGCCCTGGAAACCTTTTTGACTCTTGAAGAAAAAAGCCATCTGGCCAATGGTCGATTGGCCAGATGGCTAACAGGAGGGTAGTTCTCTAACCTCTAGAACTCAAGACGTCCGGAGAACTGAATGGTGCGCGGTGTGGTGACGCTGCCGGTCCAGGTTCCGAAGTTCGAGTTTGCTACGTCTGTATGGAACGCCACGCTCGGGCCGCCGTAGTTGCCGCCTTGCGAAGCGATCAGGTAGTGGTTGTTGAACGCGTTGAAGAAGTTGGCCGAGAATTTGAACTTCACCCGCTCGAGGATAGCGAAATCCTTGGCGAGAGAAATATCAAGATTCTTGTAGGACGGTCCGTAGATCGAGGTAACGGCGCCGCCTGTGCCAGTGTAGCCGAAGCTGCTGAATGCCGACGACGGCTCCAGCGCGTTGATGTTGAAGTAAGGTACACCGCTCTTCGGGTTGTACCCGTTGCGTCCATGGGGCTGCAATGTCTGGCCGGGGAGAACTCCGGGGACGCAACCTTCGCGCAGTTGACCTGCGTCGGCTGACGTTGCGCAGTTGGACGAGTAGAACGAATACGGCGTGCCGTAGTCGTAATGGAAAAGCGGTGTCACGCGCCAACCACCGATGATTTCGTCGGCGAAGGCGTTGTCGTTTGCCCACTTCTCCCCCCTGCCAAACGGCAAGGTGTAGATGGCCGAAATCTGACCAGTGACCGGGACATTGTCAGGAACAAGCGCCCATGCTCTCGGCTTCAACTGGTACGGAGAGAATTGGCCGTTGTTGCCCTGGTTACCCGCGCCGTTGTCGTTGCCCGACTGCACGGTATCAGACGCGTCGGTGTACATCTTCGACGTCGTTAGCACGCCCAGCAGGTAAAGTCCGTGCGTCATGTGGCGCTCGATCTTGCCCTGGAAAGAGTTGTAGATGGAGGTACCATGCTGTTCGTTCTGCCCTTGCATGGTTCCGCAGAACATCGGGAAGGGTACCAGGGCCTGCGCCACTGTCGGGGAGCAGGAAGTCATCTGCGAAGCCCATCCCACGTAAGGCTGCGAAACGCCATCGAGTGTGGTCTGGGCTGGGAGGAACGTATCGTTCAGATGCGCTCCAAGGGCCTGGACCGTTGGGTTGTTCGGGTTGAGGATGTTGATCGGGCTCAAGCTTGAAGGCAGGTGCGTGCCCTTGGTGCCCACATAGGAGAGGCTGACGAAGAAGTTGCTCGGCAGCTGCCGTTCCAATGTCAGGTTCCACTGCTGCGAATACGGGCGCTTGTTGCCATCGAGCGGACGATAGTTCGGCGTGCTTCCGCCGTTGTCAAAGGTTGAGCTGATGGTGCTCTTCGTTGAGCCGGTTTGTGCTGCCGTGATTCCGTTTGCAAGATAGAGTACGGGAATCTGGAAGGCGCCGCTCGGCGTCTGGTTGAGGTTGATGCTCTTGTTGAAGCCGTCCTGGCTCATGCCGCCATTCCATCCGGGATAGAACGCGCGACCGTAGTAAATGCCATAGCCTGCACGAACCACGGTTTTTGAGTCCAGGGTGTAGGCAAAGCCTACGCGCGGCGCCCAGCCGTCCTTAAACGGAACTTCAGGATACGAAGCGCCATAGCTGTTGGTCCCAAAGCCGTTTCCGGCATAAGCCAGTCGGCCCTTAAGCTGCACGCCTCCTCCGGTCACTGCACCCGGGTTCGCGCCATTGGGATCAAAGAATGTCAGGTTGTTGTACTTCTCGCTGAACGGCGTCACGTAATCCCAGCGCATGCCTAAGCTGGCCACAAGCCTAGAAGAAACGTGCCACGAATCGCCGAAGTGAACGGTGTTGGTGTACTGGCGAGGGTACTCGGCAGTAACGTTGTAGTAGTTGGTGGTGGCATTCGCCACCGCACCGAGGAAGAACGAGGCCATCGCGTCACCCGTATCGCCGGTGACGGTGTTGCCTGTTGTGTTCTGGTTAAAGGTGAATGTACCCCCGCGGTTGTTTCCGTTGTGGATGCTTGTGCCCGCCTTGGTCCATTCGTACCCGGCGTTGAAGGTGTGTCTGCCGTGAACAAAGGTGACCGAGTCCGTCAAGCCATACGTGCCGCGCGTGGTTACGTCGTTGGCGGAACTTGCTGGCGAGTTTGAACCCAGCGTTGTGTAGCCACCGATCGACATTTCAGGCATATCCGCAGTGCTGGCAACACCAGCAACCTTGGGCAAAGTGGATTTGCCGTCGAGCTGGTAGTAGCCCTCGTTACGGTTCAGGTAGCCGAGGCTCAGGTGGTTGGTCAGCACGTTGCTGAACGTGTGCTCCCAGTTGAAGCGCTGAATCGGCGCGTTCTCAGGGTTAGCCGGGCCGGCATTGGAAAGCGCAATCGGCAGGTCGGTCTGCGTGTTCACGCCTGAATACTGCCACCAGTAGGTGTAATACAGGTGGTCCTTTTGGCCGATATCGAGATCCGCACGCGCAAAATACACGTTTTCGCTGTTGGTGAGCGACCCTTGTCCGGAAACGGGAACATAGTAATTGTTCTGTTCCTTGGAAGAGGTCGGTGTGGGCAGAGCCGCCATCCAGGCCTTCGCGATGGGATCCTCGTACAGCGAAGGAATGATGTTGCCGGCAATAGCAGTACCTGCCAGCGCTCCGTACTTGGCCGGGTCATTGGGGTACCACAACTGCGATCCCCATCCGCTGAAGTTGCCATTGCGCGCGTTGGCTGAGGCAATGGAGTCATTCGCCGAAACCGCGCCGCCGTGATCCTGGAAACCTTCCCAGTTGAAGTAGAAGTAGCCCTTCAGGAAGGAGTTCGGACCGTGGAAGCCGGGAACATACCATGGACCGCCGATGAAGGCGCCAAAGTCGTTTTCCTTGTCCGGCGGACGCTTGGAGTTTCCGTACTGAATGGCGTTGAAGTAGTCGTTGCGGAGGTATTCGTATCCGCCGCCATGGAACTGCTCCCCGCCGCTCTTGGTCTGAATAATGAGTTGGCCGGAGGTTGAGTTTCCATACTGCGCGTCATAGTTGGCGGTCAGCACGTGGACTTCGCTTGTGATGTCCGGAGACATACCGAAGTCGGTCTGCAGCGCCACCATGCCGCTCTGGTTCATGTAGCCTTCTGAAACCGTCACGCCATCGACGATCGCTTCGTCGCCCGTGACCAGGCCGCCATTGATGCGCGCGTTGAAGGCGTTATTGCCGCCCGCGCTGGTTACGCCGGGCATCATGGTTGCTACGGCAACCGAGGAGCGAGGCGCTCCACCGACCACCAGTGGGAAATCCTGGAGAACCTCGGGGCTTACGCCGCCTTCAAGCGTCTGGTTTTCATAGTTGATCAGGGAAGTGTCGGCCGTAACCGTCACGGTCTCGTTCATCTGGCCGACCGCTAGGTGAATGTCGGTGTGGGCCACTTGGTTAACGCCCAGTTCGATACCCTTCTGGGTCTCGGCCTTGAAGCCGGTCATCGAGACAACCAGATCGTACTTGCCGGGAGTGAGGTTGTGGAACGAGTATGCGCCGGCCCCATCCGAGACAAAAGCTGCCTGGAAGCCGGTGGCTTCATTGGTAATTGAGAGTTTCGCGCCTGGAATGGCCGCACCGCTTGAATCCGTTACCGTACCAGAGAGCGAGGCATTGACATCCTGAGCCGCGCTTCGATTGGTAACCGTTACGAGAAACAGCCCAAGAATTGCGAGCATCAGGCACCGAGCTGCAACGGATACCCTGATAGACCTTGCGTTTCCTGTGAGATTTAACGTCATCGTCTTCTTGCCTCCAACAGTTACTCTTCTTCACTTGGTGTGAGAGCCGATATCGAATCCTCGGCTCCCATGATCGAACCGCAATGTTTCGCGGCCCACGTTCGTTTGCCTGACGGCGTCGGCTGGCTCAGATTTCAAACCAGAACAACAATGGAGGCGTTCGGACCGGCTTTCTCCGGTTCGAGTGCCCTTGCTTCTCCTTGTCAGTCCTCGTCCTTTCGAGCGAAGACCCTATCCACCCTTCGGTGGAGAAAAGCAATTTGGGTTTACAACTCCCCAAAACAGCTAAACCAAAACCCAACAGATAGTAGGTAAAGCGTAAGTTTACTGTCAATACAAATATTGCCGAAGAATTGCGAAAATCAGCAATGCTGTATTTACAACTGCATATCCAATTGATTCTTTACGCCTTGCGAATTGGATACGATGAAGCCCCATCCGCTCGTTTCACATAGCACTCGGCCGAAACACCTGGCTCGCCGGAGAAACCGTTTGTAATCGTTTCCAGACCGCGTTGAGTACGCACGCGCCGGAGATCCGTTGCGACACATTCGGCCAAAATTTCTCGCCGCTAAAGGACGTGTCGCTAGAGTTTGGTGCCATTCGACCCGCCGCGGTTCTGCTTCTGAACCTGGCGGTCTGCTGGTGCCTTTCAACGGACCTTCGATCAGCCGAAGTTCCGGCAAAAAAACGTACAGAATTCACCGGTTTAAGCCTGCCGACAGACCCTAGGCCCGCCACGCAAGAAGCCGCAAGTGGGAAACGGTTTGCTACTGTTAGGAATCGTCCTCCCGACGTTTAGGCTTCCATGGTCCGCTGATAATAAAAAGGTTAATCGGAATAGGTCGCATCCGATTAGAGCCCTGTTAGGCCCCTGTTTAAGACAACACGTCGGAGCAGAATCGAAATCGCTGCAGGTCTGTCATCGTGCTTCAGTCAATGTTTCGGTGCCGGTTCGAGCATTTGGAAACGGAATTGGGTTCGCCGGATGGCTACAATGGGAGCGCGCTAAGTTTCGACGCCGCTGGGCGAATGTTCGGACTTCCTCGTTCAATTCGGCTCCCACCGGTCCACGGAGTAAGGCTTTTTTCAGAGTTGAGTAAGGGACAGAAAGACTGTAGAGTGGTCAGCACGAGTAATCACCTAGTCGCTAACCGAGCGGAACAAATACCGCGAGAATCGCAAGGCAGCCTATGAGCGGAGCCAGTTCCAAAATCGATCGATCGAATCACGATTCAGATGCTCTCCCCGAGGAATCCGGTTCCCGGATCCATGCTTTCCCCGTCCCCGCTGAGAGGCCTGCCAGAGATGCCGTCTTGCGCGAGTTGGAGCTGGTCTTCGCGAGCCCATACTTTCACGCCAGCAAGCGCAGCCAGCAATTCCTCAGCTACGTTGTGCAATACAAGCTGGACGGCAACGAAGACCAACTGAAAGAGCGCACCATCGGCTCCATGCTGTTCCAGCGCCCGGCCGACTATGCCACCGGGGATGATTCCGTGGTTCGTGTGCAGGCTGGCGAAGTGCGGCGCAGGCTCGAGCAGTACTACCAGGCCCCACCGCCTGGTTCCCAGGTGCGGATCGACCTGCCGATCGGCGCCTATACTCCCGAGTTCCGATGGGCATCGCATACGCCTGCAACGCATCCTGCTCCAACAACCGCCGAACCAGACGTCGCGCCAGCCATCGTACCCGAGTCCGTCGTTCCTGCGGTGACTGCGGGCAAACGTCGAAACAGGACGTGGGTGTTGGTACTGGTGATCGGCTTCGCGCTGGCGATAACTGCGGGGGCCTATTGGCTGGTGCGTGTAAGAGCGCGAGACTCCGCGCTCGATCGCTTCTGGGCGCCCATGTTCGCTTCCTCCAAGCCTCTCCTGATTTGCCTGCCCAAGACGGTGCTCTACAGACCCTCGCTGGCACTCTACAAACGAGGCGAGAAAACCCCGGGAGAGTTCGACAAGGAAGTGGACCGCATGAATGGCCGTCCGCATCTGCAGCCCGACGACAAGATCCTCTGGGGAGACATGTTCGAGGATCCTTCGTTCGGTCTGGGAAAAGGCGACATCAAGGCCACCTTCCGGCTCTCCACCCTGTTGGGCAAGCTGGGCAAAGAGACGGAAGTTAGAATTGGCAGCGACTATGCCTGGGACGACCTGCGCAATGCACCGGCCGTGATCATTGGTGCCTTCAGCAACCAGGCTTCGATGAAGATTCTGTCCGGACTGCACATCGCCTTTGTGGAGCCTCGTGGCGGGTTGGGATTTATTGAAGAGCAGGGCCCTCACGGACACTCTTGGATCACCGAAAGAGGCTCGCATGACGAAGTCACCAGCGATTATGGTTTGATTGCACGCCTGGTCAACTCCGGCACTGGCCAATTCGTGGTGGTGGTGGCAGGCATTACCGACGCTGGTTCCGAAGCGGCGGCAGACGTTGCCTCAAGCAAGGACGAATTGCAGGACGCACTCCGCAATTCCCCCGCGGACTGGAACAAAAAGAACGTGGAGATGGTCGTGAAAACCTCGGTGACCGATGGAGTCGCTGGCCCACCACAGATCGTTGCAGTCTACGTCTGGTAGACTTCACGCCTACGCCATGTTTTTTGTTACCCGAAGAAAACTGCTTGCCTCGCTCGCGTCCGTCCTGCCCTCGGCCGTTTGCAGGCCTGCACTCATTGCCGGTGTGGCAGCCAGCTTGTCCGACTTCGCCGTCTCCCAGGTTCCTCAAGCCCAACACGACACTCCAAAGCCAAACAAGGAAACGCCGGCCTGGTGGTTTACCGACGTCGCCGCGCGCTCCGCAATTGCCTACCGCACGAACAACGACTTCAAGGGCAGGAAGTACTTTCCCCAGCCCATGTGTGGAGGCGTGGCCGCCATCGACTACAACGACGACGGCCTCATGGACCTTTTCTTCACCAATGGCGCTGAGCTTCCATCGCTCAACAAAACGATGCCTGCGTTTTCAAACTTCCTGCTGCGCAATAATGGCGACGGAACATTTGAGGATGTCACGGCGAAAGCCGGCCTCACTGGCGCCGGCTTTGGCTTCAGCTTTGGCGTTGCCGTGGCCGACTACGACAACGACGGGTTTGACGACCTCTTTATCTGCAACGCCGGCGTCAACACGCTCTACCACAACAACGGTGATGGAACCTTCACGGATGTAACGGTCGGCTCCGGCCTCGAGCACAAACCGGAAAACATGTTAAGCGTGGGTGGCGCGTGGTTTGACTACGACAACGACGGCCTTCTCGATCTCATCGTCACCAACTACACGGTCTGGACGCCGCAAACAGACAAGCAGTGCTTCATGGATCAGGAGCACCCCGAATACTGCAGCCCCACGATCTACAAGAGCGTAGCGTCGCGGCTCTATCGCAACCTGGGCAAAGGCAAGTTTGAAGATGTAACCGATGCAAGCGGGTTCGGCAAGGCGCTGGGCAAGGGCATGGGAATTTCGATTGCCGACTTCAATGGCGACGGCCTGATGGACGTTTTCATCGCCAACGATACCGAGCCGAACTTCCTGTTTATCAACCGGGGCAACGGAACCTTCAAGGAGAGCGGCCTGGAACTCGGCGTTGCCTACAACATGCAGGGCGACAGTGTCTCGGGCATGGGCTGCGACGCCAAGGATTTCGATAACGACGGCTGGGTCGATATTGTGTACAACGATCTCGCCGGACAGGTCTATGGGCTGCTCAAGAACGAGGGTGGCAAGTCGTTCGTGGATGCAACCTGGACCTCGAAGATGGGCCCTCTCTCGCGTAATCTCTCCGGCTGGAGCATCGGCTTTGTCGATTACGACAACGACGGCTGGAAGGACATCTACTCCGCCAACGGCGATGTGGACAACCTGACCGCCAACGCCCGCCAGCACGACACCATGTTCGCGAACACGGGAGGCAAGACGCTGACCGACGTCACCGCAAAAATGGGGCCCGACTTCGCATTTACCGGCTTTCAGCGTGGCTCGGCATTTGTCGATTTGAACAACGATGGGTTCATGGACCTGGTCGTGACCTCCCTCGGCCAGCGTCCGCGCATCCTCATGAACAATGCGCTCAGCGGAAACCATTGGATCCTGTTTGACCTGCACGGCCACAAGAGCAACCGCAACGGCATCGGAGCCACCATCAAAGTGGTCACCGGTTCCGGCCGTGCGCTCTACAACCATGCCAGCACCAGTGTGGGATTTATGTCATCAAGCGACAAGCGGGTGCACTTCGGCCTGGGCACGGAGACGAAGATCGATCACGTGGAAATTCACTGGCCCAGCGGAATCGTCCAGCGCATCGACAATCCCGCCGCAGACAAGATCATGAAAGTCGAAGAGCCCACCAGCTAACGGCTTTCCACGACGGTGAGCACCTGGTCAGCCTTCACGTTGACCAGCGACTGCTTCACCCCGGTCGGCCAACTCAAATCAATCCTGTCAATCGTGGCAGCCTTGCCAAGCCCAAAGTGCACGCGCTTGTCGCTCGATGAGTTGTAGCCAACCGCCGTTGTCGCCTGGTTGTACTGCACGCCTTCTGCAGTGGTGATCTTCACCCTCGTGCCAAGCCCGTCGCGATTGTCTTTGGTGCCGACCAGCTTGATCTCGATCCAGTGATTCGCATTGCTAGTACGATTCACCAGCAGTTGTGGCCTGTCATGCATCACACTGACCACGGCGTCAACCTTGCCATCGTTGGTCAAGTCGCCGAACGCCGCTCCACGATGCATTTTGGGAGCGACCATCGCGACTCCCGCCGTAGTGCTCACGTCGGCAAAATGAAACTTGCCCAGGTTGCGCATCAGCCCGTTCGGCTGCAGTGCTGGCCGGTGAAGCACTTCCAGCTCATTGTCCAGAATGGCGCCGCCCGCCGTGAAAATATCCTTCCATCCATCGTTGTCGAAATCGAATGCGCCCGTTCCCCACGCAGTCATGCGATGGCTGAACCCAGTCATGCCGGAGGAATCGGTCACGTCGTCGAACTCGCTCCCTGTGTTCCGGTAAAGCGGAAACGTGTTGCCGAACATGGCGGTATGAAAAATATCTGGCAGCCCGTCGTTGTCGAGATCGCGAAACTCCGCGCCCATGCCCGCAACCATGGTCCCATTCGTCGTGTAGGCAACGCCCTGCTCCAGCGCCACATCGGTAAAGGTTCCGTCGCCATTGTTGCGCAGCAGAAAATTCTGGAACGTATCGTTCGAAACAAACACATCCATAAAACCATCGTTGTTGTAATCGGCGAAGGCAAGCCCCATTCCCTTACCCACATACTGCGCAACGTGCGATTGTACGGAGACATCGTCAAACGTACCGTTGCCGTTATTGCGATAGAGAATGTTGGGCGTCCCTTTGAAGTTGCCGGGGGCGCAGTAGGTGCGCGCCTCGCCGATGGAGCAAAGCTTCGCCGTCTTGATGTCGTAGTCGAGGTAGTTGATCACCAGCAGGTCGAGTCGCCCGTCGTTGGTGGAGTCGAACCACCCGGCGGCAACAGTCCAGGGCTTGCCATAACCGTTTGCCAGGCTCGACACGCCGGCCTTTTCCGTGACGTG
>Ga0302320_10010263_pt1 | contig 19979 bp, 13 predicted proteins | sample Bog_T0_3_FD_202130 | JGI IMG/M metagenome (GOLD analysis project Ga0302320, IMG submission 202130) | Peat permafrost microbial communities from Stordalen Mire near Abisko, Sweden - Bog_T0_3 | ecosystem: Environmental > Terrestrial > Soil > Wetlands > Peat | place: Sweden: Abisko, Stordalen Mire... | reverse complement strand
TAGTCGGCCTCGGCTGCGTCCAGCATTCCCGCCTCTGCCTCAGCCTGCGCGCGCAGCGTGGGAATCTGATAATCCAGCCATTGATAAGAGCGCGCCGGTTCGAGCGTGGCAATCGCGTCCGCGGGCTTGTTTACCCGTAAAGCAAGAACCGCGCGCAGTACCGGCAGATGATGATAAAGCAGGATTGTATTCTTGCCGGGCCTCGCCTCGTTCTGCGCTTCAAACTGCCGGGCCTCTGCCGCGTCGCCGCTCTCGGCTTCAAGAATCGCCTGCATTCCGGGGTCTGCCGGATCTCCCTTGATCTGCCTCAGCAGCAGCGCGGCCTGGGCAGGCTGTGCCAGATCGATGTAGGCCGCGGCCAGATCGGCCAGCGCTTCATCGGCCATATCCGTATCGCCGCCGTGCAGCGCCTCGGTGTGAGCGCGGTTGAAGATCTCGATTGCCGCGCGTAGTTTTCCAGAGGCCGCGGCCGCCTTGCCCAGATCGAGCAGTGCGGCAGCGGCCTGCCCGTGTCCTATCCCCCATTGCCCTTCCGGGTCGATGCGGGCCGAGTCCTGGGTGGCGTACGCAATCTGAAAAAGAATGCTGTGAATCTCCCACGTGTCCTTGCCGTCCGCGATGGCCGCATTGGCAATGCGACGCGCATCGATATAACGTCCAGCGGCCTTATAGGCATTGGCCAGAACAATATCCACATAGCTGGAGTGAGGATTGATGCGGAAGGCCTGCTCCCCGGCTGTTACCGCTTTGTCGTACTCGCCCAGTTGTGTGAATTGATTGCTGAGATTGCCCCAGCCTATCTCGTAATTGGGATAAATGCGCGTCATCACCATCAGGCTGAGAATGGCCTCTTCCAGATCGTGATCGTAGCCGGTGTGAAATGAAATCTCAATCTGCAGTCGCTCCCGCTCCGTGGCCCTGTCGCGCAGATCGAAGCCCTTTTTGAAAAACGCGGCAGCCTGCGCAAAATCTCCCTGATTGGAGTAGGCCGCGCCCAGCGAGGCATAGGCCGCGGCAAAGCCGGGATCGAGCGCGATAGCCTGCTCCAGCAACTGCTGCGTAGCCCTCCAGTCGCCATGTTCGAAGCGCTCGGTGGCTTGCGTGTAATCGCGCAGTGCCTCAAGCGATGGCGTAGTCGCCTGCGCAATGGGCGTCTGGAAGCGCTCCAGTGTTGCGGCCGATTCGCCCAACTGCTTGCGAATTTTGCCGGCGGCCACGTCGAGCGCGCGCAGTACTTCTTCCTTTGAATTGGCTTCGGCCTTGTAGGCTGCAATCGGCTTGCCGCTCACGCAGCCCTCGGCGGAAAGGGTCAGCAGATATTTGCTGCCCAGGCTGGCGATGGCGCCATGCAGCACGGCCTGCGCGTTGTTGCGCTCACAAACCTCGCGCGCCAGTTCGGGTGTGAGCGGCTCGTCTTTTTTGCGCTGCATCTGCACCAGCGTCCGCTTGATCTTCTGCCGGCTCAGCAGATTTAAAAACGGCGACTGCTGCAAGTCGATCTCCAGAGCGCGGCCCAGCGTATGGTCGAAGTTGGCGTCGCCGGTGTCGTTGATAAAGTCCGCCACCACTATATCGCTCACCTGCGGCGGAGGAGAGAAATGCTTCCATGCAAGCCAGACGGCCAGTGCTATCGGCACGCACACCAGCAGCGATGCGGCGGTCCAGAGCCAGACCTTCCGGCGGCGCGATTTGGCACCTTCCAGCAGCCGCGCGGACTCAGCCTGCGAGTCAGGCACGTCCTCATAGACGATCCGGGTGCGCTCCCGTACGCGATGAATAAAAACTTCGTCTGAAGCGCAGCTTGGCAAATCGCCGGAGTGCTCCGCAAGCTGAGTCTCTGTAGCCTGCACATGAGTGATGCGCACCGGAGCCGCAAATTGATAGCCGCGTCCGGGAATGGTTACGATCAGGCTGGATTGCACACCCAGCGCCTTGCGCAGCATGGAGATGTGCTGAGACAGGTTGCTCTCTTCCACAAAGGAATCAGGCCAGACAGACCGCAGCAGCTCATCCTTGGTGACCGCGCGCATCGGGTTCAAAACCAGAAAAGAAATTACGTCGAAGGCCTTTGGCGTAAGAAAAATCGTCTCTCCATTGCGGGCGAGCACACGCCTCGAGGGGTCCAGCTCAAAACCCTCGAAGCTATATAACTCGTGTGTGCTTAATGGCATAAATCGCTTTCATAACAATTGAGAAAAATTCAGGCCGAAATTCAAGACGTTCTTGGTGCGCTTGAGTTCTAGTAGAAACCGTAGCGTGTTGCCGAACGTCAGCTGATGGAGAGTGTTTGCATGAACATTTTACGCCGCCGCGTTCTGGCAACGGAAAAAAAAGTCAAGGAAAATCCCGGCGATGGCAAAGGCGGCCGGCGAATTGAAGTAACTGTCGAGCGGGAGACAATCACCATGCTGGTGCGCCGGCAGGCCATGGAAAACCGGAACGCACCGGCTGCGGAAGAACAGCCACCGAGAGAGATTGATGGGGTAAAAGCTGATTTGCCTCCGGCGCCACCCATTGGACCAACAGAAAAAGGAGAGAGTCAATGACCGGCAAGAGGAGATTGACGGAAGTGAGCAATGATGTGCGGGGACGGCGCCTTTGGCTTACCGCGTCTCTATGTGCAACCTATGTGTTGACGCTCGTCTATATGGGAAAGATCGAAAAATCGAAGGGTATGCGCAAGGCAGGCGTTTTGCCGCTTGGCTAGCTGGCCATGGGGATTGCTATCTCCGCCCCGGCGCAGGTGCTCGCGCCCACCAATTGGAACTTCCCGGCCACCCCGGTGGCCAGGCTGCGAGCCAGGCTGCGAGAAAACTCAATTCCGTGAAGGGTACGGGCTTTACAGGTTGCGGAAAAACTCACCGCGAGGCAATTCCCGAAGGCTTTGTAACCAGGGCACGACTTTAGTCGTGCCGATAGTCCAGCAAAAATATGTTGGGCTTTGGCCCCGGCGTCTCTTTGTTTTCAGTTGTTTGAAATTCCGCAACGGCTAAAGCCGGAATCACAATGGGCCATTTGCGGCACGACTGAAGTCGCGCCCTGACGCATATCGCCTAACTGAAGTCATTTTCGCAAGAGGTTCGCATGTTAAGCCTCCGCGGGATGTTTTTCTGGCTCTTTGACGCGCATCCTCCCAATTTTCCGCAGCCGATTCAGCCCATACATGAGCCCCGCCGAAACTTAGCATGAGCTTTACCGGCCTTCGGGAACTCTTTCGGCCCCAATTGCGTAAACTGAAATTGGAGAGACTCGGAGCAAGCGCACTCATGAAGAAAATTCTTTTGATTATTCTCGCCGTCGTGGTGGTCGCCGGAGTTGTGGCGTTGTTCATCTATCGCCAGCAGGCCGGCTACACCAAAGTGCTGACCGCCAAGATCGCGCGCCAGGAGCTGACCACCGTTGTCAGCGGCACCGGCCAGATCAAGCCCAAGACCTACGTCAACGTTGGCGCAACCTCCTTTGGCCGCATCACCCACCTTCTGGTGAAGGAAGGCGATCACGTTACCAAGGGCCAGGTCATCGCCACTGTTGAGAGTGTGCAGCCGGAGGCCAACGTCGATGCGCAGAAGGCCACCATCGACGCGGCAAAAACCGACATTGCCTCCTACATTGCCGCCGAGAAGACCGCCGAGGCCAACGTCGAGCACGCCAAGGCCGACCTCGAACAGAAACGCCTCGACTGGGAGCGCGCCCAGGGCCTGTTCGCTGCCGGCATCCTCGCCAAACAAGATTTTGACGCCAAAAAAGCTGCCTACGACACCGACGTAGCCTCTGTCGATCAGGCCGTCGCCGGCCGCAACCAAGCCAAGGCGCAGACCGATTCCGCCCGCGGCCACCTGCAAACCCAGGTCGCCACGCTGCGCTTCAATCAGGACGCCCTCAACAAGACCGTCTCCACGGCACCCTTTGACGGCATCGTCACCAATCTGCCAGTCCGCGAGGGCGAGACCGTCGTCGTCGGCATTCAAAATGCCGAGGGCTCCACGCTGATGACTCTGGCCGACATGAGCGTCATCACCGCCGAGGTCAAGGTCGATGAGACCGACATCGTCAACATCGTCGCCGGCCAGACTGCCGACGTGACCGTGGACGCGCTGCCCGGCAAGGTCTTCAAAGGCCACGTAACCCTGGCTGGCGATCAGGCTCTGCTCCGCTCCACCGGCGTCGCCACCTCGCAGTCCACCACCGGAACGGAAGAGGCCAAGGACTTCAAAGTCGTCATCACGCTCGATACGCCTACCAGCGATCTGCGTCCCGGCCTCAGCGTCACCGCCAAAATTACCACCGCGCGCAAGGAGAACGTCCTCTCGCTGCCCATCCAGGCGCTCACCATGCATAACCCCGACGATGACAAGGACAAGAGCAAGGTGCAAGCCGCAGCCAGTTCATCCAGCGCCGCCAAGAGCGCCTCCATTCAGGGTGTTTTTGTCGTCGCCAAGGACAAGAACGGCAAGCTGCGCGCCAAGTTCGTCCCCGTCACCACCGGCATCACGGGCGCAACGGACATCGAGGCGACCAGTGGGATTGGCGAGGGCGATGAGATCGTCATCGGTCCTTATAAAACGCTGCGCGTCCTCAAAGACAACGCGCTGGTCAAACGCGACACCGACAAGCCCGCCGCAACTACAGGAAGCAGCTCTTAGTACAACAATTGCGGAATTTCCATTTCCCCGCAGCCTTTTTTGGCCGCGGCCTGTCAAAGTTGTAAACGATGAGGATGACACTCGCATGGCTCTAATCGATACCACCACCGAAACCGTTGAACAGCCCATGGCTCCGCAACACGGTGACATGATCGTGGTCCAGGATTTATGGCGCACCTATGACATGGGCTCTGAGCAGCAGGTGCAAGCGCTGTGCGGCGTCTCGCTGCGCATCAAAAATAATGAGTACGTCGCCATCATGGGTCCATCCGGCTCCGGCAAGTCCACGCTGATGAATCTCATCGGCTGTCTCGATACGCCATCCAAAGGCCGTTACTGGCTCAACGGTCAATTGGTCAGTGAACTCGACGACGACCAGCTCGCGCGCATCCGCAACAAGGAAATCGGCTTTGTCTTCCAGACCTTCAACCTGCTGGCCCGCGCCACAGCCCTGCACAACGTCGAGCTGCCGCTTATCTATAGCGGCATCCCGGCCGCCGAGCGCATTGAGCGCGCCAAGCAGTCCCTCGCCAGCGTCGGCCTTGAAGAGCGCATGATGCACAAGCCCAACGAACTCTCCGGCGGCCAGCGCCAGCGCGTCGCCGTCGCCCGCGCGCTCGTCAATCATCCCTCCATCATCCTCGCCGACGAGCCCACCGGCAACCTCGACTCCAAGACCGGCCTCGAGATCATGGCGCTCTTCGACACCCTCCACGCCAACGGCAACACCATCGTGCTCGTCACCCATGAGCCTGATATTGCCGAGTACGCGCATCGCGTCGTCCACATTCGCGACGGACAAATCTACTCCGACGAACCCTCCAAGCGCTTCCGCTGAGAAGTGGTCGCATTTGCCGCTCACGGAGACAGCGCCCGATGTTGATTGTGATTGCTCCACAGGTTTCGGCGGCGTTGTAGCGCCGGCCTCCCGGCCGGCTGTAGCATGGACCTCCCGGTCCACGCTTGTTTCTTCCAGGCATCATACGGCCTTGCCCGCCGCCGTGCCCGAGGCCCATGCCCACTGAAAGTTGTAGCCGCCAAGCTGGCCGGTCACGTCAACAACTTCGCCGATGAAGTAGAGCCCGGCGGCGGTGCGCGCTTCCATGGTGCGCGCGTGGAGGCCGCCGGTGGCGACGCCGCCTGCGGTGACCTCGGCCTTCTCGAATCCTTCTGTTGCGACGGGATGCAGCTTCCAGGCGCGCAACTGTTTCTCGCAAGCTTCAAGCGCGGCGTTCGACCAGCCTTGCGGCGCGGCAATTTCAGCAAGGAAATTTGCCAGGCGCTGCGGCAGGAGTTCACGCAGAGCCTGACGCAGCGCGGCTGCATCTCGTCGCGCTCCCGGCTGACGCAGGGCTGCGAGAAGGTCAGCACTGGCGGTTAGCTGGGGCGCGAAATCAATCAGCAGCGGCTCGCCGGGACGCCAATACGAGGAGGCTTGCAGGATTGCCGGTCCGCTGAGGCCGCGATGCGTCACGAGCATTTTTTCCCGGAATTGACCCGCTCCCGCTGACGCTGCAACGTCGGTTGCGACGCCTGCCAGTCGGGTCCAAGCGGCCTCCGCTCCGCCCAGCACTAGCGGCACCAGAGCGGGACGCGGGGCGATTACGGCAAGACCAAATTGCCGTGCCAGATCGTAGCCGAGACCGGTTGCGCCTAGCTTGGGGATGGAGAGCCCGCCGGTTGCAACGACCAGCGACTGGGCTTCAAATTCACCGGCGGAAGAGAGAATGTGAAAGCCATTGCCGCTGCGCTCGACCGCTATTCGATGCGCGTCGAGAACAATTTCTACAGCACCACTTTCGCACTCGGCCAGCAGCATATCGAGAATCGCCCGCGCGGAGTGGTCGCAGAAGAGCTGGCCAAGCGTCTTCTCATGCCACGCGATGCCGTATCTCTCGACGAGTTCGAGAAAATGCCGCGGCTGATACAGCGCCAGCGCCGATTTGGCAAAATGCGGATTCTGCGAAATGAAATTGCCTGGCGCGCAGTGGAGATTGGTGAAGTTGCAGCGGCCGCCGCCGGAGATGAGAATCTTGCGGCCCGGCTGCGCATTGTGCTCGAGCAGCACGACGCGGCGTCCGCGCTGGCCTGCGACAGCCGCGCACATCAGCCCGGCCGCGCCCGCGCCAAGAACGACGACATCGAATTGGCGCGCAGCGGTTGACATTGGCTTGCTTCAGAATAGCCGCGGGAAGCGCAGACTTATTCCTAAAGTTCTCAGATTCGCACCAATTCCCGCTGAATCTTGCCCGTAACCCAGGCCTTGCCGGGCGCGGTCAGCATATCGATCTCGCTGCGTACGCCAAACTCCGGCAGATAGATTCCCGGCTCAACCGAGAAACAGGTATTCGGCAGCAGCCTCCGCTCGTCGTGCGCCTCCAGATTGTCCAGGTTGGCGCCCGAGCCGTGAATATCGACGCCGATATTGTGGCCGGTGCGATGGGTGAAGAAATCGCCAAAGCCCGCCACGCGAATCACCTCGCGAGCCGCATCGTCGGCCTCAAAGCCGCGAATCGGCCGGCCCTGCTCAAAGGCCTGTTCAACGGCGTGGATGGCCGCATCGCGCGCCTTCAATACGGTCTGAAAGACGTGCAACTCGGTGGCCGTCGGTTCGCGTCCCACCACGCCGGTCCAGGTAATGTCGTAGTAGATGCCGCCGGGCCTGTCCACTTTGGCCCATATGTCGATGAGCAGAAAATCGCCTTCCTGAATCGGCGCGGAGTGCTCTGCCGTCGGCTCATAGTGCGAGTCCGAGCAGTTGGCGTTCACGCTGACGTTGGGGCCGTCGTCCCAGATCAGGCCCTCGCGGCGCATCGCCTCACAGAGCCACTGCGTGTGGTCGAACTCGGTATAAGGCGCGGTTTGGCCGTAGTTGGGCCGCAGCCGCCGGCCAATCTCCTGCCAGCCCTCGGCCAGAAGCGCGTCGATGGCCCGCTGCGCAACGCCGTGGCTGGCGACCTGCTCCTCATTCAACACCGCCTCAAACTGGCTCACCAGATCGGCGGAGCTGACAATCTGCTTGCCCAGCCCGCGCAAAAACTCCACGGTTCCCGCGTCCACCATTGAGACCAGCGGGATCGCGTTATTGGGTGAGTACTGCATGGCCAGCGTGCGCGCGCCGCCCAGCATCAACTCCAGGCCGCGGGCCAGCTCCTGCCAGCTCGAATACTGTCCCTTGGCGCCGGGCAGAGCGTCCAGCCGTCCTTGCTCGATGCGATGCACCAGCTTGCGCGGCTCACCTTCGGCGGGCACAAAATAGTACCAGCGGCGCGTGATGTGCGCTTTCTGGTCCAGGCCAAGAATGCGCCCGGCGATGGGGTCGCGGTGATGGTGGTCGTAGAAGAGCCAGCCGTCAAAGCCAGCCTCGCGGATGGCCGCCTGAATTGCGTCGAGATTCGCTGCAAAGCTCATACCGGCCATGATAGCGTGCGGATGCGGTTAACGCGACTCGATTGTCGCGCCCCCGCTCGTTATCTCCGCCGGTAATATGCCGCTTTTAGACCAAATTTAGTAGACTCAGGTGCAGAATGCTTCTCTTTTCCCTACCACTTAGTCGTCCTCGTTCTGCCTTCCGTCTCGCTGCGTTTGGCGTAATTGTCGCGTCCGTTGCCGCTTCGCAGTTGGCTTTGGCGCAGGGCACACACCTTTGGACCCAATCGCGGATCGACGAGTTTGAAAAGGGTACGGCGCAAGGAGTTGCGCTCTCGAGCGATGGCCATTTGACCGAGGGGTCGAGCTTGACCGAGCAGCTAACCACGCCCTCGACCTGCATCTGGTCGGTGGCGGCGGACAAAAGCGGGACATCTATTCTGGGAACCGCATCGCCGGCCACTGTGCTGCGCATCGGCCAGGACGGCAAGCCTTTCACGCTCTTCGAGACAAAAGATCTGAGTGTGCAGGTGGTGCGCATGGGGCCGGATGGTGTGCTGTATGCGGCGACAATCCCCAGCGGAAAGGTTTATAAACTGAATCCGGATGCAACGGCCAAGCAGGATGAGAGCAACGCAACGGTGGTCTTTGACGCGGCCAATACCGGCGACGCAAAAGCAGAGACAAAGTCGCACTACATTTGGGATCTGACCTTCGACGCGGCGGGCCGGCTCTATATCGCCACCGGCGGACCGGCAGCAATCTATCGGATTGATTTCACCAAGAAAGATGCAGCGCCAGAGGCCTTTTTCAAGAGCGACGAGGAGCACATTCGTTCGCTGGCCTGGGACGCAAAGGGCAATCTGATTGCCGGCTCAGACGGGAGCGGCCTGATATACAGGATTAGCTCAGATGGGAAAGGCTACGTCCTCTTTGAAGCGCCGCGCCGCGAGATTACCTCCGTCGCCGTCGCTGCTAACGGGACCATCTACGCAGCCAGCGTGGGCGACAAGAGCCGCAATCCGCTGCCGCCATTGCCGGTGCAGGGAGCCGGTTCGATCACGATGACCATCGTTCAGCCGGGATCGATGCAGGCGGCCAACACCAGTGCCTCCGTGCCCGAGGGCAGCGAGATTTACGCGCTTGAGGAAGGCCAGGCGCCGCGCAAACTTTGGTCCGGAAAGGACGAGATCGTCTATGCGCTGGCCGCGCGTCCTGATGGCATTCTCGCGCTCACTGGCAATCGCGGCCGCGTCTTCAGCATTCACGACGATGGCAGCTACTCCGACGTTGCCCACTTGCAGGCGCAACAGGGGCTTGCTCTTGCCGCAGTCAAGGACGCGGAAGGCAAGGGCGGCATTCTCATCGGAACCGGCAATACCGGAAAGCTGGTTGTTCTGGGGAGGGCCGAAAAGCACGAGTACGCCAGCGACGTGCTGGATGCCGGCGCGCTGGCCCGCTTTGGCCGCGTCGAGGTTGAACCGGGTTCGGCCAATTATGAATTGCAAACCCGCACCGGCAACGTCGAGCAGCCTGCGCGCAGCCAAAAAGACTGGGGCTGGTCGGATTGGCAGCCGCTCAAGGACGGCGTTGTAGCCTCGCCCGCAGGCCGCTACCTGCAATGGAAGGCCGTGCTCCGCGCGAACGGTTCGGTTGGTTCGGTCGGGGTCAATTATCTGCCCGTCAATGCCGCTCCGGTGGTGGACGAACTGGTGGTTGCGACGGGCGCGCGCCTCAATCCGCAGAATCAGATTGGCCCTCAGCCGCCGCAAGTCGCCATCGCGTTTTCCTCCAGTCAGAACGGCGGAATGAGCTTCGACTCGGGCTCTTCCGCACCCTTGCAGGCCCTCAAGGACCGCACGGCGATCACCGTCCGCTGGGCTGCGCACGACGACAACGGCGACGATCTGAGTTACGCGCTCTACCTGCGCGGCGACGGCGAGAGCGTCTGGCGGCTGCTCAAAGCTGACATTACTGACAAGGCTTACAGCTTTGACGCCGCGCTGATTCCCGACGGCGGCTACCAGATCAAAGTCGTCGCCTCCGACGCGCCCTCGCACACGCCCTCCGATGCCCTCATCGGCGAGAAGATCAGTGAGCGCTTCGAGGTGGACACCACGCCGCCGGTGATCACTCGCCTCGTAGCGAAATTCCGACCCACTGTTGCCTGCGGTGGGTTGTGCCTTCCGTCAATTCAGGTCAGCTTCGATGCCGAAGATGCCTTCTCGCCCATTGCCCGCGCGGAGTACTCGCTGGACGCCGGCCCCTGGCAGTACATCGAGCCGGTTGGCGCGATCTCCGACGCAAAGCGCGAACACTATGACGTGCTGATTCCCGTGCCCGCGGCGGCCAGCGCCGACGAGCATCTGATTGCCGTGCGCGCTTACGACCGGTACGACAACGTGGACGTGGCCAAGACGGTGATTGCCGCACATTGATCGGAGGGATATGCGAAAGAAAGAAATGATATGGGTGGGGATAGTATCCGTTGTCTCTGTCTCACTGTTGACGATCCTCCTCATGAAAACCATGTCCGAATGGTTGTTTTACCCATTGTTTCCCGGCATGGCTTGTTATCTCCTGATAGCTGGCGGGATCTGCGGTGGTACCAGCACTGAAGAATTTGCCGGGACAATGCTGGGTATTATCGTCAACAGTCTTGTCTACTTTGCTGTGATTGAACTGTTCATACTGCTACGAAGAAGAATAAGCCGCTCTCGCTCGTAAGCTGATGTCGTAAGCTCACAGTCGTAAGATAGTACAGATGCGATTCGAGCTTTATATAGCGGCGCGGTACCTGAAGGCCAAGCGGCGGCAGGCCGTGGTGGGCGTGGTCACGGTCATCTCCATCGCGGGCGTAGCGGCAGGCGTTGCGGCGCTCATCATTGCGCTGGCCATCACCAACGGCATGAGGCGCGATTTGCAAGACCGACTGCTCGGTGCCAGCGCACACGTGGACCTGATGCGCGTCGAGTCGGACGGCATTCGCGACTGGCAGCCGCTGGTAGAAAAGCTGCGCCACGTGCCCCACGTCACCGCCGCCGCGCCGGGAATCTATGGGCAGGTGCTGGTCTCGCGTGGGCCGCGCGCTGGCTTTGCGCTCATCAAAGGCATCCTCCCCGCGCAGGAGCGGACGGTCAGCAGCCTGCTGGACACCATCACCTCCGGCTCGGCGCGCGATCTCGACGCCGAAGCTGCCAATCAACAGGCGCAATCGGACGCGTCTGAGATCAATGTCGCTTACCCGCCGCTGGTGCTGGGCAAAGATTTGGCGGAGACCATCGGCGCGCAGGTGGGCGACAGCGTTCTGGTCACCAGTCCGCAGGGCGAGTTGACACCGCTCGGTCTTGCGCCAAAGTACCAGCGCTTCCGCGTGGCCGGCATCTTTCATTCCGGCTTTTATCAGTACGACGCGGCGATGGCCTTCATGCGCCTCGCGGACGCACAGCGGCTCTTCAGCGAACCTGACTTGCTCTCGGTCATCAGCTTCAAGGTGGACAACCTGGACCGCGCGCCGGCCATTGGCAAGGCTATCGAGAAGGCCGCAGGACACGGTTACATGACCACTAATTGGATGGAGCAGAATCGCGAACTCTTCCGCGCTCTCAAGCTGGAGCAAGTGGTCACCTTCATCGTCATCGCGCTGATCGTCATCGTGGCCGCACTCAACATTCTCATCGCGCTCACCATGATGGTGATGGAGAAAACGCGGGATATTGCCGTGATGATGAGCTTCGGCGTTCAACCTGGGCAAGTCCGCCGCATCTTCCTGCTGCAAGGCCTGCTCATCAGCGTGATCGGCACGGCTCTGGGCCTCGCGCTAGGCTATCTGGCCGCATGGGCCGGCGGACATTATCACTTCATCCACTTATCCGCCGAGGTCTATAACATCGACACGCTGCCCTTTGCGCCGAGGCCGCTGGATGGAGTTATTGTAGCCGCGGTATCGATTGGGATTTCGTTGCTGGCTACGCTGTATCCGTCGTCGGCCGCCGCGGGCATTTTGCCTGCCGAGGCGCTGCGGTATGAATAAGCACAGCCAAACAGGAGTAAACTTATCTCAACGCAATCCCCTGCTGGCGGGATGAATGCCGGAAAGGACCCTTCGATGGCCACGAATCCAGTTGCCCCGCCTACGCTAGAGCCCACCTGTTTTACCAACCCGCTTTCCGATCGCACCTGGTCGCTGACCGCTGCGGATGCAGAGGCTGTCATTGCCTCCTGGGATGATACGAGAAAGCCAAGCGAGGGGCTGAAAGACGCCTATCGGCAATACATGGAGATGGTTAGGCCAGCATGACCGGCGTCGGCGCGAACGGCTTCTATATTGAGCCTTTGAATCCGGCGCATGACCGGGAAGGATTTCATTGCGGTGAGTCCGCTCTGGATACATACTTGCAGCGTCAAGCCCGTCAGGACATCAGCAGAAACCTCGCCCGCGTCTATGTTTTGACCGATGATGGCAAGACCGTGAAGGGTTTTTATTCCCTTTCAGCCGCGGCCATCGATCCGGCCAATCTGCCCTTGCCTCTTGCCCGCAAGCTGCCGCATTATGCCCTGCCGGCAACCTTGCTGGGCCGAATGGCAATCGACACGCGTATGCAGGGATGCAACCTCGGCAATCTGATCTTGATGAGCGCCCTTCACATGGCTTGGGAGGGATCGCGAGTCATTGGAGCATGGGCCGTTATCGTGGACACCAAAACGAATGCGCGCGACTTCTATCTCCGGCATGATTTTCAACCCTTTCCCAATCACCCAGATCACTTGTTCCTCACCATGGCGCATTATGCACGGCTGCTCTCTGGGCTCTCGATTGCCGAGTAACGCCGCTTTAACAAAACGGTCAGGCTGCTACGATCGGCATCTCGCTGCTGGCTACGCTGTATCCGTCGTCGGCTGCCGCGGGCATTTTGCCCGCCGAGGCGCTGCGGTACGAGTAACGAAATGAAAGAGGTGGCCGAAATGAGGTGCGGAATTCTTGGAGCATGCCTGTGGTGTGTATCAGTTTTGGCTTTTTTCGGTAGTTATTGTTCTGCGCAGCATATGAATGCTAAAGATGGGCCTTGTCAGAAACCTGCATCGGGAGCCGAAGAAGCCGCGTGTTTTTATGATATCTACATGAAGTCGGATGCAGAGTTGAATCAGTTCTACCTTCGTGTACTGACTGTGGTGGACGGAGATGAATTAGTGAAGCTGAAAGTCGCACAGCGGCTTTGGATCCAATTTCGAGACGCAAACTGTTCAGCTGAGACGGAATTGTACCGCGGAGGCAGTGCTGCTTCGATGGTCAAACTAGCTTGTCTCGAAGCGGTCACAAGGGATCGAACTGAAGAACTCAAAGTAATGTATGGATGGCGATTGGAAAAGTGGTCGAAGTGAATGGGTTCCTGTTGCTTCGTATCAACCGTTGACAACGTGTCACATTATGTGTCACATTATACTCATGCCAAGCGTAAACGTGCGCCAACTTCGCGACAGCCGGCAGCTTTTCAAGTGGCTTGAAGCCGGTGAAGTTGTCGAACTCAAGAAGCGCAATCGCGTTGTGGCGCGCATTGTGCCCGAATCGCCCAAAATCCGGCCCGTCGAGTGGCCAGATTTTGAAGCCCGCGCACGGGCGATTTTTGGCGATCGCATTCTTCCCGGAGCTGACTTGCTGATTGAAGAGAGGGAGCAGAGCCGCTATTGACGGTCTACGCAGACAGCAGCTTTTTCGTCTCTCTCCTTCTGGTCGACCACCATTCACAGGAAGCTTGGCGTCGTATGAAGCTGCGTCCCGATGTATGGCTCACACCCCTCAATCGCGCCGAAATTGTCCATGCGGTCGTTCTTCACATTTTCTGGAAGAAAGCCACTCAGCGTGAGGCGGATAGTGCACTTAAAGTTTTTGATCGGGATTGTGCGGCTAGCGTTTGGCGTCAGGTGAGTTTTCCGGCTGGAACCTTTGCACGAAGCATTGATTTGACCAAACGATTTGGTTCAACTCTCGGTGTCCGCACTCTGGATTCGTTGCACGTGGGCTGCGCGCTGGAGTTGAAGGCGGAGCGCTTCTGGACCTTCGATGACAGGCAGGTCCGTCTGGCCGAGGCGGTCGGGCTCGACACGACCGCCTGATATTGTCGAGGTTAAAACCTGCCGACTATTCCCTTCACAGCAACGCCTCCCGCAGCGCCTCGGCGCTCGTAATCGGTGGTAGGCAGGTGCGGTTCCGGCAGACCAGCGCCCAGGCATTAGCTCCCACGGGCTGCGGAACCAGCAGCAGCGTCTTGGCCAGCTCCTCGGGCAGGCCGCCGGGAACCAGCCGCTGCGCCGCGATGCGCATCACGGTTTTATTGACGGCATAACGATCCAGGGCCACTTCTTCCAGGCGCTCAGCCTCAGCTCCTGAACCAACCACGACAACCTCGACCGGATCGAGCAGCAGCCGCTCAAGAGCCAGCCCGTAAGAGCCGGCATAAAGCCCAAAGTGCTCCACGATTCCGGCAAAATAATTCAGCGTACACTCGGCAATTTCGCGGAACTCCTTGCGCCCGCTCAGTTGCTCCAAGCGCAGCAGTGCGGCGGCGGCCGTCGGGTTGCCGGCCGGCGTGGGCGTGTCTTGCAACGGCTTGCGTCGCGCGGCCAGAGCCCCCAGCGCTGCGGTTCCGGCCTCTGGGCTGGCGGCATCGTCGAAGGCCCCCGCGTTTTGGTCGTAGAAGCGCACAATCATCGCATCGGCCAGCTTGACCGCAACGCGATAAAAGCTCATCTTGCCGGTGGCGAGCCACCCGTCCAGGCAGGCTTGAATCGTAAATGCGTAGTCGTCCAGCGTTCCCGGCGGCTTTTCTAAATCAGCCGCTGCAGGCCCTTCGCCGTAGGCAATCACGTGACTGAGCGATTGATCGCCGTTCCAGGCCTCATTGAGCAGCCGGTCCAGCGTGAGCAGAGCAAAGTCGCGGGCCGCCTCGCTGCACAGAATCCGCGCCGTCTCCAGATACGCGCTGACCGCCATCGCATTCCAGCCCGTGTAAAGTGTGCGGTCGATAAAAGGAGTCGGCCGCAAGGCTCGCGCGGCAAGCAGCGCCCGCCGAGCCGAGGCCAGAATCAAACGCACTTCCCCGTCGCTCTGGCCGGTCTCCGCAGCCAGTTCGTCGATGCTTTGATTCAGATGCAGAACATTCTTCGCTGGGTCATGGTGCATGTCGCCCACTTCGCGTAGATCCCAATAACGCAGCGCCAAGTCGCGTTCGGCGGGAGCAAAGCCGGCTTCATCCAGTGCGGCGCGCGCCTCGGCCAAGGTCCAGGTAAAATAGTCGCCGTCGTCGTCCAGGTTGATGTCGGCGTCCTGCGAGGCATAGAAGCCGCCTCGCTCGCGATTGGTCATGGTGGCGTCAAGCCAGTCCACAATTTCGGTCGCGGTGAGCAGAAAATCTTCGCGATGAGAGCTCTGATAGCCGTGCAGGTAATTGCGCAGCAGTTCGGTGTTGTCGTAGAGCATCTTCTCAAAGTGCGGTACACCCCAGCGCTCATCGACGCTGTAGCGATGAAAGCCACCGGCCAATTGATCGTAGACGCCGCCTTGCGCCATTTTCTCAAGCGTTGTGGTAAACGCCCGCCCAGCCAGCGGGTTTTCGCGATTCATCGCCACTTCCAGCAGCAGGTCCAGCGCCGCCGGATGGGGAAACTTGGGCTGCGAGCCAAAACCGCCGTTGAGCGGATCGAAGCGCGTGAGGATCGATGCGACGAGCTTGTCGACAAGGCCCAGCGTCAGCGCATTTTCCGACCCCGACCCGCGCCCGCTGAAGGACTCATTGTGCTCAATGGCGGCCATCGCGCTCGACGCGGTCTCCAGAGCCTCCTCGCGGCGCTCCCGCCAGACCTGCGCCAATGCCGTAAGTACGCGAGCAATGCCTGGTCGCCCATAGCGGTCGTCGCGGGGAATATACGTGCCGCCAAAATAAGGCTGGCCCTGCGGAGTAAGAAAGGCGGTCAACGGCCAGCCGCCCTGCCCGCTGATCGCCGAGACGGCGGACTGATAGCGCGCGTCCACGTCCGGGCGCTCGTCGCGATCCACCTTCACGGCGACGTAAAACCTATTAATCAGCGCTGCAATCTCCGCGTCTTCGTAAGACTCGCGATCCATGACATGGCACCAGTGGCACCACACGGCTCCAATGTCCAGCAGTATCGGTTTGTCTTCCGCCTGGGCGCGGGCAAAGGCCGCCGCACCCCAGGGATGCCACCATACCGGCTGATGCCGCGCCGAGCGCAAGTAGGAGCTTGCCGCCTCTTCGAGGTGGTTGGTTGGTGGTGGGGGGGATTCAGGCGTGGGGAAAACGTCATCATCCATATGACGAGAATACACCGGCGGCGGGTGGGGCGGCTAGCGGAAAGGGATGAATTTAAAGCGGATTAGGGCCTCATAATGCAATCACATAATACAGATCTATAATGGGCACTTCTAAAAACCACGATCTCCGCTGAATTTGAAGTGCAAAGACGTTTTGCATCACTCCCCGCGGAGCGACTTTCGGACAAGCCTGTCGATCGTCAGTCGATCTGGTTGTCTCTTCAATTCGTGTTTCATGCTTTCCGACACCTATCCGGTTCTATTCGGCATCAGGCGGACGCGCTTCTCCTCTCGTTGTTGCGCATCAGGAATGTGTAGCGCGAGAAGTTATAGGCCAGATTCTCAAGTCCTATCTTGGTCCTCGCTCTGGCTGCGTCGATGGTGCGAACAAAGCATCCATTCATCGTCGTCGCCATATGGCCGAAGACATGCTCGATGCGCGCTCGCACCCGCGAACGCTCGGTATTCGCGGCTTGCTATTCTGGCGTCAGCGGCGTGTTGCGATACGCGTTCGTGAATGCGCGAAGTGTAGTTGTTCTCTTCCAGCCGCTCCTGCTGCGCGTCGGAAGACAACGTACAGGACATCAGCATGAAGTGCGTAGTTGATTTTCATGGCTCATTCTTAGGATACGCAGCAATTATCGGGCTAATTCGAGGGTTCCGATATCGCTTCGTGTTAATGGGAAAAGCCGCAGTGACGTGACCATCGACTCCGCCACCAAGAAATGTTTCCTTGTCGTGCTGTACCAAAACTCTGATTCCCTCGGGGTTTGTACTCCAAGGGCGATCAAATGCGCAAGAATCAGGATGTCGTCTTTCTCGCACGACGGTTGGCTTTTCTACCGTTTCCTTGATGAGATTCTCATGGCCGGCCATTTCTGGATGCTCAAGCAAATGTAGCCAATCTTCCCCATATAGCCGGTTGGTGTTCCCATGAATGGAGACAGTAGTCCAAATCGTATTTGTGCTGGTGTTACCGAATCCTGACATCTCGCTTTCTCACTATAATTCCTTCTCGACTTTAGAAGGAAGTTTGGATTCCGCATTCGGCATATTGATTTGCCCAAACTGATCCTCGTACGCTGTCACAGCAGACGCCAAAGCCCCAGCCAGTGCTTTAGCATGTGCCGGATTCATTGCAATATTTGCTCTCAGCAGCACCGCAGAATCTCCCGCGCTTCCTGTGGTGATGATCTCCGCAAAAAGAATCCGAATATCCCACGGAGCTATGCCAATGCTCGCGTTGTTGCAATACACCGAAGGAACAGAATCCGGATTGCCCCACGGAATGGCGTTCAGGTCGATTGTTGTCAGACTACTCACAGTATCGTTCGTATTAGATGAGATTTCCTGTCATACATATTTTAATTCTTCTCCTTGCATTCGCTTTTTGTGCGAGTTTTGATCGTTAGCATAGTAATTCCTTATTGTGTGTCCGGACATGGGTAACCACATCAATGCCAAGGGCGGCCAACCGTTGCCGGTCCGCCGCCCTTGTTCTCTTGCCCGGGTTGGATTTTCCCAAACCGGCTCTTGAAGCTTCGCTCTAAAAGAGGTTCCAGAGCGATTGGTTGTAGACCGCGTGGTGGAACTGTACCTCGGAGCCCTTGACGATGCTTCCCAGCTCACGCGGAGAACGGTTGGCGACGGCTTGCTTCAGTTCGGCATAGCGGAATTGCACGTCTCTGCCCAGAATCTTTGCAATCCATCCCGACGATTCAAAGTCCGCAATCGCCTTCTGGATGTTGTCGGGCAGATAGCGGCCGCCGGCGCGCAGGTTTTCGACCTTCGAGATCTCGCCGTCGAGCCCCGTCTTGAAGATGCCGTAGAGAGCCAGATACGGGTTGGCGTCGGGAGCCACGGCGCGGACTTCAGTGCGCATCGACCGGTGATTGCCAATCGGCACGCGAACCATGGCGCCGCGATCGACCGCCGAGGCGCGAATCTGGTTCGGCGCTTCAAAGTGCGGGTCCAGGCGGCGGTAAGCGTTGACGCTGGAATTGAAGACCAGGCAAAGATCCAGCGCGCTGGTCAGAATACGATCCAGAAAGCTCCAGCCAAAGGTCGAGAGCTGCTCTTCGCCCTTCTCGTCCCAGAACAGGTTTGTCTTGCCCTTGCTGACCGAGACGTTGGTGTGCATTCCGCTGCCGTTGACGCCCACCACCGGCTTGGGCAGATAGCTGGCTGTATAGCCCATATTGTTGGCGATCTGGCGGGTCAGCAGCTTGTAGAGTTGAATCTGGTCGGCCGCGCCCACGGCTTCCGCATAGCTATAGTTGATCTCGTACTGGCTGGGTGCAACTTCCGGGTGATCCTTTTCGTTCTGGAAGCCCATGGCGCGCTGCACCTCGGCCGAGGTGTCGATGAACTGGCGCAGCGGGTCCAGCGGCAGCGAGTGATAGTAGCCGCCGGCGCTGATGAAATCGAACTTGCCGGTCTCGTGGTAGCGCTGCTCGGCGTCCTTGCCGGCAAAGAGGAAGCCCTCGATCTCGGTGGCCGCGTTCAGCGTATAGCCGTGAATCTTGTGCTGCTCGTCGGCATAGGCCTTGAGCACACCGCGCAGATCGCCGGAGTAGGCGGTTCCGTCCTTGTCGATGACGTTGCCAAAGACCAGCACCTTGCCGGTTCCAAAGACATCGGCCGGCACCCAGTAAAAGGCGCCCCAATCGATTCCGAGTCTCAGATCGCTCTCTTTTTGCGCGGTGAATCCTCGGATCGACGAGCCGTCGAAGGTGAGGTTTTCATAGGCGCCAAGCAGGAATTTCTTGTCGTAGTCCAGCAGGTGAAGGCGGCCTTCGAGGTCGCTGAAGAGCACCGTCACGGCCTTGATCCGCTTCTCATCGGTGAGATACTTGAGCCGCTTTTCACGAATCTCATCCGCCGCAATCCGGTTGGCGCGGTCGGCCTTGGCTTGCAGGTTGAGTTCTTCCAGTTCCTCATACGAGAGGGCTAGGAAATTGCGATAATCGGTGGGCATGCTTCTCCTTTGGCGGAAGTTCAAGAGGAATTTGCATAAAATCTACCACCGCCGCCCAACGCTTGGCAATTTAAAATCCAGACGCAAGAAGGCGATGCCGGAAGCTGGATCGCTTGCAGCATCGCCTTTTGGTATAAAAAACGCCTGATTCTGTTCAAACTGAGCCAACAGGCGCAACCGGTTGGCTCGCGCCCGCTGAATCCGGATCAAGCCGTCGGAACGGTATTGATCGTCTTCAGAATGCGAGAGACGATCTGGTAAGGATCGGCCTCAGAGTTGGGACGGCGATCCTCGAGGTAGCCCTTGTAGCCGTCGCGAACAAAGTTGACCGGCAGCCGGACCGAAGCGCCGCGATCCGAGAGGCCGTAGCTGAACTTGTCGATGGCTTGCGTCTCATGCAGGCCAGTCAGGCGCAGGTGGTTGTCCGGGCCGTAGACGGCGATGTGCTCGGGAATATACTTCTCGAAGGCCGCCATCAGGGATTCCAGATAAGCCTTTCCACCGACTTCGCGGATGTGCTTGGTAGAGAAGTTGGTATGCATTCCGGAGCCGTTCCAGTCGCCGCGGATTGGCTTGCAGTGCAGAACGAAGTCCACTTCGTACTTCTCGCAGAGCCGGTACATCAGATAGCGGGCCATCCAGAGATCGTCGGCGGCCTTGG
>Ga0302320_10010262_pt1 | contig 19979 bp, 12 predicted proteins | sample Bog_T0_3_FD_202130 | JGI IMG/M metagenome (GOLD analysis project Ga0302320, IMG submission 202130) | Peat permafrost microbial communities from Stordalen Mire near Abisko, Sweden - Bog_T0_3 | ecosystem: Environmental > Terrestrial > Soil > Wetlands > Peat | place: Sweden: Abisko, Stordalen Mire... | reverse complement strand
CGGTCAGGGGCGGCATCACCAGCTGGATCGCGCTCACCCGGTAGAACAGGTCGGCCCGGAACAGCCGCTCCTGGACCAGCACCTCCAGATTCTGATGGGTGGCGGCGATGAGCCGAAAATCCACCTTCCGGTCATGGATGTCGCCGAGGCGGCGGAATCGCTTCTCCTCCAATGCCTTGAGCAGCTTGGGCTGAATCTGGAGATCCATGTCTCCGATCTCGTCCAGGAACACCGTGCCCCGGTGGGCCGCCTCCAGCAATCCCACCTTGGCGGTGACCGCGCCGGTGAAGGCGCCCTTCTCATGGCCGAACAGCTCGGTTTCCAGGAACTCCCGGGTGAAGCCGCCGCAATTCAGCTCCAGCATCGACTCCGAGGCCCGGGAACTGTGGCGGTGCAGCCAACGGGCCAGTTCGCTCTTGCCGGTGCCGGTCTCCCCCTGGATCAGGATCGGGCTCTCGGCGCTGGCGGCCCGGTGGGCCTGTTCTTCCATCCTCCGGATGGCCGGGCTGAGCCCCAGGAACAGGTCCAGGCTGCGCCTGGGCTGATCCCGGGTGGCGTTGGCCAGTTCCTTGCGCCGGTTGCGCTGGTTCTCCACGGTCCGGTCCAGCACCACCAGCAGGGCCGGCAGGTTCAAGGGCTTGACCAGGAACTGCTCGGCCCCGAGCTGGATGCTGCGGACCGCCAGTTCGATGCTGCCATGGGCCGTAAGCAGCAGAATGGGCACCCCGGCGTCGATGGCCTTGAGCCGCGGCAGCAGGTCCAGGGCATTGCCGTCCTGGAGCGAATAGTCCAGGGTGACCAGATCATAGACGTCGCGCCGGTACTTGGCCTCGGCCTCGACGCAGGTTTCGGCTTCATCCACGTCATAGCCGTTGAGTTCCAGGAAGTCCCTGATGGCGAAACGAATGGCCGCTTCGTCATCCACCACCAGGATTTTCGGTTTCGCCATGTCAGCCTCGAAGGTCGTCGAGCAACGCCGGAATGGTGAACGCCATCCGGATCCGGCCTCCGGGGCCAAGAGCCGCCGTGAGGCTCCCGCCATGGTTTTCAAAGATGCGCCTGGCCACCGGCAGGGCCAGCCGGCCAAAGCCCGAAGCCCGGTAGTAGAAGGGCTCGAACAGGCGGGCCAGATCCACTTCCGGCAGTTTCAGATGGGAGCTTTCCACATAGCCGCGAATCACGGGCTTGCTCCCCGACCGGACGGCCATGGCCTGGACCGTCACCTGCCCCCCCGAACCCCGCTGCCCCAGGGCCAGGTCGATCAGCCGGATGAAGGCCATGACCAGGCTTTGCTCATCCGCCTGGACGGGCGGCAGGGCGCCCTCCAGGTCCAGCCGGATCGCCAATCCTTCCGCCGCCGCCCTTGGTTTTTCGTACTCGATGGCCTCCTTCAGCAGGAATCCCAGGTCCCGATCGGTCCAGGTGGGCGGTTTGGGATCCCCATAATCGGCCAGCTCGTCCATGAACAGATTCAGCCGGCCAAGGCTGGTGCGCATGACGGTTTCGTACTTGGCCACCTCCTCCTGGGCGGCAAAGCGGGCGTGGAAGGCATCCAGGCTCCCGGAAATGCCGAAGATGAAGTTGCGCAGTTCATGCACCAGTCCCGGCACAAAGGAGCTCCCGGACGGTCCCCTGGGTCGGGTCCTCTGCTCCGCCTGCTCCCGCTTCATCCCGACCACAAGCTGGATCTGGCCGGCCACCAGGGCCAGGGCCGGATGGCTCGGACCGGACGCCCAGAGCCGGCCGATGCACCGGCCGCGGCCATCGGTCAGGTCCTGGGGGACCAGGGCGCCAAGACCGGGGTCCATGGGCCCCTGCACCCGGGCCAAATCCGGCTCCAGGACCGCCCACTGCCCGGGGGAGAATCCCGCTCCGGCCCGGAACCAGACCCCCTGCTCGTCCCTCAGGGCCAAGGCAGCCTGGCCCTGCACAAGGGCGGCGGCGAGTTGCACCAGATCCTCCAGGGCGCGCTCCGAACCGGGCTCCGGAAACCCATGGGAGCACAGCACTTCGGACTGGAGGGGAACAGGATGGGGGTCGGAGGATGGCAAGGGGGGCCTCGGGCCGAATAGCATAGCGCGACCTATGTATCTGCAAGCAAAGGACCAAGGGTCCGTCCAGGCACAAATGGCGTCCACTCCCATGCATTCCCCAATGCCAAAACGCCCGGGAGCCGATAACCTGATCAGATGTCTGTTCTTTGGGTAACCGACCACGAACTCGATCAGCTCCCCCCCCTGTCCGAGGCGCTCCTCATGGCCATGGGCGCCATCGGCCAACCCTCGGCCAGGAGCCACTTGGCCCAGACCCTGGTGCGATCCGCGGTCGCCCCCCAGGCGGAGCCTTGGATCCGGAACCCGGCGGGCATGACCACCCTGCTGCACGGGCTGCGGGACGCCGGACTGACCCAGGAGGTCAACAACGGTTTCTGGACCCTCACTCCCGGCGCCCTGGAGCCGGTATGCAGGCGGGCCCACCGCAAGGGCCTCCTGAAGGGTCTGGCCTTGGCCGGCCAGACCACCTACGACGGCGGCAAGGTGGTCCTGGACGGCCTGGGCCGCGATCTGGCGGCCTTCCGGCTGTCCTTCATGGACGGCCGCACCGAGGAGTGGCTGATCAATCAGGAGCGGCTGCGCCAGAACCACCGGGCCGCCCTGGGCCAGCGCGACCCCCTTGCCATCATCTGCGGCAGGCCGTTCGAACCCACCTGGTTCGAGCATCTGCCCCCCGCCCAGCAAAGCCACGCCGCCTGGGCCCTGCTCTACGATCAGGTGGTCCTGGGCCAACCCAATGAAACCTTCCGCGCCTGGCTCGAGACCCGCAGCCGCACCAAGCCCAGCCCGCTGGGCCCGATGCTGGAATTCCTGATCCTCGAGGGGCGGCTGGAGGAAGCCGACACCCTGCTGAACCGGCTCACCGCTGCCCAGCGCGGCCTCACCCCCATCGCCCTGCTGCAAGCCACCCTGAATCTGGCCCTCTGCAAACCGGCCGAGGCCGCGGCGGGCTTCGAGGCGGTCCTGGCCGACCTGCTCAGGGGCCCACGGCGCAAGGCGGTGCACCTCCCCGGCCTCATGGACCTGTTCTGCATCCTCGCCTTCATCGGCCTGGACAGCGCCGAGGGCCTCCAGGCCGCGACCGAGCGCCTGGAACTGCTGGAGCGGAGACAGCTCTCCGACCCCATGTCGGCCCTGCACGAACCCCTGAGGCGGCTCCTGCTGCATCGCCAGGGCCTGCCCAGGGGCGGCGAGCCCGGCACCATGCACGCCGAAACCCCCGCGGTCATTGCCCCTGCCCACGGGCTGGCCCGGTTCGTGGAACTGCTTTGCGCCTATCTTTGCGAAGAACGGCTGGACCTGGAGGCCCTCGCCGCCGCCCAGGCGGAGCTGGCCGGGTTCCCCATGGGGCTGTTCCAGGCCGAGCTTACCGAACTCCTGCGCCGGGCCAAGGGCGGCATCTCCGGCTCACCGTTCCCCTTCCTGGACCTGGTGCCGCACAGCGAGACCTGGGAGAAGGCCCTGGCCGACATGCATGGCCTGACCCGGCCCGTGACCAGCCAGCGCCCCGCCCGCCTGGCCTGGTGGGTCTGGCGCGACCCCGAGGCGAGGACCCCCTATGCCATCGAACCCAGAGAACAGCGCCGGGACGCCAAGGGCCAGTGGACCCGGGGCAAGGCCGTCTCCCTCAAGCGGGTCAAGGAAGAGGGCCGCGCCTGGCCCTTCCTGCTGCCCCAGGACCAGGCCCTCATCAGCTGCATCCGGGAGAACTGGCGTGGCCACGAACTCAACTTCGACGCCGCGCTCCAGGCCCTGGTGGGGCATCCCCTGGTGTTCTGGAGCGAAGGGGAAGTGGACCTGGCCCAGCGCATGGAAGTGGTCGCCGGCCAGCCGGAGCTGCACGTGACCCGCAACGGCAAGGTGCTGGAACTCAGACTGAACCCCCCGCTCCAGGAGGGCGACGTCATGGTCCAGGTCGAAGGCCTGTTCCGGGTGCGGATCATCACCATCACCCCGGCCCACCGCAAGCTTGCGGAAATCCTGGGCGAGGGCCTGTGCGTTCCGGCCGGGGCCGAGGCCCAGGTGCTCAAGGCCCTGCGCGCCGTCGCGCCCATGGTCACGGTCCATTCCGACGTGGCCGTGAAGGAGGAGGCCGCCCGCAAGGCGGGGTTGGGCCGGGTCGCCGGCGACCCGGGCATCTTCCTGCTGCTCATGCCCTTCCATCAGGGGCTGAAGGCCCAGCTGCGGGTCGAGCCGCTGGCCGGCTGCGGCTATCACGTTCCCGGAGAAGGCGGAGCCAACCTCATCCTCGAGCGCCAGGGAGAGATGCGCCTGGTGGCCAGGGACCTCAAGGCGGAAACGGCCGCCGCAGAGGCGCTCCTGGCCGCCCTGCCCACCCTGCCCCTGGACGAGGGGCGCAGCGAGTGGATGATCGACGACCCGGAACGCTGCATGAACCTGCTGCTGGAACTGGAGGCGGCCAAGGGCCTGGCCACGGTGCAGTGGCCCGAAGGCGGCCGGCTGAGCCCGCCCAGGACCCTGGCCATGGATGCCATGAGCCTGACCGTGAAGCGCAACGGCAACTGGTTCGAGGCCGAGGGCGAGCTCAAGCTAGACCAGGGCCAGGTGGCCACCCTCCAGGAAGTCCTGACCGCCTCGGCCCAGACCGGCAGCCGGTTCGTGAAGCTGGGCGACGGGCGGGTCTACGCCCTGGCCGAGACCTTCCGCCGCCGCCTGGACGACCTGCGGGCGCTGGGCGAGGAACAGGGCAAGGGCCTGCGCCTGCACGCCCTCAGCGCCCTGGCCCTGGAAGGCCTGGCCGAGGAACTGGGCGCGTTCAAGGCCGACACCGCCTGGAAGGACATGCTGTCCAAGCTGCACGGCGCCCTGGGCCCGGAGGCTCAGCTTCCCGAAGGCTTCACCGCCCAGTTGCGGCACTATCAGCTGGAAGGCTACCAGTGGCTGCGGCGCCTGGCCGGCGCGGGCCTGGGGGCCTGCCTGGCCGACGACATGGGCCTGGGCAAGACCGTGCAGACCCTCGCCCTGCTGCTGGCCCGCGCCGGAGAAGGCCCGGCCCTGGTCATCGCGCCCACCAGCGTCTGTTCCAACTGGGAAGCGGAGGCGGCCCTGTTCGCGCCGCAGCTGAACATCAAACGCTTCGGCGAAGGCAACCGGGAGGCCGCGTTGCAATCCGCCGGGGCCAACGACGTGGTAATCTGCACCTATGGCCTGCTGCCAATGGAAGCCGAGCGGCTGCAGCGGGTCCAGTGGGCCACGGTGGTGCTGGACGAGGGCCAGAACATCAAGAACGCCCTGACCAAGCGCAGCCAGGCGGTGATGGACCTCCAGGCCGGATTCCGGGTGGTGCTTTCGGGCACGCCGGTGGAGAACCATCTGGCCGAGCTGTGGAACCTGTTCCGGTTCCTCAACCCGGGCCTGCTGGGCACCATGGAGCAGTTCCGCAAGCGCTTCCAGGAGCCCATCGAGCGGGACCAGGACACCGTGGCGCTGGGACGGTTGCGGCGCATGGTTTCCCCGTTCCTGCTCCGGCGGACCAAGGGCCAGGTGCTGAGCGAACTGCCACCCCGCACCGAAATCGTGCTCGAGCTGGAGCCCAGCGAGGCCGAAGGGGCCTTCCTGGAGGCGCTCAGGCGCCAGAGCCTGGACGCCCTGGACGGCGGCCCGGGCCAGACCCTGCAGGTGCTGGCCGCGCTCATGCGGCTGCGCCGGGCCTGCTGCAATCCCGCCCTGGTCCAGCCCGAGCTGGACATTCCCTCCAGCAAGCTGGAGGCCTTCCTGGAACTGGTGGATGAGCTGCGGGAGAGCGATCACCGGGCGCTGGTGTTCAGCCAGTTCGTGGATCACCTCGGCCTCCTGCGCAAGGCCCTGGACGCCCGCGGCGTGACCTACCAGTACCTCGACGGCAGCACCCCGGTGCGCAAGCGCACCGCGGCGGTGAAGGCGTTCCAGGCCGGGGAGGGCGAGCTGTTCCTCATCAGCCTGAAGGCCGGCGGCACTGGCCTCAACCTGACCGCCGCCGACTACATCATCCACATGGATCCCTGGTGGAACCCCGCCGTGGAAGACCAGGCCAGCGACCGTGCCCACCGCATCGGTCAGACCCGCCCGGTCACGGTCTACCGCCTGGTCCTCAAGGGCACGGTCGAGCAGAAGATCCTCGGCCTGCACCGGCACAAACGCCAGCTGGCCGACGACATCCTCAGCGAAAGCGCCATGGCCGCCAGCCTCGACGCCCAGACCCTGCTCGATCTGCTGAAGGAGGCCTAGCTGGGGACGCGTTCGGGTCCCCCGGCACCCGGAACGGTCGGCCCAGGCGCATCAATAAGCCATTCAATTCCTACCTGGTTCGTTTCCAGGTACTCGGATAGCTGAACCAAGCCCTCCGGCTTCAAGACGTCGCTTAACGGCAGGACCGGATAGACCCCGAGCCTGGCTTCAAAGTTGAACCTGCAGATCCGCTTGCAATCCTCATCCAGCACCGCGAAGATCGCGCTCTGGGCAGGAACCTGGGCGCAGACCGACCGGGCGAAATGGAACTTGTAGATGGTTTTTGCCTTGAGGCTGATCGTCTGCCCCACTTTCAGCGCCCGGGTGCGCAAAAGCCCGTTCCAGGCTCGATCCACCACCTCTACCACCACGGCCCGATCATCGCCATCGACCAGCTTCAATTTGAGTTCCCCGCCCCGGCAGGGTCCGCCCGCCCAGGCCAGCCCGACGGCAATGACCGCTGAAGGGATCCATTTTGTTTTTTGCCACATGATCATCCTCAAACAGACGCCGGGCGGATTCTCCCACAACCCGGCCTTTCATTTGTTACAATTTATTTATGCCGCCCAGGCCCGGTTAGTTCCCTTCTTCATCTCGCCCGTTCCAGGGTCGCAGGATCCAACGGCCGCTCCGGTAACCTGGAGTTTGCCCCGGAGCCAACCATGCCCCCAATCCAGGAACCGTTGCCGATGCCCATGGTCCTGACCCTGCAACGGGGCCGGATCGCCCTCACCATGACCGGCGTGGCCATGGGCAAGGATCTCGCCGTCACCCTGGCCGGGGGCGATCAGGCCCACATCGGCGCGGTGGCGGTGAGCCAGGCCCGCCCCAGCCACCTGCGCGGCGGCGGGACCAGCGCCACCACGTCGGTCATCACCGTGCCGGGACACAAGGAGGATGACCTGGCCCGGGCTATCGGCGCACGCCTTGCCGCACGTTTGGACGCCGTCGTCTGCGTCGCCTGCGGCATCCACATGGACAACCTCGCCCAGGGCGAGTTGGCGGACATCCAGGCCATGGCCGAAGCGCTCACCGCTGAACTGGCCGCCCGGCTCGGGGTCGAACCTATTTGAGCTTTTCCAGCACCAGGGCGCTCTGTTTGGAAACCTCGATGATGTTCTGGTTCACCTGGTTGATCTCCAGGGTAAGGTTTCGCACTGAATCCACCGACTTGCCCAGGTGCTCCGCCACCACCGAGAAACCCCGGCCGTGGATGCCGGCCTTGGCCGCCTCGATGCTGGCGTTCAGGGCCAGCATCTGCATGTTGGACATGACCGAGTTGATCCGGCTCACCACGCTGGTGCTGGTGTCCAGGCTCCGGCCAAGGTCGTTCTGGATGCTGCCGACGATCTCGGCCACGTCATCCCGGACCGCCTGGGCGTTCATCTGCAGGACATCCACCATCATCCGGCTGGTGATGGGAGTGATGAGCATCGTCGCCGTTCCCCGCAGACGCTCACGGATCCTGGTTTCCAGAGCCTGATCCCCGGTGGTGTCGAACAGGAAATCCGGCAGCGGGCCCCGGATTGCCGCATCGGCATCGTTGAAGGTGGCGATCCCCTGGACCTGGGCCTGCTGGATCCCGGGGGCGGAGGCATTGGCATCCACCATGAAGCTCACCTTGGTCGCCTTGTTGTTGCCGAAGAATTTCAGCAGCCCAAGGCCGCCCCGGCCGCCGCCGATGATGCCGATGGAAAACGCACGATCCCCGAACCATTCGCTCATTTTTTCACCTGGTTTAATTAAATCATCATACAACAGTCCCTCGCTTGGACTTCTGAAGTTTTTCCTACCGGTATTCGTCTAGGCTCACCAGCCGCATCACCGGTTGGCCCGCCGCCCGGGAAGCCTGCAGGTCCACTTCCAGTTCCAGGGCCCAATCGTTGTCATCCGCATCGTCCACCAGCATCTGCTGAACGACCAGGAACCCCGGATCCTCAGCCTTGGCCTGGACGTAGGTATGGCGTTGGTTCCGGCCTTCGGGATCGAGGCGGGGGCCCTGGTGGGTGGAACCATACCGCTCCATGAGGGACTTCAAGCCATCGGCGGTCCAGGGTCCGTCCCTGCCCTCCATGGGCCCGGATCCCGCAGCCAGCGCCAGAACCGCCAGGGCCTCCTCCCAGTCCGCCACCTTCAACGCCTGGAGCAGGGTGAACAACCGCGCCCGGATCCCGGCGGTGAAGGTTTTGCGATCGCGGGTGACGTCCCTGGCCGCCTCCTCGGCGCCAGGCATCTGCAGGCTCTGTTCCGGACGCAGGAAGTTCGGGTCCTGCATCTTCTCCCACGCGTCCAGCAGACTCGAATCCACCTGCCGCAGCATCGCCGAAAGGTAGGCCTCGATTTCCCTGACCTCATCGGTCTTGGCCCCATCCGGAACGGTCTGGGCCAGGACCTTGAAGGTGCTGCTGATGTGCCGCAGGAGCAGCCCCTCGGACCGTTGCAGATCATAGGTCCTGACGTAATCCGCGAAACTGAGGTAGCTTTCGAACATCTCCCTCACGATGGATTTGGGGCGGATGTTCTCTTCGCCCACCCAGGGATGCTTCACGGCGAAGGCGTTGAAAGTGCCATAGATGAAATCCCGCTGGGGCTTGGGGTATTCCATCTTCTCCAGCTCATTGATGCGCTGGTCGAATTCGATCCCGGCCATCTTCATCTCGGCCATCTTTTCCGTCTTCAGGCGGTCCAGCTGCTTGCGCAGGATGATCTCCGGGTTCTCCAGGATGGATTCCACCAGGGTGATGAGGTCCAGGGCGTACTCCGGGCTTTCGGGATCCAGCAGCTGCAGGGTGTCCATGAGATACAGGGAAAGGGTCTGGTTCATGGAGAAGTCATCCTGAAGTTCAACGTTCACCCTCAGCTTGCCGGTCTGGGCCGAAGACCCGGTGAACTCCACGATCTTGCGTTCCACCAGGGCCCGGAACAACTGCCAGCCACGCCTGAAATGTCCGGCCCGGGCCCGGTCGTTGTCATGGCAGTCATGGATCAGGCGGCGCATGGCCAGACAGCCGTCGCCCTTGCGGCTGAGCACGTTCAGGAGCATGCCGTGGGTCACCTGGAACCGGGACACCAGACGCTCGGGTTGGGCGACGATGAGCCGTTCGAAGGTCTGCTTGTCCCAGTTGGAGAAGTTCCGTTCCGGAGGCTGTCGCTTGGTGAACTTCCGGCCCCCGGCGGCGGCCTTGGCGGCCAGCCGCATGTTGTCGATCCAGTGCTCCGGGGCCTGGGCCACCACCCAACCCACATCGTCGAAGCCCTTCCGGCCGGCCCGGCCGGAAATCTGGTGGAAGTCCCTCGCGCTCAGGATGCCGGTCTTCTGCCCGTCATATTTGCAGAGCTTGGTGAACAGTACGGTGCGGATCGGGACATTGATGCCCACGCCCAGGGTATCGGTGCCGCAGATGACCTTCAGCAGTCCCTTCTGGGCCAGCTGTTCCACCAGGATCCGGTATTTGGGCAGCAGGCCCGCGTGGTGCAGGCCGACCCCGTGGCGCAGCCAGCGCTTCAGGTCGGGGCCGTAGGGGCTGTTGAACTTGAACCCTTCCAGGACCTTCTGGATGGCGGCCTTCTCGTCCCGGCTGCAAAGATTGATGCTGGTCAGGTCCTGGGCGCTGGTGGCCGCCTCCAGCTGGGTGAAGTGCACCAGGTAGATGGGCGCCTTGCCCTCCTCCACCAGGCGCTCCAGGGTCAGGGACAGGGGCGATTCGGCGTAGGTGAACCCCAGGGGCACCGGCCGGTCCACGGACTTCACCGAGGCCGTGGGCCGCCCGTTGAGCCCGGTCAGCGCCTGTTCGAAAAAGGTCGTGTCGCCCAGGGTGGCGGACATGAGCAGGAAGCGGGTGTTGGGCAGGGTCAGCAAGGGCACCTGCCAGGCCACCCCCCGGTCCCGGTCGGCGTAGTAGTGGAATTCGTCCATGACCACATCCTGAACATCGGTCAGTTCCCCCTCCCGGAGGGCGATGTTGGCCAGGATCTCCGCGGTGCAGCAGAGAATGGGCGCGTCCCGGTTCACGGTGGCGTCACCGGTGGAGAGGCCGACGTTCTGGGGCCCGAATTCATGACACAAGGCCAGCCATTTTTCGTTCACCAGGGCCTTGATGGGACAGGTGTAGACCGAGCGCCGGCCCGCCATCAGCGCCTGGAAGTGCAAGGCGGAGGCCACCAGGGACTTCCCCGAGCCGGTGGGGGTGTTGAGGATCACATTCTTGCCGGCAAAGACTTCAAGGATGGCCTCCTCCTGGGCCGGGTAGAGATTCATCCCCTTGCTCTCCACGTATTCCAGAAAGCGCCCCAGCAGATCGTCAGGGGAGTGGTTGCCGTCTGGGGAAAGCCCATCAAGGAGGGATAAGGACATGCGTGGACTCCAATCCCTCATCTTCCCATCTTTGCGGTGCCGCGCCACGGCCGTGGCCGCCCCCCCTGACAGGCCAGAGCCCGGGAACCTATCCCTATATTGAATAACTTATATATCAAATGGAGAGCGAATGGCCTGGAGCGCTTCCCATTCCGGGGTCGGGCCCTCGCCGGGAGGGTTCCCCACGTCTTCCTGCCCGGGCAAACAGGATCTTCGGATGTTGGGAATCGAGCGCAGGCAGTGCGGACTGAACGATCTCCTCATGGGCGTCTATGTCCTCGGGGCGGGAGTGCAAAGGCTGTGGCAGCCGTTCTGGGTGTTGCAGGTGCTGTACCTTTTCCTGGTTTTCCCCTGCCTGTGGTTCCGGTTCGAAACCCGCCTGCACCAGATGGGGCTCGGCTGGGAACCGCTCAAGCTTGACTGGCCGCGGTGGCTGGGCTATTCGCTGCTCCTGGGCCTGGGCCAGTTCCGGGGTCCGTTCGGGGTTCCCATGGCAGGCCCGTTGATCGCCATCGGGGTCCTCATGATCGGCACCGGCGCCCTGTTGATGGGGCGCTTCCTCCGGCAGCACCCTGGAATCTAGGTTCCGGCCGGTATGATGGAAGGTGATGGCAAATACTTACCTTCCGGGTCAGCGATGGATCAGTGACGGCGAACCCGATCTGGGATTGGGTTCGGTGCAGCGGGTCAGCGCCAGGACCGTCACGGTGGCCTTCCCCGCCAGCGGCGAAACCCGGGAATACGGCCTGGACCAGACGCCGCTTCGGCGGGCGCGGTTCCGGGAGGGCGATACCGTCCGGACCCGGGAGGGCGCCAGCCTCCTGGTGCTTGCCGTCGCCGAACGGGACGGCCTGCTGGTCTACCTAGGCAAGGACGGTGAGCTGCCCGAAACCGGCCTGGGCGACCGGCTCGGCTTCAGCGGCCCCCGCCAGCGCCTGCTGGCCGGCGACGGACAGCCGCCGGCGGCCTTCAACCTCCGCTGCGCGGCCCTGGCGCACCAGCACCGGCGCCGGAAATCCCGGGTGCGCGGGTTCATTGGCGGGCGGATCGAACTCCACCCCCACCAGCTTTATGTGGCCGCCCAGGTGACCTCCCGGCTGCTGCCGCGGGTGCTGCTGGCGGATGAGGTGGGCCTGGGCAAGACCATCGAGGCCGGTCTGATCCTGCACCGGCTCCTGCTCACCGGCCGGGCCCGGCGGGTGCTGGTCCTGCTGCCGGATTCCCTGGTCCACCAGTGGTTCCTGGAACTCTACCGGCGCTTCAACCTCTGGTTCCACATCTTCGACGAGGACCGGTGCCGGGCCCTGGCCTTGGAAACGCCCGGCGCCAATCCGTTCCTGGAGGCCCAGCTGGTGATCTGCACCTTCAGCCTGTTCGCCGGGAATCCGGAGCGATCGGGCCAGGCCCTGGCGGCGGGATGGGACATGCTGGTGGTGGACGAGGCCCACCATCTGGGCTGGACCGCCGCGGCTGCGAGCCCGGAATACGCCTTGGTGGAGCGATTGGGCCGGACCGCCGAAGGTCTGCTCCTGCTCACGGCCACGCCCGAACAGCTGGGCCTCGCCAGCCATTTCGGCCGGTTGCGGCTGCTGGATCCGGACCGGTTCCAGGATCTCGTGACCTTCACCCGCCAGGCGGAACGGTTCCGGTCCGTGGCCAGCCTCGCCGAAAGGCTCCTGGACCAGCAACCCCTCTCCCGGGCCGAACGGGACGGGCTGGCGGACATCCTCCAGGAGGATCCGGCCAGCGTAAGCGCCCGGCAGGGCGATCCGGACGTTCGCGGGCAGTGGCTGGGTGAACTCCTGGACCGGCACGGCACCGGCCGGGTCATGTTCCGCAACACCCGGGCCACCGTGGCCGGGTTCCCTGCCCGCAAAGTCCGCATGGCCGCCCTCCCCGCGGCCCCCGAGGTGCTGAAGGCCCTGGCCAGGGAGTTCGCCGCCGACCTGGACCCAGGGGCAGAACCGACGTTCCGCCCGGAATTCGCCAAGGATCCGCGGCTGGATTGGCTTGGCGATCTGCTCCGGGTGCCGGGCGGCGACAAGATCCTGCTCATCTGCCGAACCCGGGCCAAGGCCGAAGCCATCGCCAAGGCGCTTCAGCCAAGGATCAAAGCGAAGCTGGCCCTTTTCCACGAGGGGCTCACCCTGGTGCAGCGGGACCGCAACGCGGCGTGGTTCGCCGAGGAGAACGGCGCGCGGCTCCTGCTCTGCTCCGAGATCGGCAGCGAGGGCAGGAATTTCCAGTTCGCGCACCAGCTGGTCCTGTTCGATCTTCCGCTGGATCCGGATCTCCTGGAACAGCGCATCGGCCGGCTGGACCGCATCGGCCAGTCCGCGGACATCCTGGTGCACGTGCCGTTCGTCACCGGCAGCGGCCAGGAGGTGCTGGCGCGCTGGTACCACGAGGGACTGGACGCCTTCCGGGAAAACCTCAGCGGCGGGCGGGAACTGATGGAGCAGTTCCAGCCGGCCATCCTGGCCACGGCCAGGACTGGACCGGCCATCGCCGAACTCATCCGGGCCGCCCGCGCCGCCCGGGAGGCCCTCAAGGCCAAGCTGGAACAGGGCCGCGACCGGCTGCTGGAGCTGAACTCCTTCCGGCCCCGGGATTCCGCCGGGCTGGTCCAGGAAATCGGCGGCCAGGATGCCGACCCGGTCCTGGAAAGCTTTATGCTATCCGTGTTCGAGCACTTCTTCGTCGAGGTGGAGGAACTGGCCCACCGAACCTACCAGCTGGGCTCCATGGGAGTGCTGGTGGAAACCTTCCCGGGCCTGCCGTCGGAGGGGCTGACGGTGACCTTCGAGCGCCGGCGCGCCCTGGCCCGGGAGGACCTGCAATTCCTCACCTGGGACCATCCCCTGGTGACCGGAGCCCTGGATCTCCTGCTGGGCGCAACGGCGGGCACCACCTGCTTCAGCCGCTGGCCCGACCCGAACACCCCAAGCCTGATGCTGGAGGCGGTGTTCCTGCTCGAGTGCGTGGCGCCCCCCAAGCTCCATCTGGACCGCTTCCTGCCGCCCACCCCCCTGCGGGTGCTGCTGGATCACCAGGGCAACGACCTGACCCGCAGCCTCTCCCGGACCCAGTTGGCCCGCCAGGTAGAGCCGGGCGATGGCCTTGCTCTTTTGGCCCGGCCCGGGGTCCGCCAGGATCTGCTGCCGCGGCTGTTGGCCCAGGCCCAGGCCATCGCCGAACGGCGGCAGCCCCGGATCGTGGCCCTGGCCCGGGAGGAGATGGCCGGGCAGCTGGACCGCGAACTGGACCGCCTGCGCGCCCTGGCCAGGGTGGACGGCGGCGCGGGGGAGGCCGAACTGGGGCCGATGCTGGAGCACAAGCAGGCCCTGGACCGGCATCTGCTGGAGGCCCGGCTGCGCCTGGACGCCCTCCATCTGATCCAGCGCGGGTGAGCTTCTGAAAATTGTGACCTTTCCCCCGAAGGCTCGAGGACAGCCAGGTTTGGCGTCTGCACTTTGGTTTCCTGTAAACATCCAACTTGCCAAAGGCGTCATCATGAATGGCACGATGATCCAAACCAGGACACTCAAGGCGGAGGAAACACCGTGAGCCTTCCAAATTTGAAACAGCCCGGGTACACCATCGAAGACTGGCAGACCTGGGAAGGTCGTTGGGAACTCATCAATGGTGTCGCGTACGACATGACCCCTTCACCCTCGACCGATCACCAGGGAATTTCATCAAATCTCCATATCGCCATTGGGAACGCCCTAATCGAAGCAAAGCACAAAGCAGGAGGCGGCGACTGCAAGGTGTTCGCTGCCCCGACCGATGTCTTTTTTCATTCGGGAGTTGTCATCCCTGACCTGCTGGTGGTCTGCGATCCCGCCAAGATTTCCAAGCGAGGGATCGAAGGCGCGCCAGATCTGGTGGTCGAGATCCTGAGCCCCAGCACGGCCAGCAAAGACACGGTCCGCAAGCGATGGGTGTATGAAGCTGCTGGAGTCCCTGAATACCTGATCGTCGATCCTGATGAGCGGGTGGGACTGCTGCTGCGGCTTGAGGGCGGCCGGTATGAAGAAGCTGCCCGGATCGAATGGGGCTCCGTGGTGGCTCTCCTGGGCGGCAAGCTGAACGTGGCTTTGAGATAGGATTACTCGGACCAGGAACCTGACTCGGTAATCGACCGTGTCCCCCGTGCAACGCATGCGTTGCACGGGGGACACGAACGTTTACATAGCCAGGCTGCTAGATTTTGAACCGGGAGACCAGGCCATTGAGGGTTTCGGCCAGATGGCTCAGTTCGTCGACGGTGCGGGTGGTTTCCCTCAGGGTCGCGGCCATCTCCTCGGTGGAGGCGGCGTTGCCTTCGGCAATGCTGGCCAGGCTGGTCATGGCGCCCACCACCTTGCCGGTGTCCTGGCTCTGGGTCTGGCTCTGACTGCCGATGGAATTCATCCGCCCGGCACTGGCCCGGATCGCTTCGGAAATGCTCTTGAGGGCCCCGCCGGCGGTGTTGACCATGGCGGTGCCGTCGGCGATGCTCTTGCCGCTGGTCTGGATCAGGGCCGTGATCTCCTTTACCGCCTGGGCGCTGCGTTCCGCCAGTTTGCGCACTTCCTCGGCCACCACGGCGAAACCCTTGCCGTGCTCGCCGGCCTTGGCGGCCTCGATGGCGGCATTCAGGGACAGCAGGTTGGTCTGGTTGGCGATTTCGGTGATGACGTTGAGGATGTTGCCGATCTGCTTGGCGTTCTGATTGATGACCTGCATCCCGGCGACCGCGGCGTCCACGGCGGATCCGCCCTTGGCCGCCGCGTCCTTGGCGTTCTCGAACACCTGCAGGGCGTCGGCCACGTTGGAGTAGATCACCTTCGAGGAGGCGGCGATGGTGCCCACGCCCTCATTGGCCTGGTTGACGCTGGTCTTCTGGTTTTCGGCGGTCTGGGCGATGGCGTCGGCGGTGGAGGCCATTTCCGACATGCCCGCGTTCATCTGCAGCGATCCCGAGGCGATATTGGCGGAGATGGCCACCGTCTGCTGGACGATGCTCTGGATGTTGGCCACGAACCGGTTGAAGTGGCCGGAAACCTGGGCGATCTCGTCGGTGCCGTCCACCACCAGCCGGGCGGTGAGGTCGCCCTCCCCTTCGGAGATGTCCCGCATGTGCTTCTGGATGCTTTCCAACGGCTGGACGATGGCGTTGCCCAGGAACCGGGAGGCGACGAAGCCCAGGCCGAGGACGATGATCCCCTGGAGCAGGGTGACCAGGAAGTTCTTCCGGTTCTGCCGGCTGATGCCAATGCTGTTCAGGACCACCATCTGGTAATTGACCTTGGTGGCGTCGGCCTGGGCGTCCGTGCTGAGCGGCGCGGCGACCACCATGAAGCCGGACTTCCGGTACTGCAGGGAGCCCTTGATCAGGGGACCCGCCAGGGCGACGGCATCAAGCTGGGGATCGTCGCCGATCTTCTTCTGGAATTTGGCCGTGGCGGTCTGGGTGGCCGGGTCGACGGTCACCACCGCCGCCAGGCTCACATCCGGGTCGGCGCTGAATGATTCCAGGGCCCGCATGGTGTAGCCGTTGGTCATGCCCAGGTCGTCCGAGGCGAAGGCGGAGGAAACGCCCTGGGACATCACGGCGACCAGGCTCTTGCCCTTGGTCCACAGCCCCTCGGTCTGGACCAGTTCCAACTTGATCCCGGAGGTGATGCCGACGGTCACCGCCAGCAGGGCGGCCAGGCCGAGGATGGAGTAGGACAGTTTTTTCCGGACGTTCAGGGTTTTCCAAAAAGCCATCATCGTGCATCTCCAAAAAACTCAGCCCATCTAAGGCCGGGGGAGGACCACAGACCCATGCCCAGGACCGTCATGGCGCCCCTGGATTTCCCTTTCGCCGCCAGGCGGACGATCAGAGCTACGGCAGGTTCAGTTTCAAACCCTTCTCGGAAAGATCCTGCGCCCAGAAAACCCGGTTCGCCATTCAACCTATCAATCTTCTGATCCACCTTCAGCAGGAACCCGTCAAAACACTCAATCTTTGAACCGCCTTGGACTTTTCACGATATCACCCATGCTTATCCAAGCATAGGGCGTGATTAATTCCGGGTGACGGGAATCAGGCCCACCGTGGTCAACCATCGCGCCAGCCTCGTCATGGTTTGCGGAAGATCACGATCCGATTGGAATTGGTGCCGACCTGGTTGTTGTCCACCCCCCAGATGTGGGCGGTCTTGGTGAACACCTGCTGGTTCACCAGCACCCCCAGGCATTCGAACCCGGCCGCCACGCCCATGGGCAGGACGGCTTCCTCCAGCCGCAGGGTGCCCCGCTGGATCTCCCCCACTTCAAAGGCCACATGCCCGCCGGACCGGGTCACCCGGTGCAGTTCCTCCAGGACTTCCTGCATCACCAGGGCCCAAGCCTCCAGCTTCCGGGACATGGTGATGCCCTTGGCCACGGCACCGGCGTCGAGACCGTTGAACCAGCACCTGAGCCAGTTGTCGCCGGCGTACTGGACAATGTCCAGGAAAGGGGGCGAAGTCACCGTGAGCGCCACCGAACCGGATTCCAGTTCCGGGGTCCTGCGCGCGTCCCCGGTCAGGAAACGGGCGCAAGCGGCCGACTCCAGCAGGTTGGCCCGCTCCTGGCCGGTGACCCCTTTCAGGAGCTGGCGGGTCTTCTTCAGGATCAGATCGCGGATATTCCGGTATCCGGGGGTCTGGGCCCGCTTCCGGTTGATCACCCGCTGCTGGTCGGCGCTCGCGGCCTGGTTGGGCGGAAGGGTATAGACACTGAAGAACCCGACACTGTGCCCAGTGAGGCGATTGGTCGCCACCATGCGGATCCAGCGGTCAATCCCATCCTCGAGGCCCTGCTCCTCCCGGTCCAGGAGCCAGGCCCGCAGGGCCCTCAGTTCGGTCTCGGTGTCCGGGTGGTAGAACATGGAAAGATCAAGGCCATCCGAACCGGCGCCCGCCAGAGGCACCTCCAGCAGCCGCCCGGCCACGGCTTCCGGGTCCGGCGGCGCCAGCCGCGGGGCCGCCAGCAGCCGGGACAGGGGATTGATATCGTTGCTCGCCACCCGCCGGCCCAGCAGGGCCGCTTCCACGCCGGTGGTGCCTCGGCCGGCGAAAGGGTCGTAGACCAGATCCCCGGGCAGGGTGAGCCGTTCGATGAACAACCGCGGCAACTGGGGTTTGTAGCAGGCCCGGTAGCTCACTTCATGGAGGTTGGAGGCCTGCCTCTGACGGGCGGTCCAGAATTCGCGGGTCAGCACCGGATAGGTCCCTGCGCCCACCTGGAGTTCGCTCCACGCCCCGGGTTCCCCATCCGGCGCGAAGAAGGCCAGGGCGGCCATCCGGCCCACACAATCCACCTGCGTCATCACCACCTCGTTCCGCCCCAGCATACCCAACTGTGTTGGTCCGTGTTCCGGACGGCTGCGCTAATCTTGGAGGTCGGGGGACGCCATGCGATTGATCTTCGAGCAGGTCCGGGTGGGTGGAGATCGCAATTTCGGCTACCTGCTGGGGGATCGCGAGGCCGGCGAAGGGATCCTGATCGATCCGTCCTTCGACCCGGAACTCATGGTGGCGAGGGCCCAAGCCCAGGGGCTCCGGATCGTGTCGATCCTCAACACCCACGGCCATTCCGACCACAGCAACGGCAACGCCACCGCCAAGGCCCTCACCGGCGCGCCCGTGGCCGGTGGTCCGGGCCACCCGGGCGGCCTGGACCACGAACTGCAGGACGGCGACCGGGTGCCCTTCGGATCCTTCGCCCTGCGCACCTGGCGGGTGCCCGGCCATTGTCCCGACCACCTGGCCTTCCTTACCGAACACCTGCCCGGACAGATGCGCGCCGGCATCACCGGAGACCTGCTGTTCGTAGGCAAGGTCGGCGGCACCGGGAGCGACCTGGATGCCCGGCTGGAGTGGGACAGCCTCCAGCGCCTGCTCAGGGAATGGCCCCCCCACACCACCCTCTGGCCGGGCCATGACTACGGCGCCCGCCCCAGTTCCACCATCGCCTGGGAACAGGCGGCCAACCCCTTCCTGCTCTGCCCCGACGAGGCCGCCTTCATCCGACTCAAGGCCGACTGGCCGGCTTTCAAGGCCCGGAACGGGCTGAAATAGCCGTTCCATTCCTGAACAAATCAACTATACTCTCCGCAGAGAATCGCACTAAGGCCCATTCATTCCAATCAGTCAAGCTGGTCCCGCCCCTGGATCCTTCCCCAAGCCAAGAGCCCATGAGATGGACGTAAAATAGTTCAGAGCCAAGAGCCCTGGATGGTGGAAGTTGTCTCTTGATAATGATTTGAACATATATCTAGTCGTTTTTATGAACCAAGGTGCTAATCGATTAAAATTTCTCGAATTAAAACACCTAAGGATAAATTCTCTTGACTACCAGCCAACTCCTTCTATTGTTATAAAAAAAAGCCCGCTCATATTTTTCGATAGGTTCTTTGGAAAGCAATCCTCCCGGCAGCTCCAACGCCAGGACTATCCCTGGCAAGCCGCCCCGGACGGGCCCCCCCATTCTTGACGAAGCTGGTCCACCTTGACCATCCACGGTCGGGAACCTGGAACCAGCCGAACCGACATGGATCACCTCGCAATGATGACCCATCGGCACCGGACCCGCTCACACCTTACGGATAATCAATAAAAACGTATCATTGGAGGCCAGTCCATGCAAAAACCCATTTCCATTCTCGCGCCCGCGGTCGCGACCCTTTGCCTGCTGCTGGCAGCAGGGTGCGACAAGGAAAACAAGACCATCAAGATCGCCACCCAGAGCCCCCTGTCCGGCTCCATGTCGGTCATCGGCAGCGACATCAAGAGCGGCACCCAGCTCGCCCTGGACCAGCTCTCCGAACCTCTCACCAAGATGGGCTTCAAGGTCGAACTGGCCCCCTTCGACGACCAGGGCAACCCGGACACCGGCGTGGCCAACGCCAAGGCCATCGTCTCCGATCCGTCCATCCTCGGCGTGGTCGGCCACTACAATTCCGGCGTCCAGATCCCCTCGTCCGAGGAATACCACGCCGCCAACCTGTGCAACGTCTCCCCCGCCAACACCAACCCCAAGGTGACCGAGCGCGGCTACGTCGAAGTCAACCGCATCTGCGGCCGTGACGACGTGCAGGGCGCCGTCGGCGCCCAGTTCGCCAAGAGCAAGGGCATCAAGAGCGCCTATGTGCTCCAGGACAAGACCGCCTACGGCCAGGGCATTGCCGAATACTTCCAGAAGGAGGCCGTGACCCAGGGCATCAAGGTGGTCGGCTTCGCCGGCACCGAGGAGAAGGCCAACTTCGACGCCATCCTCTCCCCCATCATCGCGGCCAAGCCCGACTGCATCTACTTCGGCGGCATGTT
>Ga0302320_10010260_pt1 | contig 19990 bp, 16 predicted proteins | sample Bog_T0_3_FD_202130 | JGI IMG/M metagenome (GOLD analysis project Ga0302320, IMG submission 202130) | Peat permafrost microbial communities from Stordalen Mire near Abisko, Sweden - Bog_T0_3 | ecosystem: Environmental > Terrestrial > Soil > Wetlands > Peat | place: Sweden: Abisko, Stordalen Mire... | reverse complement strand
CCCTGCTTCCGTCAAGCCGGCGGAAGAACTGATGCTGGTTCCCCAGGGCGGCGCTCCCTCGAATCGCGACCTGAAATACATCGGCGGCCTGCTCGATGGCTTGCCGGTTACCACTGGCGACCGCGTTCGAGTAACCCTCTTCGGAAACCGCCGCGCCGATTTCCTGGTCAAGAGCAGCCGCCCGGCGGGATCGGTGACCGTGATGGCGGACACGCTGCTGAAAGTACAATCGGGCGACGGCCAGCCCCCTACGGCGTCCAGGGCGCCGGCTCCGCTCTCCTACGAAGATATCGGCGGCCTGAAACGCCAGTTGGATCGCGTACGCGAAATCGTCGAACTGCCGCTGAAGTACCCGGAGCTGTTCGACCGTCTGGGGATCGACGCGCCGAAAGGCATACTGCTCTACGGCCCGCCGGGCTGCGGCAAGACGTTGCTTGCTCGGGCCGTGGCCCACGAAACCGAGGCCAATTTCTTCTCGATCAACGGTCCCGAGATCATCCACAAGTTCTACGGTGAGAGCGAGGCCCACCTGCGCAAGTTGTTCGACGAGGCCGCGAGCCGAGCGCCGAGCATCATCTTCCTGGATGAAATCGACGCCATCGCCCCGCGACGCGAACGCGTTGTGGGCGATGTGGAAAAGCGGGTCGTGGCGCAACTGCTGGCGCTGATGGACGGCCTGTCGCAGAGGAAACACGTAATCGTCCTGGCAGCCACCAATCTGCCCAATGCCTTGGATCCCGCCTTGCGCCGCCCCGGCCGGTTCGATCGTGAAATCACAATCCCCATTCCCGACCAGCACGGGCGGCGGGAGATTCTGGAAATCCACAGCCGTGGAATGCCTTTGGCCGAAAACGTCGATCTGACGCACGTGGCGGCCATTACCCACGGCTTCGTCGGCGCCGATTTGGAGGCCCTCTGCCGTGAGGCCGGCATGGTTACGTTGCGGCGCCTGCTGCCGAAGATTGATTTTTCCCAGCCCTACGTTCCCGACGACATGTTGGCGCAGTTGCAAGTTCAGGTGGGCGATTTTCAGGAGGCGCTGCGGGAAGTAGAACCGTCGGCCGTCCGCGAGGTGTTCGTCGAGGTGCCCAACGTGACGTGGAACGAAGTCGGCGGGCTCGATGAAATCAAGCAGCGTCTGCGGGAGGCCGTGGAATGGCCGCTCAAGTATCCAGAGCTGTTCGCATCCGTTCGCCTTGCTCCTCCCAAGGGCGCCTTGGTGTATGGTCCGCCGGGTTGCGGGAAAACGCTGATCGCCAAGGCCCTGGCCACCGAGGCCGGCGTGAATTTCGTTTCCGTCAAAGGGCCGGAACTGTTGTCGATGTACGTCGGGGAATCGGAACGCGGCCTCCGCGACGTGTTCCGCAAGGCGAGACAGGCGGCGCCCTGTATTATCTTCTTTGACGAAATCGACGCCTTGGCCGCGGCACGCTCGCACGGTGGAAACGATTCGGGCGTGGCGGCACGGGTCCTGAGCCAACTTCTCACCGAGTTGGACGGCATCGAGGAACTGAAGGGGGTCTTCGTGCTGGCCGCCACCAATCGCCCTGACCTGCTCGATCCGGCGCTGCTGCGACCCGGGCGGTTCGACATCCAGTTGGAGATTCCCCCGCCTGATCGTACCGCGCGCGAAAAGATTTTTCAGATTCACCTCCGCGACCGGCCCGTGGAGCAGGGAACAACCGCCGCATGGCTTGCAGATCAGACCGAAGGATTCAGTGGTGCGGAGATCGAAGGAGTCTGCCGTCGTGCATTGATGGCAACCATTGCGGAACAGGTTGGGGCGACGACCGTTGCGAAGGTCGCTGAAAACGTGCAAATCCGGCGTACATACTTCCAAGCGGCCATTCAGGAACTCGGCACGCGAGCCAATGCAACAAATCATGGATGAACATTACTGCCTTTACGCACTGACGTGGGCGGACTGCCCCGCCGACCACGACCATGAGTACATGGTGCCCGACATGGTGCCCGACTTCGGCCTCGGAGTCGATCCGCGTTTCCCGGTGGAACTGGTCCGCTATGGCCGATTGGCCGCCGTGACCAGCCGGGTTGGGTTGCAGTCTTCGCTGGCCGGAGCACCGGCTGGGTTCGATCTCGCGAAACTCCAGGAAGGGACAGCCGATCTTCCTTGGCTGAGCAAAGTGGCGGTCCGACACAATGAAATCATCGCCACGGTGGCACGGCACTTGCCCGTCCTTCCCATGCGATTGGGCATCTTCTTCACATCTCGATCGTCCTTGATCGCCAAATTGGCGCCTTACGAGGCCAACACGGCCGAGTTCCTACGACGCATCGAGGACCAGCAGGAGTGGGCCGTGAAAATCTACTGTACCTCGCTCGATGCACGGTCGTTTGATGGGCCGGCGCATGCCGGTGGAGGCACGCAGTATCTGGCCGCCAAAGGACGGCTCGCATTACGCCGTCAGCAGGCCCAGGCTGCGGTCCGACAAGCGGTCTTGACCGTCGAGGCCCGTTTGCAGGGCATTACAGACTCGTTACATCGGCTTCGTCCGCTGCCGAATACTCTCACCAATCGGCCGGAGAAGATGATATGGAATGGGGCGTTCCTGCTATCGAGATCCACCATACGCGCGTTTCACGCCGCGTGTGAACAACTCGGAAGCGAACTGGCTCCCGGAGGGCTGCTTGTCGAACTGACAGGACCCTGGCCTCCATACCATTTCTGTCCTTCGTTCGAGTCCCAAGAAACGAACTCCTCATGCCATTGTTCCTGCTAGGCATATCACGCCGCGAAGACATCACCGGCCTCCCTCGACACTGGCCCAACGAACAGCCAACAACCGTGCCGTTCCTGCCGGAAGGAACCATCGCCGAGCCGTATTCCAGCCAGATTCAATGGGTGGAGTACGGTCAGTTGGCGGCGGCCACGGTTCGGTCCGTGCTTGGAGCCTTCAAGCCACTCGAACACGCTGCTTTACTGGCTGCAATTCACACGCACATCAGCATTCTCCCCGTGCGGTATGGGACCGTATTGCCGGATGAAGAAGCGATCCGACACTTCCTCACCAACCGTTGCGAGAACCTGCTCCGCGACTTGGTCCGGGTAGAAGGAGCCGTTGAAGTCGGGCTGCGGATCGATCTTGCTGAGCCGGGAAAGCAGGGCGCAGGGAGCTCGGAGCAGGGAGTATGCAATGCTGACTCCCCGACCCGCCACCCGCGCGCGGGTACCCGAAGTACCCCGCCAGCTCCCAACTCCCAGCTTCCTGCTTCCCCTGGTCAATATCTTGCATTACGACGCCAACGCTATGAGTCTAAGGATCGATTGGACCGTCAGGCCCAGTTGGCCACAGAGGATTTCGTGCAGGCAATGCGCGGACTATATTGCGAGTGGCGCACGCTGACCAGTACCGTGCCTGCCGTCGTGCGATTGGCCTTTTTGGTTCGGCGAGAGTCCTGGAAGACTTTTCGGCAACGTCTTGAGGAGAAGATTCGCGAGTCTGTTTCCCCCCGGGAAACCGAGCAGGTATCCCGGCGATCCACGCTTCTAGGGCCCTGGCCTCCCTATAGCTTTGTTTCTGATTGACATTGCCTTGCCTCCCCGGCAATAATGACATGACGTCGCAGAAATCAGGCGGTGTCGTCAACCATACGAGGCGGAGTGCTGGCTGCCATGAATCGCAAGAATCCACCTGGCCCGATCAATTTCGGTGCGGCCTTGGGAGTAACTCTGAGGCATGGCATCAGTTTGTGGTGGAATCCCATCCGTTACCTCACTTGGTTGGGTCACACTTACGGTGACCTGGCGTTCTTTCGCATTTTTTCCCGCCGCGTCTACCTCGTGAACTGCCCGGACCTCATCCGCGACGTGCTTGTGGCCAAAGAAAAGAGCTTTCGCAAACTCGACCGTGCCCGCAAGGTGCTGGGCAGCGGCTTTGGCAACGGCCTGATTCTGAGCGAAGGTCCGGCCTGGCTGCGGCAGCGGCAGGCCCTGCAGCCGACTTTTCACCAGCGCATGATGGCCCGCTACGTGCAGATCACCGTCGCGCGCACGCGGCAAATGCTCGACGAGTGGCGCGGGCGGCAGCGGATCGAACTGGACCACGAAATGACGCGGTTGGGGCTGACGATCGTCGCGGAAGCCCTGTTCAATGCGGACCTTTCCCCACGCGCCGCGCATCTCGCGCGGTCGGCGTTCGAACTGTCGACGATCTACGCGGGCGAGGAATACAATTGGTTTACGTTGCCCGACTGGTTTCCGCTCCGCAGCAAACGGCGGAAGCGGACGATTGTGGCCGAGTACCGCGGGCTGATGCGGGAGTTGATGGCAAAGCGGCGGGCCGCAGATTCGCGGGGCGCGGATTCGCCGGGCGCGGAATCGCGCCCCGATGACTTGCTCGACGTGCTGCTTCGCGCGCTCGATCTACCGGAAAGCGACGGCCGTATGTCGGAGGCCCAAGCCGTCGACGAAGCCATGACGCTCTTCAACGGCGGGTATCATTCCAGTTCGATGGGACTGACGTGGATGCTGTTCGAACTGGCCAGGCATCCGGAAATCGCCATCCGCGTACGGGCCGAAGTCGACGCGGTGCTTGCGGGACGCGACGCGACGCTCGCCGATCTGGCCACTTTGCGTTACACCGCGTCGGTCGTCAAGGAATGCTTGCGGCTCTGGCCGCCTGCCTGGGAGTTATTTGCTCGAGAGAACGTGGCGGATGTCGAGTTGGGCGGTTACCACATTGCCGAGGGCGGAATTTTCTTAATCCATCCTTTCGTCACCCAGCGAGACGGGAGGTTCTTCCCCGACCCCTTGCGATTCGACCCGGAGCGTTTTTCGCCGGAAAGGGAACAGTCGATTTCGCACTTTGCCTACTTTCCGTTCGGCCGTGGGCCGCATGCCTGCATCGGCTCGGCGTTTGCCTCGATGGAATTGACGCTCGTCTTGGCGACGTTGATGCAACATATCCAGTGGCGTCTGGTGCCCGGCCAGCCAGCCGAGGTGCAACCGAAGCCGCGTGTGGCAATCCGGCCGGAGAGGCCCATTTGGCTTCAGCCGCAGGCGCGTGCGTAAAGTAGCAGGCACGCTCCGCGTGCCGTCCGCCGGAAGTGTTGGGCTTCTGAGGCTTCTCTTGCCTTATAATTCAGGAAGATGGAATCCAGCGCCGACCAATCGTGGCAAGCATGATGAACGAACAGCCCAGTCAAAACCACTGCGGTGAATGCCAAGCCTGTTGTGTCGTCTATTGCCTTCCCGAGTTGCAGAAGCCCGCGTACACTCCCTGCCGCCATCTTGGCGCGGCTGGCTGTTCGATTCACGATCACCTGCCCGCGACGTGCTCGGGCTTCCTCTGTGGCTATCTGCTCTACCCGTGGGCGGCCGAACTGCGGCCCGACCGGTGTGGCGTTGTCTTCGTAAGAGAGAGCAACGTCCGTGCCATGAAGACCTCACGCGGCGCGACGGTCCAACTTTCCCTGGCCGAGCTTGGCAACGACAGCCCCAAGCTATGGACCGGCAACTGCGTCACCGCCGACGTATTTCGTAATCCTCCGGAGGCCGTTCGGAAATTCATCTACTGGGAAAACCGCAAAGGCGGAATTGTCGTGTTGACCTACGATGGCGGCGGCCGCATCGAACTCGAAGTCATTGCGCCCCAAGGCGTTTTTTTCACTGCGAACGTCTACCTGGACTTTTGCCGACGGGAACACGGCAAGCAACTGGATGCGGTTCAGGCGTTTATGCGAACCCCGTCAGTTCGAGGGGCATGAGGCAAGCCGGCTATTCCCCGGACATTTTCTGTTCCACAAACCGATACGTGTTCGTGCCACGATGGCCATTGATGTGGCTGTGCCAATTCAACTTCAACTTTCCCGCTTCGCTTATTGTGCCTTCATGATCCACACATACTTAATGGGCGATTGACGACTGCCGGTATGATGAAAGCAATTTGCGTTTGTCAAGCGGGGGACTTCGAGGGTCCGGGCCGATCAGTTTTCGACCCACCCTACAATACCTCCAGCAAATCGGCCGCCAGGGCATGGTTCGGGTCGCGCTGAAGCACCTTCTTCAGTAGCCCCAGGGCCTTGGCCTTCTCGCCCAAACCCAAGCGGGCCTGAGCCTGCAGGAACAAGGCCGTGGTCTTTTGCCGCTCGTCCAAGTCGTCATCGAACAACAACATCGTCGGCAGCGACGTGGCGAAGTAGTCGATCCGGGCGGGCGATTTGCCTAGCTTGCGGGCGTAGGCCAGGAGTTTCTTCAGCAGGGCATCGGCCTTGGTCTCGCGGCCCAACCGCCGCCAGGCCAGGGCCGAATCGTAGCTCTTCTCGGAGAACCGCCGCGTGCGCATCTCCTGGAAATCGCCGTGGAAAGTGGCCGCCGCCCGCCAGTACACGCGGGCCTGGGCATCATCGCCGCCAGCCTCTAGGGCACAACCGAGCCAATAATGGAGATCGCTCTGGTTGGCCAGCAGGTGTTTCGCTTCGCCCAGGTTGTGTGGCGGGGCCAGCGCCGCGCGGAAGTGCTCGATGGCCTGGGGCGCGTCGTTTTTCTTCAGGGCCGCGCGGCCCAGCGCCAGGCGGCTGCGGACATATTGCCCCAGGGCGAGCCCTTCGCCCCCTTCCCAGGGCTGAAACCTCCGGCCGGAGAGCACTACCAGAGCCTCGTCGTGCCGGCCCGTCTGATTTAGCAACGCGGCCAGTTCCACGCTCAGGTCGTCGCGCTGGGCCACCAGTTCCGCATGTTGCCGCAGATGTCTCAGCCGCTTCTTGGGCGAGACCCCCAGCCGCTTCCAAAGCTGGTCGCGCTCGTAGAGCACGCGGGCACTGGCCGGCTCGGCCTGGAAGGCCCTGTCGTAGGCCCTGCGAGCCTTGTCACGTCGTTTCAAGACGTTGAAGCAGCCGATGCCCAGGTTTCGCCAGGCGACCCCCAGCGTCGCATCGATCTCGACGCTCTTGGCCCAGCAGCGAATGGCCTCTTCGTGACGGCGGCGGTCATAGAGCAGGTTGCCGAGCAGATACGGGGCGTGGGCGTCCTGCGAGTTTGCGCGGATCGCGGCCTCCAGCACGGCAATTTCTTCCAACCGCGCGGGAAAGCAATAGTCGATCGATCGCGCGGCGGCCTGATGATAGTGTGTTTGCGCCGCCGCGGCGTTGCCGGCCCGTTCGTAGAGCCAGCCCAGCGTGTAGTCTGCGATGGGCCCGGCCCCCAAACTTTGCGTCGGCAACTGTCCGTCGAGCAGATCGCAGGCCAGCGGGCCGTTTTGCAAGACTTCGATCGCCTCGACGAACAGCCCCGCGCGGGCTGCATCGTGGGCCAGGTCGAGCCGCATTTGTGCATCGGCCACCGCTTGATGATCCAACAAGTGCCGCGCCCAGGCATCCAGCGGATCGCGAGCCAAGGTCTCGCGCAGGAGTGATTCGGCCTCCTGCGGGCGATTCGATTTGCGAAGTACGATCGCCTTCAGATCGCGTGTGCGGAGGTTCTCGACATCCATGCGGAGCGAGGCATCGAGGTGCGCCAGGGCCTGGTCCCAATCTTCCCGCTGGCAGTCCATTTCGGCCAGGGCCAGCAGGGCGGCCGGCGCAACGGCCCGGCTCCATGCGGCCTTGGCCAGCGCGGCGTAGGTGTCGCGAAACAGGTCGTCGTCCACAGAAGTCCGAGACGCCGCGGCATCGAGCCGGTAGCGCAGGCAAAGGCCCAGGTGATAGTGCGGCTCGCCGTCGTAGGGATTGGGATTGCGCAGGGTGAGCCGCTCGATCGCCGCGCGGAAATGGCGTTCCGCTTCGTCGAATTGGCCGCGGCGGAGATACCACAGACCCATCGCGTTATTCACGCGGCTGTCGCCCGGATCGCGCCGCAGGGCCTCGCGCCAATAGTCGGTCGCCGAGCGCGTGGCGTGGCGGTATTGCTCCAAGTGCAGCCCGGTGATGAAGAGTTCGTCGTTGCCGGCGATCTCTTGTGGCGGCGGCGGTTCGCTGGCGGGCGGCGGAATCTCGCGCGGCACCGGCATTTTCGGCTGATAGGCAATCAGTCCCTCTCCCTTCGCGTCGAGCACGCGAAGCATGGTCTCACCCAAGGTCCAGGGCGGCAAGTCTTGCGGGCTTTCCAGCACCAGCGGCTTGCCCGGCGACAGGTCGGCCTCCCACTCCGTATCGCCGTTGGGGCTTTCCAGGCGGACCACGGCGCCTGGCTGCGGGGCCGTCACGCTCACGCCGATGCGAAACCGCTCCTTGCCCAATTCCATGCTGACGGCCGCATCCAGATTGGCGTGCTGCGGCGGGCCGATCTGCTGGATCGGATACCAGTACTGGCTCCAGGTCTTCGTCTCGCCAGGTTGGAGGAACGAGAAGTCGGGTTGGTTGTCGGTATAGACGCCGGCCATGAGTTCGATGTACGGACCGTCGCTGTCCGTGAGGTTGCGGTCCCAGGCATAACCGAACTCGTGGTTGCCCCAGGTCCACTGCTTCTTGCCCGGAGCAATGTGATGGTCGGCCACGTGGACGATCCCCGCCCGGCGGAAATGGTCGTAGCCGCCGAAAAAGTCCTCCTGCGAGCCCATGCACATGTAGGAAGTGGGCACGGGGATGTTCGCATACCAGGAGAGATCGTTTGCGGCGTAGGCGACCGGTCCGCGTCCGCCGCAATTGGGAGGCAGGAACTCCGCCGGCCGCTCATGGGACGGCACGCCGTCGCGGCCCCGCGAGGCGTAATCGACGCCATAGTACAGGCCCTCGCAGAGCGGATAACGGCTCATCGCCCGCTTGGCGTGGTCGGCTACGTAATCTACGTCGGGCGGAAAGAAAGACTGGTAGCCTTCATGCACGCGGGTGGCCACGTTGGCCCACCAGAGAAAGGTCTGCGCCAGCGGCGTGCGATTGCAGACCCGCACCCTCAATTCGATCCAGGCCTTGCCGGGGCGCAGGCAGACGCCGTGCATGCCTTTCATCCGTGAAAGCGGATCGTGATCGCCCAACCAAACGGTCTGCGAGCCGTCGGGCTGCTCTTCGATCGCGTACTCGACGGGCAGGAACGTGGCCGGACGATGGTGCTGCGGCCAGTTGAACTCGATGCCCCCGGAGATCCACGGCCCCGCCAGCCCAACCAGGGCCGGCTTGATCACCGTCTGCCGGTAAATGAGGTCGTAACCGTTGGTCTTGTCCAGGGCCGCATGGATCCGGCCTCCGATCTCCGGCAGGATCATCACCCGCAAGAATTCGTTTTCCAGCCAGATCGCCTTCCAGGGCCGATCGACCTTGGCGACCTCGATGCGATCGGTGCATGGCAACGGATATACCTTCCCGCTGCTGCCCTGGTAGACCCGTTTCTCAAGGAACATCGGGTGCCGCTCGGGCGGAGCGGGAAGGTACGTGGGAATGATCTCGTCTGTGATGCGGACGCTGACGGCTTGCATCCGGCTACGCAGCGGCCGCGTGCTTGCCGGACTTCTTCGGCTTGGCGGCGTCGATCTGCTGCTTCTGCTCGGCGGTCAGGAGGTCGAAGACCTTGCCGCGGAATTCCTTCTCCAGGGCGTGCAGGGCGGTGGTGGCGTCCTTTGTCTTGGCCTTCTGGTCGTCGGTTTCCTTGACAGCGTCAGCCACCGCGGCCTTCAGGTCCTTGCCTTTCTTGCCGTCCGCCTTGGCCTTCGCGGTGGCGTCCTTGGCCGCTTGCTTCTGCTCGGGCGTCAGCACGTCCTGCTTGGCGTAGGCATCCTTGAACTTCTGTTCGTAGTCCTTCTTGAGCCCGTCCAGCTTGGTCTTCTGGTCGTCGGTCAGCGTGACCGGCTTCAGGGTACGGTCAATCTGCTGGTAGTACGGGATGCTCGGGCCCTTGTCTTTTTTCTTGCCGCGGGCAAAGGCGGGGCCGGCGACGGCCAACAGCAGGGCGAGGATGCAAAGCGTGCGTGCGACTTTCATGGTTCGGTTCCCAAGTGAGGTGTGAAGATGTGAAAATCAGCGGATGGGGTGTCTTCCGGTGATAATAATCAAACACCAGTCTAGTTGGAAAGTTTCGCGGTGTGAAGTATTTGGCCGATCGGTATTTGACGTTGCGTAAATCGTAGGGTGGCGTCGAGCGGGGCGAAGACCCACCATGAACAACTCCACCGAGGGGTATGGCGGAGGTCCGTCCTACGACTCCAGCCCGGTGAATAGCGGCTTGAGCAAGTCCGCGTAGTGCTGCCACTTGCCCACCGAACCGCCGTAGAGCGGCTGCCGCACCTGCACGGCGCTGGCCGTCTGCACGGGCCGTCGCACGCGGTGAAACTCAAGACAGGCGGGCTCCCATTCCAGCCCACACCGGGCCACAAGCCTCCGGGCGACTTGCTCCAGGTCACGCACCGTTTCCTCATAGGAGACTTCAAGCATGGCAACGGGCAGCACTTCGCGCCAATGGGCCATCAGCCGCTCGTACTGGCGAAATCGCGAGGCGATGTCTTCCGCATCGCTGGCCCAGCGGACCATGCGGAAGTTCGTCAACCAGCACGACAACGCCACGTCGCGCGGGTCGCGGCGGCAATGAATGATCTTGGCGCGGGGCAGAATCGTCGCCAGGTATCCGAGATAGAGGTAGTTTTCCGGCAGTTTCGACACCACGCGCTCGGCCGTCGAGTTGCGGTGCTCCAAGTCGGCCAGGTGCGCGGCGGCGAGCCGCTGGACGAACTCGCGATCGATTTCGTCGCGAAGTCGCTGCTCCGTCGCCGTTGGCTCCGGGTTAAACGATGGCGGCGCATGCCCGAAGGCCGTCTCAAAACCGTCGCGGCCCAGCGTCAACTCGCCCGCGGCGAAGACCTGCGAGTGGCCCCCCAGGATCTGTTCCAGCAGCGTCGTGCCCGACCGCGGCATGCCCACGATGAAGACCGGACGCGGACTCGTGTTGCCCCAGTCGCGGACGCGGGCGAAGTACTCGGGCGAGAACTGCGCGATCAGGCGATTGATGAACCCGGTGTGGGCCGCGCGATTGTAGTGCTGGCCGGCGGCCCGCCACTGGACCAGCCGCAAGGCGTTCGCGGCCAGCGAATGTTCGGCTGCCTGGACATACTCGCCGCGGGCGTCGAAGGCCTGGACCAGTCCGAAGTGCAGCATCGCCCGCTGTTCGTCGTTCAGGCTCTGGTCCAAGAGCAACGTTTGCATGGCCTGGCGGTCGGCGTCGGGCAGCCGCCCGCGGAGCAGGCCGGCCAGTTCGGCGTGGGCCGCGGCGAAACGTGGATCGCTACGGATCGCCGCGCGGAACAGCCGCTCGGCCTGGGCAAAATCTCCCCGCTCTTCGCAGATGATGCCCAGGTTGGAATGGGCCGGCGCCAGGTCCGGCTTGGAAAGGATGGCCATCGAGTAGTTGATAATGGCGTCTTCGCTGCGTCCCATTTCGTGCTGGGTCGCTGCCAGTCCGACGCGGGCCTCGGCGAAGTCCTGGTTCAACTCCAAGGCCCGCTGGTAACAGGCGATGGCCTCGGCGGGCCGGCCTTGTTCCTTGAGCACATTGGCGAGATTGTTGTACGCGGGCGTGAAGTTCGGCGCCTGCTCGATCGCGCGGTGATACCAGGCGGCCGCCTCGTCCAGCTTTCCCTGCTGGTGCAAGGCCGCGGCCAGGTTGTTCGCCGAATCGGCATCTCCCCTCTTCAGCCGCGTGACCTCGCGGAAGCACGCCACGGCCTCGGCCATGTCGCCGCAGGCACGATAGGTGCTGCCGAGATTGTTCCATGCCTCCGCGTAGTCGGGCTTGAGCGTCACAGCCCGCCGCCAGGCGTCGATCGCCTCGTCACGCTTGCCTTGCTGGCACAGCGCGTTGGCCAGGTTGTTGTAGGCCTCGGCGTGACTGGGGTTGAGGTCGATCGCCTTGCGGAACGAGGCGACCGCTTCGTCGGCGCGATTCAGCAGGCAAAGGGCTACGCCCAGGTTGCAATGGTAGATGGCCACGTTGCCGTTGACGCGAATGGCGCGGCGGATGCGCTCCACAGCCTGTTCGGCATTGCCCGATTGCAGGGCTAGCAGCCCCGACAAGTGCCATGCGTCGGCGTTTCGCGGCGACGCCGACAATACCGCGCGGTACGTTCGCTCCGCGGCATCCAGCTTGCCCGATTGATGATATTGCAATGCGATCGCAAGTTGTTTCGTTGGCGCCATGATCGATTGCCGGACACTTAACATCAAAGTCCGGCGCACGGGCCGGCCTATCTTAAGAGTACGCAAACGAATGGGCGATGTCACAGTTCCGCAGCGCGGGTGAGCACATGCCGGGAGGTGATTTTTTCACGGCAAGCGGAGGTGCCGGTTATGCGGAAAATGGGCAGGTGGCTGGGGTATACGGTGGGTGGCGGGTGGCTGGGGCATACGGGCACCGTGCGAAGCATGGTCGGCGGTGCCCCAGCTCTCACCCTGGGGCACCGCTCGCTACGCTCGCTATGCCCCAGCCACCCCGTCAAACGCCGTCACCGCTGCGAGCAGCGCATCGACCTCGGCAAATTGCAGGCTAGTCACCCAAGCCGGTCGCGCAATGACTACGACCTCGCAGCCTTCGGCGCGGGCCGCTTCGAGCTTCTCGATCGTGCCGCCGGCCGTCCCGCTGTCTTTGGTCACGAGTACCCCAGCGGTAAAGGCGCGAATGTGTCGGCGGTTCTCATCGACCGAAAACGGACCGCGCCCGGCAATGATCTGCTGCGGTTGGATACCGGCCTGGCGGCCGGCATTTAGCGAATGTGGATGGTCCAACACTCGCACCACCAGCACCTGGCCGGTATTGCGGGACTCGGCGACGTACGGGGCCAGATTCCGCGTGCCGGTGGTGAGCAACACGGGCCGGCCGCGACGGAACGCGGCCACCGCGGCCGCCGCGTGGTCCGCGACAAGTTCCACGCCGGGCGATGCCGCTGAAACTACGGCCGGGCGGACGAAGCACAGGCAGGGAATGCCCTTGGCGCCGGCAACGCGGCTGGCTGCCGCATGGACCGTCGCCGCATAGGGATGGGCCGCATCGACAATCGCGCGGATGTCGTATTCCTCAATCACGGCGGCCAGGCCGCGATCGTCCAGCGGGCCGGTGCGGAACTCGATGTTATCGTGCCGGGCGGTTTCCAACGGAACGTCGGTCGCCTGCGAAATCAGCACGCGATAGCCCTCCTGGGCCAGGCGCATGGCAATCGGCGCCGCATCGCTCGTGCCGCCCAGGAGCAGGATCATTGGGGAGGCTCCTCGCCGCGCTGAAGGTATCCGCGGGCGGTGACCATCCAGTGGTCGATCCGCCGTGTGCTGCCGTTGCCGATGATCACCACGGTCCGCATGTTGACATCCGCTTCCAGCAGATGGTCCAAATCGGTCACCACCAGCGTCTGGCCGTCCTGGCCGGCTGAGGTGACAATGCCGACGGGCGTCTGGCCCGGCCGCGCGGCCCGAAAGATTTCGACCGTCTCTTCCAGTTGCCTGATCCGCTTCTTGCTGCGGGGATTGTAAAGGGCCACGACGAGATCAGCGGCGGCCACCGCTTCCAGCCGCCGGCGGATGACTTCCCAGGAAACCAGCAGGTCGCTGAGGCTGATCACGGCGAAGTCGAGCATCAACGGCGCCCCGAGCGCTGCGGCCGCGGCGCTGGCGGCCGTGACGCCGGGTATGATCTCGATGGGAACGTGCAGGCCCTCGGCCTCGGCCAGTTCCAGGGCCAGGCCCGCCATGCCGTAAATGCCGGCGTCGCCCGAGGAAATCAGCGAGACCACCTCGCCCGCAGCGGCGCGGCGCAGGGCCTCGCGGCAGCGAGGGACTTCGTGCGTCATGCCGGAAGCGACAAGCTGCTTGCCGGCGGTCAGGTCGGCGATCGTTTTCAGGTAAGGCGCATAGCCGACGACGACGCGGCTGGTACGGATCGCCTCGACCGCCCGAAAGGTGCGATGCTGCCGGCCGCCGGGACCTATTCCAACGACATACAGCTTTCCCGCGCGATCGCCACCGTCACGCTGTGGAGTACTTGTCTGGGAAGTATTAATTGCGTCCTCCTTCCTGCCAGCAGGGCCGCGGGCTCCGCGACCGCCGGCAGATCGACTTTTTCCTGAACGAAGTCTGAATGCGCGAACGGCCGGACGGTCTGCCGGATTTCTTCGGCCGATACCAGACGGAGCGGCAGGCCCAATTCGCGGGCCGCCTCGCGCAATCCCGGCTCGTCGGCCTTGATCTCGGCCGTGGCCACGAGCCGCACCCGCGCCAACTCGCAGCCGGCCAGGGTCAACGCCTCGCGAATCGCGGCCACGATCGCGCCGGCCGCCGCGCCGCGGCGACAGCCCACCCCGACGATCAGGTTCTTGACCGCTTCGGTGGTCGTGGAGATCACCGGTTCGGCCGCGAGGATATTGGCCACGGCCAGGGCCAGGTCATTGGCGCCGCCTTCATGTCCGCTGAGCAGGCTCACGGCCCACCGCCCGCCCACGTCGACGGCCACGACCGCCGGATCGGTCGTCTTGTGTTGCAAGCACGGCGCGATCGCCCGCACGACGACGCCGGTCGGGGCGATATAGATCAAGCCCTCGTAGCAGGCGAAGATTTCCCGCGACAGTTCCGTGATGCGTTCGAACCGCTTGGCTTGCGGCAGTTCCGCAACGCCGGCATGCAGGAACACGTCGCACGTATCCCACGCCTCGGCCAGTTTGGCCGCGATGCGGGCGCCTTCGTTGCTGAGGGTGATAATGGCGAGGTTCATGGCGAGGTTTCCTGCCGATACCCGTGCCCGAATGTCTTGTCATAGAGCTTGGAAACGTGTGCCGTCGGCCGGGCGAGCGCGAAACCGACGAGGAAAATGGCCGTCTTGGCAATCCCTTCGGCCCGGACCTGTGCGCCGATATCGCGGAGCGTGCCGCGGATGATCTTCTCGTCCGGCCAGGAGGCGTGGAATACCAGCGCGGCCGGGCAGTCGTGCCCATAATGTTCGGCCAGCATTTCGCTCAACTCACCGATGCGGTCCGCGGAGAGAAAGATGCAGAGCGTGGCCCCGCTTTGGGCCAGTCGCGCAAGGTCTTCTGACGGCGGCATCGGCGTGCGGCCGGGCGTGCGCGTGAGGATGACTGTTTGGGCCACTTCGGGCGCCGTCAGTTCCACCTTCAACGTCGCCGCCGCCGCCTGGAAGGCGCTGATGCCCGGTACCACCTCATAGGCGATTTGCAACCGGTCGAGGGCGTCCATCTGCTCGCCAATCGCGCCGTAGATCGCCGGCTCGCCCGTGTGCAGGCGAACGACGTCGATCTGCCGCCGCTGGGCCGCCTGGAACAGGGCCACGATCTCCTCCAGGTTCATCTTGGCCGAGTCATGGCGCTCGGCATCGGCCGGAAGCAGGTCCAACAGCGCCGGATTCACCAGCGATCCGGCATAGATGCATATTCGGGCGTTGGCCAGAAGCCGCGCGGCTTTGACGGTCAACAGTTCGGGATCACCCGGCCCGGCGCCGACGAAATAGACTTTCATGTTTGGGGTTCCTTGCGGGCCTGCACAATCAATATCGAGAGATACCCGGTTTCGTCCGGCTGCCCGCGCAACCGCCGCAGATCGGTCTCCACGCGCTGTTGCGGCATGCCGGCCCGCGATACGAAAATCGCCTGCTGCAACAGGCCGCGGGATTCCAGTTCATCGAGGACACGGGCCAGGCGGCGGCCGACCTTCATCAACACCACCGTGCCGCCGCGATCCAGGGCTGCGGTGAACTGGGCGAAATCATCGGAGGCCGGCACGATCGAGAGCGACTGCTTGCCTTCACCTAGCGGCTGATTCGTCAGGGCGGCCGCCGCGCTGAAGGCCGTCACCCCCGGCACCGTGACGGCCGGCACGGCCGGATCGATCGCCCGCAGTTCGCGGAGGAGGTAGATGTAGGTCGAATAGAGCAGGGCATCGCCGAGGGTGAGGAAGCAGCAGTCGACGCCCTGGGCCACGATTTCGTGGACCTCCCGCGCCGCCTGCCGCCAGTGTTCCTTCAAGACCCGCGGGTCGGCCGTCATAGGATAGGACAGCTCATGTACGATCACGTCCGGCCGCAGGTACTGGCGGGCGATTTCCAGGGCCACGCTCTCCGCGGCCACTCCCGATTTGGGCACGCAGACATGCCGGCAGTTCGAGAGGATACGGACCGCCTTGACGGTCATCCATTCCGGATCGCCCGGTCCCACGCCGATGCCGTAAAGGGTTCCGAGACGCGGGGGGCAGGGGGCAGGGAGCGAGGAGCAGGGAGCAGGGACTTTCCGAATCAAAAGCACGATCGACAGGCTGGCGGCGTCGGTCTGGCCGAGTTGTTGGGCCGTGATCGGCTGGAATCGCTCATTTTCCAGCGTCAAGTTTTCGGCCAGATAAGCCGCATGGCTTGTTTCCAGCGCGGCGGTCACTTCGGCCGACCAATGAATGGCCTCCGCAGTGCCGGCAAGGATGGCGATCTTATCGGCAATGCGAAGCACATCGGCCGTTGCGTCGGGGATTCGGCCGTGGGCGCTGAGGATGCGGGCATCCGTCCAATCGATCCCCAGCCGGGCGAAGGCCACTTGCACCGAACTGACAGCGGAAACCACTTCGCACGCTTCCCAACCGAAGCGTTGAACCACCCGCTGAGCGAGACTGTAGAGTCCCGGATCACCACTGACGAGTATGGCGATTTTCCGCCCGGCAGCGCGCAAGGCGGCAATCTGTTCCAGGAGGGCCGTGATATCGGCCTCGACGAAAACTTTCTCGGCCGTGCAATCGGCGAAGAGTTCCATCAGGCGTTTGCTGCCCACGAGCACGTCGGCCCGCGCGACGGCCTGCCGTGCGGCCGCGGTGACATACTCGGGCGAACCTGGGCCACAGCCGACGATAGATAGTGGGAACGATTTCATTTCCATGTCGCAAGGTCTCCGTCGCTTGCCAGGCATTCGCCGGCCATGTTGACCAGGAACACGGCCACGGGAATACGTTGCAAAATGCGGTCGGCCACGGACTGGCACATGCGTTTGGCCAGTTCTGCGGCCAGGGCCGTTCTTTCAGCCGGCGGCAGCGCGGCAAGAATGCCCTCGGCCGTAGGACTCTCCGGCGCGGGATGTCCGAGAACCTCGGGGCAGATCTGCTGAAGGTAGTCGGCAGCCTGGCCGGAGCGGGCGGAGTGCGTGTCCCACTGACCCGCGGCCAGCTTGGCCAGCTTGCCGGGATGCCCGACAAGCAGCACGGCTTGAAACGCGTATCGCGGCAGCAGATCGAGCAGGAAGCCCCATTCGTTGCCCGCTTCGATCACCTGCTCCTCGCGGAGCAAGAAATGCCGTCCCGCGGCCCGCGCGCCGATATTGCCGGGCGCGAGCACGGGGGCCGCCACGCCACAGGCTGCGGCCACGTCGAGGGCACACTTCAGGGCGTCTTGCAGGGCCCGCGTGCAATAGGGACGAACAATGCCCGTGGTGCCCAGGATCGACAGTCCGCCCTCGATCCCCAGTCGTGGATTGAAGGTCTTGGCAGCAATCTCCCTTCCGCCAGGAATGCTGATCTCCACGCGGACGCCGCGGGCGGTCACGTCGCGAATTGCCGCGACGATCATCTCGCGCGGCACCGGATTGATGGCCGGCTGGCCCGGCGGGACCTGGAGGCCCGGCTTGGTGACGGTGCCCACGCCTTCGCCGGCCACGAAAGTCACGCCGGCCGTGTCGCCCCAGGAAAGCGAGGCCCGCACTTCCAGGCCGTGGGTCACATCGGGGTCGTCGCCGGCATCCTTGCGGACCGCCGCGGTGACGACCAGGGGTTCCAGGCTCGATCGCACATAGAGCACCGGAACGCGGACCGTTTCTCCTCCGCGAAGGCGCACGTCAACTTCAAGCGGCGACCCAGAGGGTACCCCGCCGCCCGCCAACACGATGGCGGCGGCCTTGGCTGCCGCGGCCGCGCAGGTGCCGGTGGTGATGCCGCGCCGCAGGTTCATGGGCGGTCTCCGTCGCGTTGCGCAATTGCCACGTCGGCCAGCAAGCGGAGGAGTTGCTCCCGCGCTTCGGCCACGGTCAAGGGGATTGTCTCGTCCGGGATCTTGTTGTCGCTATGAAGCTGGTGGAACAACTGCGCGACCAACGGAACGCGCAGCCCGGCTTCGGCCACGCGGCTAGGGTCCGCGAAGATTTCGTGCGGCGGCCCTTCCTGCCACACCTGGCCGCGGGCGAGAACATAAATCCGGTCGGCCAGCACGGGAAGCACGTCGACGCAGTGCGTGGCGATGATCAACGTGACCTTCCGCCGGCGATTGAGTTGGACGAGCAATTCGATCATCTGGGCCTCGCCGGCCGGGTCCATGCCGGCGGTCGGTTCATCGAGCAGCAGGATGCCGGCCTGCATGGCCAGCACGCCCGCCAGACAGACGCGTTTTTGCTGCCCGAAACTGAGGTGGTGGATGGGGCGTTTGCGAATGGCCAGCGCATCGACAGCGGCCAGCGACTCTTCGACCCGCGCGGCAACATCGGTCTCGGAAAGGCCCAGGTTACGCGGACCGAAGGCGACGTCCTCTTCCACCGAGGCCGCAAAGAGCTGGTCGGCCGGGTTCTGGAAGACCATGCCCATCCGGCGGTAGAGTTCCCGCGGCGGCAGATCGCCGGCATCGACGTCGCCCAGCAGCACTTCTCCCTGCTGCGGGCGGAGCAGGCGCATGAGCACCTTCAGCAGCGTGGTCTTGCCGGAGCCATTGGCCCCCATGACGGCCACGAATTCGCCTTGCGCCGCGCGGAAGGAGAGGTCCGCGAGTGCCTGGACCGCATCGGGATAGGCAAACGAGACGCTTCGGGCCTCGACGGCGACTGGTCCGGCGACGTGCTTCACAGGGGCCACCTTTCCGCCAGAAAACAGGCCGCGGCAATCAGGCCGACGCCGAGAGAGGCAAACGCCCATTGCCGCCCAGGCAGCGAGGGCAGCACGGGCAGCGGCACTCGCCCCCGATAACCGCGGGCGGTCATTGCCTCATGCGATTTTTCGGCCTGATCGAGCGAACGGAGCAGCACGATGCCCGCCAGGTTGCCCATTGATTGAAACGACCGCCGCATGCTGCCATAGCCCAGGCGAACCTTCTGCGCCGAGACGACCGAGACCGCCTGCTCGAAGAAGAGGTGCAAATAGCGATACATGAGCACGGCGATTTCGATCCATATCCGCGGCACTTTGGACCAATGCAGTGCGGCGAACGTTTCCGTGGCCGGCATGTCGTGGGACAAGAGCATCACGACGCCCATCGAGCCGAGGATGCGGCTGGCGATCAATGCGCCCGCCCACAGGCCGTCACGAGTGGGCGTCAAGCGGAAGAAACCGAGATGGACGCTGCCCAGCGGTGCGGCGCCGGTGAGAAAGGTCCGCGCCAGCAAGACAAGAATCGCGATTGCCAGCGGTCCCATGAACCTCCGCGCGAGGGTTCCGGCCCGCACGCCTGCCGCGGCCAATCCGACCAGGGAACAGCCCAGGGCGATCAAACCGAAGCCGATGCGTGTCGAGACCACGACCGCCACGATCGCCGCCAACGAAACGATCAGGCGGACGCGAATATCGCAGGCCGCGGCGGATCGTGGAGAACAGGGCGTGGGGAATTGGTGCATGATCGCCTTGCTCTTCAAACGTTTGAGATTTGAGATTTGAGATCTGGCGTGTTGCTTTCGCGCGGCTGTTTTCGTGGGGGAAACAGCGTGCGGAACGAGTAGCCGATGATGAACCCGCCGATCACGCCGGCCAGCAGGAAGAGGAAGAGCAGCAAGTCGCCCTTGTCGGTATTGATGTAGGGCTCCCGCGCCGGGTGTCCGGCATCGGCGGCCACCTTCTTCACAACCGTTTCATCCACACCTTCCCAGCTTGCGGTATTACTCATGCGTTGACTCCTGTATTCGCGACGTTCAGCAACTTTCCTGTCCTGAGCAAGTCCGGGCGGCGGGCCAGGACAAAGCGGTAAGCGAATGCCGTCACCACTCCCTCGCAAATGCCCAGGGGGAGTTGCGTGGGAACGAATGCGGCGGCGATGGCGGCGAACATGCTCCAGAGCGGCCCGTCGCCGTGTAGGGCCGTGGCCAGTTCGAAGGAGGTCGTGGCGTAGGTGGCCCAG
>Ga0302320_10010258_pt1 | contig 19992 bp, 9 predicted proteins | sample Bog_T0_3_FD_202130 | JGI IMG/M metagenome (GOLD analysis project Ga0302320, IMG submission 202130) | Peat permafrost microbial communities from Stordalen Mire near Abisko, Sweden - Bog_T0_3 | ecosystem: Environmental > Terrestrial > Soil > Wetlands > Peat | place: Sweden: Abisko, Stordalen Mire... | reverse complement strand
CCGGAACGGTTGCCGCCCGAGAAATTGAAAAGCGGCCTGCGCCCAACCGCCCCGAAAGCCCTGGCGCGGCTTTCCCAGATTCATGCCGAGACTTCTGAAGCCACGGATCTCGCCCGTTTTTTGCGCGCTTCGGTGAGCGCGGCGGCGGCGCTTGTACTGATGGGCGGGCTGGCGATAATGCTGGTGGGCGGCGCCGGCCTGCAGCAGGAATTCGCCTGGTCGCTGCTGGTGCTGGCCGGGGTGGGCGCGATGCTGCGCTCGTATATAAAGTCCATCGCCCAGGGTTTTGACCACGCCCCCTTGCGCGAATCCGCCAAGGATCTGCGCGCCGTGCTGTTTTATGCCGGTTTTGCCTGGGGCGCCGGCGCTTTCCTGCTGCTGGGCGGCAATCCCGTTCCCATCGCAGGACTCTGTTTTGCCGTGCTGCCCTCTGTCCTGATCATCCCGCTGCTGCGCGACCGGGCGGCCTGTCTCTGCTTTATCGCCCCGGTTACGCTGCTCACCGCTACGGCCATCATTCTGCAGCCCTGGAGTAATGTCATCGTCGCGCTGACCATCTTGCTGGTTGTGCAGGGCAGCATCGCGGCCGGACTGATGCTGCCTGGCCGGGCGCGGCCGGCGCTGCCCGCCGGCCTGTCATTACGGTGACGCCGTCCTTACGTTAGGCTGACAAGAACAACCGGCCGGCATCGCGCTGGCCCAACTTTGCGTTACCCTGCCATGGCCAAAGCCGAACCCTCGCAGCGCGCCGCCCAGCACCTGGCCACGGCGCGCGCGATCATCGCCGCAGGCAAAGACAGCGCCGCGATGACAATTTTCTTCGATGCGCTGTTTGGCGGCGCCGATGCCGACGACATTCTAATGTGGGACGCGGACGCGCTTGCGAATATCGCCGGTGCGGCCGCGGGCGCGCTTGATCGCCATCGGCCGGGGCAGATTGATGTGCGGATCCTGCCCGGCCCGAGCGCAGGCGAACCGGAGGACATGCTGGTCGCGGTCAATGACGACCGGCCCTTCCTGTTCGATTCCGCGCTGCGCGCCGCCGCCGCCTGCGGCGGGCGCATCCGCGCCGCATTTCACCCCATCATCAAAAAGGACGGCATTTCTCTCAGCGTCATTGTCCTGATGCTAGATGTGGCCCCCGACCGGGCGGCGCTGACCGACGGCATGACCAAGGCATTCGCCCAAGGGCTGCTGGCGGTGCGCGACTGGCGGGCCATGCTGACGCGGCTGAAACAGGCGCAGGGCGAATTGGCCTCGGCGCCGCCAAAGGGCGCGGATATCAGCGAAGACATCGCCTTTCTGGATTGGCTGGGCGACAATCACTTCACCTTTCTGGGCGCGCGCGATTACCGGCTGGCGGTGGAAGGCGGCGCGGTAAGGCTGGAACCGCGGGACGAAACCGGGTTGGGGGTGCTGTCCGATGCGCAGGAGCGGGTGCTGCGCCGCGCCGCAGAGCCGCGCACTTTGCCATCGGACGTGCAGGCGTTTCTGGACGAGGCCGACCCCCTGATCGTCACCAAATCCAGCACCATGAGCCTGGTGCATCGCCGGGTGCATATGGATTATGTCGGCGTCAAGACGTTCGACGCCAAAGGCGCCTTCACCGGCGAGCATCGCTTTGTCGGCCTGTTCACCTCCGGCGCCTATAGCCTCAGTCCCCGCCAGATTCCGCTGCTGCGCCGCAAGATCGCCGCGGTGGCGGCGCGCGCCGGCCTGTCCCCCACCAGCCATGACGGCAAGGCCCTGGCGCATATTCTCGATACCTTCCCCCGTGACGAGCTGTTCCAGATTTCGGAAGATGAGCTTTACGCCATTGCCATGGGTATTCTCAGGCTGGGCGGACGGCCCAAGGTGCGGCTGTTCCTGCGCTTCGACCGCTTCGACCGTTTTGCCTCGGCGCTGGTATTCGCGCCGCGCGATCACGTCACACCCGCGTCACGCGCCCGCATCCACACTCTGCTCGCCGCTGCCCTTAATGGCCGCTCCTCGGCCTCGGATGTGGCGATTGACGAAACCGCGCTGGTACGCCTGCACTACATCATCGGGCGCAATCCCGGGGCGCGGCCGAAGGTGGATATCGCGGCGCTGGAGCATGACATCGCCGAGGCGATCAAGAGCTGGGACGACGCTTTTGTCGAAGCGATGTGCGCCCGGCACGGCCGCGGCGAAGGCGTCCGCCTGGCCGCGGCGCGAGGCGCCAAATTCTCGCCCGGCTATCAGAGCCAGTTTCCCGCCCATGATGCAGTGCGCGATCTGGAAATATTGGAGCAGCTTTCCGCCAGCCCGGACCCGGTCAAAGTGTCGGCCAGCGCCTGGCGCAAGGACGATGATGCGGCGCCGGTGATCCGCCTCAAGCTGCATGTGCTGGGCGAGATATTGCCGCTCAGCGCCACCTTGCCGGTGTTCGAGAATCTGGGCCTGAAAGTGGTGGCGGAGGACAATTTCCCGCTTCGCTTCAAGCGTGATGACGGCTGGAGCGCCGAAGCGGTGATCCTGGATTTCCTGATGGAGCGGGCGGATGGCCGGCCGGTGCGCCTGGATGATATTCGCGAGGGCCTGCAGGACGCCTTTCATGCCGTGATCAGCGGCCAGGCAGAAAGCGACGATTTCAACCGCCTGGTGATCGGCGCGCAGCTGGACTGGCGGGCCATTACCGTCCTGCGCGCGGTAGCGAAATTCCTGCGCCAGGCCGCCATTCCCTTCAGCCAGGACTATATGGAGCAGGCGCTGAACCGCAATCCGGACATTGCGGTGCTGCTGGTGGAATTGTTTGTCGCGCGCAGCCGCCCCACCGGCAACAGCCAGGACGCGGCAGCCCGGATTTCCGAACGCATCGAGACGGCGCTGCACGACGTTCCCAGCCTGGATGACGACCGTATCCTGCGCCGCTTCCGCAATGTAATCGAAAATATCCTCAGGACCAATTTCTGGCAGGAAGCACGTCCCACCCTGGCGTTCAAGCTGGACTCCCAGAGGCTCGAGGAATTGCCGGCGCCCAGGCCCTGGCGCGAAATCTTCGTCTATGCCCCGGCGATGGAGGGCGTGCATTTGCGCTTCGGCAAGGTGGCGCGCGGCGGCATTCGCTGGTCCGACCGGCGCGAGGATTTTCGCACAGAAATTCTCGGTCTGGTCAAGGCGCAGCAGGTCAAGAATGCGGTGATTGTGCCGGTGGGGGCCAAGGGCGGCTTCTATCCCAAGAGCGCAGCTATCGGCCAGACCCGCGAGGAAGCGATGGCGACCGGCGTTGCCGCCTATAAGATGCTGATCAATGCCCTGCTCGACCTCACCGACAATCTGAAACCGGACGGCGGCATCGTGCCGCCTGCCGACGTGAAACGTCACGACGGCGATGACCCCTATCTGGTGGTGGCGGCCGACAAGGGCACCGCCACATTCTCCGATATCGCCAACGGTATCGCCGAGGAACGCGGCTTCTGGCTGGGCGATGCTTTCGCCAGCGGCGGCAGCCATGGCTATGACCACAAGAAGATGGGCATCACCGCCCGCGGCGCCTGGGAGGCGGTCAAGCGTCATTTCCGCGAGCTGGAGCGCGACATCCAGGCGGAGGATTTCACCGTCATCGGCGTGGGCGACATGTCGGGTGATGTCTTCGGCAACGGCATGCTGTTGTCGAAGCATATAAGACTGGTGGCGGGTTTCGATCACCGCCATATTTTTCTCGATCCGTCGGCAGCCACCAAGGCGCCCTTCCAGGAGCGCCAACGCCTGTTCGCCCTGCCCCGTTCGAGCTGGGACGATTACGACAAGAAACTGATAGGCAAGGGCGGCGGCGTGTTCGCGCGCACCCTCAAGGAAATTCCCCTGACCCCGGAGGTGCAGGCGCTGATCGGCAGCGACGCCAAAACTCTGTCGCCGGCGGCGCTGGTCAACGCTTTGCTCAAGGCCAAGACCGATCTTCTGTGGTTCGGCGGCATCGGCACCTATATCAAGGCGCTGGGCCAGAGCAACATGGATGTCGGCGACCGTGCCAACGACGCGCTGCGGGTAAACGGCAAGGAGGTCCGGGCGCTGGTGGTGGGCGAAGGCGCCAATCTGGGCGTCACCCAGCTCGGCCGCATCGAATATGCCAAGAGCGGCGGGCGTATCGACACCGACGCTGTGGACAATTCGGCGGGGGTCGATACCTCCGATCACGAAGTGAATTTGAAAATTCTGCTCTCCGGACCCTATCGCCGGGGTGAGATCGACGGTGCCAAACGCGATGCGCTGCTGGCGGCGATGACCGATGACGTCGCGGCGCTGGTGCTGGCGGACAATTACGACCAGACCCTGGCGCTGTCGGTGGCGCAAGCCTCAAGCGCCCGCGATCTGGACGCCGATGCCCGCTTCATCCGCGAATTGGAAAGCCACGGCAAACTTGATCGCGCCGTGGAATATCTGCCCGGCGATACCGAATTCGCAATCCTGGCGCATGACGGCAAGGGCCTGACGCGTCCGGAACTGGCGGTGCTGCTGGCTTATGCCAAGCTCGATCTGGATGCCGAAATCCTGGCGAGCGCCCTGCCCGACGATCCGGCCTTGACGCCATCGCTGGCGGCCTATTTTCCCAAGCAGGCCGCCGCGCAATTTGCCGCCGAATTGCCGCAGCATCGCCTGAAGCGCGAAATCATTTCCACCGGGCTGGCAAACCGCATCGTCAATCTGGCGGGGCCGGTATTCGCAGCCCGGATGACGGAAATGTCAGGCGCCAGCGGCGCGGAAGTGGCACGCGCCTTCGTGGTGGCGGAGGGCGCGTTCGGGCTGGAAGCGCTGAAAAAACGCATTGACGCCCTGGATGGCCGGATTCCGGCGGTGTTGCAGACAAAACTCTATGGCGAGATCGCTGAAATCCTGCGGCGGCTTGGCCTATGGTTCCTCAGCCATGTCGGCGCCAAAGACGACCTCGCCGCCGCCATCGCGCTCTATCGCGCCGGCGTGGAGGCCCTGCGCGCCCAGCACAAGGAATTCATCTCAAAGGAGCAGGCGGACGAGACTCTGGCCCGCATCGCCGGCTTCCAGGAGGCGCCGCCCGATCTGGCGCGCGACATCGGCCTGCTGCCGCTCCTGGGCGTTGCGCCCGAGATCGCGGCCCTGGCGCGGGGCAGCGGCCATCCCATCGGCTGTGTGGCAAAACTGTATTTCGGGGTCGGCGACATGATCGGGCTGGACCGCCTCAGGCTGCTGGCGGGGCGCATCGCCCCCACCGAGCATTGGGACCGCCTGGCGATACGGCGGCTGGTGGATGATTTGTTCGCCGCCCAGCGGATGCTGGCGCAAAGCCTGCTCACCGGCCTGGGACTGGATGCCGGCGCCGGCGATGCCGAAAAAGCGCTGCGGACCTGGGAGGAGACGAACAGGGACGCACTGGAACGCAGCAAGAGCTTCCTGGCGGCATTGGAAAGTTCGGGCGAATTGTCCATCGCCAAACTGACTTTGGCGAACAGCCAGATTCACAAATTGGCGGAAATCTAGCGAACCAGATTGATCTTGTGCGCCGGCTCGGCGCTGGGAGGGGCGCTCTTGTCCTGGCCGACAAATTCGATGCCGATGCCATGTTCATGGTGACGTGCGACGCGGCCGGCAAGACCGGCGATCAGCACAAATTCGCCCAGAGGCGGGCACACATCGCTTTTGAGCGAAACACCGCCCACCGAAATATCCATCACCTCGCAATTGACGATCTGGCCATCGGCGCGGGTGAATTTGGCAAAACCCTTCTGGTGGGTGCGTTCATGGCGGCGCAAGACGCTTTCGTCCACCAGCGCCTTGTTGAGAAACAAAGTGAGCTGTTCGGCAGTGCGTTCGCGCTTGGCCGGGGTGCAGACAAAGGAAACGCTGAAGCCATTTCCGTCACGCCGCGCCACCGTGCCTTCGAAGCGTCCGAAACCGTCGACATACAGCACCACCGGGATGCTGTGTTCGGGAATGATCTCGCACTCGATCGCGGCGCCGCCGGGCGACAGATTGATGATGGTGCAGCGGGCTTCCTTGCCGTCGCCGGGGGTGAACAGCCGCCCCGGAAGACTCAGCCGCACGCGCCGGAAACGCCGACGTTCGGCCTTCGCCTTGGCAACAATCGGCTCGGCGTCCTTGATGGACAACGCCATAGGATCGGCTTTCACTTGGATTCTCATGCCCTTTTACCCGTTTGAGGGTCAATACAAGGTTACCATCTGGGTCTCGATCTACACCTTTTCCGCCCTCCTGGGCTTAACGGGGCAGCGTCGGCGCGCTATATGGAACCCGATTTCGGTGGCTTTCAGGGCTGGGGCCCGGCTTGACCGCCTTTTGGGAGTTTTGCTGAGGCCATGTCCATGATTTCCGCCCATTCCGCCGCCTTCAGGCCGCTCGCCTGCGCCGCTGCCTGCCTTTTCGTCCTGGCCCTGGCCGGATGCGCCGGCGACGACACAGCCGTGACCGCTTCGCCCTTCGCCCAGGCCTTGAACAAGGATTATCTCGACCTGTCGGCCCAGGCCGCCGCCGCGCCGGCCCCGGAAAGCAATGAGAGCTTTTTCGAAAATCCCTTCGGCTTGTTCGGCAGTCCGGCCAATCCCAATGACCTTCTGGTCACCGCCTTCAATGACAAGGCCGATCTGGCAAGCCAGGGCCAGGAGCCAGCGCCCGAAGCCGCCCCAAATAACAGTCCCGATGCTGTGAACCTGCATGACCGTCTGGTTCGCGCCGTGACGGCGGGCAAGGACCGCTTTCCCGAACCGGCCGCACGCGCCCAGGCGGATTATGATTGCTGGGTCCTGGACAACAATGTGCCGGCCATGGTGACGGCGGCGCAGGCCTGCCGCAGCGCGCTGGACGGCTCGCTTTTGGCGCTTGAGAATGCCGCGCGTCCCGCGCCGCCCCCGGCGCCCGTATATGCCCCGGTGGCCGCTCCGCCGCCCCCACCGCCGCCGCCCGCGCCCAGCGCATTCACTGCCTATTTCGACTTTGATTCCTGGACCCTGACCGCCGAAGACCTGACGGTGATCACCAATGCGATCAATACCGCCCGCACCGGCGGCCAGACCCATATTACCGTTGTGGGACACACCGACACATCCGGTTCGGCAGCCTATAATCAGAGGCTTTCGGTGCGCCGGGCCAATGTGGTGGTCGAGGCGATGGTGGATATGGGCGCGCGGCGCGCCGCGATCCAGGCTTCCGGTGTCGGCGAAACCGATCTGGCGGTTCAGACGCCCGACAACACCAAGGAAGCCAGGAACCGCCGGACGGTCATTGATCTGATCCCGTGAGCCGCGCCTGACGAAACGGTCCATAGCGGCAGCGTATGGACGGCTTTGGCGAGCGGCCGGGCTCGGACCGCGCTGCGCCTCCCTCGCTGCGCTCATGGCCGCTACGCTGTCGCTAGGCCATGGGGCCAGCTTTTCTAAGGCGCGCTCTCGCTTGCCAAGAAAAGCTAGGCCTCATCTGTTTGGCCGAGGCTGCTGCTTTGCCGCCCTTTCGCAGGGGCAACGAACCTTCTAGGCTCGCGTTATGAGGATGATGGGATTTTATCCGGCCCGACGCCTTTTCGCGGCCCTTTTGGCGCTGCCTGTTGCGGCGTCCGCGGCGTTGGCGCAAGGCGCCAATTATAACGTCAAGACCATGAATTTCGACCTTTGGTGCCAGGAGCAACAGCATCTGGCGCCTGATCGCTGCGACAAGCGCACGCCGGAAGACGAAAAGGATTTTGACGCCTATCGCGCCAAGATCGAGGAATATGAGATTCCGTATCTGCAGCAAAAGCAGAACGACATCGCGCTGGACCGCAACATCCTGAACAAGGATCCGGTGGACAATCCGATTACCCAGGATTCCCAGACCCAGTCGCTGCAGCAGCAGAGATCGCAGACCGTCGATCCGCGCACGCCCAACCCGTAATTACGAAAACTTGGCTGTATCCTGGCTGTTGGCCACGCCCCGCAGGCGGGTGAAGGCTTCGAACATTTTGTGCAGCAGATCGCCGGCGCCGAAGGCGGAAATGGGATGATCCTGGCTCACCACCAGGCGCAGATAGGGCGCCTTGGGATGGGCTTTCTGGAACATGGCCGGGGGCGGCGGCGGCGGGAGATTCTGGTCGTAATTGGGAAGTGGTTCGTCTTCCTGGATAAGCTGGGAGGCGATCAGCCTTTCATAGGCGATGGCGCGGCCAAGCAGAGGTGTGGGATCAGACAGCGTCTGCACCAGGCCGAAAAAGCGCTTGGGTTCGCCGCCGTTGAAACTGACAGGGGTTAAAATCGTCTCCAGCTCGACCATGCCGTTGTCGGCGGTGGCGGCGATGGACGACAGGCATACCGGCTGGCGCAGCTTGAGTGACTGATGCAGCAGCGAGGCCAGCGACAGGCCCGATTGGGATTCCCAATGCGCCAGAAATCCCGTGCCCTTCAGTTCAAAGCCGAAGCGTTCGCACAGCGCGGTGCCGGCAAGACGGTAAACGGGGCGTGAAGGATTCTCGCAGTCGAGAATGAATGTGTAAGAAAGCAGCCGCTTGATCTGGCGCGGATCGATATCGGTCTGGTCCGGCACATCGCGTCCATTGCGCAGACGGCTCCAATACCCAACCAGGAGGTGTGAATTCTTGTGTTTCATGGCCCCGTTAATCCCTTGGCAGCGACCTGTGTGCTTCACTTCGAAACGCAAACCGGTCGTACGCCAGGGTACAGAGCAGAAGGCGTGCCAAGGCCGGGAGTGGGGTCGTTGTAAGCGGGGGGCTTTGCGGCGCGCATATAAAGCGTAGCCGCCGGCTTTATGGGGTGTGGTCGAATTGAATATCCATTGCGGCGTGCCCGGGCGGCACAGCAGCAGCGGCGCCCGGTCTCCGGGCGGCGCGCTTGCGGCACAAATTGCGCGCCCCGCGATGGCAGTCCCGTTTTGGCACAGCATTGTCCCAGCCCCGGTCGGCAGGGATGGCACGAATCCTGAAGCGAGGGATGCGGTCATTCACGCGCCCCTTGGGGCAAGGAACATCTAAATGCAGCTCAAACCCGCCATGTTTCTGACTTCCGCGCTGGTCGGCACCAGCCTGATTGCCACCTCCATTTCGGCACAAGCCGGGGGCATGACCCATGTCGGGACATGGGGCGGCGATGCCGGCAAGAGCGCCACGATCAACGGCCTGTCCTGCGACATGCCGATCTTCGTCAAGCATCCGGACACCACCAATGTCGGCCCGGTCGCCGTCGCCCATCCCAATACCGGCAATTTCGGCTTCAATCGCCCCGCCGCGCCGGTGAACGTCCAGAATAACATCCAGAACAGCGCCGGTCCGCTGCGCCCGTCCTATTTCGGCGGCAGCGCGCCCCTGAACGTCCAGCGCAATGGCGGCGGCGATTTCAGCAGCAACCGCTCGATCGCCGTTCAGCAGAACAATGCGAATGTGAACCACCCGCTGGATGTCCAGAACAATTACGGCAATCGCGACAGCGGCAACAACGTCAATATCAACAGACCCGTCTCGGTGAACAGCAACATCGAGAACTTCAAACCCGTCAATATCAACAAGCCGGTGAGCTATAACAACAATGTCACCGTCAACAAGCCGGTCTATAACAACAACAATGTGTCGGTGAACAACAACATCGACGCGTCGAAGAACATCAACATCAATCACCCGGTGACCGACAACACCAATATCGAGAATTTCAAGTCGGTCAATATCAACAAGCCGGTGACCAACAACACCAATATCGACAATTCGAAATACATCAACATCAACAAGCCGGTGACGATCACCAACAATATCGACAATTCCAAGAATATCGATATCTACAAACCCGTGTCGGTCACCAACAACATCGACGCGTCGAAGAACATCAGCATCAACAAACCAATCTCAATCTACAAGCCGGTGACGATCACCAACAATATCGACGCCTCGAAGAATATTGATATCACCAAGAATATCAACAATTCGAAATACATCGACGCATCGAAGAACATCAGCATCAACAAGTCGATCGATATCAACAAGACCAACGTCTTCAATTTCGGCGGCGGCAATGGCCATGGCGGCGGCGGCAACAATAACAGCAACAATAACAACAACAATAATAACAACAACTCGAATAACAATTCGAATAACAATTCGAATAACAATTCGAATAACAATTCGAACAACAATTCGAACAACAACTCGACCACGAACAACAACAACTCGATGTCGGATTCCGCGGCGCTGGCCCTGGCGGCCGCGATCGCGCAGCTGTCCAACAAGATCAACAACAGTTCCAGCAGCACCGGCACGGGCACCGGCACTGCCACCGGCGGCACCACCAACATCACGGTGCTCGGCTCGACGTCCACTGGCGGCACCACCTCGTCCGAGGGCGGCGTCGGCTATGGCGGTTCAGGCGGCCAGGGCGGCACCGGCGGCGATGTCAGCGGCATTTCGGCCGAAGGCGGCAGTTCGACCAACTCGCTCGACAATTCCAGCACCAATACCGCCAAAGGCGGCACTGGCGGCAGCGGCGGCACCGCGACGGCAGCGGGCGGCGCCGGCGGCAATGGCTATGGCGGCACCGCTTCGTCGGACAACACCAGCACCGTCACCACCAAGGGCGGCACTGCCAATACCACGGGCGGCACCAACAGCTTCACGCCGACCTTCAATCCGACCTATACGCCCACCAACACCAACGATTTCGCGCCCACCAACACGGCGACCAACACGCCGACCAACGAATACACGCCCAGCAATACCTACACGCCGAACAACACCTACACGCCGACCCAGACCCAGACCCAGAATAATTTCGCCGCCGGCTCGGGCAGCGGCAGTGGCAGCGGCAGCACGACGCCGATCACCCTGACGGTGGACAATTCGGCCAACAATGCCAACAAGACCGGCGACACCACGGCCACCGGCGGGACCGCCAACGGCAATGGCGGCAATGCCACCAACAGCAACAAGACCAACCAGAGCCAGACGGCGAGCCCCACCTTCACCACCAACCCGACCCTGACGGACAGCCCGACCAACACCGCCAATGGCGGCTATGGTTATGGCGGCCTGGGCGGCGCAGGCGGCACCGGCGGCTCGGCCACCGGCGGCAGCAGCACGCTCTATGTCATCGGCCTGGGCACCGGTTCGGGCGGCGGCTCCGGTTCGACGCCTTCGATCACGATTGATGCATCGAGCAGCGCCGCCGGCGCCTCGGTGGGCGACACCACCTCTTCGGCCCTGGGCGGCACCGCCACCAATGGCGATGTCACCGGCACCAACACCAATACGAATTCCGCCGAAGGCGGCGCGGGCGGCACCGGTAAAGGCTATGGCGGCAGCGTCACCCTGGGCACCGGTTCGGGTTCGGGCAGCGGCAGTACGCCGGTCTCGATCACCAACAGCAATACGCCAACCGCAACCAGCGACCAGACCCAGACCGGCACGGTCACGGGCACCAATACCCAGGGTGACCAGACCAACAGCAACGCGCCCACCAACAGCTTCACCAATTCGCCGGACAACAGCTTTACGCCGAGCTTCGCGCCGACCTTCAATCCCAGCTACGCCCCGACCAACACCAGCACCAATGACAATACCTCGCAGGGCGGCGCGGGCGGTCTGGGCGGCGCCGGGGGCGCCGCGACGATTTATGTGACGGGCCTGAGCAGCGGCTCGGGCGGCGGTTCGACGCCGTCCATCACCATCGACAATTCCAGCGCCGGCGGCACCAGCGCCGCAACCGGCGGCAGCAATGGCGACCAAAGCTTCACGCCCAGCAACACCTATACGCCGGCTGTCACGGCATCGGGCGGCGCGGGCGGTTTCGGCGGCAGCAATGGCGACCAGAGCTTCACTCCCACTGTGACCTCTGCGGGCGGCAACTCGTCCTCTGAGAACACCTCCACCGTCAACCCCAATGTCAGCATCGCGCCGACCTCCACCATCAGCCCCGCTCTTTCGGCCAGCGGCACGGGCGGCACCGGCGGGACGTCCAACAACGACGCCACCATCGCCCCGGAAACCACCATCAGCCCGACCGTCAATCCCACCGTCACCACCAGCAGTGAAGGCGGCGCAGGCGGCTTCGGCGGCACCGCGACCGGCGGCAGCGGAACCGGCGGCAGCGTCGGCGACACAAGCGCGGCCGGCGGCGCCGGCGGCATCGGCTATGGCACCGGCGGCACCAACACCTCGTCGGCCACGGGCGGCGATGCCAACCCCACCCTGACCGCGAATCCGACTTTCACCGCCAACCCGACTCTGACCACCGGCGACACTACCGCCAATGGCGGCGCGGGCGGTTTGGGCGGCGCCGGCGGCACGTCGACGCTTTATGTGACGGGCCTGGGCAGTTCGAGCGGCAGCGGTTCGACGCCGTCAATCACCATCGACAATTCCAGCGCCGGCGGTACCGGCAATGGCACCGGCGGCAACGCCACGGGCGGCACATCCTCGGCCGAGGGCGGCGCCGGCGGCACAGCCGCGGCCACCAATAGCAATGTCACGGGCAGCAACACCCAGGGCGACCAGACCTTCACGCCGACCAACAGTAACAGCTTCACGCCCAGCTTTACGCCGACCTTCATTCCCACCAACACCAACGACAATACATCGCAAGGCGGCGCGGGCGGCAGCGGCGGCACGGCGACGCTTTATGTGGCGGGCCTGAGCAGCGGTTCGGGCGGCGGCTCGACGCCGTCTATCAGCATCGACAATACCAACGGCGGCACCAATTCGGCCACCGGTGGCAGCAATGGCGACCAGAACCAGACTATCACACCAACGAATACCAACAACAATACCCTCACCGGCGGTTCGAGTTCGGGCAGCGGCTCAACGCCGTCCTTCACCATCAACGCCAATCCGACCCTGACCGCCACCCAGTCGGCCAGCCCAACCATCACCAATTCGGCCGAAGGCGGCGCGGGTGGCTTTGGCGGCGCAGGCGGCAACGCGACCAACAACAATACCAGCACCAACACCAACACGCCGACGGCGCTGGCTAATGCCAACAGCTTTGGCGCCGGTAGCGGCAGCGGCAGTGGCGGCGGCAGCAGCACGCCGGTCACCATTACGAACAACAACACCGCCAATGCCAATGCCGCTGCCAATGCGACCGGCAACGGCTTCGGCTTCGGCGGCGGCAATGCGGCGGCCAATGCAAGCGGCACGGGCACCGGTTCCGGCGTCGGCGTGGGCATCGGCATTGGTTCGGGTTCGGGCAAAGGCGGCGGCACGCCGGGCAACAATAACAACACGAACAACAATTTTAACAACAACAACAACTTCAACAGCAACAGCAACTTCAACAACAACAATAATAATTTCAGCAACAACAATGCCAACTACAACAACAATGCGAACAACAACTTCAACAACAACGCCAACTACGGCTATGTGAACAACGGCGCGCCCAGCTATTACAGCAGCTATGGCAATGCCACCGGCTATGGCGCGGGTTACGGCTATGGCTATCCGGCACAGGGCTCTGGCGGCTTCGCGGTAGTTCAGAATGAAGGCAGCATTGTCGGCGCCACCGGCGTCGGCGGCTATTATGTCGGCCATGCCGGCGGCGTGGTCGCCACCGATGCGGCGGGCAACTATGCCCATGGTTATGGTTATGGCTATCAGACGGCGCCCAGCGCGGTGTCCGGCGGCGTGGCCCAGGCGGCACCGGCGCAGGCAAGCGGCTACAGCGCCGAAATTCAGGGTGGCGCCGCGGTCGGCGGCCAGTGCCACTTTGTCGACGCCACGGTGGTCAAGTCCATTCACGCGGTCTGCGTCAGCGCCGACGGGCACCAGTTCCCCGCCTCGCACATGACGCCCGACACCTGGATCAACTCCAGCTATGAAGGCGAAGTGGCGCGCTGCCTGCCGGGTTCGACCCTGCGCGTGCTGGTCGGTTCGGTGATGCAGTCCGACCAGGGCATGGCGACCTCGTACCAGGATGCCGAAGCCCTGGTGTGCGGCGCCGGCGAAGCGGTCCGGCACTACAAGGACGGCATGCTCAAATGCGCCCCGGCCGAAAAGGTCGTCGACTGCACCGAGCGCACCAACCTGCGCAAATACGGCACCGGCGATATGTTCTTCACCTATGTCACCAAGGTCTGCCTGGAACAGCATCAATTCCTGGTCGGCGGCCAGACCAAGGAAAGCGCCGCCGAGGCCGCCTCGCGCGCCCAGAGCTTCGCCCGCAGTCAAGCCCAGTCCGGCGAACTGCATCTGTCGGGCATGACACTGAATGGCGGGGTCGGAGGCCTCGGCTTCTACTGAGTTGATCTCCCGCCCCGTGAATGACCATTTACGGCGGGACGATCCGGGCGCCTCGCGCGGCTGAAAAGCAGCGCGGGGCGCTTTTTTTGCGGCCAATTCGCCGCCTTGCACCCGCATTTCGGGCTGCTATTGTGCACCGCACTTTCGCCCGCCTTTGGCGTCTTTTTCCGGGGTAACTCCATGAATATCCACGAATATCAGGCCAAAGAGGTCCTGCGCGGCTTCGGCACACCTGTGCCCAGGGGACAGGCCGCCTTCACGGTGGAAGAGGCGGTGGCGGCGGCCAAGGCGCTGCCCGGCCCGGTCTGGGTGGTGAAGGCGCAGATCCATGCCGGTGGCCGCGGCAAGGGCGGCGGGGTCAAGGTGGTCAAGTCCATCGCCGATGTCGAGAAAGAGGCGGGGCGCATGCTGGGCATGACGCTGGTGACGCACCAGACCGGACCGCATGGCCGCCTGGTCAAGCGACTTTATATCGAGGACGGTTCGCCCATCGCGCGCGAACTTTATCTCTCTGCCCTAGTGGACCGGGAAACCAGCCGCATCGCCTTCATCGTCTCGACCGAGGGCGGCATGGATATCGAGGAAGTCGCCCATTCGACGCCGGAAAAGATCAAGACGTTCCAGGTCGAGCCGGTATCCGGCTATTCGCCCTATATCGGCAATGAGATCGCAGCCGCCCTGGGGCTGAAAGACGACCAGGCCAAGCAGATGGGCGCCGTGGTCAAGAGCCTGTACGACGCTTTCGTGGCCAAGGATATGAGCCTGCTGGAGATCAATCCGCTGGTGGTCACCAAGGACGGCAAGATCATCTGCCTCGATGCCAAGATCAATTTCGACGACAATTCGCTCTATCGCCACAAGGACATCCAGGCCCTGCGCGACCTGGACGAGGAAGATTCCGCCGAAGTCGAAGCCGGCAAATACGACCTGTCCTATATCAAGCTGGATGGCGAGATCGGCTGCATGGTCAATGGCGCTGGCCTGGCGATGGCGACCATGGACATCATCAAGCTTTACGGTTCGGAGCCCGCCAACTTTCTGGACGTGGGCGGCGGCGCCACCAAGGAAAAAGTCACCCAAGCCTTCAAGATCATCGTCAGCGATCCCAACGTGAAAGGGATTCTGGTGAATATTTTCGGCGGCATCATGAAATGCGACATTATCGCCGAAGGCATCATCGCCGCTGCGAAGGAAGTCTCGCTCAAGGTGCCGCTGGTGGTGCGGCTGGAAGGCACCAATGTCGAATTGGGCAAGCAGATATTGGCCAAATCGGGCATGGCCATCATCTCCGCCAACGATCTCGCTGACGCGGCCGAAAAGGTCGTCAAAGCCGTCAAGGGTGCGAAATAATGTCCATTCTCGTCGACAAGAATACCAAGGTGATCTGCCAGGGCTTCACCGGCAAGCAGGGCACCTTTCATTCCGAACAGGCCATCGCTTACGGCACCAAGATGGTGGGTGGCACCACGCCCGGAAAAGGCGGCACCACGCATCTGGGCCTGCCGGTGTTCGACACGGTGCGCGAGGCGAAAGAGAAAGTCGGCGCCGATGCCAGCGCCATCTATGTGCCGCCGCCTTTCGCCGCCGACGCCATCCTGGAAGCAATCGACGCGGAAATTCCCCTAATCGTCTGCATCACCGAAGGCATTCCAGTCCTGGACATGGTCAAGGTCAAGCGGGCGCTTTCGGGCAGCAAGTCACGCCTGATCGGCCCCAACTGCCCCGGCGTCATCACGCCGGGCGAATGCAAGATCGGCATCATGCCCGGCCATATCCATCGCCGCGGCTCGGTCGGCATCGTCTCGCGATCCGGCACGCTGACTTATGAGGCCGTCTGGCAGACCACGGCGGTTGGGCTGGGCCAAACCACCTGTGTTGGCATCGGCGGCGATCCGGTCAAGGGCACCGAGCATCTGGCGGTGCTGGAAATGCTGCTGGGTGACCCGGAAACAAAATCCATCATCATGATCGGCGAGATCGGTGGCAGCGCCGAGGAAGACGCCGCCGACTTCATCAAGCATTCCAAGGTGAAAAAACCGATGGTCGGCTTCATCGCCGGCGTCACCGCACCGCCGGGCCGGCGCATGGGCCATGCCGGCGCCATTATTTCCGGCGGCAAGGGCGGCGCGGAGTCCAAGATCGAGGCGATGAAATCGGCGGGCATCCGCGTCTCGCCCAATCCGGCGGCGCTGGGCACCACCATGGTGGCGCTGCTGTCGGGGAAGTAGCCCAAGTTCGCATATATTGCACTGCAATAGCTCCGCGCCCGCAGCGCGGGGCTTTGTTTTTTGGCGTCGTAATTGGTTCTTATTGAACCCATATTAACCGCATTCGCCGTTGAATAGGGGCGGCAAAGGCGCTAACCACACCCCGCCTTTTGGATAGTCCCCGCCCAAGGCTTCAGGAACAGGGTTCAGCCCAACAAGCTTCCCTTAAACATTTGAAATGACAGAACAATCCCCTTCAAACCGATTTCGTCGCACCTCCAATGATATTCTCGATGCGACCAGCTTTCTGTCCGGCACCAACGCCGCCTTCCTGGAGGGGCTCTATTCCCAATATCTCGCCAATCCCGATTCCGTGGATGCGGAATGGCGCGCCTATTTCGCCGGGCTGGGCGAGGCTGGCCTCTCCCCCACCCAGCTGGGCCGCGGCCCGGCCTGGCATCGCGACCGCAAAACCGCGCTGCCGCAGGACGATGTCACCCAGGCTTTGTCGGGCGGCTCCTCTTCCAGCAATCCGGGTGCCAAGCCGGCGCCGAAAAAATCCGCTGCAGCGCCGGTTGACGGCGAAAGCATCCGCGCCACCGCGCTGGATTCCATTCGCGCCATTCAACTGGTGCGCGCCTATCGCGTCATCGGCCATCTCGAGGCCGATCTCGATCCCTTGGGCATTACGCCGCGCCAAACACATCCACAACTGGAGCCCTCTTTTTACGGCTTTCACGACGCCGAGATGGACAGGCCGATCTACATCGCCGGCGTGCTCGGCATGGACACGGCGTCGCCGCGCCAGATGCTGGACATCCTCAAGCGCACCTATTGCGGCCGTATCGGTTATGAATTCATGCACATCAATGATGCCGAGCAGAAAGACTGGCTGCAGCGCCGCATCGAAGGGCCGGACAAGGACATCAAGTTTACCCCCGAGGGCAAGAAGGCGATCCTCAACAAGCTGATCGAGGCGGAAGGCTTCGAGAAATTCGCCGCCAACCGTTTCGTCGGCACCAAGCGTTTCGGGCTGGATGGCGCCGAGGCCACCATTCCGGCGCTGGAACAGATCATCAAGCGCGGCGGCCAGCTTGGCGTGAAGGAGATCGTGCTGGGCATGGCCCATCGCGGCCGCCTCAATGTGCTGGTGAATGTCATGGGCAAGCCCTATCGCCAGCTTTTCCATGAATTCCAGGGCGGCGCCGCCAATCCTTCGGAAGTCGAAGGCTCTGGCGATGTGAAATATCATCTTGGCGCCTCGTCGGACCGCGAGTTTGACGGCCATCAGGTGCATCTGTCGCTCACGCCCAATCCGTCGCATCTGGAAATCGTCAATCCCGTGGTGCTGGGCAAGGCGCGCGCCAAGCAGCATCTGCTGGGCGACATCCAATCGCGCGGCTCCGTGCTGCCGCTCCTGATCCATGGCGATGCCGCCTTTTCGGGCCAGGGCGTGGTGGCGGAATGTTTCGCCGCCTCCGGCACCAAGGGCTTCCGTACCGGCGGAACCGTCCATTTTGTCATCAACAACCAGATCGGTTTCACCACCGCGCCGATCTATTCGCGCTCTTCGCCCTACTGCACCGATGTCGCGCTGATGGTGCAGGCGCCGATCTTCCATGTGAATGGCGACGATCCCGAAGCCGTGGTCCATGCCGTGCGCATCGCCACCGAATTCCGCCAGCTGTTCCACAAGGATGTGGTGCTGGACATGATCTGCTATCGCCGCTTCGGCCATAACGAAAGTGACGAACCGGCCTTTACCCAGCCCCTGATGTACCGGGTGATCAAGGACCATCCCACCACCCTGACGCTTTATTCCAGGAAGCTGATGAAAGAAGGCGCCCTGACCGGGACCGATATCGAGGCGATGCAGGACCAATTCAATCAGAAACTGGACGAGGAATTCAACGCCTCCAAGTCGCATTTGCCCAATCGCGCCGACTGGCTTGACGGCAAATGGGCGGGTCTTGCCACCGCCCCCAAGAACAGCGACCGCCGCGGCGAGACCGGCGTGCCGTTCGACATGTTGAAGAAAGTGGGCAAGGCGCTGACCACCGCGCCGGCCGGCTTTCACCTGCACAAGACGCTGACGCGCCTGCTGGAAGCCAAGGCCAAAATGTTCGAAAGCGGCGAAGGCTTTGACTGGGCCACCGCCGAAGCCCTGGCCTTCGGCACCCTGCTGGATGAGGGTCTGGATGTGCGCCTGTCCGGCCAGGATTCGGCGCGCGGCACCTTCAGCCAGCGCCATTCCACTTTCGTCGACCAGGAAAATGAAGAGCGCTATCTGCCGCTCAACCATGTCCGTGACGGCCAGGGAGCGTTCGAAGTAATTGACACGCTGCTGTCGGAAGAGGCGGTGCTGGGTTTCGAATATGGCTATTCCACAACGGATCCCAAATCGCTGGTGCTGTGGGAAGCCCAGTTCGGCGATTTCGCCAACGGCGCACAAGTGGTGATGGACCAGTTCATATCATCGGGCGAAATGAAATGGCTGCGCATGTCGGGTCTGGTGATGCTGCTGCCGCATGGCTATGAAGGCCAGGGTCCGGAACATAGCTCGGCGCGGCTGGAACGGTATCTGCAGCTTTGCGCCCAGGACAATATGCAGGTCTGCGTTCCCACCACGCCGGCCAACTATTTCCACGTGCTGCGGCGGCAAATGCACCGCCCCTTCCGCAAGCCGCTGGTGGTGCTGACGCCAAAATCGCTGCTGCGCCACAAGAAATGCGTCTCGTTCCTCACCGATATGGGCCCCAGCAACTCGTTCCACCGCGTGCTGCGCGACCAGGCAGAAGTCGTGCCCGGCGCCACCAGTGTCGAACTGGTGCCGGACGACCAGATCAAGCGGGTTGTGCTCTGCACCGGCAAGGTCTATTTCGACCTGATGGAGGAGCGCGAAAAGCGCGGCGAGAACCGCATCCAGATCTTGCGCCTCGAGCAGCTTTATCCCTTCCCGGAAAATGTTCTGGCCCAGGAACTGAACCGCTTCCCCAAGGCCGATCTGGTCTGGTGCCAGGAAGAGCCCAGGAATCAGGGCGCCTGGATCTTCATCAAGCCGCGCATCGAAGACACCATCGCCAAGCTGGGCGGCAAGGCCAGTCCGCGCTATGTCGGGCGGCCGGAATATGCCTCCACCGCGGCGGGGCTGATGAAACAGCATCTCGCCGAACTGGCCGCATTCCTCAACGAAGCCCTGTCTCTTTAAAAGGACGGCGCGCGACAAGCGGGCCGGAAAGCATTCATGACCACCGATATCAAGGTCCCCGCCATGGGCGAATCCGTCACCGAAGCCACGGTGGCGCGCTGGTTCAAGAAGGAAGGCGACACGGTCAAGCGCGACGAGCCGCTGCTGGAACTGGAAACCGACAAGGTGACGGTGGAAGTGCCCGCCCCCGCGGACGGCGCCCTGGAATCCATCTCGGTCAAGGCCGGCGACACGGTGCAGGTCGGCACACTGTTGGGCACCCTGGCCGAGGGCCAAGCCGGCGCCACTGCCGCCAAGCCCGCCGCAAAAGCCGAAGCGCCAAGAGCCGCCGTGCCTGCGGCCGCCCCGGCCAAGCCCGCCGCCGC
>Ga0302320_10010257_pt1 | contig 19993 bp, 21 predicted proteins | sample Bog_T0_3_FD_202130 | JGI IMG/M metagenome (GOLD analysis project Ga0302320, IMG submission 202130) | Peat permafrost microbial communities from Stordalen Mire near Abisko, Sweden - Bog_T0_3 | ecosystem: Environmental > Terrestrial > Soil > Wetlands > Peat | place: Sweden: Abisko, Stordalen Mire... | reverse complement strand
TGGAAGGCTGGATTTACTCAAAATTGCGCCAGCCGCATCCGCTTTCCTCGAGCGAACCGCCGACGGCGAAGTGAGGGGGTGGGGGGGTGGGGCGCCGGACAGATTTCTTCGGACGAATTAAAATACGGGCGCCGTTTCCCTCCTGCGCCAAGGCGTTACGGGGGACGGGGGCGTAGACTTGCCCGCCCGTCCCGCGCCCGCGGCCACGTTTGCGCCCAAGGTGCGGGTGGCACGACCTATCGCGCGCCAGGCTGCATCGGGCTCGTCAATCTGTGGCACCCGCTTGAAGCGATATCCCGGAGGCATTCAAAGCGCGTGGTTCTCCCCGTGGCCGGGGGTTTCGGGGCTTTCGGCCAACGCCACAATTTGGCGGGCGGCGACGGCGGGAATGGTGATGCGGTCGGAATGATCCCGGCTCATTTGCCGTAATCGCTCGTCCCATTGCGCGGTCAGAGGAGTCTCCATGTAACCCGGCGACACGCTGAAGATCTTCAAACCGCGGGACGCATATTCGGCGGCCAACGAAAGGGTGAATCCCCGCAGCGCATGTTTGGCGGTGACATAGGCCGCAAATCCCTTCGGAGGGAGATTTTCAATCGCCGCGCTCAAAACGGTAATGATCGTGCCGGCTTTTTTGCGGAGCATCAGGCGCAGCAAAGGCTGCGAGCATTCCCATGCTCCTTTGATTGCCACCCGATGGTTATGATCGAAATCCGACCAAGTGAGCTGATGCATCGGCATCGGCACAAAGGGCGCACAGGCATTATGAACCAAGGTGAGATGGTCGGCCGACTGAATTTCCGGATGGTTCCACGGTCCAGCTTTTTCCTCGCACACGTCGTGCCGGAGGGAAAGTCCACTGAGTCTGGAGGCCGAAAGGAGGGTTTCAAATTCCTGCGCGGCGGGGGCATCGCTCGCGTACAAAGCAATCACAAAACAGCCGTTGCGGGCAAAAGCGAGGGCCGTTTCCCGGCCCAACCCCTTGGTTCCTCCCGTAATGATCACGGTGCGTTTCATGGCGCCTCCGTGATCATCACCTGAAGCCGCCCACGGGCCGCGAGGCAGTTTTGCGACAGGTTCTTCAGGGTTGTGTCCAAGATAATAATTTTTTTCGCGTCCATTTTTTGACGGACCACGGTTTCCAAACGAATCACGTCCCCGAGATGGGACGGCTTGGAAAATCGCAAATCCACCGCCAGGAGAAGGCTGAACCGGCCCGGAAACCAAGTGCCGATAAAGTGTGAAATGAAGCCGTTCAACAGCGATCCGTGCATGACCCGGCCGCCAAATCCCATTGATCTGGCATAATGGTCATCCACATGGAGGGGACTGTTGTCGTGGAACGCGTCCAAAAAGTGCTGGTAGACCACCGGCGTGATCGGGTAATCGAGCGTATCCCTCTGGCCCTCCATGATTTCAGCGTACCGGAAAACGCGTACCGTATTCGTCCAATCATTCATAGTTTTTGTTTAGCGTAGCGAGCATAGGATTCAGTCCGCAACCCGGCCATGACGACTTCATGCTTTTTGGCGGGCAAAATCAATGTGATCTTTCACGAGGGCTTATGAATACTGTAAATGAGGATGAGAGAACAAGGGACAACGCAAACCGTCACCCGGTCACGCGGAGGGGCCGGGAGGAAGCGAAGCGGGGACGGAACACGGGAAACAACTGATTAAGCTTTCAGGCATTCAGAAGAATTCCGGCCTGCGCCCCCGGGGCAGGCAGGCGCTCAACTCACCTCGACAAAACGGCGTGGGCACGGCAAGCTGGAGGTGAGTTTCCTTAAAACCTATCCGTTATGCCATTTGAACCGGAATCGCCTTTGGACAAGCTGTGGCAGGAATACAGCCGGGCCTTTAAGAGCTGGGATGACCTGACCCTGGCCCGCTGGCTCGCGCAAACGCTGGGCCAGTTTGAAGGCCAGGCGTGGCGGCTATCGCATCCCCTGATCGGCGCGTATCGCATCGGCGCCCAGCTGGCCAATGACCGGCAGGTATGGTTCAAGCGCCTCGCCACGGCGCCGGTGGCCTACGCGGAATCGCCGTGCTGCCGGGCGCCATTTTTGCCGCTGCTGACGCGCGACATCCGGGAGTCCGGCCTGATCTGCCAGCATTGCAACGAGACGCTGGTTCCCTTTGAAGAGATCCCGGCCGAGTTGCGGGTGGAATTGGAGAGTTGGGCGCAGAAATACGAACCGTTTCACGCCGTCGCCCATTGGGACGACCGGCAGCGCAAGCGGGGGGGCAATTACGAAACCGCCTATGAAACGGCCGCGCAGGAGGCGGAGCGTTTGCTCGCCCATGCCGGCCGCGTGCTGGTGCCGCAAATGTTGAATTTTTATGCCTCCGTCGTGTGGGAAGACCAGGACGATTGCCTGGAAGTGCGGCCCGAAGACGTTTCGGTCTAGCTAAAATACTTTCGACCGCCGCAGTTTAGATAATCTCCTCGACTATCGGAAAGTCCGATGTTCCCATGTGAGCGCAGCGCATGGCACAATGAACACTATGAACGACAATCCCGTTTCTCCCGGTCTCGCCGGCTTAAAGCGTTATGTTTTGCTGGCGGCTTGGATGCTGGTGATCCTGACCCTCCTGGCCATACCGCTAAAAATCATCAGCTACGGCTATCTTCCGGTGGATGACACCCTCCGCCATGCGGCCAAGGCGGTCAGCGGCAAAACGTGGTCGGAAATCCTCATCCTGAATCCCGTCTACAAGATCGACCATGAATATGGCTGGAATCTGCTCCTGGAAAAAATTCATCTGTGGACGCACTGGAACGCGGAAACGCTGGTGATTGTGTCCGTGGTGGGGATGTTCCTTCTCTGGGGCTGGTCGGCGTTGCCATGGTTGAAACGCCCCGAAGCCTGGCTGGTGGCCATCCTGCTGGCGGCGATCACCACGGATGAACCCACGCGGTTTCTGGTGGGCCGGCCGTTTACCGTGACGTCGGCCGCGCTGATGTCATTATTATTTTTGTGGCAAAAACACGGCGCCGCCCCGCCCCGCAACTGGATGCTGGTACTCATGACCGTGCTGGTAGCGACCTCCACTTATATCCATGGCGTCTGGTATTTGTGGGTATTGCCCATCGTGGCATTCTTCCTGGCCGAACAAATTCGCTGGGGCGTCAGCCTGTTTTTTTGCTGGGTCGCCGGTGTGGTCCTGGGATCGGCGCTGACGGGTCATCCCCTGGGTTATCCGTTGCAGGCTTTGCAACTGGCCAGCATGGCGGTGGGCTTGCATGCGACGGTGCGCACCATGGCTGCGGAGTTGACTCCCGCCCATGGCGACGTGCTGGCTTTGGTGATCCTGGGCGGGCTGGTGGTGGTGCGCCACCTGGCGGATTTAAAAGCCCCTTCGTTCCTAAAGAGCCCCGCTTTCTGGCTGGCCGCCATGACCTTTGTGCTGGGATTTAAAGTGGGCCGGTTCTGGTTTGATTGGGGCTGGCCAGCGTTGCTCGTGTTGTTAACCTGCGATCTGGAACTGCTTTTCATTCAGCGCATCGCCGCCGACGGTTTCCGGCGCCTGCTCTTTGTCTTTGGGCTGAGCGTCGCCGTGTTTTGGTGCGTGACCAATGACGGAGGCAGCCGCTGGACCGCCACCCTGAGCGAAGCGCATCTCGCCGCCGAAAACCCCGATCTCAAGGGGTGGATGCCGGACCACGGCGGGATTTTCTACATGGCGGATATGGCCCTTTTCTTCGACACATTCTACACTAATCCCACCGGGGACTGGCGCTACCTGCTGGGCTTTGAGCCGACATGGATGCCCAAGGAGGATTTTGAAACGTATCACAAGATTCTGTGGAACTTTGGCGATTACCGGGCTTATGAGCCGTGGGTAAAGCGCATGAAACCCGCCGACCGGCTGGCCATCAAGGGCGGGCGCGCCACCAAGCCGGAAATTCCCGAACTGGAATGGAATTATGGCGTGAGCGGCATCTGGATCGGCCGGTTACCGCAGACCAACTCGCTCCCGGCGAGCGTCCCCGCTCCGGCCGCGAAACATTAAAGTTTCGGCGGGAGGCCGGATTTCAGGGCGAGAGCATCCAGGCTCCGGGCCAGGTCGAAGTCTCCGTTGGTCAATCCGCCGGCATCATGGGTGGTCAGGGCCAGCGTGACTTTATTCCAGCGAATATCGATGTCGGGATGATGCCCGGCTTGCTCGGCCTGCTCGGCGACCGAATTCACGAACTTAAGGGCGCCGGAAAAATCCTGGAATTGGAACGTGCGGGAGATCACCAGACCGGTCCGCGTCCATTGGGGCAATAGGACCAGATGGGCAAGGATGCTCGCCTCGTCCAGTTTGGTGAGGTTCGCCACTGACTGATCCAGCGCCTGCGTTTGGGACTGATTGACGGCCGCCATGATGGACAAGCTCGTGATTCCGGACCAGATCCACGAGGCGACGAACAGCGCGCTGCCCAGCCAGCCCAGCCAGGCGATCGGCCGCGCCGGCTCCGTGCCGCCCGTCCCGGTGCCTCCCAAATCCATCTGCCCGTAGTATTGAAACATCAACTTGAAAAACCAGACGAAAACGAGAATGCAGCCGGCCGTGGAACCGATTAATTGCCCGGCGCCAGCCAGCTTGCGCCCGACCAGGAGGGAACCCAGCCCGGGGGTCGCGAGCTGATTCATCAGCATCGCGTTCCGGGCCTTCGCGCGGCTAAGCTTTTTTGGGCTGGCAGAAGATGGTTTCATACGCACACATCAACACCGCGTAGCCGATCGGGATGGTAAACAGAATCCCAACGCCGCAGCCAATGGCGCCCACCACGGAAACCAAGCCCACGAGAACCGACAATCCAAACACCAGCCACCAATGCTTGCCCACCATTCGCCAGCTCGTTCCCATCGCCGGCAGGAAGTCCATGCCCTGGTCGATGATCAGCGGCAAGGTAAAAACAAAGCTGACCGAAAGGTAGATCATGGGAATCATACAAACCAACGCCCACGGCAGGGCGGCCAGCAGCAGGGAGAAAAGGGATTTCAACGCCTCCACGGCGGCTTGCTGATCTCCGGAGGCGGCTTGCAACTGATGAAAGAGCGGCAGAAACTTGGGCCCGAAGACGACAAACACCGGGCTGAAACAAAGCAAGGTAAGGGCCGTGAGCAGCAGGTGAAACATCATCAGGTGAACAAAACGCCGGCGAAAGCCCGCAAAAATGTCGCCCACGGCGGTCGGTTCTCCGCGATTGACCAGAATGTATTGATAATAAATACCGCCCATCAACGGACCGATGATAATCAAATTGCCCAGGGAAAAAACCGGCCCGATGACCGGGATCTGCCCAAGAAAACTGATGAAGAGTTCAATCAGCATGTAAATCAGCGGGCCGACGAAAAGGACACCGAAATTTTTCGTGTAGAGCTCCCAGCCACGGCTGAAGCATCCGCCCAAGTCCAGGTCATAATCCTGCTCGGACCAGTTTCCGGACGGCAGGGGTGGAATCACCGGGCCGTTCGAGTCAGCCACCAGGCCAAATAATTCGGCAAACTCGGGAAATTTACCCAAGGCACGCCATTCCGCATCGCTCTCCGGCTTGGCGGAGGAGTCGACATTCAGACGGCCTTCCGCAACCCACTTGCGAATGTCATCCGCCGTGATCGGCCCATATTGCCGGCCATCGCCACCAATGATATAATAGTTTGCCATAGTGCTACTGCTGTTCTTCTAGAGGAATAGCCGCCCGGTGGCAAGCTCGTTCACAGCCCGAACGGCGCAACGGGTGCAGGACAAAAAGATTCCATCGGGGAAAAATATTGGCGCCGCGGCGCAAACCGGAAAGCAGATCCACCCGCCCATCACCCCCAACGAGGTTGTGCCCTCCCGTTTTGCCGAAACTGGCCGGGAGAAAACGAGGTTCACAGAACCAAGCCGTCGAAAAAACAGCCCTTAGCCATGGATTAAACAAAGATGAAACTCGGATGGGGAACAGAAGCAGGAGCTTACGCCGGTTCTCGGAAGGGTCTCACACCCGCCGGGTATTGGGAATCTCTAAACCCTTCTTGCCCCTCAACGCACCAAAAATAAAGCCCAGGAACCGCTAAATCATTGCGTCCCGAGAAAAGCGGCGGTTTCAAAAGCCGGGATTAGGGTGTCGACCGGGATTATTTCGTTGATCGCACGGCTTAGATTTATTTTGCCAACTTAGTCAAGGCTCTGGCATAGTGCGAGCAATCAAATTGATTTGAGGGCAGCCGGCATATAATCTTTAGTAACCACCCTACCTAACTATGAATTGGTTTTACGCGGCCCAAGGACAACAGCACGGCCCGGTCACCGAGGCGCAACTCGACGAACTGTACCGCAATGGCACCATCCCCTCGGAAACCCTCGTATGGCATGACGGTATGGCGGGATGGGAGTCTTATCAAACGGTTCGCGGCGGCGCCGTGCCGCCCCCGATCGCCGGAGCGACCGGGCCCGCGCCCGCGGGCGAATTGCGACCGGAAGCGGTTTGCAATGAATGCGGCCGCGTGCTCCCGGTGGATGAGACCATTGCTTATGGCAATGTCCGCGTCTGTGCCGCCTGCAAACCCGCCTTCCTGCAGAAATTGAAGGAAGGGGTCAGCCTGCCGAGCGGGGACTTGAACTATGCGCCCAACGGAACACGCATAGGCGCGTACATCCTGGACGGGATCATCATGTACGCATTTGGCGCCGGCTTGCGCCTGGTCATGGTCGGTTCGCTCATCGGCCCCGTACCGGCCGAGCTGGCAATGCGTGCGGTGCTGTTGATGCTGATTCAATTTGCGGTCGCTTGTGCCTACGAAGGCATTATGGTGGGAAAATATGGAGGAACGCTGGGCAAGCTGGCGACGAAAATCAAGGTTGTCACCGCGGATGGCAACCCGGTCGGTTACGGACGCGCGTTTGGACGGTACTTTGCGAAGCTGCTGAGCGTCATGATCTGTATGGTCGGATTATTCATGGCCTTTTTTGACAAGGAAAAACGCGCCTTGCATGATCGCATTTGCAATACGCGCGTGGTAATGAAGTGACGAATGGCAAACGCGGCGATCTATTGTCCCGAGTGCCGGGCGGAACTGGCTAGCGACGTCGTTCACCAGCCGGAGTTTGCCCCCTGTCCCGCGTGCGGGGTGGCTTTGCAGTTGAGCGTCTTTCCCGCGATTCATCGCCGGCAGGCGGCCGGCAGCAGCGGCGAGCGGATCATGGTGGATGGCGAATCGAGCTGCTTTTATCATCCGCTCAAAAAGGCCGTGCTGCCCTGCGACGGTTGCGGGCGGTTTCTCTGCGCCCTGTGCGATTGTCCACTGGAGGGAAAGCATTTCTGCACGAACTGCCTGGAAACCGGCCGCACCAAGGGCACCATCAAGAGCCTCGATAACCAGCGCACGCTGTATGGCGATCTGGCCATCGCTCTGGCGGTGGCTCCGCTGCTCATTTTTTATCTGACGATCGTTACGGCGCCCGCCGCCTTGTTCATTGCCATTCGTTACTGGAAATCCCCGCAAAGTCTGGTCCGCCCGAACCGAATTCGCTATGGGATCGCGATCGTCGTGGCGCTGCTGGAAATCGCCGGCTGGGCGACCCTGTTCGTCGTCCTCGCCACCCGTCACCACACCACCCATGGCTGAGAAGCAATATCAACGACTGACACGCGGCTATCCCCGGAGCGGTTTTGCCGTCGCTTTTGCGTCCCGGGTCAGCCTGTGGCTCGGGCCGGATCACCTGCTGCAGGTGGATAATTCGGGGTACACGGAGACGTATAAGCGATTTCATTTCCAGGACATTCAGGCCATTATCGTCCGCAAGACCAAAAGATTCATGATCTGGAACGTGATTTTGGCGCTTCCCGCCTGCGCCAGCCTGCTCGCGATGCTCCCGAATCTGAACGGGCCACACCGGTCGGAGCCCATGACGATCACCTGCGGCGTGATCGCCGGGTTGTTTCTGTTCTTCCTGCTGATCAATCTGGCGCTCGGCCCCACCTGCACGTGCCTGTTGCAAACGGCGGTGCAAACCGAGGAAATCCCGGCCCTCCGGCGCGCCCGCAAGACCCGGAAGATATTGAACCGGATTTATCCCCTGATCACGGCGGCGCAAGCCGGAGAAGTCCGGCCGCCCATCGCTCCAACCGCGGGAGCCGCCGCGCCGCCTGCCGAGACCCCGCCCATTAAAATGACGCCGGATCCCGCTCCGGATCCGATGGTCCCGCCGCCCCGGGCCGGTTGATTCTGCGAGCTGCCATGAACTCCCTCGCCCATCAACGTTGTTTTAATCATGCTGCGCGCGAGGCCGTGGCGCGCTGCCCCGGGTGCCGCCAGTTTTATTGCCGCGAATGCATCACGGAACACGAGGACCGGGTCCTGTGCTCCGCCTGCCTCAAAAAACTGGTTCAGCCATCGCGCAAATCCACGTTCGCGTTCCGTCCGTTTCTGCGCGTCTTCCAGTGCTGCCTGAGCCTGCTGGTGGCGTGGTATTTCTTTTTTCTCATCGGCGAAATGCTGTTGAAAAAAACCTCCTCGTTCCATGAGGGAACGCTGTGGCAGGCGCATTGGGCGAACCAGGAATGAAGCGCGCGCGGCGACAATCAGGCAAAGGTCCCTTCGATCTCATCGAGGAAGCCGCGCAGCTGCTCCGCACCGCGCCGGTGGCCACCCTCGCGGTTTATTATCTTGGCGCCATTCCCTTTGTCCTGGGCTTGCTGTTCTTCTGGACGGATATGAGCCGCAGCGCCGTGGCCGCTGAACATCTGGGCGATGCCAGCCTGGCCATGGGCCTGTTGTTCCTGTGGATGAAATTCTGCCAGACCCTCTTCGCGCGCCGCATGCTGGCACAAATCACGCTGGAGTCGCCCGCGCCGATGACGTTCCGTCGGGCCAGCCGGATTTTTCTCACTCAAATGATCGTCCAACCGACGGGTCTCTTTTTGATTCCACTCTCCATGATGGTGGTCATTCCGGGTCCGTGGGTCTACATGGTCTATCAAAACCTGACCGCCGTGACGGATGGCGAAGAAGGAACCGGGGCCGCTTTCCGGAAATCCTGCCGCCTGGCGAAGCTCTGGCCCCTCCAAAACTGCTTGGCGATCGCCATCCTGTTCGCCTTTGCGCTCGCAGTTTTCCTGAGCTGGTCCTCCATTTGCCTGACGCTGCCCGCATTGTTCAAAACGCTGTTCGGGATACAGTCGGTGTTTGCCGATAGCCCCCGGGCCCTGCTCAATTCGACCTTTTTTACCGCCATGTTCGGCCTGACCTATCTCTGCGTCGATCCGGTCTTGAAAACGTTTTATGTGCTTCGCTGTTTTTACGGGGAATCCCTGCAATCCGGCGCCGACCTGAAAGCGGAATTGAAGCCTTTTCTTCGTCCGGCCCAAACCCTGGCCGTCGCGATGGCGGTGTTCTCGGTTCTCTGCTTTACGATTCCGGCGCGGGGCGCCGATGCGCCCGCAGCGCCACCGGCCACTGCTTCGAAGCTTTCGCCGTCGGATCTCGATCAGGCGATCAATCAAACCATTCACGAGCCCAAATTCACTTGGCGGATGCCCCGGGAGAAAATCGAGGACGCCGCTTCCCAGGCGGGACCGGTGGAACGATTTTTTGACACGATGGGCGATATGTTGCGCCGGTGGGCCAAGGCGGTTTGGCATTGGCTGGAGAAACTTCTGGAGAAACTCTTTCCGCCCAAACATTTCACCACCGCGAGTTCCAGTTCGAACGGCGTCGCCTTTATTGAATTCGCTGAGATTCTGTTGTGGACACTGGTGGCGGCCGTCCTGGTCGCCTTGGGGCTTTTTCTGTATCGCGTATGGCAGGGACGGCGGAAGGTTGCGCCAATCCTCGCCGCCACCGCCATTCAGCCGACGCCGGACGTCGCCGATGAAAACGTGCGGGCCGACGAGCTGCCTGAAGACGGGTGGATGCGCCTGGGCCGGGAATTGTTAGCCAAAGGTGAATACCGGCTGGCCATGCGGGCATTTTATCTCGCCAGCCTTTCGCATCTCGCCGCGCGAAACCTGGTCAGCATCGCGCGGTTTAAATCGAATCGCGAGTACGAGCGGGAATTGCGCCGCCGCGCCCATTCCTTTCCCGAACTGCTTTCCACCTTCAGCCTGAACATTCTGGCTTTCGAGCAGGTTTGGTATGGGCGGCATGAGATCAACCAGGACACCGTTCAGCAATTTGCGCAGAGCGTCGATCGCCTCAAGGCCGCCGGATGAAACGATCCCTGCCCATCATTACCTTGCTGGCCTGCGTGGCGGCCTTTGCCTTCGGCATCGTGCAACTGTTTGAACTCCGGTTTCAGGGCGGCGATGTTTACCCGCCGTATTCTTCGCTCCGCGCCGATCCCCTGGGAACCATGGCGCTCTATGAGAGCCTCGAGCGGTTGCCCGATTATACCCTTCACCGCGATATGACGGAATTCAACCGGCTGCCGGAAGAGCGCAATGTGGATTATTTGCACCTGGCGGGCGATGAATATGAGTGGCAGGACATCCCGGCGGATATGTTCCGGGATCTCGATGGCTTTCTGGGGCGCGGCGGCCGCCTGGTGATCACTTTCTATCCACGCACCGAATTGTTTGTCTTCCTCCATAACAATGACGACTCGACCAATTCCTTCAAACCCGCCAAGTCGACGAACGGCCCGGTCGAACCGAAAAAGATGGCCAAGAAAAAGAGGAAGAAAAAGATTGGCACCGAATCCTATGTTTCTTTGGAGGATAAATGGGGATTCCATCCCGTTTTCATCAAACTGGACCAAATGGACGATACCTATGCTCCCGCCCGGGTGCTTAATCAAACGGATTTGCCGCTGCCTTCGGTTCTGCCATGGCACAGCGGCATCGTTTTCTCCAACCTCGATGCCGCCTGGCGCGTGATTTATAGCCGAAAAACCAATGCCGTGGTCATGGAACGAAAATTTGGGCGTGGCTCCGTCGTGCTGGCCTCCGATTCCTATTTCGTCAGCAACGAGGCGATGGCCAAAGACCGGCACGCCGATCTGCTGGCGTGGATGATCGGCGCCAACCGCACCATCTATTTTGACGAGTCGCATTTCGGCATCGTGCAATCCTCCGGCATCGCGACGCTGATGCGCCAGTACCATCTGGAAGGTCTGGCCGCCGCCCTGGCCCTCCTCGCGGGGCTTTTGATCTGGAGGAATTCAACCAGTCTCGTTCCCCCGCTGATCGATGAAAAGGAGGAACATGTCGTCGCCGGGAAAGATTCCGCCAGCGGTTTTGTGAATCTGCTGCGCCGCAGCATCGCCCCGAACGCCGTGCTGGCCCTTTGCTTTGCCGAATGGAAAAAGACCGGCGCCCGCTCGGGCACGGCGTCCGCCCGCCGCATCCAACAAGCGGAAGCGGTCCTGGCGGCGGAAAATTCCGTGCCCGGTCGCCAGCGCGACCCGGTGACCGCGTATCGCAAGATTTCCGAAATTTTAACGAACCTAAAATTATGAACATCGACCGTCTCAAAGAAGTTCTCACGCAGGCCCGGCAGGAAACCGGCAAGGTGATCATCGGCCAGCATGACGTCATCGAGAAGGCGCTGATCGCCATTTTCACCGGCAATCACGCGTTGATCGAAGGCGTGCCCGGCGTCGCCAAAACCCTGCTGGTCCGGACGCTGGCGCACGTGTTGGGCGCCGATTTTTCGCGCATCCAGTTCACGCCCGACCTGATGCCCGCCGATATCACGGGCACCAATATCTTTAACCTCCAGCGCAACGAATTCTCCCTGATCAAGGGGCCGCTCTTCACCTCGTTTTTGCTCGCGGATGAAATCAATCGCGCCCCGGCCAAAACCCAATCGGCCCTCCTGCAGGCGATGCAGGAACACACCGTGACCATTGACCGGGAAACGCATGCGCTGCCCCTCGGTTTCACGGTTTTTGCCACGCAGAATCCCATTGAATACGAGGGCACCTATCCGCTGCCGGAGGCGCAGAAGGACCGGTTCATGCTCAAGATCACCATGTTGCCGCCCGACCGCGCCGAGGAGCTGGCGCTGGCGCAGCGGACCATGACCAGGGATGCGCCGGAAACCTTGCTGGCGCAGGGCGTGGTCAAGACCGTGATCAAGGCGGAAGATCTGGTCGACTTACGCCAGGGTCTTGCCGCCGTGGTCATGCGCGACGAGTTGATCGCCTACCTCGTGGACCTGATCCGGGCCACGCGTACCCACGAAAGCGTGCTGGTGGGCGCCGGTCCGCGCGCCACGCAATCCCTCATCATGGCCGCCCGCGCCTTCGCCGCCATGTCCGGCCGCGATTTCGTGACGCCGGACGACGTCAAGACCATGGCCCCCGCCGTGTTGGAACACCGCCTGATCTTGCGCCCGGAATTCGAGATCGAAGGATTAACGGTGTCCGAAGTGATTCAGCAGATTCTTCAGCAAATCGCCGTACCCCGGTAAGCATGATTGTTCCGAGCGCCAAATTGATGTTTTGGACGGCGATGGTCCTGGTGCCTTTCGCCTTTCTGGCCGCCGTGGTGCCCGGCGCGGCGGGAATAGCCTGTCTCGGAATCGGTGGCCTGTTGCTGGTGGCGCTGGTGGACGCCTTCGTTGGCCGGCAAAATCTGGGTGGCGTCGGCGTGGAAATTCCGCCCGTGACGCGCATGTCCAAGGACCGCGAGGCGAAATTGAATCTGCGCCTTCAAAACACCGGCAAGCGCTCCCGTCTGGTGCGGGTCGGCCTGGCGTGGCCGCGCGAAATTCAGTCGCCGGTGGAAACGCTGGACGCCCAATTGCCGGCGGACGTGGAATGGTCCCATTTGCCGTGGTCCTGTGTTCCGCTAAAGCGCGGGAATTATAAATTTGATCTGGCCTACGTGGAAATCGCTTCGCCCATCGGTCTTTGGGCCGTGCGGAAAAAAGTGCCCGTGCAAGCCGAACTCCGCGTTTATCCCAATGTCCTCAAGGAACGAAACAGCCTGGCCGCCCTGTTTCTCAATCGCGGTCAGTTTGGCCTGCATGCCCAACGCCAGGTGGGCAAGGGCCGCGATTTTGAGAAGCTCCGCGAATATGTTCCGGGTGACGGCTATGACGAAATTCATTGGAAAGCAACCGCCCGGCGCGGCAAACCGATCACCAAGGTGTTCCAAATTGAGAAGACCCAGGAAGTCTATGTGATCGTGGACGCCTCGCGCCTGAGCGCCCGTCCGGCCAGCGAAAATGGCACCGGCGATCCGATCCTCGAACGGTTCGTAACCGCGGCGCTGGTGCTGGGCATGGCGGCGGAAAAACAGCACGATCTGTTCGGCTTGCTGACCTTCACAAACCGGGTGGAGCGATTCGTCCGCGCCAAGAACGGTTCGGCCCATTATAACACCTGTCGCAACGCCCTGTACGAGCTGCAGCCGCAAGTGGTCACGCCGGATTTCGACGAGGTCTGCACCTTTATCCGGCTGCGCTTGCGCCGCCGCGCGTTGCTGATCTTCCTGACCGCCCTGGACGATCCCACCATTGCCGAGAGTTTCGTCCGCAACATCGAGCTGCTGCGCCGCCAACATTTGGTGCTGGTCAACATGGTGCCGCCCCACGGGGTCAAACCGCTGTTTACCGGTCAAAATGTCGCGACCACGGACGACCTTTATCAAGAGTTGGGCGGACATTTGCGTTGGGAAAAACTGCGGGAATTGCAAAAAGTTTTGCAGCGGCGCGGCGTCCGCTTTTCCCTGCTCGAGCAGGAACGGCTATGCGCCGACCTGGTCGCCCAATATCTGAACATCAAACAGAGGCAATTGCTGTGATCGTCGACCTGCCCCGCTTCATCGCCACGGAACGGCCCTTCTGGTCCGAGCTGGAGAAACGGCTCGACCATCTGGAAGCCGAGCCGAACGCCCGGATGTCGCTGGCGCAAGTACAGGAGTTTCACCAACTCTACGAACGCACGGCGGCGGACCTGGCGAAAATCACCACCTTTTCCTCCGAGCCGGAAACCCGGCGGTACCTGGAGAACCTCATTGGCCGCGCCTATGGCGAGATTCACGAAACGCGGGAGAAACAGCGCCGCTTTTATCCGCTGCAATGGTTTTTCCAAACCCTGCCGCAAACATTTCGCCAGCATGTCCGCGCTTTTTATCTGTCGCTGGCGATCACCATCGCCGGTTGCCTGTTTGGCGGCGCGGCGATTGCCTTTGATCCGCCTTCCAAGGCGGTCCTGATGCCCTTTCCGAATCTGCAACAGGATCCGGCCCAGCGCGTGGCCGAGGAGGAAAGTGCCACCCACGATCGCTTGGAGGGAGTCAAGGTGGCGTTCTCCGCCGAGCTGATGACGCATAACACCAAGGTTGCCATCTTCACCCTGGCCCTGGGCGTCACTTGGGGATGCGGCACGATCATCATGCTTTTCTACAACGGGGTCATGCTCGGGGCAATCGCGGTGGATTACATCCGGGCGGGCCAAACGAAATTCCTGCTCGGCTGGTTGATGCCCCATGGGGTCATTGAAATCCCCGCCATTCTGATCGCTGGCCAGGCCGGGCTGATGCTGGCACTGGCGATCATCGGCCGGGGCAGCCGGCTGTCCTTGCGCAAACGCTTGCGCGACGTCTCGCCGGATTTGGTCACCCTGATTTTCGGCACCGGGCTGTTGCTCATTTGGGCGGGATTTATCGAGTCCTTCTTGTCCCAATATCATGAACCGATCATTCCCTATGAAGTGAAAATCGCCTTTGGCAGCGTGCAGTTGGTGTTGCTGTATTTATTCCTCTCGCGCTCCGGCCGGTCGAAGCCAGTGAAACCCGGAGGGAATAAGCTGTGAAAACCGGCAGCCTCTTCATCCGCACCCCGGAAGGCATCGTCTTTTCCCAAACGCTGGCCAGCCCGGTTTTGCGGTTTTTCGCCTGGTTCATCGACATTGCCTGCATTCAGGTCGTCATGTCCGTCGTTGGGGTGTTGGCCATTGTGATGGGCGCCATCAGTTTCCAGTTCGCCGAGGCGTTGTATGTGCTCGGCTGGTTTGTGGTGGGGATCGGCTACGGCATCTTTTTTGAATGGGGCTGGCGCGGCCAGACGATTGGCAAAAAACTGTTCCGGCTGCGGGTCGTGGATGTGGAAGGGATGAAGCTGCAGTTCAGCCAGATCGTGATGCGCAATTTGCTGCGCTGCGTCGATACCTTGCCCGTGTTCTACTTTGTCGGTGGCGTCACGTGTTGTTTGAATTCGAAATGCCAGCGCTTGGGCGATCTCGCGGCGAACACCGTGGTCATCCGCCTGCCGCGCGTGACCGAGCCGGATCTGGACCAGTTGCTCGCGGGCAAATTCAACTCCTTCCGGCAATCGCCGCATTTGGTGGCCCGGCTGCGGCAAAGCGTGTCCCCCCTGGAAGCAAACGTCGCCCTGCAAGCGCTGCTGCGGCGCGATGAATTCGAACCGGTTTCGCGCGTGGAATTGTTCGGCGAGCTCGCCACCCATTTCCGACGCGTGGTGGAGTTCCCCGCGGATGTCACCGACGGCATGGCCGACGAACAGTATCTCCGCAACGTGGTGGATGTGCTCTACCGGACCCGTACCGATAGCACCGCGAAAAAATTGGCACCCGCAGTTTAACGCACCAAGCCCGCGACGCGGAGGAGCGTGGATGGAGAGCCCTTTTTCGAATTTTCGGATGCATTGGGACCATGACCCTGATCAATTCGCCCCAGCATCGCGATCCAGCGGATCCCCTCGCCCCTCCGAGGGGAGAGGGTTAGGGTGAGGGGTGGGGCGTTAATTCGAAGATTCATGGTGGAGTTCCCAGTAACATTCGGACCCGCTCACCGCCCATGACCCAAACTTGGTAGGGCGGGCAGTCCTCTGCACGCCGTCGTAGCTGCGCCGATTACCGACGAAATACTGGCGATGGCCGATCGCGGCGCCCGCTCCCCTCAACGGGGAGAGGGATCAAGGGTGAGGGGTGAGACCACGTCAGTCGTCCAAAATCAGCACCCACATTTTGATTTCATGGGAAGACCAATCCCAAAGGGATTGCGCACCAAAGCCCAGCGGTTGTCCTGCGTCCGACGCGGGACTACCCTGGAAAGCAAATCAACCACCCCATCAACCCCAACAGGGGTTGTGCCCTCCCGCTTTCCCGTAACCGTCCGGGAGAAAATGAGGTCCACGGAACCAAGCCGTTCAAAAGGCAGCCTTTAGCCACGGATTGAACACCGATTAAACACGGATGGGAAACAGAAGAAGAGGTTCACGCGGAGACGCGGAGGCGCGGAGAGGAGAATATTAAGAATTCCGTCCCGCACCCCACTGCTGAACGAGCCGAGATTTACCTTGAACCCACGTCCTCAGAATGGTTCACTCGGCATTGAAAGTGTTGGTACAACTTCGGGCAATGGTAGGAATGCACTTTTTCATCCGAGAGGTGCAAGGGCGGCGCTCATGTCGTCAGGAAAAATTAGGCAACTTTAACTCGCAAAGTTTGAACTCACTCTTTACAGCTTATGTCACCAACAAATGTAATTGTTGTTATCGGAGCTGGTTCCATCGGTCAGGCGATCGCCCGGCGGATCAGCGCCGGCAAGCACGTCGTGCTGGCCGATTTGCGGCAGGACAGCGCCGAAGCCGCGGCGAAAGTTCTCAACGACGCCGGGTTCACGGTGAGCACCGCGACCGTGGATGTCTCCTCGCGCCAATCGGTTCATGCCCTGGTCGAGACCGCCGCGACGATCGGCGGCATCACCGGCGTGATTCACGCCGCCGGTGTCTCGCCCACACAAGCATCGGCCGCCACAATCCTGAAAGTGGATTTGTATGGCACGGCGCTCGTGCTGGAGGAGTTCGGCAATGGCATCGAGCGCGGCGGCGCGTGCGTCGTGATTTCCTCGCAGTCGGGGCATCGTCTTCCGGCGCTGACGCCCGAGCAGAACCTGGCGCTGGCGACCACGCCGGCCGACGAGCTGCTTGCCCTTCCGATGTGCCAACCAGACCAGGTGAAAGATTCGCTTCATGCTTACCAAATATCCAAGCGCGGCAACTCGCTTCGAGTCATGGCCGAGGCGGTGCGCTGGGGCAAGCGCGGCGCGCGCGTCAACACCATCAGCCCCGGCATCATCATCACACCGCTGGCTCGTGACGAGTTGAGCGGTCCGCGTGGGCCGGGATACCGGCGCATGATCGCGCTTTGCCCGGTCGGGCGTGCCGGCGTGCCGGACGAGGTTGGCGCCATCGGTGCGTTGCTGATGGGAAGCGACGGCGCATTCATCACCGGCAGCGATTTTCTCATGGATGGCGGCGTTACCGCTTCCTATTGGTTCGGTGAGCTCGCACCCGAATGACGCTTGGCTAAAAAATGACGACGCTAAGAAACACGCAAGGCGGCTGTATTTGCGGATCCGTTCGATACGAAATTGTCGCCGAGCCGATCACGTTGTTTGCCTGTCACTGCTCCGATTGTCAGACGGTCACGGGTTCTGGTTTTGTCCTTGCGTTACGCGTTCCTTATGGCGGCGTGACCGTGATTCAAGGCGAAGCAAGGGCCTACGAACGGACAGAGGCCGATGAGCGAAAGCGAATTATCCATCGGTGTCCGCATTGCCTCACCGTCCTTTGGAGCGAGCGCCCGGATTCAAAGGAGTATGTCACCGTCTACGCCGGCACGCTCGACGACTCTCCCAAGCTGCGGCCGGTCGCCCATATTTGGACAAGAGATGCACAGCCATGGTTAACGCTGCCTAAGGAGGCACTACTCTACGATGAGAATCCACCAGATATGCAGCCCATCATTGAGGCTTGGCACCGTCAAAATGGGAAAATCGCCTGACCACCATCGGACGGCAACGATTTCCGCGCTGACGGTGCAATTGCATAATATAATCGAAGACGCGGGTTCGTTGACCCGCTTACGTCAAACTCTGATCCCCTGTTTTTATGAAACGACGACATTTCATGAAGCTCTCCCTAGCGACGGTGATTTTAGCGATGGCGGCACGGGCCGACGAGAACAAGGTGGCCAGTTCCGAGCGCGCTGCCAGGGGTTTTCGGGTGGGTGCGCAAAAGGACCGAATGGATGAGGAGCTCTTGATCATGGGTGGGCGCTTTGATCTGAAGGTATCCAGCCGGGATACAGGCGGTGAGCTTTGTATCTATGACACGTTTCGTGAGTCGAAAGGGGGTCCCGCACTTCACCGCCACCATTTTCAGGACGAATGGTTTTACGTGATCCGCAGCGAGTTCATCGTGCAAGTGGGCGACGACACCTTGAGTCTGCATCCGGGCGACTCGGCGTTTGCGCCGCGCAAGATTCCCCACGCTTTCGCCAAGGTTGGCGACGGCGGGGGCCAACTGCTCGTCCTCTTTCAGCCCGCCGGCAGCATGGAAGATTTTTTTAAACAGATGAGCAAAATCGGGAAGGAAATCCCGAAGAACCAGGAAACTGAATTGAAGCAGCTCTGGGCGGACCATGGCATGGAAATCCTGGGACCGCCGCTCAAGTTCTAGCTCCGTGCCATCAAATATTTGATTTGAGCACACCCGGCTCGTTTTAACCGCTTCTTGCCAATCTCCTCTTTCTCCCAAACAGTTTGAACGTTTTCCGCGGCAAACTGACAGAATACCCGGACAACCAAACTTGCAGTCAATACCAGACGGAACGGCAAAAAATGAATTCCGGGTGCCCTATCGAGACCTTAGCATAGCAGTAGATTGTTCGCTGGTAACCATCAAATTGCTTGGCGCAGTAGCGAGGCCCTGGGAACCCCTTGTTCGTCAAGAATTGGCACTCATTCGCTTGGGCCCCACCCGACGATCTGGTAATTCCCAAAAATGAATCGCAGCGGGCTGAAAGCACGCAATTTGATAGCCCGGGGTGGAGCGTAGCGGAGCCCCGGGGTTCCGCAACCCAACAACATCCATCCGCCCTGTAAGGGAGGCGCAACTGAATCCGAATTGGCGGCCACCGTGTTGATGCGACTGCCCACCATCCAAGCGAAGGCGCGCATTAAACTCGGAGGTGGCGTCAGGCGTCCCGCCTGACGTGGAGGGCGTGCGTCCCGCCGCCCGGCAGAACCGTTGGAGCAAGGAGAGGCGTACGGAATTTTCTGTGTGCTATAGTTATCGTACCGTTTATCCGCCGGGCGGGACGCACCGGCTCTACGGCCCGCGAGACGCGCGCCACCACGGATAAATCAGAAGAAGTACCACTTCACGCCGGCCTTGTGGGCGGCCGCGAGCAGCGGCGGGAAGGCGATCTTGCTCCCTTGCCTAGGGACGATTCACGTTATATTGAAATCATTATAAACCAACAATATATCAAAAACGGTATAATTGACATTTATACAGGAATCCATATAATTTCCATAAGAAGTAAATTATATGGATGATTTCACGATCAAAACCCCCAAGCAGCTCGGGGCCGTGCTCAGGGGGTACCGGACCGCGAAGCAGCTGAGCCAGCAATGCGTAGGGACGAGGGCGGCTCTGCCGCAACCCGTTGTCTCGAATATTGAATCCAATTCTGGCAGGATTGCGCTTGCGCGACTGCTTAAGGTGTTGGCGGCCTTGGATCTTGAACTCGTGATCCGGCCGAAAAGCAAAACGATCACTTCTGCGGAATGGTAATTTATGGCCAGACGACGAAGGATAAAAACGCTGGAGGTTTGGATGAACGGAGAGCGGGTGGGCGACTGGCATTTGGGCCGCAGCCACGGGCACGAATTCATTTACGCCGAGTCTTGGATCAACTCAACCAACGCGAGGCCCATCTCGCTATCCCTTCCACTGCGCGTATCGTCGGAGCCTTATCGCGAGGGGGTTCAAGAATTCTTTGATAACTTATTGCCGGATAGCCGACAAATTCGGGAGCGAATTCAACGCCGGTTTAGTGCGCGGTCGTCGGCTACATTTGACTTGCTGCTGGAAATCGGGCGTGATTGTGTAGGAGCCTTGCAGCTCGTGCCGGAGGGCGGCCCACCGCCGGATGTGCATCGCATCACGGGAACCCCATTGACTGCGCGTGATATCGAGAACCTCCTCGTAAGCGCCGTCGCCCCCCCGATGGGACGTGAGGAGGAAAATGACGAT
>Ga0302320_10010256_pt1 | contig 19993 bp, 17 predicted proteins | sample Bog_T0_3_FD_202130 | JGI IMG/M metagenome (GOLD analysis project Ga0302320, IMG submission 202130) | Peat permafrost microbial communities from Stordalen Mire near Abisko, Sweden - Bog_T0_3 | ecosystem: Environmental > Terrestrial > Soil > Wetlands > Peat | place: Sweden: Abisko, Stordalen Mire... | reverse complement strand
TGGCGCCAACCGCGACGACGACGCCACGATTCTGGAATCGGACCGTTGATGATCCGGAAGCACCCGGCGCAGAACGACAGACAGACCGGCATTTCTCTAGTGGAATTCCATCCCGCCCTCTGCCGGACGCCGGCGAGTTGAGTTGGGCCTCGCTCGCGACGCTAACCAACGGAACTCTGACCGCACCCGTTTCGTAGAAGAGTTTTGAGAGCAGCCCATGCAGGCTTACACTCGCGAGGCGGTCACCTAATGATCAAGTTTCTCTTGTGGTGCATTCTACTTGTACTCTGCTGGCCATTGGCGATCCTCGCGCTGGCCCTCTATCCCATCGTTTGGCTGCTCCTGTTGCCGTTTCGCCTGCTTGGCATCGCCGTCGACGGCGCGCTCGAACTCGTCAAAGCCATCATCTTTCTTCCCGTCCGTGTCCTTCGAACCATCTAGCGGGCCGAGCTTTCCTGACAGACAACAGGTTTCCCATCGCGGCCTTCACACAAGGCCGTCTTCCACATTCGGCATCCACGTCTTCGTTCTTTGACATTCCCTCCGAAGCGTTTCAAGGCAAGCCTCTACACTTCACGCATGTCGGGATTTCAAAGCCGTCAGATATCTCGCACGGTTGCCAGACGTGCTCTCCAGGCCCGCAAGGCACAACTCGCCATCTCCTCGCTAGCTTTCTGTTTAGCCTCCACGACGCTTCTGCTTGGCTCTCAGGTGCGCGGCGCCGATGAGGTCTTCCCCGTGGTCCACGGCCAGCCCATCACCATCCGCATTCTCAACGGCAAAGATGGCCATCCGCTTGCCCTTGCACGCCTCAGCCTGGTTGCCGGCTATAACCAGCGCGACCTGCATCTTGAAATGTGGCGTCAGGACCTGCTCACCGACGATCGCGGCAATGCGCGCCTGCCCGACGCGTTGGCAAACCTCCCTTTCCTCCAGGTCGCCGTGACCAAAACTCCGGTTTGCCAGGCTCATTCCGGCTCAGCCATTTTCAGCGTCGATCTCATCCGCCGCGACGGCCTCAGTACCGCAAATCGCTGCGGCACAGCCATCGTTGAAAACACCCCGGGAATTTTCACAGTGTTCGTAAAATACAAAAGCAAACCCGCGAAAGCTGCACGACCACACGCCAAGCCGACCCCAAAACCTGCCGCATCCATCCCTTCGCCAATCAGCTAACTTTGCCAAAAGCTTGCCGCCGACCGCCTCTCTGCGTTAGCGTCAGCCCTGAGAAACTGTGTTCGGCGCAAACGGTCGTGGCGTCGGCCGTTCCAGCACGTCCAATGGTCAGGAGAGAAGATTGATGCGCAGAATTTTGCTTGTGGCCTTCGCGTTGCTCATGCTTTTTGTCGCGCCCGTCGCCCACGCACAAAGCGGAGACGATGACGGTGCGAAGAATGCGAAAAAGGCCCGCGCTGCACTCGACGCCATGGTACAGGCCATGGGCGGTCAAGCTTGGCTCAATATGAAGAATCAGATGCGCCAGGGACACGTTGCCGGTTTTGATCACGGCCAGCCCGGCGAGGGCACCACGGATTATTGGGAGTACCACGCCTGGCCGGACCAGGACCGCATAGAGTTCACCAAGCACCGCGACGTAGTCCAGTTTTATCTAGGCCGACAGGGCTGGGAAGTCACCTATCGCGGCAAGAAAGCCCTCCCTCAGGAGCAGGTGGACGACTGGCTGCGCCGCCGCGATCACTCCATCGAAACCGTCGTCAAAACCTGGCTCAACGATCCCGCCACCATCCTCGTCTACGAGGGCCAACGGCTCGCAGAGCGCCATCTCGCTGACCAGGTGACCCTCATCTCCGCACAAAACGAGTCGGTCACCATACAGATGGACACCCAGACACACCTCCCGCTCCGCCGTACCTTCGAGTGGCGCGATCCGATCTTCAAAGACAAGAACCTCGATGTCGAAGAGTACGACGATTACCACACCTTTGACGGCATCCCGACGGCATTCACCATTACCCGCTTCAAAAACGACCAGATCATCCGACAGTATTTCTTGGTTCACGTCACCTATAACCAGCAGTTGCCCCCCGACTTCTGGAGCGTGGATGCCGCGGACCATCGAATCAAGAAATGACAGGCAATCAATTCCAGCCCCTTCGCTCCCAGCCTTGTGAGCTTGATCTGCGTGGAAGGAAGTTCGGAAGAACTGTGCGCGATCAACCGGCGCAACTACCTTTTCAGCCGCAAAATAGAGCAAGACTGACCAGCTTTGCCCCAAAGATCGTTATACATACCACACAAGTTGCACCGAGATTTGCACTTTTCACTTGCACCGTTCGATTTGACTGAGTAGAAAAAAGATTGACCATATCGATCCTCATTGAGAAATCATAAGGGTCAGTATTGACTGAAGAGAAAATCGGCAAGGCTATCTTTCGAAATGTTGCGTTGGATGCGATCAGCCACGATTCAAGATCGAATTCATAACTGCAGGAGGGACCTGTGGCGGCCCAGAGATCGGCATTTACCGGCGACGCGGACGAAGACAAGAGGCTCGAACGGCTCTTCGATGACTTCGCCAGCACTGAGCTTGACCGGCAAATCCTGGCTTTCAGTCAGCGGTATGACCCTCAAACCGGGCTCTTGAACCATCACGCCTTTCAGGATGCCCTCGCAGCCATGCTGCGGGCCAACCCAGCCGGGGAAGAAGTCGCGCTCATCTGGATCGACCTCGTAAACCTGCGCCGGGAGTTTTCTCTCTGGGGTTGGACCGGAGCCGAAACCCTGGCCCGCCGCATCGCCGGCACTCTACGCTCAATCCTTGACGACGATGCGTTATTGGGCCGCTTTGGCAGCAAGACCTTTCTGGTGGCCATGGGAGCCTCAAAGATGGGCAAGACAGGCCGGCGTCGTGTCCAGGCAGTCATGGATTTGCTCAATCCTCAACGACAGGGCGATCCCGAAACCAGCCCGGAAGTCGCCGCGGGGGTTGCGTTCTTCCCGTCTGACACAGACTCGCCTGAAGATCTCGCGCGTTTCGCAAGTCTTGCATCCACGCGCGCCGACTATATCAAGAGCCGCCGCGTCGTCGCCTTCCATCCCCGAATGAACAGTACGATTGTCCGCGACCACCTGCTCGAAGTCGAGATGCGCAAAGGACTCGACAACGGCCAGTTCCACATGGTCTACCAGCCAAAAATCGACCTCGCCACCGGCAAGGTCCTCGGCGCTGAAGCTCTCATGCGGTGGAACCATCCAACCATCGGCGTCATCCACCCCAGCGAATTCATTCCCATCGCCGAACGCTCAGACCTGATCGATCAAATCTTCGAGTTCTGCCTGCGCGGAACCCTCGAACAGGCTCAGCGCTGGCGCGCTCTCGGCATCCCCTTGCCACTCGTGGCCGTCAACGCGTCCGCTGCCAACCTGCGCAGAGACGACTCTCCCCGCATGGTGCGCAGCATCATGGAGAGATTTCCCATCGCGCCCACGCAGTTGGAACTCGAACTGACCGAATCCCTCGCCTTCGAAGACGAAGAGCTATTCACCCTGCGCATGCGCCAGTTGCGGGCTATCGGTGTGCGCGTGGCCATCGACGATTTTGGCACCCGCTACACCGGCCTCAACGTACTCAAGAAGTTGCCTCTCAACACCATGAAGATCGACCAGTGCTTTATTCGCGGCATCAACCACTCCCAGGATATGCTGGCGCTCTGCGAGACCATCGTCGCCATGGGCCGCCAGTTGAAGCTGCGCATGGTTGCCGAAGGCATTGAAGAAATCGGTGAGCTCGAGGTCATGCGCCACATCGGCTGCGAGGCCGGCCAGGGATATCTCTTTCAGCGCCCGGTTCCCGCCAACGAGTTCACTGCTTTCATGCGCGACTGGCCCGAGCGAATGCGCCAATTCGGTTTCGAAGATACCGCCAGCCTCTTCGATATCAACCCGACCTATTCGTTGCGTTAAGGCAAGCGCCTGAACATTCCCGGCATCGTCTTGTTTATAATCCAAAGCGAGCGCAACCGGCCCTGCCCAGCGCTCTTTGGAGCCAGAGAATGACGTTTGACATCCAGGAAATCCTGGGTCTTCTTCCCCACCGCTACCCGTTTCTGTTGATCGACAGAATCATCGAGTTCGAGCCCACCAAGCGGCTTGTGGCCATCAAAAACGTCACCATCAATGAGCCATTCTTTCAGGGACACTTTCCTGGATATCCGATCATGCCCGGTGTGCTGGTCATCGAGGCCATGGCCCAGGCCGGCGCCATCATCATGATGGCCGAAATCCAGGATCGCGATAAAAAACTCGTCGTCTTCACCGGCATCGAACGCGCCAAGTTCCGCCGCCCGGTCACGCCCGGAGACCAGTTGCGCATCGAGGTGGACGTGCTCTCGATGAAGACACGCGTCGGCCGCATTGAGGGCAAGGCTTATGTAGAGGGCAAGCTGGCCTGCCAGGCCACGCTCACCTGCCAGGTAGTGCCCAGGGTGCGTGAACCCCGTCTGGCCCCGCCAGAGCCTGTTGCAGAGGCTGCAAGCACCGTCACAGACCCTGCCCCAGCCCAAGCAGCCGCGGTGATCGCTGAGTGAGCGTTCATCCCAGCGCGATCGTCGCTCCCGCAGCTGTGGTGCCGGACTCGTGTAACATCGGTCCCTTCTGCACCATCGGTCCTGAAGTGGTGCTCGGTGAGCAGTGCACCCTCATCTCCCATGTTGTTCTCGACGGCCGCACCCGCATCGGCGCGCACAACATCTTCCACCCGTTCTGTTCCATCGGAGTTCCTCCGCAGGATCTGAAGTATGCCGGCGAGCCGACCGCAACCATTCTCGGCGACAACAACACCATCCGCGAGAGCGTAACCATCAGCCGCGGCACCGTGGGCGGCGGCGGCATCACACGCATTGGCTCCAACTGCCTGCTCATGACCTGCGTGCACATCGGCCATGACAGCCAGGTGGGAAGCCACTGCATCCTGGCCAACGCCGCCACACTCGCCGGCCACGTCATCATCGAAGACTACGTGACGGTCGGCGCGTTCTGTCCCGTCCATCAACACTGCATCGTGGGCCAATATTCGTTTATCGGTGGCGGCACCATCGTTACACAAGACGTGCTGCCCTTCTCGCTCACCTCGTCGCGCCGCGAAAACAAGGCTTTCGGCATCAACAAGGTTGGCCTCACTAGGCGCGGCTTCTCGCCCGAGCGATTGCAGACTCTGCAAAAGGCCTTCCGCCTGCTGCTTGCCGCCAAACTCAACACCTCGCAAGCTCTTGAAAAAATCAAAGCACTCGAAGGCCAAGACGCCGCCACTCTCGCCGCCTTCCTCGACCGCAGCCACCGCGGGGTCATCAAATAGAGGACCATGACAGAGGCGATAAAGGCCAACCCGTTCAGAATAGGAGATCGGGTACGTTTCGCGCCGAATGCGCATGCATACGGATGGACTTGGTCCTCGTTCGACAGAATGAGGCTACAGCCTGGAGACATTGGCGTTGTCACACGCATCGAGAACGGCTGCCTGATTCTCGACGATGAGCGCGGGGGAATCCATTGGGAGTGTTTTGAAGGAGCCGACTGAGCTCGGAATGATCCTCTAGAGGTACGTCACGTAGGGGTGCGATGCAGGCTCGAGCTTCTTCTGTGCTTTCTCTCCCGGAGGGAGAAGTCGAGAATAGCCCAGGGTGGAGTCCGCCGGGGCGGACGGAACTCTGGGAACGCGTGCGCAAAATGCCTGCTCCGTCCCGGAGGGTCGGTCGAAATTCATCCCCACACGTAACGCGCGTCGTATTCAATGTGGTGTCTCTTCAGAAACGCGATGAACTCGCCCTGGAAATCATGTTTCCGATGGTGCTCTTCTTGGCGCGAAATGTACGCAAGCGTGGCGTCTACCTGAGCCCGTCCGATGGAGAACGCCCCATACCCTTCCTGCCATTCGAAACCTTCCTGACCGCACGTTTCGTGCATCCAGCGTGAAGATGCGCTCTTGATCTGCCTCATTGCCGTTGCTACCGGCATAGACGACGGCAGAGACACTAGAATATGGACGTGGTCCTCCATGCCGCCGATGCTTAGCGCCTTCATTTCGTGTTCGCGTGCGATGCCGCCCATGTAGGCCCACAGGTGTGGCTGGATTTCAGAGATTATGGTTTTGCGCCGCTCCTTGGTGGAAAAGACGCAATGAAACAGCGAGCAACAATAGGTGTGTGACATGATAGACACCCATTTTAAGGGAATTGCAAGTTGGATGGTTCGACCGGCCCTCCGGGACGGATGCCATCCCGCATCTGCAGCCGCAGGGTTTTGTCCGCCGCAGCGGACTCCACCCTGGGCTATTTTCGTTTCTCCCTCCAGGAGAATTCGCGTATGAAACTCGGCCTCATCGCCGGCAACGGTCGCTTTCCGTTCCTCCTCCTCGACGCGGCGCGCGCCCAGGGCCTCACCGTCACCGTAGCCGCCATCCGCGAAGAGACCGACCCCGAGATCGACCGGCGCGCGGCCGCAGACCAGGGCATCACCGTCCACTGGCTTTCGCTCGGCGAGCTTTCGCGCCTCATCGAAGTCTTCCACAAAGAAGGCGTCGAGAAGGCCGTAATGGCCGGCCAGGTCAAGCACAAGCAGATCTTCTCCAGCATCCGCCCCGACTGGCGCCTGGCCAAGCTGCTGCTCAATCTCCGCACCCGCAATACCGACATGCTTTTGGGCGCAGTTGCCAAAGTCCTGGGCGATGAAGGCATTGAGCTGATCAGTTCCACTGCCTTCCTTGAGCCGCTGCTGGCCATGGAGGGCACCCTCACCGAGCGCGCCCCCGACGACGAAGAGCGCAAGAACATCGACTATGGCCTCGGCGTAGCGCGCGCCGTGTCTGCATTCGACATCGGCCAGACCGTCGTCGTAGCCGCGCAGGCTTGCGTCGCTGTCGAGGCCATGGAGGGCACCGACGCAGCCATCGACCGCGCCGGCCAACTCATGCGTTCTCTTGACGCCGACGCTTCCACGCTCGAACGCCATCTCACCATCGTCAAAGTCGCCAAGCCAAATCAGGACATGCGCTTCGACGTGCCCGTCATCGGCATCGGCACCATCGAAGCCATGATCCGGGCCGGCGCAAGCTGCCTCTCCGTCGAGGCCGGCCGCACCCTCCTCTTCGATCGCGACGCCCTGCTCCAGAGTGCCAGCCAGGCAGGCATTGCCATTGTCTCCTCTCCGCGAGAATAGCGATTCACCAACGAGACTCGGAATGAACGGCCAGATCCTCGGAAACCACTTTACGCACTCACCCGTCTATACTATGTGCGAGCAGGCCGTCCCCTGAATCAAAGTCCCTGCTGATCCCTGTCCACTGTTCCCTAGTCCCTGCTTCTCGGAGGTCCATCATGAGAAAACCCATTCTCTTCGTCCTGGCCGCGGCGCTTGTTGCTGCCGTCGCGATTGTCACCGCCCATGCCGCCGATCAACCCATGCCGAGCGTCGGCGAGGTTGCGCCCGGCTTCACTCTGCCTTCCCAGGATGGCTCCCAGATCTCGCTCGATAGCTTTCGCGGAAAATGGGTCGTGCTCTACTTCTATCCCAAGGACATGACCAAGGGCTGCACCATTGAAGCGCACAACTTCCAGCGCGATCAGGCCAAGTTCGATGCCCTCGATGCCGTAATTCTGGGCGTCAGCGTTGACACTCCCGACAGCCACAAGGAGTTCTGCACCAAGGAAGGCCTGACCTTCCGCCTGCTCGCTGACCCGGAGCACAAGGTTGTGGATGCGTATGGCTCGCTGGGCCACTTCGGCGCCATGACTATCGCCAGCCGCAACACCTTCCTCATCGATCCCCACGGCAAAATCGTCAAGGAATGGACCAAGGTCGATCCCTCGGTTCACTCTGACGAAGTGCAGGCCGCCATCGCCGAACTCAAGAAATAATTAACTCCACTCGATCGCAACAAGCGGCCCCGGAAATCGGGGCCGCTGTTTTTTGGTTCACCCATCTCTGTGCTCCGAACGCCGCCGATCTACTGCTGCGGCGTTTGCTGTAGGATTGGTGACTCAAATCCACACTCATGCAGCGCCCTGGCTGCAATGGAGTCCGCCATGCTTCTGCCCGTTCTCGCTCTTGCCGTGCTGCAAGGTGTTTGTCCGATGACGATCGGAGTCGGCAACGATGGAAAGCTCTTCACTGATCGCTTTCATGGCTGGTACATGGTCAGCGCAAAAACGTTGGAGAGTGACTTGCATGGGGGTTGCTATAACGACAGTAATCCTCATAACGTTACATCCGTGAAGCTCGCGCTCTCGGCCAACGCCCCAAAGCCGCAGGTTGACCTCGTCTTCTCAATCTTGGAAAAAGAGGGTTGGACCCGAAAGAACGTCGACGTTTTACCTTGGAGCGTGTACCCCAAAAAGCCCCAATGAATTGAGGGTCCAGTGCGTTTCGAGCAACGTCGCAATTTCTGCAACCCAGGCCGCCTTTGGTAAATCCTCCAAACCAGACCGGGGCTGCGACAATCGAATCTACCCGTTACAGATCGAGAGTCCATGCCCACAAAACTCGCTCACCATTTTCGAACTGAGCTCAAGGCTATCCGCGCCGCGCTGACCGCAGTTCCAAATGAACTCGCGGACACGCCATGGCGCGACGGCGGCTGGACCCGCAAGCAGATCGTCGGCCACCTGCTCGACTCAGCCGCCAACAACCGCCAACGCTTCGTCCGCGCCTCCGCGGATGGCAACTATGCCGGGCCGCAGTATGCCCAGGAAGCATGGGTTGCCGCTCACGGCTATGCCAACCAGCCTTGGGACACTCTGCTGCTCTGGTGGCAAGTAGAGCACGAGATCCTGGCCGCCGTAGTCGACAACATTCCAGAAGACCGGCTCGAAGCAAGTTGCGTCGTCGGCGACAACGCTCCCGTCACGCTCCGCTTTCTCATTGAGGACTACCTCGCACATCAGCGCTGGCATCTCGCCCAGTTCACTGCTCACCTGCCAGCGGAGTAGACCATTCGCCGGGGTCCACACGCAGAAAAGCCCGGCTTCTAACCGGGCCCTTTTGCTTGCCTTGAATTGCCTGTTGCCGTTTTTACTTCTTGGCTTTCTTTGCAGGAGCCTTCTTCGCTGCTGCCTTCTTGGCTGGTGCCTTTTTGGCAACTGCCTTTTTCGCTGGAGCCTTCTTGGCAACTGCCTTTTTCGCTGCTGCCTTCTTGGCGGGCGCCTTCTTTGCTGCTTTCTTAACTGCCAATTTTTTACCTCTTTTGGTGGGTTTGCTGGCGCTCTTGCTGGCCACGGCCTTCTTGGCTGCGGTCTTTCCTCCCGTTGCGCCAGTGCTTTTCTTCTTTACGGGGGATTTCTTTGCAGCCTTCTTGGCTACAACTTTTTTCGCGGCTGCTTTCTTCGCGGGAGCCTTTTTCGCCACGGCCTTTTTCGCCACGGCTTTCTTCGCTGGTGCTTTCTTTTGAACAGCCTTCTTCGCGGGCGCCGTGACGGCAGTCTTGCCTCCCGTCGAGCCTGTCGTCGCGTCCTTCACAACGGGCTTCTTCGCAGCTGCCTTCTTCTTCTTTTTCGCGGCCTTCTTTTTGGCCGGCTTCGGTGCGGATTCTTCCACAATCAAAATCACGGCCTCTTCAACCGCCAACTCATCGTCGTCCGACGAGGTCAGCACGCTGAAGACTTCGACTTCTTCGTCTTCACTTTCTTCAAAGTCTTCGTGATCTGGATCCAATTCCACCGGCTCCCCGTCCTGGTTGCCGTCACTCGCTGCATACATCTTGATTACTTCTTCCATCCGATTGCCTCCAGCGGATCACCGCTGCCAGTGTTTTGGTTTGCCTCTTCGCGCATCGGCTCCAGCTGCTCCGCCTGCGGAATTGATTGTACTGATAGCTTGCACGCAAACACCAACAAAACACAAGTACGTAATGAGCTACCTCGTCTGTTTTCGCTTCTTCTGTGCAGACTTTCCCTTCGTCGCAGGCTTCTCAGGCGCCGCTCTCTTCGAAGTCGATGCCCCATTCAGCTTCTCCGATGCATGAGGTGCGGTCGTTTTGGTTGAAGCCTTCGCCGAACCCGTTCCATACGTCTTTCCGGCACTCCCACCACTGGCCCTCCGGCGACGACTGCGTGGTGCTGCGGCCACACCTGCAGGCTCGGCTACATGCAGACGGCGCCCTGCTTCAACCTTCGTGCCGGTCATGTTGTTCCAGCGTCGCAGCTCATTCAGAGAAACCCCAAATCGATCGGCGATGGTCACCAGGGTATCGCCCCGGCGCGCCGTGTAGAGCACAATGTGCGCCGTCACTGCTGCCGCGGGCGCCTGCGGCACAACCAGTCCCTCCACGCCCTGCAGACTGTCGCTCGAACGCATTTGGTTGACCGCAGCCAACTCCTCTTCCCCAACGTGATACTCCCGCGCCACAGACGCAAGCGTGTCCTCCGCCGCAACGGGATGGTAACGCCAGGCATCGCGCTTGGCCTCGGGAACGACCGCAATCCGCTGCGCGAACAACGTGGCCGTACCTGCAGGCAGATGCAAATCGAAGGCAGCGTCAGGCGGCGTGTCCATGCGCAGCACACTCGGATTCAGCGCCATCATCTCATCCATCGGCGCGCCCACAATATCTGACACAAGGCGCAGGTCAACTGAATAGTTGATGGTCACCGTGTCGGTCAGCACGGGCGGGTCCAGGGTTACATCGTCAAAACCATATTGCGAAGGATGGTTGGCGATGATGATCGCCGCCAGAATCTCGGGCACATAATTCTTGGTCTCCGCCGGCAGATTGTTGCGCTTGTAGAGCTCCCAGAAATCCGCGTAGCCTGTCTTCTGCACCGCCCGCTGCACGTTGCCCGCGCCCCAGTCGTAGCCAGCCATTGAGAGATACCAGTCGCCCAGTTGGTCATAGATGAACTTCATGTAGCGAGCGTAAGCCCGCGTCGATTTTTCCGGATCGAAGCGCTCGTCCACATAGGAATTGCGGGCCAGCCCATAATCGCCATGCGGCATGAACTGCCACATGCCCCCCGCGCCGGAACTCCGATTGAGCGCCCGCGGTTGAAAGCCGGATTCCGCCACGGCAAGATAGATCAGATCCTGCGGCACGCCTTCTTCAGCCATCACCCGTTGGATCATCGCCTTGTAGCGGCCTGCGCGCTGAAACGAATGCAGCAGCGTGTTGTGACCCTTCTGCGTGTTCGCAAAAAAGTTGATGTACGAGGCCACATAGTCGTTCACCACCAGCGGCAAGTCAGACTTCGTCGTTGCCAGGTCCGTCCTTGCCTTGGCCACAAGATTCGGATCGGCAACAATCGTTACATCGCTCGCAACCTCGGCCGGCGATGGCTCAACCTTCGGCACAAATCCGTTCCCTTGTTTCAGTGCCTCCATCTCCAGCCCGTTCACTTCGTCCACGATGCGGTCAAACTCGTCCTGCAACTTCGAATTGCCCTTGATGTCGATCCCGCTCGATAGCATCAAATCCACGGCGCGATCGAACTCCACCTTGGCGTCCGCCAGATTCCCTTTGCGATAATCTGCCTCTCCAAATGCATATGCCTGCTCCACCTGCTCGATCAACAGGCTCACACGCTGCTCTGCGGGCGTTGGAGGAGGCACTGCGGGAACAGCGGTCTGGGAAGTCTGCGCCGGGACAGCTGACAGCGCCGGCGCAGTAGCCTGCGCCTTCTGTCCCCCGCTCCCTGCCAGCGGTTGAGAGGGATCGCAACCCGCCAGCGAAAGCGCCAACACGGCCAAACCAGGCAAACGGTACCGATTCCAACTCTTGTGCATGAGAAGTTGCAGCAGCTTTGGCCCCTATGCCCACTTCGTAGACTCGATGAAAGACTCTCTACCGATGATAAGCTATGCCATGGAGCCATTGCGCGCGGCACGGCGCGATTGTCTTCATTCAACTACCCCCGCATGGACGCTCGCTTCCTTCGTAACTTCGCCATCATCGCCCACATCGACCACGGCAAGTCGACGCTGAGCGACCGTCTCCTCGAGTTCACTGGCTCCGTAACCGGCCGCGAGATGCAAGCCCAGATTCTCGACGACATGGACCTCGAACGCGAGCGCGGCATCACCATCAAGGCCCATGCTGTCCGCATGATGTACAAGGCCCACGATGGCAATACCTATCAGCTGAATCTCATCGACACGCCCGGCCACGTCGATTTCAGCTATGAGGTTTCGCGCTCGCTCGCTTCTTGCGAGGGCGCGTTGCTTGTGGTGGACGCAAGCCAGGGCGTCGAAGCCCAGACCCTGGCCAACGCCTACCTCGCCATCAATCACGGCCTTGAGATTATTCCCGTCATCAACAAAATCGATCTGCCCTCTGCGGACATCGTCCGTACCCAGGAGGCCATCGAGCAGGCCGTCGGTCTCGACGCCACAGATGCGATTCCCGTCAGCGCCAAGACCGGCCAGGGTGTGGCTGAAGTTCTTGAAGCCATCGTCCACCGGCTCCCCCCGCCCACAGGCGATCCCGACGCCCCCCTGCAGGCGCTCATCTTTGACTCCTGGTTCGATGCCTATCGCGGCGTCATCGTGCTGGTGCGCGTCATGCAAGGCACCATGCGCAAGGGGCAGCGCATTCGCCTCATGTCCAATTCGAAATCGTTCGAGGTCGAATCCATGGGCGTGCTCATGCCCAAGCCGGTTGAGATCGGCCTGCTCATCGCGGGCGAGGTGGGCTTTTTCGCGGCCACCATCAAAAACGTTGGCGATACAAAGATTGGCGACACCGTCACTGAAGATGCGCGCCCTGCCGCTTCGCAGTTACCTGGCTTTGAAGACATCAAGCCAATGGTGTTTGCGGGACTTTACACCGTCGACTCGCATGAGCACACGCTGCTGCGCGATGCCCTTGAGAAGCTCCGCCTCAACGACTCCTCGTTTTTCTTCGAGCCTGAAAGCTCCGTCGCCCTCGGCTTTGGATTTCGTTGCGGCTTTCTTGGACTCCTGCACATGGAGATCATTCAGGAGCGCCTCGAACGCGAATATGAACTCGACCTCATCACCACCGCGCCCGGCGTCCGCTACCACATCACGCTTACAGATGGCAGCGTCATCGAGGTCGACAATCCCTCGCGATGGCCCGAGCCAACCAACATCAAAGAGATTCGTGAGCCCGTCATAACCGCCAAGATTCTCACCAACGAAGAATACGTCGGCGGCATTCTCAAGCTGGTTGAAGAGAAGCGCGGAAAGCAGTTGAACTTCGAATACGTAACGCCGACCCGCGTGATGATCACTTACGAATTGCCGCTCAATGAAATCGTTCTCGACTTCTACGATCGACTCAAGTCCATCTCGCGCGGCTATGCATCGTTGGACTATCAACTCGCGGGCGAATGGGTGTCGCCCATGGTAAAGCTCGACATCCTGGTTTCGGGCGAGCCCGTCGATGCGCTCTCCATCATCGTCCATCGCGACTTCGCTTACGATCGTGGAAGATCGCTCGTCTCCAAAATGCGCGAGCTCATTCCACGCCAACAATTCGAAGTCGCCATTCAGGCAGCCATCGGCGCCAAGATCATCTCCCGTGAAACCGTAGTCGCCCTCCGCAAAAATGTTTTGGCCAAGTGTTACGGCGGCGATATCTCACGCAAACGCAAGTTATTAGAGAAGCAAAAAGAAGGCAAGAAGCGAATGAAGCGAATCGGAAAAGTCGATATTCCGCAGGAAGCATTCCTGGCCGTTTTGCGGGTCGGCGAAGACCAGCAAAAGTAGCCGATTCTTGTGATCCAGAACACACGTGAGTCACACGGCGTTCATCGGGAACTGTGGAAACCCTTCCAAACCTGCGTTTCTTATTGATTCCAGGCAAACTTCACCGGCATCCGACCCGTCATTCTGGCTTCTACCTGATAAATAAGGGGTTACAACTTCTATCAGAAATCAATAAGAGTTGACAAGTGGAAAAGACTGGATATTTTCTTAGCCTCGCGGAAAATAATCCACAATTTTTTCCACAGATGCCAGGGCAGGCTGTTGAAGAGTTTTGACGCTGAGGCCGGCCCTGTTTCTGCGTCGATTAACTGGCTCAAATTCAAGCACAAAGGCCTCCGTTACGACGGAGGCCTTTGTGCTTGAATTAGCTGGTCTCTAGTGGGCCGTCGCTGGCTTTGCTGGTTGAGTAGCCGGCCTCGCTGCACCGGCCGCTGGCTCTCGCGGAGGAGCCGGCACGCCCGACTTCACGTTATAGGCTTCAATGACCGCCTTGGTGATATCTGTCTTGGCGTTGGCAATCAGTACCGGTCCACCCTGCTGAGCCTCATCCAGCACCACCGAGTAGCCCTGCTTTTCAGCGTAGGCCGCCAGCACGTCGTAGACCTTCGAAGCCAGGCCGCTGATCATATCCTGCATCGCGCCCTGAAAGTCGTTCTTGGCATCGTCGGCGTCCCGATCGAAAACCTTTTTCTTGTCTTCGATGGTTTTTGCGCGGCTGGCGCGCTCCCCATCGCTAAGTGTGCTCCCTTGCGTCTGCAACTGCTTGGTCAGGCTTTCGAGCTCGTCGCTCATGCTTTTGAGCTGTTGACGCTTCGGCTCATACTTCTTTGTCAGCTCGGCAAAGTTGCGCTGGCCCTCGTTGGTTTGCGCGACGGCCACTTGAAATGCGATGACCGCGATCTTGGTTGTGCCGGCAGGAGCCGCTTTGGCGGTTGCAGCGGATGATGTCTGTGCGGCTGCGCTCAGGGCAAGTCCCAAAGCGAGCGCGCCGTAGATTGCAAGGGTACGCTTCATTTGAATGGATAACTCCTTCCAAGTTCGTAGAAAACCGGCCTCGCGGCAACGCGAGGCCGGGCCTGTGAACGTGCCTGGCATTCAACCTTAGTGAGCAGTAGCCGCGGGTGGCTTGGCTGCTGGCCGCGGGGCTGAGGCTGCCGGCTGCGCCGGAGGAGCGGGAACACCCGACTTCAAGTTGTAAGCGTCGATAACTGCCTTTGTAATATCGCTATTGGCGCCCGCATAAAGCACGACAGGAGCTTGCTGCTGATTCGATGTCTCGTCCAGAACCAGAGTGAAACCCTGCTGTTGTGCATACGCCGAAAGAACGTCGAATACCTTCGATGCTACGCCGTTATAGGTTTCCTGCATCTCGCCCTGGAGGTCATTCTGTGCATCCTCCTGGAACCGTTGTGCCTGCTTCTTCTTGTCGTCGATTGTCTTCGCGCGGCTGGCGCGCTCCGTATCGGTCAGCTTGTCGCCCTGCGCCTGCAAGGCCTTCTCCAGGCCGTCGATCTCATCGGCCAGATTCTTGAGCTGTTCCCGTTTCGGCTCGTACTTTTTCTGCAGATCGGCGAAGTTGCGCTGGAATTCGTTGGTTTGGCCTACGGCAGCCTGGAAGGCGATAACCGCAACCTTGGCTGGAGCGGCTGGAGCCGCGGTCGCGGGCGATGTTTGAGCGGCGGCGCTCAGGGCAAAGCCCGAGGCCAGCGTAAGAATGACTACAAGCAAACGCTTCATTTGAGGGTTAAACTCCTTCGGAATTCCGTTATGGCCGTCCGCGTTTCAGCGCGAATCCAGGCCGTGCCTCCTGAGAAACCTTACCGTCCTTTTAGTGGAGCTGCTGCGCGCCGAAATGGGGCAGAGACCGAAAAAGAGGCGAGCGGAGACGTCAACAGGAACTCACTGGATTATAGGAGGGCTGGGTGGGAGCGTCAAACGCACATTCCATGAATTTAGCCGCGTCCTTCGTCAACTTTCGACTCCCGCGCCTCTTTCATCGCTAGAGCGAAACCATGCATGGTGTGACTCGAAGCGGCAGAACTCAGGTTGCCCGGCCCCCGGGCACGGCGACCTCGAATGAGACTCAAAGGGATAGAGATTCCCTGGTTTCGCTCTAGTGTGCCCCTCCAACACCGGCAACCATGCCAAATCGCTGCGCTGCTACGATCGCCAGGCCGGCAAGGCTCAGCAGCAGCAGCACCCCCGACAATGCAAAGAAGGGTATCTGCAGCGCGGGCCACGCTTTCGCCGGAAGTTGGTCGGCTACTTTGTCGCCAAGAGTTTCATTGAACCGCATCGGCCGATCTTCGTCCTCGCCAACTGGCTTCCATTCTGAGGCCAGAAACGCCGCGCGCACGTTCGACAGCAAAATCGCGGCAGCGATGATTGCCAGAAATCCCGGAAACTGGCCACTGGCCAGGCTATAAAGAAGGCCGACAAAGAAGAGCGCGAAAACCATGGCCGCAGCCGGCCAGTTGCTTTGCCTCACCCCCATGCCGCCTACCACAAAAGCCAGCGCACTCATCGTGCCTGTCGCGATCATGATCGGGTTTCTTGCCAGCAGCGAGACCACCAGTTGAAAGGCCGCGATGATCAAACAAATCCAGAATCCTTGGCGACCAAGGGCGTCCACGTCCCATGCGTTCTGAACCGTGGGCCAGAAAATACTCTTCAGCCGGCCGTCGGAGCGTTGGCCCTCGCCGGACAATCCAAGCGTTTGCATAACAGCAAGATCGCTCCAGAACAGTTGTCGAGTCAATGCCCGCCATCACAATGCACGCACAACCATCTGGCCGGCAAATGATAGGGCCGCTCTTTGCGAGCGGCCCCAAATGCTTCTAACCGACTTCAACAACTTAGAAAGTCGTTGAAACCGTCAGGCGAAAGGTCTTTCGCGGTTCGCGGAACAGATAACGAGCGCCGTACGCTTGCTGCGCCTCATTGAACGTATAGTCGCCCGCGCCGCCCGGCGGGAACATGTCACGCGTAATCAGCTCGGCTGAGCAGCTACCCTTGTTGCCGCCGATGATCACGCTGTTGCAATACGGCGTCTCATACAACCGCAGCGGGTTGTACGCGTAGTAGAGACGGAACGGCGCATTGATCACAGGCATGATGACCGAAATTTCAGCGCCAGTTGACATGCGCGGAACAAAGTTGGTTCCGGAGATAGTCCGAATATTCGGCTGGAACCCAACGGAAGCGCCCGGAATGCCTCCCTGGCAAGCGCCGTTGTTGAACACCGGGCATCCGTAAAGCGGCGCGGTCAACGATGCAAACCCTTCGGGGCTCTGCTTCAACTGTCCCTTGTTCAGAGCCGTATCGATGCCAAAGTCATTGAAGAACGAGAAGGTGACCGGCCCGGCGATCGGAATGCGATATTCAGCATTCGTCGTCAGTTGGGTATCGCCGCCGATTGAAGCCACGCCATAGACCGGCAGCGGCACCTGGATGCACTGGTTGTCCTGCGGATTGGTCGGGTCGCGCGGCACGCATTGGCCGTCCGGATTGGTCAGTTGCACGTTCACCCGATTCGGAACGTATCCGTAAGGCGTCGCCCCGCGAATATCGAAGCCCCTCAACTCACCCTCGCCGCCGGAGTACATGCGGTTGTTGGGCGGAGCCACATCGCCGCCAAATCCTTGCACGTAGCCCAGCTGGGCACGCAGACCGAGCACGTTGCGTCCTGATACGTTCGGCGTAAGGTAGTGCATCGACAGAAACTTCTTGTAGGCCACCAGAGGCGTGATGTAGCGAACGTTGCCGCCGATGCCCGCCACCTGGAACACCGCCGTGAATTCCTTGCCGCTGCGCGGCCGCAACGGATTGTTGATCGTGTTGTAAATGTAGCTGAACGAGGCCGAACTGTTCACAATGCCCGCCAGCGCATTGGTCCCCTGGATACCCGACCGGAAACTGATGGTCTGAAAAAATGTAGCCGAGGCGTTGCTGAACGCCGTAATCGTCGACTTGGTCAACGAATAGGTCATGCCGACGCGCTGGAAAGCATGTCTCCGCAGCGGATAGTTGACTGAGAAGTTCAGGCCGGTCGACGCCTGGTTGTAGTTCTGCGTCAACGACTGCTGTGCCGAGGTCAGGTTCACTGACTGCCCCGTAGTCGCCTGGTAGTTCTTGGCCGCGTTAAAGTCCTGCTTCGTGTTGAACAGTTGGAAGCCGACGTTCAGCGGACGGTTGTGAACATAAGGTTGCGAGAAACCAAAAAGGAACTGCCGCTGCACGTTGCCGAGGTTGCCCTGTACGCTCAGCGTCTCGCCCAAACCTAGAAAATTATTCGTCTGGTAGTTCACGCCCAGGAACGCGCCCGACAGACCGCTCACGCCGCCATTCAGCCCGATCGAGTTCTTGCCCTTTTCCTTCACCTTCAACAACAAGCTGACCGTGCCGTTTTCGGTATCCTGCGTGGCCGTCGAATCCTGATCCACCTTCAAAGGATCGAAGTATTCCAGTTGGTTCAATCGCAGCAGGCTGTACTCCCAAAGTTGCGAATTGTAGACAGAACCCTCATCCAGCATCAGCTCGCGGCGAATCACCTTGTCGCGGGTAATGGTATTGCCCTCGAACTCAATGCGGGAGACGTAAAAAGGCTTGCCTTCATCGATATCGATGTCCAGCGAGACCGTCTTCTTGTCCTCGTCGAACACAGGCTTGGGGATGGCGCCAAAGTTGATGTAGCCCAGCTGCCCGTAGGCTTTCTTCAGATTCTCGAGACCCTTGCTGATCAACGTGGCGTTAAACCACTCGCCATCCTTCACCGCGAATGTCGCTCGCAGCGCCTTCACGTTGTTGACCGCCTTGTTCCCGGTAAAAGTGATCGTGCCCAGCCGGTAACGCGCGCCCTCTTCGATCGGCATCAGAATGTCGATCCGCTTGCCCTTGTTGGGCCGGAAGGTAAACCAGTTCAGCCCGCCTTCGTCCCGAATCTGTGTCTTTGGCTCTTCCACCGCAGCTGTATAGTAGCCCTTGTCTCGGTAGGCTTGGCGCACCCGCTCCGTATCTTCCTCAAGCTTCGACGCGTCAAAGGTCTGCGCAAAAAGATCCTCGAACACAATCGAGTACGGGATGCCGATCGGCTTCAGGTTCTTCATTGCCCGACGCAAAATAAGTCCGCTCAGGTGCTCGTTCCCGGTGAACTTGATCTCGCCCACCTTGACCGTCGGACCTTCCTTCACATTGAAGTTCACCTGCACCGATGCCGGCGGAATGGTCTTCACTTCTGTCTTGATTGTGGCGAATTGATGCCCATGCTCTGCCAGCAGGTCCTTGATCACTGTTTCGGCACGCTTGATCTTGGTCGGGTCGTACTGGCTCTCCACCGTAAACCCGACCTTTTCCTTTTTGAATCGGTCGAGTACGTCTGAAACCGAGATGGAGTTCAGGCCCTTGTAGTTGATCTCGCGGATCGTCGGCTTCTCCTTCACAAAAATGTTCAGGATGATGCCCTTCTCCGAATCCTCGCGCTCAATGCGCAGATCTTCAAAATAGGCGGTATTCCACAACGAGTTGAAGTCCCGCTCGATCGAAATCGGATCGTACGGCTCGCCGATGTGTGTAAAGAGGCGGGCGAGAATGGTTTCCTTGGGAATGCGCCGGTTGCCAATTACCCGGATCTGATCGACAGTCTGCGACTGCTGGGCCAGTGCCGCGCCGCCGCTCAAGGCCAGCGTCAACAGCAACACAACCCCGGCAAGGCACCGAATGCCCGCCTGTCGGCTTCCAATTCGCAGAAAGCGGGAGATGCAAATGCGCATTGTCTTCACCGGGCTTGTGCCATACGGCGAGCGAAAGTACTTGTGCGATCCATAGTTCGCCATCAGGTTCGGCTTCACGGGAAGAATATCGACACCCTCACTGCTGAAAAATCTGATCCTGCCTCGCGGAAAGACCAATTATATTGGACCGCGCCCACCCCGCCCAAACCGCCGGGCTGCCAATCGGCTCGGAAACCAGGCCTTTCCCACAACTCCCCTGCCGCTCTAGGCCTTTGCAAGCAGGAACAAGCCCAATCGGCCGACCCAGCAAATGACACCTGTCGCTGGACACCCCGGTCGAAAGACCAGGCTGTTTACTATCCCGGCTATTTTGGAACCCAGACCTCAGTCTACCGGAACCAGACGGGTTGGGACGCCTTTGAATCCCCTTCGAAGCTCGGAGCATCCCTTTTAGACGCACATCGCGCCCCCTGGGCACCGGTCCCGCGTCGAGGTTTTCTTCCACCCGCTGAAGGTTTTCCTGAAATGAACGAGTCCATCTATGATTTTTCGGCCCCGCTCCTCAATGCCGGCCCCGACCAGCCGCTGGTCAG
>Ga0302320_10010249_pt1 | contig 20004 bp, 9 predicted proteins | sample Bog_T0_3_FD_202130 | JGI IMG/M metagenome (GOLD analysis project Ga0302320, IMG submission 202130) | Peat permafrost microbial communities from Stordalen Mire near Abisko, Sweden - Bog_T0_3 | ecosystem: Environmental > Terrestrial > Soil > Wetlands > Peat | place: Sweden: Abisko, Stordalen Mire... | reverse complement strand
ATCAAATAATTCCCACAACGGCGGCTGTATGGAGCACACAGCGGCGCGGAAATACGGAAGTTTGCACTAAGAGTGGGACAGCGAAATTATACCCCACGGACGGAGCCCACGGGTGGACTCCGTGTGAGGAGGCAGAGGCTGGGTGGTCCGGCCGGCGCCGGGTTCGTGCGCGTTCGTCAAGTGCGTTATTCAAGTGCGTTATTCAAGAACCTGGATGTTATGCTTCCGGCCAATCTCCTTAAGTATCTTCGGCCACAGGCTGACGGTGACCTCGCCGAGGGGTTGCGAGCGGGCGTCTACGTCCAGCGGAAGTAGCGCACGGCGAGGAAGAACGAGACGGCGCCCCAGAGGCAGATGACGGCAAGGGGCGCGGCCTGGGACGAGAGGGAGCTGCCCTCCAGGATGATGGCGCGCAGGGCGTCATTGAGCGCGGTGAGCGGCAGCAGGCGGATGAGGGGCAGGACGGCGGCGGGAAAGCGCTCGTAGGAAAAGAAGATGCCGGAAAAGATCCACATGGGCATCATAACGACGTTCATGATGCCGCTGGCGGTTTCGATTTTCTGGGTGCGGCTGGCGGTGAGCAGGCCGAGGGCGGCGAAGCAGAGCGCGCCGAGGACGCAGACCAGCACGATGGATGTCCAGGAGCCGGCGACCCGCATGTGAAAGGCGAAGACGCCGAAGCCGAGCATGAGAACGATTTCGGTCATCATGAGGATGAGGCGGCTGGTGGCGAGGGCGAGGAGAAAGTCGGTGCGGCGCATGGGCGTGGCGACGTAACGCTTGAGCAGTTTGCGCTGGCGCATCTCGACCAGGGCGAAGCCGATGCCCCACATGCCGGAGCCCATGAGGTTCATGCCGAGAAGGCCGGGAATCAGGAAATCGATGTAGCGGCTGCCGGGTTCGCTATTGATGCGCGAGGTGGCGGCGACCAGGGGCCGGCTGCCGGCGGCGGCCTGCAAGGCATGATCGGCCAGACTGCGGGCGAGGACACTTTCCGGACGCGCCGGATCATAAACGTACTCGACGGCGCCGGCGGGCCGCGGAACCAGTTCCACGTCAAACTTGCCGAGGCGGAAATTGAGCGCGGCCTCGGCGGGCGGCTGCACCTCGACCTTGAGCGAGGCTGCCTCGGGCGCGTGGCGGAGGAGATCGGCAAGGCGCTCGACGCCGGGCTGGGCGCTGATGACGACGCGGGCCGCGTCGGGCGGTTTGTTGCGGAAGGCGATGCCGAGGCCAAGCGCGAGCAGGATGGGAAACATGAAGATCCAGAAGATCACTTCGGGCTCGCGGAACAACTCCTTGAGGCGCGCGATGAGCAGGCGGCGGTATCCGGTCCAGCGTCCGTTCAGGATGGCGGGATGCTCGGCGGGGAGATCGCTGCTGGGTTCGATCATGCTATTCCTCCCTCAAGTGGCGGCCGGTGAGGTTGACGAACACGTCTTCGAGGCTTGACTGGCGGGTGGTCAACTGGCTGAGGCGCCAGCCGTTTTGCTCGACCAGGGCGAGCAGGGCGGGGATGGTCTGATGCGGCTCCTCGACGGTGAGCGCGGTGACGCCCTCGTCGCGCTGCACGGCGACGACCCCGGGAAGGGATCGCCAGAGGTCGGGCGAAGGCGAGGTATCCGCAGTGAGGGCGAACTCAACGCGGTGGTGGCCGCCGACCCCGGAGATGAGTTCGGCGGGAGTTCCGGCGGCGATGACCAGGCCGTGATCGACGATGGAGATGTAGTCGCAGAGACGCTCGGCCTCATCCATGTAATGGGTGGTGAGGAGCACGGTGCCTCCGGTGGCCTGGAAGCGGCGGACGATGTCCCAGACCTGGCGGCGGCTCTGCGGGTCGAGTCCGGTAGTGGGCTCATCGAGAAACAGGATGCGCGGGTAGCCGACGAGGGCGGTGGCGATGGCGAGGCGCTGCTTCTGTCCGCCGGAGAGCTTGCCGACCCAGGCATCGGCCTTTTCGGTGAGCGCCAGTTCGGCGAGGACATCGTCGGCGGGGCGGGACCGGCGATAGAAGCCGCCGAAGAGGTTGAGGGTCTCGCGCACGGTGAGTTTTTCGGCGAGGCGCGTCTCCTGCAGAGAGACGCCGATGAGTTCGCGCAATTCCGCGGGATTGTCGCGCCAGGTGTGGCCGAGAATTTCCACCGTGCCGGAGGTCTGATCGAGCAGGCCCTCGAGGATTTCGATGGTGGTGGTTTTGCCGGCGCCGTTGGGGCCGAGCAGGCCGTAGCATTGACCGGCGTAGATGGTGAGGTCGATGCCGCGAACCGCCTCCACCTTACCGTCGTAAGTCTTGCGCAGGTGCTTGCAGAGGACTACGGCTTGGTCGGCCATGGTGCGTTGGTGTCCTTGCGAATCCGGTGGATCGTCCCTGGAAAGCCTGGGGGATCGCTATCGAAAACGATAGCATCTTTTATCGCACGGGGAAGTGGCGCGGGTGAAAGATGGGGCGGTGGCACTCGAGATGACAGACTGCGGGAAATGTCTATACTCAAACACACACACACCGAGGTGGGAGCGGGAAGCTGCTTCAGGATGAGCGGGACGCGCAAGAAAAAGGGGGGTGGGCAATGCCATTTGTCACCGTGGAGAATTCGCCGCTGGCGGGGCGCACGGCGGAGATTCACTACCGCGAGTTCGGGACGGGGACGCCGCTGCTTTTCCTGCACGGCGGGTGGGGCTATCACATCTTTCCGATCAACCGGCAACTGCACGCGCTCGGCGAGTACCGGGTGCTGATTCCAGACAGGAGCGGGTACGGGCTTTCGACCAAGCCGGCCGAGTTCGGGGTGGACTTTCATCGGCGCGCGGCGGCGGAGAGTTTTGGATTTCTGGATGCGCTGGGGATCGAAAAGGCGGTGCTGTGGGGACATAGCGACGGGTCGGTGATTGCGGCGTGGATGGGGTTGATGGCGGCGGAGCGCTGCCGCGGACTGGTGCTGGAGGCGTTCCACTACTTTCGTCGCAAGGTGAATTCGCGGACTTTTTTCGAGGAGATGGTGGCGGCGCCGGAGAGCTTCGGAGAGCGGGTGGAGAAGGTGCTGGGGCACGACCACGGAGAGGATTACTGGCGCGAACTGCTGCGGAGTGAGGGAAGAACGTGGCTGGACATTGCGAAATTGGCGGATGAGGGAACCGAGGATCTGTACGAGGGCAGACTGGGCGAGTTGAAGATTCCGGCGGTGTTTCTGCAGGGGGCGAGCGATCCTCGCACCGACCCCGGCGAGATGGAAGCGGTGCAACAGGCGCTGGCGGCGGCCGAGATTCAACTGATCGAAGGCGGAGGACACTGCCCGCACAACGAGAGCAAGGCGGCGGCGAAGTTTACCGCCGAACTGATGCGGGCGCTGGCGCGCATTCAGCAGAGTGACGGGGAATGAAATGCGTGCGCGCTGCGCACAATGCGACGGCGGAGGCGATTCGCGCAGGCGTTTTCGGGGATGGAAGAGCGGCGTGGAGCGGACTGAGAAGTTGAGGCTGCAGCCACCTGCGGAATCTTTTGACATCGGGGCCGGGCTGACGTACGCTCATCCACCTATCCGCGAGTACCTAATCCGCCAGTACCGAGAGAAAACAATGCCAAGTGGGAATATTTACGAAGTTGATCTCGACAAGAACGCCGCGAATTACGTGGCGCTTTCACCGTTGTCCTTCCTCCGCCGCACGGCGGCGGTGTACCCGGATCGCACGGCGGTGGTGCATGGAGAGTTGACGCGAAGCTGGGGCCAGACCTACCAGCGCTGCGTGCGGCTGGCGTCGGCGCTCAAGGGGCGCGGGATCGGGCTGGGCGACACCGTGGCGGTGATGGCGCCGAACATTCCGGAGCTGCTGGAGGCGCACTTCGGGGTGCCCATGGCCGGAGCGGTGCTGAACGCGCTGAATATAAGGCTGGACGCCGAGTCGATTGCCTTCATCCTGCAGCACAGCGAGAGCAAGGTTCTGATTACGGACAGTGAGTTCTCCGCAGTGGTTGGCAAGGCGCTGGAGCTGATGCCGGTGAAGCCGCTGGTGATTGATATCGACGATCCGCGCGGCAAGGGCGGGAGCCTGCTGGGCGCGGTGAGCTACGAGCAGTTCCTGGCGGAAGGCGACGCGCAGTATGAGTGGGCGATGCCGGCCGACGAGTGGCAGGCCATCTCACTGAACTACACGTCGGGCACGACCGGCAACCCGAAAGGGGTGGTGTACCACCATCGCGGCGCGTACCTGAACGCGATTGGCAACGTACTGACGTGGGCGATGCCGCACTTCCCGGTTTATTTGTGGACGCTGCCGATGTTTCACTGCAACGGCTGGTGCTTTCCGTGGACGATTACGGCGATGGCGGGCACGCATGTGTGCCTGCGGCAGGTGACGGCCAAGGGGATGTACGACGCGATTGCCGAATACAAAGTGACGCACATGTGCGGGGCTCCGATCGTGATGGGAATGCTGGTGAACGCCGGGCCGGAGAGCAAGCGCGCGATTACGAGAGGCGTGCAGGTGATGACCGCAGGGGCGGCTCCGCCGGCGGCGATCATCGAAAAGATGCAGGCGCTGGGATTTGAGGTGACGCACGTGTACGGACTGACGGAGGTTTACGGTCCGGTGACGGTGTGCGCGTGGCAGGAGGAGTGGAACGAATTGCCGCCCGCGCAACAGGCGGTGTACAAGGCCCGGCAGGGAGTTCCGTACGTGACCCTGGAAGGGGTGATGGTGGGGAATCCGTATAGCGTGGAGCCGCTGCCGAGCGATGGACAGTCGATGGGCGAGATCTTCATGCGGGGCAACACGGTGATGCGCGGATACTTGAAAAATGAGCGCGCCACGCGGGAGGCATTTGCCGGCGGCTGGTTCCATACGGGCGACCTGGGGGTGATGCATCCGGACGGGTACATGGAGGTGAAGGACCGGCTGAAGGACATCATCATCTCGGGCGGCGAAAACATTTCGACCATCGAAGTGGAAGGGATTCTGTATCGCCATCCGGGAGTGCTGGAAGCGGGTGTGGTGGCGCGGCCCGACGAGAAGTGGGGCGAGACGGTTTGCGCCTTTATCACCCTGAAGGAGGGAGACACGAGCACGGCGGAGGACATCATCGCATTCTGCCGGGAGCACATGGCTCACTACAAAGTGCCGCGCACGGTGGTGTTTGGCCCGCTGCCGAAGACCTCGACCGGAAAGCTGCAGAAGTACAAACTGCGCGAGGGCGTGAAGGCTCTGGCGGCCATCGCGCAGAAGGAAGGCGAGTAGGGCCGCGACGGCGATGAGACGGCGGCGCCGCGGCTGCGATCAGCCGAGGCGGTTGAGGCCGTCGACGTAGGCTTTGGCGCTGGCCTCGATGATGTCGGTGGATGCGCCGCGGCCCATGACGCGGCGGCTGCCCGCCTCCAGATGCACGGTGACCTCGCCCATGGCTTCGGTGCCTTCGGTTACGGCTCGAATGTCATAGCGCAGGAGCTTTGCCTTGATGTCGGTGAGTTGCGCGATGGCCTTGTAAACGGCATCGACCGGTCCGTCGCCGATGGCAGCTCCTTCCAGTGTCTTTCCATTGACCAAGAGGCGGACGGTGGCGGTGGGAATGGCCTTGGTGCCGCTGTAGCTGTGGAGGTACTCGAGCTTGAGTTTCTGCTCGGTGGGAGGGAGTTCGTCGTGCACCAGCGCGACCAGATCTTCGTCGAGCACCTCCTGCTTCTTGTCGGCCACGGCAAGGAAGCGCTGGTAGAAGGTATCGAGCTCGGGCTTGCTGAGTTCGTAGCCGAGCTTGGCGAGGCGTGAGCGCAGCCCGGCGCGTCCGGTGCGGGCGGTGAGGACGACGCGGCTGGCGGTAATGCCGACGTCTTCGGGACGCATGATCTCGTAGGTCTGGCGGTCCTTGAGGAAGCCATCGACGTGGATGCCGGAGCTGTGGGAAAAGGCGTTGGTGCCGATGATGGCCTTGTTGGCGGGGACGGGCATTCCGAGCATGTCGGCGACCATGCGGCTGGTGCGGAACAACTCGCGCGGATCGATGCCGGTGGTGAGGGCATAGTAGTCGGCGCGGGTGCGGATGCCCATGCAGACCTCTTCGAGGGCGGCGTTGCCGGCGCGCTCTCCGATGCCGTTGATGGTGCCCTCGACCTGGCGCGCGCCGTTGCGGATGCCGGCCAGAGAGTTGGCCACGGCCAGACCAAGGTCGTCGTGGCAGTGCACGCTGATGGTGGCGCGGGCGATGTTCGGCACGTTGAGGCGAATGCCGCGAATCAGTTCGCCGTACTGCTCGGGCACGGTGTAGCCGGTGGTGTCGGGAATATTGACCACGGTGGCGCCGGCAGCGATGACGGCCTCGAGCATCTGATAGAGGTAGGCGGGGTCGGAGCGGCCGGCGTCTTCGGCGTAGAACTGGACGTCGTCGACGCAATTGCGCGCGCACTTAACGGCATCGACCGCAAGGGCGATCAGCTTCGCCTTCTTGGCAGTGAGCGTCTTGCCGTAGCGCTCGTCGCGGAACTTTCCCATGATGTGAATGTCGGAGACGCCGATGCCGGTGTGAATACGCGGGCGGGCAGCCTTGGCGAGCGCCTTGCCGCAGGACTCGATGTCGGCGGTGACGGCGCGCGAGAGGGCGCAGATGATGGGGCCCTGGATCTGGTGCGCGATGCGGCGGACGGCGTCGAAGTCTTCCGGGGACGAGGCGGGAAAACCGGCTTCGATGATATCCACTTTGAGGCGGGCGAGCTGGCGCGCGAGGGTAATCTTGTCACGACTCCCCAGGCGAGTTCCCGCTGCCTGTTCGCCGTCCCGTAGAGTGGTATCGAACACCATGATCTTTGACGTAGCCTTGATTGCCATTGCCGCATCCTCGATGAGTATAGATTTGCCGGCGGAGACGAGCTGCCGAAGCAGCAGGCCGATGGCCGGATGTCGCAATTCATGTGTGTGCCCGCGAGGCGAGCATCGGGAAAAAGAGGTCCGCGGCAGCTTGCGCAGCCGTGGCCCGAAGAAATCCCTGCCGAAAAGACTGACTGTACGAAGCCCGCGTCACGGGATGCAGGGGCATCTTGAAGCTGCAATTATAATCGTGCCCGAACTTCGGTGGGAATTGCAAATGGATTTGGCGCCGAATGTTTTTGGCCGCGGCGGCGCGGAAGATCAGAGCTGTTTTCCGGCGTACCAAGGCGCGCTGACGGTGAAGATGCGCTCATTGCCACGGACCAGCAGCATCCACTCCAGCAGGCGGCCGCGCTGATTGTGAAGGAAGTATTCGTACCACTTGTCTTCGACCAGCTCGGGTATGACCACGATGATGGTGCGATCCGGATGCTGTTGCGAAAGGTCGAGCACGAACTGAACGATGGGGATGATGATGAAGCGGTACGGAGAAGGCAGGACGTTGAGGGTCGGCGCGGGCATTCCTGCGTCGGTGAACGGTTGCGCGACGTAGCGCACCCAGTCTTCGTGGAGGAGTTCGGAGTTCTCGCCGGGCTCGACGTGGAGGGCGATCACCTCGGGTGAGAGGCGGGCGGCAAACTCAATGCCCAGGCGGGTCATGGTGCTCCAGCGGTCGATGGGAACGACGGCAATGGGAGGCTGGCTGAGGCGCGCCGTATCGACGGGTTCCAGGGTGGTGGTAGCGAGCTTGAGGGTGTGGTAGTGGCGGCGGACGGCGACGAAGAAAACGATGGTCAAGGGAATGAAGAGGACGGTAATCCAGGCGCCCTGGGCGAACTTGGCAACCAGCACGACGACCACGGTGATGCCGGTGACGAGGGCACCGAGCCCGTTGACCAGCGCGCTCTTGATCCACTGCGGGCCGCGCTTCTTGCGCCAGTGCATGACCATGCCGGATTGCGAAAGCGTGAAGGCCAGGAAGGCGCCGACTGCGTAGAGCGGGATGAGACGATCGGTGACGCCGCCGAAGAAAATGAGCAGGGCGCCACAGAGTACCGCCAGGACAACGATGCCGTAGCTGTAAACGAGCCGGCGGCCACGGTATCCGAAGGCGTGCGGGAGGTAGTTGTTCTGCGAGATGGCGCGGCAGAGGCGGGGAAAATCGGCGAAGGCCGTGTTGGCCGAGAGCGAGAGGACCAGAAGAATGGATGCGACCGTGAGGTAGTAGAAAACACCTTTGCCGAAGACGGCGGCGATGAGCATGGAGAGCAGACTCTGGTATCCGGGCTGGCCCGGATCGGTGGCAACGATGCCGTACACCTTGACCAGGTAGGAGATTCCCGCCAGCAGGACGGCGAGGAGAAAAATGATCACGGTGAGAGTGCGCTGGGCGTTCTTCACCGAGGGCTCGCGGAACGCCTTGACGCCGTTGCTGACGGCCTCCACGCCGGTGAGGGCCGTGCAACCGCTGGCGAAGACCTTGAGGAGCAGCCAGTAGCTGACCGCTTGCGTCATGGGCGGCGGAGGCGGAAGCGGAGCCACCGGGATGGGATGTCCGCCGCTGAGGAAAACACGGATCACGCCGGCGGCGATGGTAATGAGAAGCGTGCCGACAAAGAGGTAGGTGGGAAAGGCGAAGGCCAGGCCGGCATCGCGCACGCCGCGCAGATTAAGGATGGTGATGACAACCAGGATGCCAAGGCAAAGGGGAACCGTGTGCGGCAGCAGCGATGGAACGGCCGAGACCAGCGCGCCTACTCCCGCCGAAATGCCGACGGCGGCAGTGAGGATGTAGTCGGCAAGCAACGCGGAGGCGGCGAGCAGGCTGGCGGGCGCGCCGAGGTTGAAGCGCGCCACGGTGTAGGAGCCGCCGCCGGACGGATAGGCGGCGATGGTCTGGAGATAGGAAAAATACACGATCACCAGCAGCGTGATGATGGCGGCACTGATGGGAAGGATGTAGCGCACGCCGAGCAGGCCGACCGGAATCAGGAGGCTGAGGGCGGCTTCCGGGCCGTAGGCGGCCGAGCTGAGCGCGTCGAGACCGAAGATGGGAATGCCCTGCGCCGGACCGATCTGCTCGGCGCGTTCATCGCTGGTCTTGATCGGCTTGCCGACAACGAGGTCAATAATGTCCATGAGCGACGGGGTCCATGTGGCGAAGCAAGGAAGAACCGGATACAGAGATTGCGTGCGGCGTATTGCCCGGCGGCGGCATTCCATCGCACACGGCGCGGGCGCAAAAGTCGAAACCTGCTGGAGCGCCCCACGATACCATCATGGCCGCTTTGAAATCAAAGGCAGACGTCATGCGCGGCGGGTCACTGCACGCTGGCGACGGATTCGAGCGTGGTGTTGGGAAAGTAGTGAGACAGGATGGCGCGAAAGTCTGCGCCGTCCCGCGCCATGCCGGTAGCGCCACGCTGGCACAAGCCGATCCCGTGACCGCGGCCCACTCCGTGCAGGACGATGGCGCCGTCGGCGTCCGACCGGGTAAACGTGCTGCTGGGCAGGGCATTCCAACCTAGTTTGCGGGCGGCCTTGATGCGCTCCTGCTCGCCATTGGGAACGAGCGCGGCCGCATCGGTTTGGTTGAGCTGCGAAGTCCATGTTTCCGGCGCGCGGCGGCAATAGGCGCAGGCGACGGGATAGTACGGGTAATCAACTGCCGGGCTGCCCGCTTGCGCCAGGGAATGAGTGTGGCCGCCACAACTGGCGGAGTACATGGCGGCGAACGGGGTGCCCTTCCAGGCGAGCACCAGGCCGCGGGTGGCGCGCGCTGCCAGCGCGGCCTGCGACCGGGCGGGAGGCGGCTCACGGAGAAACTGGCAGTGGGTGGTATCGCAGAAGTCGGCGTAGGCATGGCGATGGCCGCCGCCGACGAGGAAGGAGCGTGAAACCACGGCCTGCGCTTTGAGGGCTTCGAGCGGCGCGTCGGGAGAAAGTTCGGCGGCGAGAACGGAGGCCACGGCGGTTTCCAGATCCATGTCCACGACGGCGATCAGCTCGGTGTTTCGAGCGGTGATGGTGAGATTGCCGCGATAGCGCCGGCGGAGTTTTCCGGGGACAGCGAGGACGAATTCGGACTCGCCGCCGGAGCGCGCGCCGAAGGTGAATCGCTCGCCCACGATGCGCGCAGGGGCGGATTGCACGATGACCCTGGAGCCGACGCGGCGCACGGTGACGGATTGGCGCGCGCCGGCACCGGCTACGAACTGTTGCTGGCCGGACTCGACCAGCATGGGGAACGCGGGCGAAACTTCAACGACAAACTGACTGGAATGGAAGAGACCGAGGACTGCGATGCGCACGCGCTCGGTGGATGAGGCGGACGTAGTCGTGGCTACGAGCAAGAGGAGCGTGAGGGTGCGCGTCCATCGCACGTTAAGGCTCCAGGGTGCGCAGCATGCGGCCAGCCAGCAGCGAGGCTTGCGCTCCGGGCGCGCCGTGCTGACGCACCAGCAGCAGGTAGCGGGGAAGATCGGCCGGCCATGCGACGAGGACGAAGCCGTCTCCCGCGGCGTGGGCCCGGTGGGTGCACGGCGCGGTGCCGGTCTTGGCAAGCAAGCGTTGATGCAATCCCTGGCGTGAAAGGGCGGCGGCGGTTCCCGCGCGGGCGGACTCCGCCATGCCTTCGACGATGTCGCGGATCGCAGGTTGCGATGCACGGCCGAGCAGCATGGCATAGGCGCGCACGAGGTCTTCAGGGGACTCACGCCAGACGCCGAACTGGCCCGCCATGGCTTCGGCGGAGGCGTTGGCTCCGGGGCCGCTGAGGCCGAAGCGGCGGGCGAGCGAGGTGACTTGCGACGCTCTGGTATCCGCTGCGAGCGCGGTGAAGTACGAGTTGCAGGATTGGGCGATGGCCGCTACGATGCCGAGCTTTCCGTGACCCTTTGGGAGCCAGCAATTGCTGCCTCCGGTGCAGACGTGCTCTGGAAAACGGAAGGCGTGAGTCTCGGCGTAGGCCAGGGCGGTGAAGGGCTTGACCAGCGATCCGACGGGCACGGGCTGCGCTGGATTGCGCCACTCTGTCGCGATGAACTTGCCGTCCTGGGCGTCGTAGAAGAGGTAGGAGATGTTGGGCGACGAGAAATTTCGCGCCAGCGTTTGCGCGGCGGTACGCGAGAACAGCGCGGAGGGATCGGGCGCAGCGGAGTTCGGTTCTTGTGCGCGCGCGAGGTTCTTGCCGGGCAAGTTTGCGGGCGCGAGGCACGCAAGCAGAGTGGCGAGCGCGGTGAAGCGTTGCGCGGTGGTCACGGCGCCCAATCGTAGCGCACGGTTTGCGTCTCCACGCCGCCCGTGCGTTTGGCGACGATGGATTCCGATTTCACGGCGGCGAGCGTCTGGCTGAGGCTGGCGAGGTTTTGCGAGAAGAACTGTGGCTCGCGCGTTTCGTTGCCGGCGGCGTTGGAGCGGCTCGGCTGATCGATCAGCGTGGTGAGGCGGAGAAAATTCTGCCGTTCGCGGCGGTGATCGAAGCCGGCGTAGTAGATGGCGGGCTCGGCGGATGAGGGCTGCGAGATGCGCGCCAAGGCGGCCACGAGGGTCGGCGGGTCATTGCTGACGAAGAGACACTTGCCTCGCACGGCGATGGCGATGCGGGCAAGCCCGTCCAGTTCGGAGTAACTGTCGGCGGCGCCCCCGGATTGCTTGCCTGCAACTTTTTTCCATGCAACCCCTAGACTGGAGGCGGTCAGTTCAGGCGAGACGATGCGCTGGATGGCCTGCTCGACGGCGAGTTCGTCCCAATCGGTTGTCCCCTGCAAGACGAGGGTGGAGTGGAGGCCGACGAATACGCCATCCGGGCCGGCCACGGAGCGGTGGAGTTGAAGCGCGGCACGGACGTTGGCTTGTTGCAGGATCGCCCGCAACGCGAGGTCGCCGTTGGTCTCCTCTGCGGCGGTGGAGACGGGAGTGTCGATGCGCACGTCGAGGTCGGATTCCTTGCCCGTCGGCTGCTCCGGGGCGGCCATGTTGGGAGCGAGCGAAGATGGCGGCGTGGGGCCAAGGCGCGGGGTCAGCACCTTCTGCTCAAGCAAGGCGAGAGAGTCTTCCACGGATGGAGCGGCAGAGGCGCGATAGACGCCGACATCCGGCGGAACGAGGCGCATGAGTTCGGCCACCTGCGGGCCGGCATCGGCCGTATTGGCACCGCCCTGGGCGTCCTTCAGCAGCAGGACGCGCTCTTCGCGATAGGTGTCCGGCGAACGGAACAGGTCGCTGACGGAAGACTCATACTGGCGCAACTCAGTGATGTTCTGCTGGACCCAGTAGGTGCGGAACTGCGGCGTTTTTGTAACCTCGGCAAGATGAACCACCAGGCGCAACTCGCCGGGGTCTTTTGCCGACTTGATGGCATCGACGAACCAGCCTTGCTGATTGAGCGCGGCGGTTTTCTGATCGGCTAGCAGAGCGAGGGCCGCGACGACGAGGTCTTCCCTGGTTGCGAGGATGAGGTGGTCGTCATCCATGGCGAAGGCAACGACGCGCTGCGATTGCGGATCGGTGCGCACGTAAAAAGTCCGGCCATCGATTTCGCGAGTTTCGAATCGCGCGCGTTGCTGCCAGATGCCGGACCCGATGGCGCGAGCCGATGGCAGACGCGCGATGTAGAGAAACTCCAGCTTGCCGATGTCGTAGATGGCGAGCGCGCTTTGCTGGCCGGCAACGTCACCCAGGAAAGACATGTCCGGAGCGAGTCCGGCGGCGGAGGCGAACTCGTCCTGCGCCTGCTTGAGCCGGAGGAAAAGGCGGGAGCCGCTGAAGACTTCGTGGTTGCCGGTGGTCAGCCAGAGTTGTTTTTCGGACGAGGAATTCCATTGGCGGAGTATGGCGCCGAAGTCGCGAGCCTCGAGGAAGACCAGTGCATTGGGCGGCATGAGGCGCGCGAGCGATGCCGCAGGGGAATGCGTAACGTTCTGCGCAAGACTCTGAAATGTTGCCCATCCGGCGACGGCGAGCAGGACGATGATGGACAGGGCTGCGAGTCGCTTCATTGTGCGCGTCCCCCTTTCGTGCCGCGAGCGGAGCTTGCCGGCGGCGGAGCTTTCTGCGATGCGACCAGCCGCGGGCGCACGAGATGGTCCTGTTCCAGATCCTTGTGAATGACCGGCATGCGCTGCGCGTTGTTGGCGTTTCTGCGGACGAGGGCCTGCACGCTTCGCATGTTCCTGGTGACCTCGGCTCGCGCATCGTCGGGCAGGCGGCCGCCGAGAGCCGTGCGGTAGTAATGGAGCGCGGTTTCCAGCGCTCCGAGATTTGCGTTGCACTTTGCCACGATGATGGCGAGGGCCGCTCGTTCAGCGGGCGGCGCGTCGTCCGGAACGCCGGTTGCAGAGATGACTTCGGGCGCAGCGTCGGGTGTGGCAGGGGGTGCATCCTCGGGCTCGACGTCCTCTGAGTACGAACGTGAAACCCGGCCGGACAGCTCGGCAAGATAACCACTTCGCAGGAGAGGTTCGATACTGGCCAGGGCTAAGCGGTCCTGCTTGAGAGCGGCCAGGGCGTGGAAGAGAGGAACGCGGAGCGCAGCTTCGTCGTGCGCACCATCGGGAGCATCGGCCAGCGCATTGCCCAGCAAACGAGCGGACTGCGCTGTGTCCTTCGTCTTGCTCGCCGCACCGAGACGCGCGGCATAGAAGTATGGCTGGTCAGCGGACCCGGAGGCGTGGGCAATGAAGTCGAGTTCCTGGCTGCCCAATGCAGGACCACTTCCGGTGAGAATGGCGGCGGCGGCGAGGCGGTCTGCGTAGGCGGCGTGCGCATCGGTTGCGACCGCTGCCGCATGCGAACGCGCGCCCGCTTCATCGTGACCGGCGGCGATCTCTTCCTGCGCCAGATGAAGCCGGGCGCTCTCATCCCAAGGACTGGCTTTGACGAGACGGGAGAGAAACTCGACAGCCTCGGCATGGCGGCCCTTGTGCGAAAGCAGGGTGGCGGCGGGATCGAGGTTTTCAAAAGGCTGACCGACCACGAGCACGAGGCGGCGCAGCACTTCCATGGCTGCGGCGGTGTCGCCGTCCTCGAGACGAATCTCCGCGAGGCCGAGCATGTTGGCCGCGTTCAACTGATGCGCCGCGATTTCCTGAGCAAACAAAAACTCCAGGAGCTTGCGCGCGGCGGGACGCTGACCGGCGGTTTGCAAAGCGGTGGCGACGGTGCGGAGGTTGTCCGCCTTGGGAGCCTTCTCGGGATGAGCTCGATACTCGGCGAGGATGGCATCGAACCGATCCCTGGCCAGGGCAATGCGGAAGCGAATCTCGAGCTCCGCCGTGGTGGGATCCTGCTGAGGTTGGAGGACCGAGGCGGCGTGGTCGAACTCGCGCTGCTCGACCAGGTGCATGGCATAGCGCGACTGCCACGAACGGATGCTTTCTTCGGCATACTGGCGGGACACGTCTCCGGTGGTCCGCAGGCGATCCTCGAGGCGCGCGATGATCTGCTCGTAGATCGGGTTGCGCATCTTCGCCGGAATCCATTGGGCGTCGACCAGGATGTTCAGGACAGCGGCGGGATCGGGTGCGATCCGCGCGAGATCAAGGAGTAGATCGACGCCGCGCTGGGGATCGCCGATTGCGAGGTATGCGGAACGGAGTAGCCCATCCACCTGATAGGCGCCATTCTGGCGGACGTAATCGCGTAGCACCGCATCGGACTGCGAGCGCAGTTCGGCGGCGACGTGGCGATTGCCGAGGTGATTCATGACGTAGCCGAAGGTGGGCCAGAAAATGGGCGGCACGACGCGCTGATGGACCTGAGCGTCGAGCAACTCCAACGCCTGCTTCCACTCTTCGATGGCCTCGCTATGCTTCTGCTGACGCCAAGCGAGGACGGCGATGCGATCGTGAATGTCGGCACGGCCGTCGGCGAGTTCGAGCGTCCGGCGATAGTCATCGACCGCGCGGTCGATTTGTCCCGCGTCCGCGTAGTACTCGGCGAGTGCGATGTAGCCGGAGGCCGAGGCCGGGGACTGCTCGAGTTGCGCGGGCAGGAAGTCCTCGGGATCGCCGGAGCGCGAAACTCCGAGCCACTGGCCGTAGCGCGAGCCGTAGTAGAACCAGGTGTCGCCGGCCAATTGCTGCGTGCGGTCCACGGGTTTGCCGAGGCGTTCGCCGATGGTGCTGTCACCGAGCGCGTTGAGGAATGCAGCGTTCACGGCCGGGGCGCGGTCAGAGAAATAGAGGCCGGTGAGAGCCGAATAGGCTTTCGTCCAGACGGGTTCGAGCGAGCGCCCGCGGGCGGCGATCGCGTCTTGCGCAAGCTGGGCCGAAGCGTGGGCGAGGACGTACTGAGAAGCTGCATCGCCCACTCCGTTTCTGGAACTGGCGGCCAGTTGCACGAGTTCCCGCGGGGCGCGCTGCAGGAGAAGTTCGAAGTAGCGGCGCTCGACCTCATCGCCACTCTGCAAGCCAATCGACTTGAGCACCCGGAACTCGGCATCGTGCAGGGCACCGGAGCGATAGGTGCTGGCGGCTTCGACGAGTACGCCGTTTCGTCCCTGCTGCGGCGTCAGCTTCTGCGCATAGGCTTCCAGCGCTGCGCCCAGTTCCGCAAAGCGCATGCGGCGGGTTTGCAGTTCGATGAGTTGGGATTTGAAGGCGCCGCTGTTGCCGGCAAAGTTCGCGAGCATCAACTGCTGGAGCCAGCGCGCCTCGAGGTCGGGCAGCACGGCCGTGGTGGCGGCGGGAAGGAAGCGCGCCGCGAGTTCGTCATTGCCGGCATTGGCGGCGTGGCTGTCGAGCCAGGATGCGAACTGCAGTTTTTCTTCCGGCGTGAAGTACTGGGCGACGGACTTGCCCATGGCCTGCATGGCGGACTGCAGGCCGGTGCGCGCGTTGTCGCGCCGTGCTTCGAGAGCGCGGTCGCGCCACTCGCGGTCGGTGACCGCGGCGATTCCGCTTTTCTCGACTTGCTTCACGGCTACGGATACTTGCGCGACCAGAGAAGTGGCATCGGCCAGCGCAAGCTGCAGGCGCGCGTAGGCCGCGTCCTGCTGGCGGAGCCGGGTCATGATCGCAACGTAAAGTCGGGCGCCTTCGTGATTGTCCGGCGAGGCGAGCAGATCGCGGCCGGCGGAATCAACGCCCTTCTGCGCGAACTCGCGCGCGGATTGCAGCAGGCCCCAGCCTTCGAGCCGGGTGGCGACGGCGAAGAAGTTGGCTGGTTTTTCAGGACGATTCTCGATCAGCGCGGCGCTGAGCGCGGCGACCGCTTCGGCTGACTTGCCCTGGCGCGCGCGAATCTCCGCCACCTTTTCCATCCAGCGGGTGTCGTGGTAGTTCAGTTCGAAAAGCTTCTGATATTCGGCGGCGGATTCGTCGAAGCGCATGAGGCGTTCGAGCAATTCGGCGTGGGCGGTGCGAAGATCGACGCGGTCGGGACGGATACCGATGGCAAGCGCGTACGCATCGATGGCCGCCGTGTAGTCCTCCACCTGGGTCTGCAGTTTGGCCATCACGATGGGCCAGCGAGAATCGCGCGGCGACCGCTTGATGGTGCCGGCGTAGTAGTCGAGCAGTTGTGGCTGGCGTCCGTTGCGCTGCGCGTAGAGTGCCGCTTCGGAAATCAGCGCGTCGTCTTCGGGATAGCGATTGATGACTTCGATGTATTGGTCCACGGCGCCCGCGTAGTCCTGGCGGTGGGTGAGTGCCGGGATCAAGCCGCGACGCAGCGCCGCGATCTGGCGGGCGCGGACATCCGGGGGAAGTTGCGATTTGCCGAACTGATCGATGGTTTCGAGACTGAAGCGCTTGAGTCCGTCGTCGTCGCCTGAGCGCGCGAAGGTGTCGGCCATCGCCGCCAGGTATTCCTCGTTGTAGGGCGCGCCGGACAAAAGCTGTGCAAGCAGCCGACGGGACTGTTCGTATTGTCCGCAGTCGGATGCCTTGCGCGCGGCTTCGAAACGGAACTGCACGCTCAGCGTGGGATAGGCATCATTGGCCGCCTGGAGGAGAACGTCGATGGCGCGCTGGCGTTCTTGATTCTGCCAGTAGAAATCCACTGTCGAGCGAACCACGCCGAGAATCTTAGGGTTCTCGCGATAGAGCGCTTCGACGTAGCGGCGCGCCTGCGGGATGTCTTTCTTCGCCTCGTAAAAACGAACCAGCGCGTATCGTAATTCAAGTTTGCGAACCGGGTCGGTGGTGACGGCGGATTGTTTCTCCAGAACTTTTTCCTGCACCGCGGGCAGCGACTTCTGGCGCGCTGTCTCCTCCAGCCACTCGAGGGTTTCGAGCGACGTGGTGCGCTCGCCGATGGCGGCCAGGAGTTGTTCGACATCCCGTGGACGGTTCTGGGTTTCGAGTACGGCGACGCGCAGCTTGATCGCATCGATGGCGGGCGCGGCGCCTGCGGTCAACGGTGCGGTGGCGCGATCGGCTTCGTCGCGCAGACTCTTGCGGCGCGCGAGGTCGAGGAGGCGGTTGTAGGGCCGGGAGCCTTCGTGCTCGGCGGATGCGCCCTTGATGTATTCCGCGATGGCTTGCGGAAACTCGCGCTTGCCCTCGTAGATGGCGCCGGACTCATAGGCGTAGAGCGATGGGTCATCGAGTCTGGCGCGGCCCTGGTTGAGCATCTTGAGGGCGGAATCAAAGTCGTAGTAGTCCCAATAAATGGTGGCCGCGTCGAGATAGGCCTGGGGCTCGCCGGGACGAATCTGCGCGACGCGATTCCAGTAGGGCGCGGCGCGGTCAAACAGCTCGCGGTCGGCAAGCACATCGCCGATGCGGGCCAGGGTGTCGCGGTCGCCCGGATCGGCGCTGGAGAGGCTCTCCTCGATTTTGACGGCGAGCTCCGTGTGGCGCGGATCGAATGCGGCGAGCGAACGCTGCACGGCCGAGGCCCGGCGTCCCAGTTCGATGTCTGCGGGATACTGCTCGGCCAGCGCGTACATGACAGGCGCAGCTTCTTCGAAGTGCGAGGCCCAGAACTCTGCCTCGCCGGCGAAGCGGGCCGCGATCGGGTTGCTGCTGGCAAGCTCATCCCACTGCCCGTGCTGCAGGGACGTCTCGGACTGCTGCAACTCCGCGAGCTCGCTATCGAGGCGGCCGGTGCGTGAAAGGTATTCGAAGTACTGAACCCTGAGGTCTGCGGCCTCCCACCAATGCTGGCGCAGCAAGCTCTCCCAATCGTCATTGCGCGGCGTCTTCGGCGCCTGGTAGGCGCGCAACAGGTTGCGCACGAAGACGAGGTCATGGGGAAATCTGGCATGGGCAAATTCGTTGAGGCGAGTGTAGTACTGGGCGCCGCTCATCACCTCGGAGAAGTAATCATCCAGCTCAGTTCCGGAGAAGATCTTTACGACCTGCTCGCTGAGGCGGGAGAAGTCGGCGGTGCGTTTCTGCCGGAGGTAGAGGCGCGCGAGTTTGTGATACCAGGAGCGGTCGGGGAACTGTTGCATGGCGCGCTCGTAAACCTGCTCCTGTTCCTGGCCGAGTTTGTTCTGCTCGAGAAACTGCGCGAGGCGCTCATAGAGGCCGGGATCGTTCGGGTTGCGATCGACTTCCTTGCGCAATACGGCGAGCGCCTGGGGAAGCTGATGCAGCGATTCCAGCCGGGAGAGATAACGCTCGAGATAGTCCGAGTACCACGCGGACGCGCTCTTGGGCGCATGGATAGCGGGGGAGGCTTGGGCCGAGAAGGCGCGGTGATCCGCGGAGCCAGGGGCATCGCCGGGCGCGGAGTCGGCTTGCGCCTCCGCGTCCTCCAAGGTCGATGGCTCGGCCTGGGCCGTGCGGGGCGGCGCGGGTGGCGGGTTCGCTTTCATGCCGAGGGGAACGCCGTCGGAGCGGCGAGCGAGAGTGGCAAGCTCTTCGTCGTAGAAGGCGAACTCCTCCGGGGTGCGGTTTTCGCGGGCGTACGCATCGGCCAGTAGCAATCCAACGCGCTCGCGCTCCGGATCGGCGGAGAACGTCTTGAGGAATTGCTGGCCGTCGCGGATCACGGCCGCGCTTTCGCCGGAGGCGGCGTAGGTCTCGATGAGGCGCGCCGCAAGGCCGGGGCGCAGATTCGAATTGGGGAAGCGCACTGCGAACTGGTGAATGAGTTGCGCGGCTTCGGCGCGATGGAAGTAGGGAACGGCGCGCTGCTCTTCTTCGGAGTAGGCGTAGGTGGGCGAGGTCGTGTTCAGCACCAGCGAAAGAATGCCGTTGAGGAAACCCGGGCCGCGGTCCATGGCGCCGATGTCGCGGTACATGGAGAGTTCGCCCGCGCCGAGGCGGATGCCCTGCTCGGGCGCATCCAGCAGAACGTTGATGAGTCCGGACAGGGCCAGTTCCGGCGCGTCGGCGCGGTCGCTGGTGTTGTAGAGCGCGTAATAATAGCGGGCCGCTTCCGGGTAATTTCGGATGCCTTCGTTGAGCTTCGCCAGGGTGTAGAGGTCCTGCGAGTTCCACTTTGCATTGCGCCGCTGCTTGCGCAGACGGTACTGGGTGAGCGCCTGCTGGGCAGCATCGGCTCGTCCCTGGCGCTGGTAGAAATAGAAGATGCGGGCGACGGCGTTCAAGTCGTCGGGACTGCGCTCCACCGCGGCGCGCGCCTGGTCGAGGAAGGTTCGCAGGGAGCGCGTCTCCGCCATGAGAGCAAAGTAGCTGTCGATTAATTCCTGCGGCCAGAGCGGCTGAAAGTGCGTGTCGTAGATCGCCAGACCCTGTTCGATGGAGCCCTTCTTGTAGGCAAGCAGCGCCCGCTCCTTGATGGGAAGCACCTCGTCCGCGGGGAGCTCGGCGTGGTACCGCGCAATGAGTTTCTCGACTTCGGCGAAGGACTTGCGATCGAGCAGGAACTGGAAGTATCGGGCGTACACAGCGTGCTGCGCGGGATAGCGGTCGAGCCACGCGCGGTAACTGTGCTCGGAAATCTCGACGGGGAGAGCATTCTCGGCGATGACGCGGAAGATGCGTTCGAAGGCCAGCCAGGAGCGCTGCTGCTCCAGCGGCGTGAGCTTTTCCGCGGGCGGCGCGGGGGCGCGCGCAATCAGGGTCAGCGATGCGATCTCATCCGCGGGACGAAGGCGCCGGTGGTAGAAATCGGCCAGGGACCACTGGGCCTGAACGCCGTCCGGCGAGGCCTCCGCGTATTTCTTCCAGTCTGCCTCGGCTGCCGCGAAGTCCAGCGCCGCTTCTGCGTTGAGGGCGCACAGAGTATACAGTTCCGCGC
>Ga0302320_10010248_pt1 | contig 20004 bp, 15 predicted proteins | sample Bog_T0_3_FD_202130 | JGI IMG/M metagenome (GOLD analysis project Ga0302320, IMG submission 202130) | Peat permafrost microbial communities from Stordalen Mire near Abisko, Sweden - Bog_T0_3 | ecosystem: Environmental > Terrestrial > Soil > Wetlands > Peat | place: Sweden: Abisko, Stordalen Mire... | reverse complement strand
TCCTAAACAACACTCTATGAATGCACGGTTGATTTATTCTGGAAATGCGCTGGAGGGTAAAGAGCATGAGTGCTGCTGCGGTTACGCCGGAGATTCGTACGTACGAAGAGAAACTGGACCTGCTTGCTCAGGTCGCGATTCGGGTCGGACTCGGCCTGAAGACGGGGCAAGAGCTGGTGATGACAGCCTCGCTGGATGCGCTGCCGCTTGCACGCCGCATCACGGAGCAGGCTTACCGCGCGGGTGCTTCGTTGGTGACCACCCTCTACAGCGACGATGAGGCGGCGCTGATGCGCTACCATTTCGCGCCGGACGAGAGCTTCGATCACGCGGCAAAATGGCTGTACGACGGGATGGGCGCGGCGTTCAAGAGCGGCGCGGCGCGGCTGGCGATCGCAGGCGGGAATCCGGGGCTGCTGTCCAACGAAGATGGCGAGAAAGTGGGGCGGGCGAATCGCGCTGTCTCGCAGGCGTACCGGCCGGCGCTTGAGCTGATTACGCGGCACGAAATTAATTGGACGATCGTCGCCAGCGCGACACCGGCATGGGCCGCGATGATGTTTCCCGAAGATGCACCCGACCTGGCGCTGGCGAAGCTTTGGGAGGCGATCTTCCAGACGACACGCATCAACGGCGAAGATCCGGTGGCTGCGTGGAAGGCGCACGATGCGGGCTTGCAGAAACGCGCCGCGCTCTTGAACGAGAAGCGTTATGCGGCATTGCAGTATCGCGGACCGGGAACGGATTTTCGGCTTGGGCTTGCGGACGACCATCTCTGGATGGGCGGCGGGACGACAGCGGGCAACGGGCTCTACTGCATTCCGAATATGCCTACGGAGGAAGTCTTCACCACTCCGCACAAAGACCGCGCGGATGGAACCGTGACGGCAACCAAGCCGCTATCGCACCAGGGGACGATGATTGAAGGCATTCATGTCCGCTTTGAAAAGGGGCGGATTGTGGAGATGCGCGCCAGCAAGGGGCAGGAAGTGCTGCAAAGACTGATCGACACCGACGATGGCGCGCGGCGATTGGGCGAGGTAGCGCTGGTGCCGCATTCGTCGCCCATTGCGGCCAGCGGGATGCTCTTCCTGAACACGCTGTTCGATGAGAATGCGGCATCGCATATTGCGCTGGGGCAAGCTTATACATCGTGCCTGCGCGATGGAGATAAGCTGAGCAAGGAAGAGCTGGCGGCCAAGGGCGCCAACGACAGCCTGATTCACGTGGACTGGATGATTGGGTCGGGCGAGTTGGATATTGACGGAATTACTTTCGACGATGTGGCTGAACCGCTGATGCGCGGCGGGGAGTGGGTGTAGAAGCCACGCGAGGCGGCCCGGCGCTGAGTTCTGTGCCGGCGTTGCTCCGGTGAACCAGGCTAGGTCAGGGCTGAGGTTTCCCGCCCTTGCGATAGAACAAAATCGCAAGGACGGGGCACGGAGCATTCGAGGTGGATCGAACGCGGGAAAGCGGGTCAGGCTGCGTCACGCGGTCTAGCTCGGCGGATAGTGGCGGCTGCGGTTCGTGCTGCCCGGAACCACCAGGTCCTCTTCTGTTCCCGAGCCTGCCACAACGACGCTGCGCTCAGCTTCGCTCTTCAGGTACGCGTTGTTCAATTCATATTCCGCTTCCGTCTCAGTCCTCTTGGGCGAACTGACATGCGGGGAGCTCTCCTCGCCGCTGGAAGCGATATCCTGTGCGCCGGTTTCCTTCAATGCCCGCTTCGCCAGTGTGACCAGATCGGAGGTCGCGCAATGCACCGAGAGCAGCGTGCCACCGCCTTTCACCGCGCCTTCAAAGCGCTTGGCCTCATACTCGGGAATCCCCATCCCAACCAGCGCTCCTACAAGGCCACCTACGGCCCCGCCTGCGCCTACGCCCGCGAGCGTCGCCATGATGGGTCCGGCAGCTATCAATGGGCCGACACCCGGAATTGCAAGCATCCCTATGCCGGCGAGCAGTCCCATTGTCCCGCCGATTACTCCACCGGCGGTCGCACCCGCAGCTGTGCCTTCAGGCGCCTTGGTGCTCTTCTCGTGCGCAAAGGCGCGCGTGCTTTCGTCATCCGGCAGCAGCACCGAGATATCTGAATTTCTGAAGCCGGCCGCCAACAAGTGGTCGACCGCATTCTCTGCAAGACCGGGCGTTGCGTAAAGTCCGAAAACTGCCGTGTTTTTTGCCATGTTTGAATCTCCTGGGAAAAGGTGGTAATGCGTTCGCTGCGGTTATGGACTACTGCTTGACAGTGAGTTGGTCCACGAGGCTGTCGCGTGAAACGACGCCTGCTACATCGCTTTCCACTTTCTGCTTCTCGTCATCCGACTGGACAGGTCCCTTGAGCGTGACCGTGCCGTTGCGGGTGATGATCTTGATGTTGTGGGCGTACATGGACAGGTCCTTGTCCGCAATCAGGGCCTTGCGGACCTTGGCGGTCGTCTCCCGGTCGCTCTGGACATTCGATTGATCCTGAGCGGTCTGGTCCTGGCCTTTGTTTTGCGCGGAGTTGTCGGGTTTGGATGCGGCATCCTGTGCAATCGCTGAGCGGCTCGCCATGGGCAGGCTGAGCGTGACACCAATGGCCGCAGCAAGAAGCGTGATTCGGATTGACTTCGTCATAGACTGCCTCGTGGAGGAAGGGTTTTGTTCTCTGAGGGCATGATTCCTCCGTCGCCATGTCCAGCTCTAGATAGGATGGGTACCCATGCCGGTAGGTTGGCCTTGGAGACTATGCGCGGGCGACGCGCGGCGTTTTAGCATTCACAGGAGTGAAATGTCTGGAACTGTTGCGACTATAAACAGAGGTGAGTCTGGTGGAGCACTTGGAGTTCCAGGAAGCACAAACGTTTTACTCAAGGACCAGCGCCGCCTATACTGGGGCTTCGCCGCTTGAAGCCATCTCATTCGCAATCCCTTTCAGCGAGTTCAGTTGCCTTGCGGCCCTAAGGAGTCCTACACGTGCCTGTCCGCGTTCGCCTGCTGCTTGCTGTTCTGCTGATTTGCCCTTGCTACTCCATGGCTGTTGCTCAGGCTCCTGCGCACGATCAATTCCGCGTAGCTGTTTATATTCCTGTCGGTGTCGTGGAGCGCATGAATGATCCTGCATATCTCGCTAGTTCGTGGGAAGCGCTGAGCACGCAGGTCAAGGTCGACAAGGTTTATATCGAGACTTATCGCAGCGGGACGCTTGCTGACGATGCCCTGCTTGAAACAGTGAAATCTTTCTTCATCGGTCACGGCGTGCAGGTGGCCGGCGGCATTGCCTACGCGGCGGGCGGCGACATGGCCGGCTTTGAATCGAGCGAAGGGAGCGATGGGCAGTTCATTTCGTTCTGTTATACCAACCCCAAAGAGCGCGACTATGTGAAGAATGTGGCCGAGGTAACCGCGCGGCACTTCGACGAGATCATGCTCGACGACTTCTTCTTCGACAACACCAAGCGCGACTCCGACATTGCGGCAAAAGGAAATTTGAGTTGGACTGACTTCCGGCTAAAGCTGATGGACGAGGTGTCGCGTGACCTGATACTGAGCCCGGCGCGCGCCGTGAATCCAAAGGTCAAAATCATCATCAAGTTTCCGAATTGGTATGAGCATTTCCAGGCGAACGGGTACGACCTGGACGTGGAGCCGAAGATCTTTGACGGCATCTACACAGGTACGGAGACTCGCGATCCAGTCGTCACCGACCAGCATTTGCAGCAGTACGAGAGTTATCAGATCGTTCGCTATTTCGATAACATCGCGCCGGGAGCAAACGGCGGCGGCTGGGTGGACACTTACGACAGCCGCTACATCGATCGCTATGCGGAACAGCTATGGGACACGATGCTGGCCAAGACTCCACAGATTCTGCTCTTCCAATATAGCGATCTGCTGCGCACGGCCGATGCGGGCGAGCGGCAGACATGGGCCGGACAGGGCACTACATTCAGGTGGTCGGAAATGGAGGTGTGGCATGGGAATTCCGGCCTGAAAACGCCCTCACCGGCTACGTATGCGACGGCTGCGGGCTATGCGCTCAATGCGGTCAATAAGGTTCTCGGCAAATTGGGCAATCCACTTGGCCTGGCGAGTTACAAGCCTTATCAATCTACCGGCGAAGATTTTCTGCACAATTATCTCGGCATGATCGGCATCCCGATCGATCTTCACCCGGATTTTCCGAGCGGAGCAAAAACGATTCTGCTTACGGAGTCCGCAAAATTCGACCACGACCTGGTGGCGAAGATCAAGACGCATCTTGAGCAGGGCGGCAGTGTTGTGATCACGACTGGGCTGCTGCGCGCCTTACAGGACAAGAACGGCGGATACGCGCAGGATATTGCGCAGATCGCGGATATTCATGCGACGGGGAATGTTCTCAAGGTGCAGGATTACTGGGGCGGCTACGGCGCGGGTGCGGGCGCCAATCTCGGCGCGACCTCGGATATTCTGGTCCCGGAAATCGCCTTCCAAACCAACGATGCATGGCCCATTGTTCGCGGCACTGCGAATGGGCGCGGCGCGCCGCTGCTGATCATGGACCGCTACTCCAAAGGCATTCTTTATGTGCTCACGATTCCGGAAAACGCGAACGACCTTTATGCACTGCCGCAGCCGGTGCTCGCGCAGATCAAGCGGTATCTGCTGCGCGATCTGCCGGTCCAGCTCGATGCACCTGCCAAGGTTAGCCTGTTCGCTTACGACAACGAATCGTTTGTTGTGGAGTCCTATCTCGACAAGCCGGCGAAGGTGACTGTCACGGTGCCTGGGACATCGCAACGTATACGAAGCCTGGCCACTGGCGAGGTGGTGGAAGGGGATGCATCCGCGGTCACGAACACAGCCGGTCGAGGCCGCACCGCACCGGCACACACTGACTTCCATATCGAGATTCCTCCGCACAGCTTCCTGGCCTTTGAATGGGCAGGAAAGTTTTAGGGCTTAGATCCTCCGCCTCCCTCCGACGTGAACAGGGTCTCTCGGCGCATGCGGGAGCGGCCCGGGCAGGGTGATGGGCGACGGCGTCAACCTTTTTGCAGGCCGTTAACATCCGTTGGGCCGTCCATCCTGTATGCATTGGCTGATGGGGTTTTCATGGGGAATCGGAGTTACGGATTCCGCTGAGTGGGGAAAAGGCTGTAGACTTCCAACACGGCAAACTGGAAACCCGGAATGGCTAATACATCTGTGAAGCAAAAGCTTTTTAATGGTCGCGATTTCTCCTGGATGCAGTTCAACCGGCGCGTGCTGGAAGAGGCTGAGGACGACGGCAATCCCCTGCTTGAGCGGGTCAAATTCCTGGCCATTACCGCTAACAACCTGGACGAATATGTTGAGGTACGTCAGGCCGGGCTGATGCAGCGGATTGAAGACGGGTATCGCGAGCCGGGCTACGACGGGCTGCGGCCGGATGAGTCGCTGGAGGTGCTGACGGCGGAGATTCACAGCTTTGTGGCTGCGCAGTACCAGTGCTGGAACCACCAGTTGCTGCCGGAGTTGCGCAGGCAGGGCATCCGGCTGATGGAATGGCAGGAGTTGGGGGACGAGGCGCGGGCGTTTGCGCAGGGCTATTTCCAGCGGGATGTGGACCCGCTGCTGACGCCGATCTCGATTGACCCGGCGCACCCATTTCCACGCGTTCTGAACAAGGCTCTTTGCCTGGCGCTGTTGCTGCGGGCCAAGCGGCGGAGCTCGGGGCCGCAAGTGCTGGGCGTGGTGACCGTGCCTCGTGCTCTTCCGCGATTTGTCCGGCTGCCGGCGGAGGAAGGCAAGTTCGACTACCTGCTGCTGCAGGACCTGATTGCGCAGAACCTGGCCGGAATGTATCGCGGGTACGAAGTGCTGGCGAAGGCGGCGTTTCGGGTGACGCGGAATTCGAATCTGTATTTCGAAGAGGAAGAGGCGCGGTCGCTGCTGGAGACGATTCGCGTGGAGCTGCACAACCGGCGCAAGGGCGACGCGGTTCGGCTGGAGATTGAAAAGCGCGCCGATCCCGAGATTGTGGAGCGGCTCCGGGTGAATTTTGAATTGGAAGAGGACCAGGTATACCGCGTCGAGGGGCCGGTGAACCTGTCGCGGCTGATGTTCTTTTATGGGGATGTGAAGCGGCCGGAGTTGAAGTTTCCGCCATTCACGCCGAAACCGCTGCACCTCAGCCGCAAGTCGGTCAATATCTTCGACGAGATTCGCCAGCACGATGTGCTGCTGCATCACCCGTACGATTCGTACGACGCGGTGGTCGATTTTATCGGTCAGGGCGCGAAGGACGATGCTGTGCTGTCAATGAAACAGACGCTCTACCGGACCAGCAAAGACTCGCCGATGTGCGAGGCGCTGATTGAGGCGGCGGCAACCAAGGAAGCGACGCTGGTGGTGGAGTTGATGGCGCGCTTCGATGAGGCGTCGAACATTCGCTGGGCGCGCAGCATGGAAGATGCGGGAGTGCAGGTCTTTCACGGCGTGGTGGGGCTGAAGACGCATTGCAAGCTGGCTATGCTGGTGCGGCGGGATGAGGACGGCGTGACGCGGCGCTATTGCCACCTGGGAACGGGAAACTATAACCCGGATACGGCGCGCTTTTATACCGATTTGAGCCTGCTGACGTGCGATCCGCAGATTACGGAGCGGGTGCACATGGTGTTCAACTATCTCACCGCACACGCCGAGATCGACGACTACCGCCCGCTGCTAGTGGCGCCACTGACGATGGCGGAAAGTTTTCTGGGGCTGATTCGCAGGGAAGCCGAGCACGCGCAGGCGGGACGGCCGGCGCATATTGTGGCAAAGATGAATGCGCTGCTGGAGCCCTCGGTGATTGAGGCCCTTTATGCGGCATCGAAGGCTGGGGTCGAGGTGGACCTGATCGTTCGCGGGCTTTCGATCCTGAGGCCGGGGGTCAAAGGGCTGTCGGAACGGATTCGGGTGCGGTCGATTGTGGGGCGGTTCCTGGAGCATTCGCGAATCTTCCATTTTGATAACGGCGGCGAACTGGAGATTTACCTCGGCTCCGCGGATTGGATGCCGCGCAATCTCTTCGAGCGATGCGAGGTAGTTTTCCCGGTGCGAGATCCGGCAGCCAGGGCGCGCATCCACGATGAGATTTTGCCTGCGTACATGGCGGATACGGCCAAGGCGCGGCTGCAGCAACCGGACGGGACTTACTTGAGAGCGAATAAGATGCTGAAGGACGCGCCGGAATTTGCCAGCCAGAGTTTTCTGATGCAACTGGCTGAAGGGAAGGCTGAGTTGGACGCCATTCCGAAACTCGCAGAAGACAAACCCAAAACCCCAAAAACGCACGCGAAAGCCGCCGGCAAAAAGGCCGATGCGGCGGACTAACGGGAGCTTTCCACTGCGAGGTCATGGCTGGATCGCGGCTCCAGGGGCAACCAGCACTTTCTCCGGCGCACTCACATCGTCGCTCGGAGCGCTCAGCTTTAGCTTGAAGGTTTCCACCTCGGGTTTGTCCTTTAGGGCGGTCACAAATCCCAGCTCATACTGATTGCGAAGGCGGCGGGTGAGTTCCTCAAAGTAGGGCTGGAACGAGACGGGATTCCCAAACCCCTGCCAGAAGCTTTTGCCTCCGGTCGCCTGCGTCACTTCCTGCAAGAGGTTTTGACCCGCGTTGTTTTCATACCCGGTGGCGTCGATACGGCCGCGGTTAACCCAGTAGATTGCGTAGACCACCAGATGGGCCTTCACCGCGTCGTTCATGGCTGCTTGAACGTACGGATCGTCAGGGTCGTAGTGCAATTGATAGCTATCCACGCCGTCGGTCACCATCACCACCTCGCGCCGAGCGCCAGTATCGTTTGAAGGCCAGTTCTTGGCCAGATCGGAAAGACAAAAGTAGGGGCTAGCGGAGAAGCCGGCGGAGCCGCCCGGCAGGTGAAGTGCGCTGAGGACTCTCTCGTGGTCATCGGAAAGCGGCGCCGCGAAGGTCGTGCGGCCCTGCTGCATGTAGCCGATCGCAACTTTCACATTCGGCGGCAGCGTTTTGACGAAGCTGGTTATATCTTCCAACTGCGTTCCGAGGCTGCTGCGCGCGGCATCGTCGATGAGCAACACCAGCTCAACCCGGTCGTTCGGGCTTTTGTACGGCTCCCACTTTGTGACCTTGGCGTTCTTGCCATTCACCTTAATTGACAGATCCTGGTTGGCCACGCTTGGAACCACCGCGTCACCCTCATGCTTTGGAAGCACGGTCACCACGGCAACTCCGGCGCCCTGATTGTCCCCGCTCTGCGCAGATGCTCCGGCTGACCACAGCAACGCAATCAACACCAACCAAATCCGTTTATGCGAATCGTTCATCTAGATTTCTCCCTTCGAGGTGGTCGTGATGCCCTTGATGCATCGTGCTCGTCATTCCGCGGCTTCCTAGCACCACTCCTCTACGGCAGTTAGATGGTTGCGGCAGCGGCAAGTTACGGAGTATTTGAGCGATTCAGACGAAATCGCACCCATTCCACGCAACCGCGGCCTCGGGATGGCGGGCCATCCAGGCGCGTTTTCTTCGGTGAATGCTACCATTCCCTTGCATCCCCGGAGGAACTCCAGTGCCGCCAAGCCCGCCCCAGGCCTTTTCAAACATCACTCCCGAGCACTATGCGGCTATCGTCCAGAAGGCCAGCGCAGCGGGCATCGATCTTACCGGCAACTCCGGCATTGCCTCGAATTTCGGCGTTGAGGTGCAATGGAATTATTCCCCGGAAAGCCGCGAACTCACCCTTCAAGTGCTCACCACGCCGTTCTTTCTGAGCGCGGAATCGGTGGAGAAGAGGATTAAGGCGGTGGTCGTGGAGACGGGCTGAGCACACCAATCCGTGAGACGGTGGAACGCCACTAAAATAGAGGAGTGCCGCAGACTCTCCCCAATCCGCTGGTGCAAGCTGGAGTTGCGAACCGCGCAGCCGCAGAGCGCCGTACATTCGACGCGCCTGTTCTGCTCCGCTTCTGGCATTTGACCAGCCTCGACGCACCCACTGTCGCGGTCGTCTGGTCGCTTGGGTTCGCCTGGGCGGCTGGGGTTCGTTTACCTGTCTGGATTCCCATTTTGCTTGCCCTGGCGGCGTGGGCGGTCTACATTGTCGACCGCCTGCTCGACGCACACACGGCCCTGAGCAGCGCCGACCTGAGCAGCCTCAGGGAGCGCCACCGCTTCCATCATCGCCACCGGCGGGCGCTCATTCCCCTGGCCATTGCAGCCGCCTGCGCCGCCGGCTGGATCGTCTTTACCCTCATGCCTTGGGCAGCTCGCGAGAGGGACTCGCTTCTTGGGATATCTGCATTGGCTTACTTCGCTCGCGTCCACGCGCCGCGCACGCTTACAGGCAGACTCCCGCGTCTGTCGCGAGTGTTGCAGAAAGAGATGCTGGTGGGCCTGCTGTTCACTGCGGCTTGCGCGCTTCCAGCGATCAGCCGTGCCGCACCGCTCAAGAGCTCCGTCCCGTGGCCGGTGTGTGCTGCCGCGGTCCTCTTCGCATTCCTCGCCTGGCTCAACTGCCACGCTATCGATCGCTGGGAGGTCGGAGAACAGGATACGGGCAAGCCCCTGATTCTGGTTCCGGCGTGTCTGCTGGCAGTTGCCGGCCTGATGCTGGCAGCGATTCTGTCTTCCACGCAGCCGCGCCCGGCGGCCCTGGTTGTTACGGGCGCAGTGAGCGCGTTGCTGCTGGCGCTACTGGACGGACTTCGCAGCCGCCTCACGCCGCTTGCTGTTCGCGCCTTTGCCGACCTGGTGCTGCTTGCGCCGCTGGCTCTGATCCTAAGATGAACCACCAGCCTAAGATGAACCAGCAGCCGGAGATGAACCAGCCGATGAAGATGAACCAGCCGCCGGATTTCAATCCGCTCGCACGCCTTTATCGTTGGATGGAGTTCACGACCTTCGGACCGTTTCTTACGCTCACACGCGGCGCTTTTCTCGACCGTCTGACAGAGGCTAAATGCGCTCTGGTGCTGGGAGATGGGGATGGCCGCTTTACGGCGCGGCTGGTGCGCGAGAATCCTACAGTGCAGGTGGATGCTGTGGACGCGAGCGGGGGCATGCTGAACGAGCTACTTCACCGGGCGCAGCCCCATGAGGCGCGGGTGCGGGTGTACCTGGCCGACGCACGAACATGGCAAACTCCGGCGCCCATTCTCGGCCGGCCCTACGACCTGATTGCGACGCACTTCTTTCTGGATTGCCTGAGCACGCAGGAAGTGAGGTCTCTAGCGGGCAGGCTCGGCGGTGCTGTCTCTCCATCTGCTTTGTGGGTGGTGTCGGAGTTTGCCGTGCCGCCAGGCTGGTTTGGCCGGTTTGTCGCGCGGCCGGTGGTCGGGACTCTCTACTTCTGCTTCGGATTGCTCACCGGGCTGGCGGTGCACAGCCTGCCCGATCATGGCTCGGCGCTGCGCGATGCCGGGTTCACGCTGCTGGAGCGGAAGACTCGGCTCGCTGGCCTGCTGATTGCGGAACTCTGGTCTGCCGGCGGGCGCGCCGTGGGATAGAGGTGCAATTCCCCGTAAGTTACCCAAATCAAATTACTATTGAGTTCGATTAATACTTTTTAACTAGCGCATTGCTCCAATTCTGCACTAGCATCTGTGCAAGATCGAACTCCAGACGAGACACCGCGAGAAGGTACTTTACAAGATCATTCCTGATCCTGATCCGGCGCCGTCCCAATCCCCTGACACTCGATCGGATTGATTTAGCAGGCGAAGGAAAGAGGTCTGTGTGCGAAATGCAAGCAGGGTTTTCGCGTTCATCGGCGGGTCGCTGCGCACAGCGTTAGCCTTTTCGCTCATTTTCATCCTCTTCTGCATCGGCGCTTCAGCACCCTCCGCCGCGCAGGAAGCCGTTCAGGGCGCCGAGGGTCCGGCTGTGACCGCCGTACCCGTGGTTCCGCAGCAGGTGCGCTATGCCGGCAAGCTGGCCACTCGCGCCGGTGAGACCGTGGAAGCAGAGTTCCATATCTATGCCGCTGCCGAAGGCGGTGATCCGCTGTGGACGGAGACACAGCGGGTAGCCGTGGGAGAAGATGGTTCGTATTCGGTACTGCTGGGCTCTGCCAGTCCCGCCGGCCTTCCCCAAACTGTGTTTGCGGGCGGCGCGGCTCGCTGGCTCGGTGTCAGCGTGGAGCGAACTGCCGAACAGGAACGCGCGCTGCTATCCAGCGTTCCCTATGCCATGAAGTCGGCCGACGCTGAATCGCTGGGCGGCCACGCCGCCTCGGATTTCGTGACCCAGGATCAATTCGCTCAATTGTCCCAGTCCGCGCAGGCGGGCAGCGCGGCTCCAGCGATTACTCCGTTCGATATGACCGGCTCGGGCACCGCCGGGATAGTGCCACTCTGGACCGGCGCGCTCACCCAGGGCAACTCGGAGATCACACAAGTAGGCACGAGCATCGGCATCAACGAAGCCACGCCGGCGGCCACGCTCGACGTGAATGGAACCGCTCAGTTTCGTGGCGCCATGACCTTGCCCGCCAACGCCACGGCAACTTCATCTTCCAGCTATTACTCACAGCTTCTGAATTTTACGGCCTCGGTCTGGTCGTCAACCACAGAAGCTCCGGTCGCGCCGAGCTTTGTCCTGTTTGCTTATCCGGAAAACAACAACACGGCCAACCCGAGTGCCAGCTTCTACATGCAATACCGGGAGGGATCGACCAAGACGAATCTTTTTTGGATCAACAGCGAAGGGATCTTCGGCTTCGCGGCCGGGCAAACTTTTCCCGGAACCATCACCAAAGTGACGGGAGCCAGCCCGATTACTGCGACAACGACCTCGGGCGCCGTCAGCCTCGGCTTGAATACGACCGCACTTGAGACCACTCTGAACAGCTTCTATGCACAACTGGGCGCAGCCAACACCTTCACCAAGCCCATCACCTTTGCCTCGGGGCAGACCTTTCCGGGAACTGGCACTATCACCGGAATCACCACCGCCAGCCCGCTTACCGGCAGTGGCACGAGCGGCTCGGTGGCGCTGAGCCTGAACACCTCGGCGCTCGAAACTACGCTCAATAGCAAGTATGCGCAACTGGGAACTTCGAATACTTTCACCGGCCCGCTTTCGGCCAGCGAATCGTCCGGAAATGCGCTAGCCGCCTTGGTTGGCCTTGGTACCACGGGGAAGACCGGAGCGTATGGAGGTTCAGACACCGGCTTGGGTGTCTACGGCGCCACCAGCAGTCCCTCAAGGGGGGCCAGCGGCGTGTTTGGGAAGATTGGAGAACGGGGTGTAATTAGCGGATCCTATACCAATAGTGCCCGGACTCAAGCAGCCGGCGTTTGGGGAGATTCGACGGGAACTTCGACTTCGACCCCGTCTTCGGCCGGCGTCATCGGTACCGCGGACAACGCCTATGGCGGCGGTTTCTTCAACAACAGCGGGTCCTATGCCGCTGTCTACGCGGAAAACTCGGGCGCGGCGGATGGCATCCACGGTCAATCGGACGGTGGCGGCAACGGCGTGAGCGCAAAATCGAGCTCGGGTGCCGGCGTCTTTTCATCCGGGAGCACTTACGGCGTGTATGCCCTGGGGCAATATGGCGTCTCGGCTGTGAGTTCCGGCGTCGGCATCGGCGTAATCGGCACCTATATCGGCGAGAGCAACAATGCCTTCAACCTGATCGCCCAGGCCGGCGTTTGGGGCGACAGCAGCGACGATTCGGACTTTGGCCCAGGGGTTGCGGGCACCGCGGACGATAATATCGGCGGCTTTTTCTCGAATACATCCACCACCTGGCCCACTGTCCATGCCGAAAATACCGGAGCCGGAACCGGTGTGTTGGGCGCCGCCGACGGCCCCAGCAATGGGTATGCCGGCGTGTTGGGCCAGACTACGAAGCCTGGCGCCAATAGCGCCACCTTCACCACCGAAGACGGCCAGGTCGCGGGAGTGTGGGGCGACACAAACGCCAGCGCCAACGGTAATAGCGCCGGCGTCCTCGGTACGGCGGACAACGCCGATGGCGGCTCATTCTTCAACAACAGCGCGACTTACCCCACCGTATACGCGAAGAACCTGAACAGCGGCTCGACCGGCCTCTTCAAGGTCTTCCAGGCATCCACCGAGAAGGGCACCTGCGGAATTGGGGACGGCGACCTGGCCTGCACCGGTCAAGTGAAGACGCTGGTCATGACACGCGCAGGCGCGCGCACGGTGGAAACCTATGCGACGCAGTCCGCGGAGAACTGGATGGAAGACTATGGAACCGGGGTCATGGAGAAGGGCGTGTCCGTGGTGAAGATCGATCCCGCTTTTTCCGAAACGGTGAGCGAGACGGCGGACTATCACGTCTTTCTGACCCCCAACGCCGACTCCAAAGGCCTGTATGTCATCAACAAGACCCGCGCCAGCTTCGAGGTGCGCGAGTCTGGCGGCGGAACCTCGTCGCTCAGCTTCGATTACAAGATCGTGGCCAAGCGGCGCGGCTATGAAGCGCAACGGCTCATCGACGTGACCGATCGCCTGCCCGCCCGACTGTCGGATGTGGATCGGCACACGACGGTTCGCGGGCCCTATGCCGCCGTGAGATCTCAAAATGTCAAGCCTCGTCCGGCAATCGCCAAGCCATCGCAGGGGCCCCAAGTCCGACCGGGTGGCGGGAAAACTTCAGCCGCGGAGCACGTTGAGCCCAGCGCAAGGCTTCAACATGAAGATCGTCCTGAGCCCGTAACCCGTCCCTGAGCCCTTCGCCGATCAGAACAGCGGGAGCCGCAGAGCCCAAGTCTGTTACTCTCGCTTTACATTCGTCCATCAGTGACGCACCTTGGGCTATGCCCGCAGACTTCTAGAAGCTGAGAGCCTCGAGCAGCATTCCATGGCCGGATTCCGAATGAACTACCGGCAAACCGGCAATTACCGGCAGATTCACCTTAGGTCCGATGCGCGTGAGTGCTTGCCCTCCCGAAGATTGTTACAAACGTGTTAACATCGTTGCTCCAGGAGAGAAAAGGGGTACAGAGCCATCCGGCTTCCATCCCCAACAGAATCGCCGTTTATGAATCTCTATCTCATGCGCCATGCCAATGCCGGAGTCAGCCGCGGGAACCCGCTGCTCGACGGCAAGCGCGCACTCATCAAAGAAGGAAAAGAACAGTGCATGTTGATGGCGTGGGTGCTCTCGTCGCTCAAGGTGCAGATCGACGTCATCGTCTCAAGCCCGCTGAAACGCGCCATGCAGACTGCGCAGTTTGTCGGCACAGAGTTGGGCTACGAGGCCAAGGTGGAAATAAGCCCAGCGCTCGGCCTCAACGCGGATTACGCCGCCTTCCAGGACATGCTGGCGAAATATGCCGAGTACGAGGGGGTTCTGGTGGTGGGGCACAACCCCAACATGTTCCAGTTTCTGGGGCGGATGATCACCGGAAACGGTGGGGCTGCCATCCGCATGCGCAAGGGTTCGATTGCGCGCGTGGACATGGATCGGCATCCGCCGCTGCTGCGCTGGCTGATCGATCCGCGCATGGCGCGGTCGCTCTATGCAAGCGTGGGAAAGAGCTCGCGGCCAAAAACCTCGCGGAAGTAGCCGGCCTCTTTGCGGAGGCTCCACAATTCAAGTTCCGCACCGGTTCGGCCGGGTTCCACTTCAAGGTAAACCCGCTTGGGGTAGATCTTTGCCTTGACGCGCAGCACGTCGCTGGCGCGGTCCTGATTGAGCGCTACGGCTAATCGGAGCAATACCACGGCGCGGAGAACGTGCTTGTGCTCGTCCGCGGGGATGTTTCTCAGCGCTCGGTCTCCCGGCTGGGGACGGCTCTTGCCCAGGTAGCGGGCAACGGCGGAAACGATGGTACGCTGCACCTGGGTATACCCATAAATTTCAGAGCTGGACACAATGTATTGGGTATGCCGGTGGTGTCCCTGGTGATTGATGAACTTGCCGGTGTCGCGCAGAACGGCAGCGGCCTGTAGCCAACTCTCATACTCCGCAGGAAGGCCGTGAAGAGGCTTCAGATCGCGGAAGAGCTGCAGGGCGTGGGCACGGACGGGCTCAGCCTGGCGGGGATCGACGCCGTAGCGGCGAGCCGTGGAGAGCACGCTCTCCCAGCGCTCATGTTCGAATTCCCGGTGCGCGGTGGCGCGGGCGTCCTGCTCGGCCAGCATCTGCGCGAGAATGCCATCTCGCAGGCCAAGCGGTGAGTAGTGAAAGCCGGGGAGGCTGAAGCTTTCCAGGAGTTCCGCGAAAACCTCGGCTCCGGCAACGATGATTTCGGCACGGCGCGGGCCGATGCCGGGGACTGCTTCACGCTCGGCCAGGGTCATCTTCGCCAGGCGGGTGGCGAGTTTGCGGACATATTTCGTTGGCGCCATCTGCGTGGATAGCGAAATTGAAGCGGAAGCGCCTGGGCGCAGTTTGGCGGCCTTGGCGGCTCGCTGGCCGGCCGACTTGCCCGCGATCTTTGTTCCTTCAAGGGCGCAGGCCTCACAGAGGGCAGCAGCGGTCCCGGAGGTACCGATGACAAGACCTGCGCCGGCAGGCTGAATTCTGCGGTGGGCACGGCGCAGTTCGCGGCCAATCCATCGGCGCATGCGGGCCAGGCCGTCTTCAGGCGGCGGGTCGAGGGGAAGGAAATCCTGCGTGAGGCGGACGGCGCCGAGCGGGACGCTGATGGTTTCCTTGATGCGCTTGCGGTCTGAGAGTGTAATCTCGCAGCTGCCGCCGCCAAGGTCGACCAGCAAGACTTTTCCGGCCATGCCCTTGCCTGCTGTTGCGGAGCCGCCGGCCATGACGCCGAGGTGGATGAGACGGCCTTCTTCGAGGCCGGAGATGATTTCCATCTGCCAGCCGGTCTCCGCTTTCACCCAAGCCTGAAAGGCTGCGCTGTTGCGGGCATCGCGCATGGCGGAGGTTGCCACGACTCGGATCTGATCTACGCCATGGTCCTGCACCGCGCGTTGAAAGCGCTTGAGCGCCTGGATGGTGTTCGCCATGGCTTCAGGGGAAACAAGACCGGACTCGAAGACGCTGCCGCCCAGGCGCGTGACTTCGCGATCTTCGTGCATGCTTCGCAACTGGTGAGCGACAACTTTCGCGATCTTCAACCTGCACGAGTTGGAACCGATGTCGACTGCGGCAAACGTGGGCATGATCTTGTGGGATAACTCCGGAATTTGGGGAACTGTCTCTGGAGTCAAGATACAGGACGACCCCTCAGCAACGCTGTGTGAAGGAGCGGCGATTCGGCTCACCGGCAAGTTCGCAAAGCGTGCAATTATTTTTGGAGAGCATTGGGAACTTTTCCTTCGTCCAATGCATTACCAGAAGTGAAGGGCCCAGGACGGTACCGCATGGAAGATGCATTGCCTGCATTCGTTCTACACTCGGAGGCATCGCACTCCGGCACGATGAACGATGCACCTGCGAACTCGAGCGTGGATTCGGACGAGCAGTTGATGCTTGCGTTTGCGCGCGGAGCGAACGGGGCGTTCAACACACTCTTTGAACGATACCGGCAGCCGCTGTTCGGCTTCTTTCGCCGACGGGTTGCCGACCCGGCGCATGCGGAAGAGCTGGCGCAGGAGACTTTTCTGGCCGTGCTGCGCGGGGCTTCGCGTTACCAGGCTACGGCGCTATTTCGAACGTGGCTTTACGCGATTGCATTCAAGATTCTGCGCGCACACAGGCGCAAGGCTGCTTTCCGCGCCACGTTTCTTGGGGCGCCCACCGAGATTCCAGAACCGGCGGCTGCGGGGAGCCTCGATGTTGAAGTAATGATGCGGCAAGCGGTGCGGGCGCTCGATGCTATCGACCGGGAGGTGCTGCTGCTAAGGGAATTTGAGCAGCTGAGTTATGCCGAGATCGGATCGCTGCTTGACTTGCCGCTGAACACCGTTCGGTCGCGGTTGTTTCGGGCACGGATGGCATTGCATGCGCTGCTAGCCCCGACGGCGGCGAACGTCAAGGAGGCACTATGATTACTGCCGCTCATCCAGTTGCTGCTGAACAGCTGATGGCCTTGCTTGACGGGGAATTGCCGAGTGATGAGGCTCTTGCAGTTTCCGCGCATCTTGAACACTGCGCGGAGTGCGCGGAACTTGCCGGGCAGTTTCGGGGTGTGTCTCGGTCGCTGGCCGGTTGGGTTGTTCCTGAGGTTCCGCCCGCCATCGAAGCCAATGTGATCGCTCAAGCCGCTGCGCCAGTCAAGGCCGGCCGCGCACCCATCTTTCGTGTTTCCAACTGGAAGCTTTGGGCTGTTGGGGGCGCTGTCGCTGCCGGCTTGCTTCTGCTTGTCTTGCCGTCTTTATTTGTGAGCCATAAGCGCCCTCAGATGCTCATGGTGCAACCGGCTTCTCAGCCCTATACGGCCAGCCAGCCGGTCGCTCAGCAGCCCCCCTTGAAGTTGGATCAACTCGCATCCGGCGGCTTTGCGGCGGCCACACGCGCGCCGGGCGTCGCCGGAGATTCAAACGGCTTGTTTCACAGCGTTCATGAACAATCCGTTCCTGATGAAGCCGTCGCGCTGAAAGCCGGCACGATCGGCCGCGCAGTTAACGGCCGGTCGGATCGCTTGACAAGTCTCGACTCTTCCACGACCCCGACCGCGCCCATGATTGCGCGCACTGTCGATCTCAACATTATGGTGAGGGACTTCCCTGCCGCTCGCACCGCGCTCGACGCAATCGTGCTTCGTCACCACGGCTACTCTGCGCATCTCAGCGCTACCACCACAGACAATGCTCCACGAATTCTTCAGGACTCGCTGCGCATTCCTTCTACTGAAGTGGCTTCCGCTGTTTCTGAGATAAAGTCGCTCGGTCGGGTGGTCGGCGAATCTCAAAGCGGGGAAGAGGTGACGCAACGGCACGCGGATCTGGCCGCACGCTTGCAGAACTCCCGCGAGACGGAGCAACGGCTGCGCGACATACTGGCGCAACGAACAGGAAAAATCGAAGACGTGCTGCAGGTGGAAGAGGAGATTGCGCGTGTCCGCGGTGAGATTGAAGGGATGGAGTCGGACCAGAAGACGCTCGAACATCGCGTCGATTTCGCATCGGTGGATCTATATCTCAACGAAGAGTACAAAGAGCAGTTCGGCACGCCCTCCACTCCGGCTTCCACGCGGATCGGCAATGCATTTGTCACAGGCTTGCGTAACGCTGCTTCGATGCTGCTGGGGATGGTCTTGTTTATCGAAGAAGCAGGGCCGGTGGTGCTGATTTGGCTGTTGATTCTCGGGGTGCCGGCGTTGCTGGTGTGGCGGCGGTATCGTCGGATGAGGGCGAGGATTTAAGTGTCCTGTCCCTGAAGCCATTCGTATTTATTCGACGTGGATGCTCGGGTCAAAGGTCGCGAAAAGCAGGTCCTTCGACTCCGCTGAAGTACGCGTCGCTCAGGATGACAGATCTGTTGTGGTTCGGACTTTAAACGCGGGACACTCATGTCGTTCATGCGCCGTAAACCAGCCAATCATTCGGCCAAGTTTCACGGAACCGCTTCTCCACGACCTGAAACGCAACAATCCCGCTGCTGTTATCCTTGCTTCAATGGCTTTTTTATCTTCATATCGCCCCGAAGCTACTTACCAGCGGCCTGCGCCAACTCCCTCCGTGCTGGCTACCTGGCTGTTGTTTGCCGCCATCTTTGCTGCCGTCCAGATTGGCTCGCTGTTTTCACCGCCGCTGTTAGACGACGTGGACGCATCGCACGCGCAAGCCGCGCAGCATATTCTCGACAGTGGCAACTGGATTACTTGCCAGATCAACGGCATTCGCTACATTGAGAAACCGCCGCTGCCCTACTGGCTGGTGGCGATCAGTTACAAGGTATTCGGCGAGAACACGTTTGCTACGCACCTGCCGAATTCGCTGGCGATGCTCGGACTTTGCTGGCTCTCGTGGCTCTGGGCTTCGCGCGCATGGGGTCCGCGCGCGGGGCTCTATGCGGGACTTGGCGTACTAACTTCTTTGGGTCCGTTTTTGTTTACGCGCTTCATTATTCCGGAATCGATTCTCGCTTTATTTCTGCTGATTGCTCTTTATGCTCTCATCACTGGCCTCGAACGAGGCGAATCGAACCGCTTTTATTGGGCGTATGCCTGCGTGGCTCTGGCTACGTTGACCAAGGGACTGATCGCCCCTGTCTTCTTTATCGGCGCGGCTGTGCCTTACCTGATTCTTACCGGCCAGTGGCGCAGGTGGCGCAAGCTGCGGTTGTTCACTGGGTTTCTGGTCTTCTTTGCGATTGCGGCGCCGTGGCACATTCTCTGCGGCCTTGCCAATCCTGACCAGGGACACGCTGTTGGCAACCATCCTACGCTCGGAAATGTTCACGGGTTCTTTTACTTCTACTTTGTGAATGAGCACCTCTTGCGGTTCTTCTCGCTGCGCTATCCGCACGATTACAACAAGCTGCCGGGTGTGTGGTATTGGCTGCTGCACTTTGTCTGGCTGTTTCCGTGGAGCCTGTTTGTGCCGGCATTGCTGGCTGTGGCTTGGAAGACGCGCCATCACTGGCTGCAACACCTGCGCCACGATGCGGGGCAGACGGTGGACTTCTATCTGGATCACGCCGTCCGCGAAGACGTGGCCACCTATGTGTTGCACCTCAAGTTCCGCGTGCGCACGGTGTGGCTGCTCTCGCTCTTCTCCGCGTGGACGCTGCTCTTCTTTTCAATCTCGTCGAACCAGGAGTACTACACGTTTCCGGTTTGGCCGCCGCTGTTCATACTGATTGCCGCGGTGGTTGCCGGCATTGAAGAGAAGCGCGGCCTTGACGGCGGCGCCGAAAGCGGACCCGACAGCCGAAGCCCGCTGCTCTCGACGGCATGGCTCACGGGCGCGCAGGCCGTGTTCGCGGTAATCGGCGTGCTGGCTGCGATTGCCCTGGGCTGGGGTCTGTGGGATTCCCGCAACCTCCTCTTCGTGTCGGATATCGGCACGCTGCTGGCGCACCGGGCAGTTGGAGACTATACGCTCTCGATGTCGCACTTCTTCGATCTCACCGGGCCGTCGTTTGCTGCTCTGCGGCTGCCTGCCGCGATGGCTGCGATCACGCTGCTGATTGGTCCCGCGCTGGG
>Ga0302320_10010245_pt1 | contig 20011 bp, 15 predicted proteins | sample Bog_T0_3_FD_202130 | JGI IMG/M metagenome (GOLD analysis project Ga0302320, IMG submission 202130) | Peat permafrost microbial communities from Stordalen Mire near Abisko, Sweden - Bog_T0_3 | ecosystem: Environmental > Terrestrial > Soil > Wetlands > Peat | place: Sweden: Abisko, Stordalen Mire... | reverse complement strand
GCACGCTGAACGGCTCGCGCCAGTCGTACACCATCGGCGCGAATGACCAATTATTATCGAGCGGCGACTACAAGCCGGTCATCGTGGCTTATCGCAATGGGGCCGCGGTGCGCGCCTCCGACGTGGCGGTGATCGTCGATGCCGCCGAGAATAATCAGCAAGCCGCCTGGATGGATCGCCAACCCGCGGTCATCGTCAACATTCAGCGCCAGCCGGGCGCTAATATCATCGCCGTGGTGGACCGCATCAAGCTGCTGCTGCCGCAATTGCAGACGGCTCTGCCGGCCACTGTGCAGGTGAGGGTGCTCACCGATCGCACCACCACCATTCGCGCCTCGGTCAGGGACGTGGAATACGAGTTGATGCTGACCATCGCGTTGGTGGTGATGGTCATCTTCCTGTTCCTGCGCAATCTGGCGGCTACCATCATTCCCTCGGTCTCCGTGCCGCTGTCGATTGTGGGCACCTTCGGCGTGATGTACCTGCTGGGCTACAGCCTGAACAATTTGACGCTGATGGCGCTGACCATTTCGACGGGCTTTGTGGTGGACGACGCCATCGTCATGATCGAGAACATCTCGCGCTTCATTGAGGAGGGCCTGAGCCCGATGAAGGCGGCGCTGAAGGGCAGCGAACAGATCGGCTTCACCATCATGTCGCTGACGGTCTCGCTGATCGCGGTGCTGATTCCGCTCTTGTTTATGAGCGACGTGGTGGGCCGGCTCTTCCGCGAGTTCGCCATCACTCTGGCGGTCACCATTCTGGTCTCCGCCGTGGTCTCGCTGACGCTGACGCCGATGATGTGCTCGCGCATTCTCCAGGACAAGGCCACCGCCAAACAGACGCGCTTCTACTATTGGTCGGAGAAGGTCTTCAACGCCATCATTGCCGCGTATGGACGGACGCTTCAGGTCGTTCTGCGCTATCGCTTCACCACCCTGATGGTCACCATTGGCACGCTGGTGGCCACCCTGCTGCTCTATGTGGTGGTTCCCAAGGGCTTCTTCCCGGTGCAGGATACGGGCGTGATCCTGGGCATCAGCGAGGCTCCGCAGACGGTCAGCTTCACCTCCATGGCCGAGCGCCAGCAAAGGCTCGTGGAGCTGCTCTTGCAGGACCCCGCCGTCGATAACATCTCTTCGTTTATAGGCGTGGACGGAGCCAACACCACGCTCAACTCGGGTCGCATACAGATCAACCTGAAGCCGCTGGACGAGCGCAAAATCTCCGCCACCGAGGTGATTCGCCGCCTGCAGCCCAAGCTCGCAGGCGTTGAAGGCATCCAGTTGTTTTTACAGCCACTCCAGGATCTTACGGTAGAAGACCGCGTCAGCCGGACGGAATTTCAATATTCGCTGGAAGATCCGAATCAGGCCGAGCTGGCAACCTACACCAATCGGATGGTCCAAGAGCTGAGAAAGGAAGCAGTGGTCACCGACGTGGCCAGCGACCTGCAGGACCAGGGACTGGGCGCCAAGCTGGTGATCGACCGCGACACCGCTGCCCGGCTGGGCATCGCCATGGCCGACGTGGACAACACGCTTTACGACGCCTTCGGGCAGCGCCAGGTCTCCACCATCTTCACCCAGCTCAACCAGTACCACGTGGTGATGGAGGTGGGGCAGAACTTTCAGACCGATCCCACGGTTCTCAACAGCCTCTACGTCAAGTCGGGTAATGGAACGCAGGTTCCGCTCAGCCAGTTGGCGCATTGGGAGCAGTCCACCGCGCAACTTTCCATCGGCCACCAGGGCCAGTTCCCCTCCACCGTGGTCAGCTTCAACCTGGCGCCGGGCAAGGCTCTGGGCGATGCCGTCAAAGCCGTCAACGCTATCGAGAAGCGCATCCAGATTCCGGCCAGCATCAACGCCAGCTTCCAGGGTACGGCCGCCGCTTTCCAGACCTCGCTGGCCAACGAGCCGCTGCTGATTCTGGCCGCGCTGATTACCGTCTACATCGTGCTGGGCGTGCTCTACGAGAGCTACATCCACCCCATCACCATCATCTCCTCGCTGCCCTCAGCGGGCGTGGGAGCATTGCTGGCCCTGCTCATCACGCACACCGATTTCAGTGTGATTGCGCTGATCGGCATTATTCTGCTGATCGGCATTGTGCAGAAAAACGCCATCATGATGATCGACTTTGCCTTGCAGGCCGAGCGGATCGAGGGGAAAACCGCCGAAGCCGCTATCTTCCAGGCGTGCCAGTTGCGTTTCAGGCCCATCATCATGACAACCATGGCTGCCATGCTGGGCGGATTGCCGCTGTGGCTGGGCGGCGGCGTGGGCGCCGAACTGCGCCGGCCGCTGGGCATCACCATCGTCGGCGGGCTGATCTTTTCGCAGATGCTCACCCTCTTTACTGTGCCGGTGATCTATCTCTACTTTGACAAGCTGGCACAGCGCATGAAGCCGCGGGAAATCAGGGATCAGGGATCAGGGATCAGGGATCAGGAAACAGCTCCCGTCATCAGTACTTAACTGGGTGCCCCACCCTCGCCGCGCTTTTTGTTATTGCGGCTAGGGTGGGAATCATCGAACCTCAACCGATTTTGTTCATCAGGTTCCACGACCGATGCATCTTTCCGCACCCTTCATTCAGCGCCCAGTGGCCACCTCGCTGCTCAGCCTGGCTCTGTTGCTGGCGGGCTCGGTGGCCTACTCGCTGCTGCCTGTGGCCTCGCTGCCCAACGTCGATTACCCGGTCATCGGCGTGGGGGCAGGCTTACCCGGCGCCAGCCCGGAGACCATGGCCTCGTCGGTGGCTACGCCGCTGGAGCGGCAATTTGGGCGCATCGCCGGCGTCAATCAGATGACCTCGTCGAGTTCGCTGGGCTCGGCTTCTGTCACCATGCAGTTTGATCTCAATCGCAACATCGACGCCGCGGCCCGCGACGTGCAGGCTTCCATCAACGCGGCGCGCAGCCAGTTGCCCTCGTACCTGCCGCAAAATCCCGGTTACCGCAAGGTCAACCCGGCGGAAGCGCCGATTCTCATCCTTACGATGACCTCCGACGTAGTAACCAAGCGGCAGATGTACGACATGGCCGACTCCATTCTGTCGCAGAAGATTTCCCAGATTGATGGCGTGGGCCAGGTCTTCGTGGGCGGCAGCTCGAGCCCAGCGGTGCGCGTCGAGCTGAACCCCATGCAATTGGGAGCAAACGGCGTGGGCCTGGAGGCGGTGCGTACCGCGCTGGCCGGAGCCAACGCCAACCGGCCAAAAGGCGCATTCCAAAGCTCGGATCAGCGCTGGCAGATCGGCGACAACGACCAGATCTTCCACGCCAGCGACTACGCACCCATCATCGCCGGATATAACCGGCAGACCGGCGCTCCGGTGCGCGTCTCCGACCTCGGCACCGTTACTGACAGCGTTGCCAACATTCTCACCGCCGGCGTTTCGGGCAGCAACACCGGTGGGCAGCACGGCGTGTTGAAGGACGCCATCCTGATCGTCATCTTCAAGATTCCCGGCGCCAATGTCATCTCCACCGTGGACAACGTGATGGCCGAGATGCCGCGCCTCAAGGCCGCCATTCCGCCCACTATCCAGATCAGCGTGGCCGTCGACCGCACCACCACCATCCGCTCCAGCGTCCGCGACGTGGAGCTTTCGCTACTCATCAGCGTGCTGCTGGTGGTGCTGGTGGTCTTCCTCTTCCTGCGCGAGGTGTGGGCCACGATCATTCCGTCGATCGCTGTGCCCCTATCGCTGCTGGGCACCTTCGGCGTGATGTACCTGGTCGGCTACACCATCGACAATCTCTCCCTGATGGCGCTCACCGTGGCCACCGGTTTTGTGGTGGATGACGCCATCGTGGTGATCGAGAACATTACCCGCTATCTAGAAATGGGGGACACTCCCTTCGATGCGGCCATGAAGGGTTCCAGGGAGATTGGTTTCACGGTCCTCTCCATGAGCACGTCTCTGATTGCCGTCTTTATCCCAATTTTGCTGATGGGCGGCATCGTGGGCAAGCTCTTTCGCGAATTCGCCGTCACGCTGTCGGTGGCCGTTGCCGTTTCCATGCTGGTCTCGCTCACTACTACGCCCATGCTCTGCGCCAGGTTTCTCAAGTCGCGCGATGAAAGCCGCCACGGCCGGGTGTATGTGATGAGCGAGCACGCCTTCCAGTGGCTTCACAACGAATACGCCGCCGGCCTGCGCTGGGTGTTGCGCCACCAATGGCTGATTCTGGGCGTGGTCATCGGCACGGTGGCCCTCAACGTTTACCTCTTCATGATCGTGCCCTTCGGCTTCTTTCCTCAGCAGGACACGGGACGCCTGGGCGGCCGGACCCTGGCAGCGCAGGATATCAGCTTCCCCGCTATGCGCGATAAGCAGCGCGAGCTGGCGCAGATGGTGCTGGACGACCCGGCTATTGCCACCGTTACCGCCTTTGTCGGCGGCGCCGGGCCGGGCGGCGGAAGCTCAAATATCGGCAATATGTTTATCGCTCTCAAGCCGCTCAACGAGCGCCCGTATCGCGCCTATACCGATGATTGGGTCGGTCGACTCCGCAAGATGCTGCATTTACATCCCGACCACGTCTCCGGTGATGATGTGGTAAATGGCTTGCGCAGAAAGCTGACCAGCATTCCAGGCGCCATACTCTATCTCCAGGTGCAGCAGGAGTTCCAGAGCGGCGCGCGCGGTGGCGCCGCGCAATACCAGTACACGCTCTCCGACGAAAACCTGGAGGAGCTGAATTCGTGGGCACCCAGACTACTGGCTCGCACAAGGTCTATGCCTGAACTGCGCGACATCAACAGCGACCAGCAAAATCAGGGCCTGGCCGCCAACCTGGTCATTGATCGCGACGCCGCCTCGCGGCTGGGCATCACAGCCAGCGCCATTGATCAGGTGCTCTACGATGCCTTCGGCCAACGCGAAGTCTCCACCATGTACACCGCGCTCAACCAGTACTACGTGGTGATGGAGGTCGATCCCCAATACCAGCTCAGTCCCGACTCGCTCAACGGCATCTTCATCAAGGCAAACAATGTTGTTGGGGCCACCACCGCTCTCGCCGGAACCACGCCTATTCCCGCAGCGGCTCCGTCCACCGGCGGCGCCATGGTGCCGCTCTCCACCATCGCACACTTTGAAGAGCAGCGCACCGCCCTGCAAGTCAACCACCAGGGGCAGTATCCTGCAGTCACGCTCAGCTTTAACCTGGCGCCCAACGTTGCTCTGGGGGACGCTGTTACCGCGCTGGAAAAGGTCCAGCGCGAGATGAATATGCCCTCTTCTATTCACGCCACCTTCCAGGGAACCGCGCAGGACTTTCAGGCCGCGAAGAAGAACATGCCCTGGCTAATTCTGGCCGCGGTGGTCGCCGTCTACATCGTGCTCGGTATTCTTTACGAGAGCCTGATTCATCCGCTGACCATTCTCTCCACGATTCCGCCCGCTGGTGTAGGCGCCATCCTGGCTTTGCTCTTGACGGGAACCGACCTGAGCATCATTGCGCTCATCGGTGTCATCCTGCTGATCGGCATTGTTAAAAAGAACGCCATCATGATGATCGACTTCGCCCTGCAGGCCGAGCGCGAGCAGGGATTGCCTCCCGTCGAGGCCATTTATCAGGCCTGCCTGCTGCGCTTCCGCCCCATTATGATGACGACAATGGCCGCGCTTTTTGGCGGATTGCCGCTGGCCATTGGCATGGGCGTGGGCTCGGAACTGCGCAAACCGCTGGGCATCGCCATCGTCGGCGGCCTCATCGTTTCGCAGATGCTCACCCTATTCACAACACCGGTTGTTTATTTATTCTTCGACCGCCTGCAATGGCGCGTGATGAAGCTGCGCCGGATCGGCGAGGAATTGGAAGGCGCGGCGGCGGACTGAGCTAGCCGATGGGGTAGGTTTTTCGTCAGTTGCAAACCCGCCGATACTAGCTATAATAGCTATATTAGCTAGTTTAATGAGGCGCAAACGATGATCATCATGACCTCCGTAGAGGCGCAAAACAATTTTGGGAAGTTGCTGGACACCGTGCAGCGCGAGCCCGTTGCGATTACCCGGCATGGGCGTCCCGCGGCCTTCATCGTATCCCCGCTGGAGATGAAAGAGTTGCAGGAGGCGCGGCGCAGGCGTAGCGAGGCGGTGGCCGATTTCAAGAAGTGGAGCGCTCGAGCTAAGAAAAGCGAGTCTCCCGCGCAGGCTGCGGCCGCGGAAGCGTTGACTGATGAGGAATTGAACCGCATGGTGCATGAGCTCCGATGAGCAGTGCCGGCGAGTCGTGCTGGATACCAGAACGCTTTGGTGTCCGCCTCAGTCCGCGAATACTTACTCCCGCACTTGAGTCCGTTCTATCAACTTCACTGGGTAGTAGGAGTTGCGGATGTACTGCTTCACCATGCGGTTGGTGTTGAAGTAGGAGCCGTTGAAGGCCAGCGTGTTGCGCATCAGCCGGGCCCACTTCTCCGGCGCCTCCAGGTAGAGCGGTACCACCGCTGTTTCGAGTTTATGGTAGAGGGAGTCGGCCTCAGCGGCGTCATTGACGCCGTCTTCGATGGCCCAGCCGGTGAATCCCTCGATGCAGCCCTCGATCCACCATCCATCTAAAACAGACAGGCTGGGGACGCCGTTCAGCGCGGCTTTCATGCCGCTGGTGCCCGAAGCCTCATAGGGCCGGCGCGGCGTATTCACCCACACATCCACGCCCGCCGTAAGCAATTCGCCCAGCTTCCAGTCGTAATTTTCCAGGTAAACAATGCGCAGCGCGTCGTTGGAGAGCTGTGTGGCGTCCGCGACGACCTGCTGAATGAGAGCCTTGCCGGGATCATCCTGGGGATGCGCCTTGCCGGCGAAAATAATCTGCAAGCCGCCGGCACTGTTGGCAATCTCGAGCAGGCGCTCGGGATCCGTAAACAACAGAGTAGCCCGCTTGTAGGTGGCGGCGCGCCGGGCAAAGCCGAGGGTGAGCACCTTGGGATTGAATGCCTGAGTGGTGCGCCTGGCCACCTCGGCCAGCAGCGCTTCCTTGTTGCCGGCATGAGCCGAGAGAATCTCCTGTTCCGGCAGGTCGATGGCATTGCGCAAATAAAGGTTGTCGCGCCGCCACGAGGAGAAGTGCGCGTCCATCAGATTCTGGAAGGACTTGGAGACCCATGTGGGCGCATGAACGCCGTTGGTGATCGAGTCGAGCGCAAACTCCGGGAACATCGCGCGGGAGACACTTGCGTGTTGCATGGCCACGCCGTTGGCATAGCGCGAGAAGCGCAACGCCAGCAGCGTCATGTTCAACATTTCGTCGCGAAAGCAGCCCATCATCTCCAGGCGCGCCGAACGGTCGCCACCCAGAATGCGAATAGACTGCTCGGCGCTGAAGCGGTCGTGTCCGGCCGGAACCGGAGTGTGCGTGGTGAAGACGCACCTCTTTCGCACCTGCTCGATGTCGGCTTCCGTGGCCGCGCCAAGCGGGCCGCCGCCCAACTGGCGCTCGAGCAGCGCCAGCGTCAGCAGCGCCGCGTGGCCCTCGTTCATGTGGAAGACGTTTATCTGGTAGCCCAGCGCGTGCGCCATGCGCACTCCGCCCATACCCAGCACAATCTCCTGCTGCAACCGGTAATTGGTGTCGCCTCCATAGAGGTGATCGGTGAGGCCGCGATCCCAGCCCGAGTTTTCGTCCAGGTCCGTGTCCAGCAGGTAGATGGGCACCACATGCCCATAGCGGCCCGTTATGTCATAGCGCCAGCAGCGCATGGTCACAATGCGACCTTCGATGGAAACTGTAACCCGCGCCTTCTCCTCAGTGCAGAAATCCGCGGGATTCCACAGTTGAACGTCCTCGCTCTGTCTGCCGTTATTGTCCAGGAGTTGCTTAAAGTATCCCTTGCGATGCACCAGCGAAAAGGCCGCCAGCGGAACGCCCAGGTCGGCCATGGAGCGCAGCGTATCCCCGGCAAGAACACCCAGGCCGCCGGCGTAGGTGGGCATGTTGGGGTTGATCGCGATCTCCATCGAGAAGTACGCTACCAGGCCGGAGCTGGGAAAAGGTTCGTAGGGAAACGGCTCGGATGATCTTGGCTGCATACTTACTTGTCTCCACGGCGCTTCAAACCAGAGAAGCGACGCACGGGGAATAAAATGAACAGTACTTCCGGACGGGCGTAAGCAATCTTCCCCGGCCGTTATAGAGGCAAACTCCTATTGATTCTAGCAAGAAAGGCCATTGAGAACCGCTGAATTACTGAATTCGGCGGTGTTCTATTGAACGAGTTGACCATCAGGGGATTAAGCTCAGCATTTTTTCCGCATTTTGGCACAACTCAAGTTGGTCCCTGAAACTTCCGGCGGCTCCAGGCGATCATAGTCATCTGGGATAACCTCCCATCACCTCCGCGCAACTCGTAGTCAGCCTCTCCCAGATGCGGTCCAGCCATGCCTCGTGTTCGGGCTTCATCAACACCGAGCGCAGGCAAGTCACCGTCTCAGCGGTGATTGCCGATTCAGAGCCGGACGCGGGCTCAAACCATGCAAGCGGCAATTGCACCAGCGCCAGATGTAAATCGCGCGCGGCGCAGGCGGAGAAGATCTGTTGCGCCAGCGCGGAGGCCCGCTCCGGCGATTCGGCGTTTAGCTTCCACACCACAATATCGAGATCCGGCGCTCCGGCAGCAAGTGGTTGGAAATGTCCAGCCTTATCCTGACGCAGCCGCCGGTCGAGTTCAAGGGCCGCCGCCCTGCTGCTGGCCAGCCCACGGGCAAACTCGCCCCCCGGCACAAGCGGCAAAAGTTGCTGTGTGGCCCACAAAGCAACCGCCGAGGCTCCAGCCCGCGAACACTCCAGGCTGATCTCTCCCAAGTGCAACTGCTTAGAGGTGAAGTAGGTGTAGGGAGAATCGTGCTTGTAGAAACGCCCCACCGAGGGGTCGCGGAAGAGTACGCAACCGCATCCATAGGGCTGAAGGCCGTGCTTGTGCGGGTCGATCACGATGGAGTCTGCCTGGCTGATGGCCTCGAAGGCCCGGCGCGCCGGGGCATCCAGAGCATTGGAGATCAGCCGAAAGTAGCCGCCGTAGGCTGCGTCCACATGAACGCGAAAGCCGTACTGCGAGCGCAATGCCAGAATCCCGTCCAGAGAGTCCACCGCGCCGATGGCCGTCGAGCCCAGCGTCACTACCACCGTGCCGACATCGCCTTTTCGCAGTTCAGTTTCCAAGGCTTCCAGGCTCATCCGTCCGCGGCGGTCGGCGGCAATCGGCGCAAACTCCAGCTTCAGCACGGCGGAGATGCGCTGGTGCGTATAGTGCGCCTGTTCGGAGCCGACGATGCGCTTTCCTGGCGCCAATTGTCCGGCTACCCAGAGCGCCTCCAGGTTGGCGAAGGTGCCGCTGGAGGTCAGGTGGCCCAGAAATTCCGTCCAGCCGAAGATTCCGGCAATTCCCTGGACGGCCTCAATCTCCAACTCCGAGCTGGCCCAGCCCCCGTCGCGCGCGTGGTTGTTGGGGTTGATCGTCATGGCCAGAGCATAGGCGGCCCTCGCCACAGGGTGCGGCGGCTTGAGCATCTGCCCGGCATAAAGCGGATGGAAGAAGGGGAAGTTGTCGCCCATGCGGCGCGCCACATCCTCCAGAACTCGTTCCATTGCCGCCGGGTCTGCCGTGGACTCGAAGGCGGGCAAAGCCGCAAAGTGCTTTTCCAGCTCTCCGGCAGCGCGGGACAACAGGTTGGGAAAGGGATCGAGGGGCATGGTAACCTTTCGAAGTAACACAACAAGAGTACGACGTTAAGGCTTTCTATTTCAATAAGATCCAAAATTAAAAACAGGAAAAGTGTAGCATAATGATACATTTTTAGCACTTCTTTATGATAAGGGATGCTACACTGCTTTCAGCGTTAGACCGAAGCGGGCGTGAGCAGCACTCGCCCTACCAGCAAGATTCTGCCAGTGGTCGCTCCGATTCATCCAGCGCAATTCAATTCAGGAAATACGAGCAATATGGAACAAGGTACCGTGAAGTGGTTCAACGACGCGAAGGGCTTCGGCTTCATCTCGCGTCAGAACGGCGAAGACGTATTCGTGCATTACTCTGCAATCACCTCCAGTGGTTTCAAGAGCTTGCAGGAAGGCCAAGCCGTGCAGTTCAACGTGGTGAAGGGGCCCAAAGGGTGGCAGGCTGCCGACGTGCAGCCGCTCTGAACCCACCGGCCGGATTCCGGCAGAATCTAGCAAACACAAGCGAGGGTTGGGAGCAATTCCATCCCTCGTTTGTTATTTGTGGCGGATTATTGCAATGGGCTGATTATTTAGCAGGAAGGGATCTATTCCCCGCGTGAAATACGGCACGGCGATCATCATCGGGGCAGGTCCTGCAGGACTGACGGCCGCCATCGAGTTGCAGCGCAATTCAAAAATCAAGCCCATCCTGATCGAGGCTAGTCAGCAGGTCGGCGGCATCTCGCGCACTATTCGCTACAAGGGCAACCGCATGGACATCGGCGGCCATCGCTTTTTCTCCAAGTCAGACCGGGTAATGCGATGGTGGCTGGAGCTGATGCCGGCTGAGGCTGGCGGCACAGATGAGGGAGAGCTGCGCTACCAAGGGCAGCATCGCGATCTTCCCGCTGCAAAGGAGGCGCACGATCCACAAACGGAAGATTTGGTCATGCTGGTTCGCCAGCGCAAGAGCCGCATCTATTTTCTGCGCCGCTTCTTCGACTATCCCATCAGTTTGACCGCGGCAACCTTCAGAAATCTGGGACTGGTTCGCACTTTTCGTTACGGCTTCAGTTACATGAGCTCGTCGCTGCGGCCGCAGCGCGAGGAGCGTACTCTTGAGGATTTTATTATCAACAGGTTTGGCAAACAGCTTTATCAGACGTTTTTCAAGTCGTACACCGAAAAGGTCTGGGGCGTGCCCTGCAATGAGATCAGCGCCGAATGGGGCGCGCAGCGCATCAAGGGACTGTCGCTCAAAGGGGTTATAGTTCACTTTCTCAAGAAGACCTTTGCCGGCGGGCGCTCCAATGACATCGCGCAAAAGAAGACAGAAACCTCGCTGATCGAGAAATTTCTCTATCCCAAGTTTGGCCCCGGCCAGCTTTGGGAACATGCAGCTGATTTAGTTCGCAAGGGCGGCGGCGAAATTCACTTCGGTGTTCATATCGACCGCATCAACGTGGAGGGAAACAAGGTGGTATCGGTCGAGGGCCGTGACGAGGCGGGCAAGCGCATAACGTTTGAGGGCGATTATTTCTTCTCCACCATGCCCATCCGCGATCTTGTGCGCAGCTTCTCCGCGCCGGTCCCCGCCGAAGTCGCCGAGGTCGCCGAAGGACTTATGTATCGCGACTTCATCACCGTCGGCCTGCTGGCAAGCAAGCTGGCTGTCACAGAAAAGGACGGCTCTACGCTCAAGGACAACTGGATTTACATTCAGGAGCCGGACGTGACCGTCGGCCGCTTGCAAATTTTCAATAACTGGAGTCCCTGGCTGGTTGATGCCCCCGGCAAAGTCTGGATCGGCCTGGAATACTTCTGCAATGAGACCGACGCGCTGTGGAAGCTCCCCAATGAGGAGATGGCGAAGTTCGCTATTGCGGAGATCGCCAAAATCGGGATTCTGAAGGCGGAAGACGTCGAGGACTCCCACGTCGTGCGCGTTCCCAAGACGTATCCCGCCTACTTCGGCAGTTATGATCGCTTCGATGTGATTCGCAGTTACCTGGATGGCTTTGAGAATCTCTTTCTGGTGGGCCGTAACGGCATGCACAAATACAACAACCAGGATCACTCCATGCTGACCGCCATGACCGCCGTGGAAAACATCGTCAACGGAGTTACGACCAAGGAGAACATCTGGGCCATCAATACCGAGATGGAGTACCACGAGGAGAAGGCGGAGCAGTAACTCAGTTCAACCGCCAGAAGGCCGCGTTCAGCACGGCGGCAAAGGTGACCCAGGCCCAGTAGGGAGCCATCAGCCAGGCCGCCACCGGCGAGACCCGGCCAAAGACCAGTGTCGTGGCCCCGATCGCCGCCCACAGCACCACCACTTCCGCCAGCGCGGCTCCAAGGTCGTGCTGGCGGAAGAAGATCAACGACCAGGCAAAGTTCAATCCCAGTTGCACCAGAAACAGAACCAGTCCGCATGTACGCAGCTGCGACGGGGCTGACTCCCACATCTGCCACGCAGCAACGGCCATCATCGCGTAGAGCAACGTCCAGACCGGCGCGAAGACCCAGTTTGGCGGAGCGATGGCCGGCCTGGCCAGCGTCCGATACCATCCCGGAACCTCGCTCGCCGTCCACGAACCGCTCACGCCCGCCACCGCAAAACAAATACCCATCCAGCAAATCAACGAAATCCAGCGCATTCCGGCGTTCCTTGTCCCTCAAGCGAATGGATTCCGCGTAAGAGACAAAGATTCGCCGAAATATCGTTCTCAATGCGCAACAGGCGGCTGCATGGCAGATTGCTCGGGCGCCTTCTCAAACAGCTCCAGATTTTCGCCTTTCCAGACCATCGCGGAGTGGATCCGGTCGTACCCGCTGGGGTGGTCGAAGAAGATCCGCTCCTCCCACTTGCCGGGGCGCATCTTGCGATACTCGCTCAAGTGAATCGCGGCCTGGGCAAAGCCGTCCGGCTGGCGTGCGGCGTTCAGGCCGAACATATCGGCTTCTTTCTCGTGCATGCGGGTTTCTGTGTTCATCACCGGCGTGAGCACGAAGAAGAAGATGCCGGCCAGCAGAAAGACCAGCGGCAACACGGCCGGATCGCCAACACCGCGAATTTGCCAGCGTTCCCCCCAACGCTTCAACGTCCATTGCAGCCCCCAGCTCAGGAAGGCAAAGAAGAGCAGATACACCACCGCCGAGAAGAAGAGCCCCTTGGGAATATGATGGAGCACGTAGTGACCCATCTCGTGGCCTGTAACCGCCTGAATCTCCTCCAGCGAACCGCGACGCAGCAGGTTGTCGTTGAGCGAGATGCGCGTGGTGCCGGCAAAGCCGCTTACATTGGCGCTGATGCGCGTAGTCTGGCGGCTGGCGTCGATCTGGTAGACATCGTTGGTGGGAATCCCGTTGGCGTGGGCCATGCGCAGAATCGGGACCGTCACCTTGGGATCGTTCAGCCGGGTAATCTTGTTGAATATCGGCTGCAGATAGACCGGGCCGATGGCTACCAACACCACTAGCAAGCCGGTCATTGCCACCGTGCCCCAAATCCACCATGTATTGGGCAGCTTGCGCACGATGGCCAGCAGCAGCATGACCGCCAGAGCGCCTAAGACCAGGCCGATCAGCAGCCCCTTGCCCTGATCGCCCATCCAAGGCCAAAAACTCTGCGTAGCCAGGCCGTACTTGTGCTCGCGGATGTAGCCCTCATAGAATTCGAGCGGGAAACTCAGCACCGTGGTCAATACAACATATTGTCCCCAGTAGAGCGCGTTTTGCAGCCATCTGAAGCGCGTGATGCGCTCAGCCAGATCGCGCATCTTCGCGGACCAGCGCAGATTCAGCAGCAGAAGGGCAACGACCGAGGCATACAGGAAGTCCCAGAGAATCAGCCAATAGCCGCCTTCAAAATACGCGTTGGATCGGGCCGTGGCCGCGGGCGGAATCATCGCCATGTACGCTTCCGTGGCGGCGTCGGCGTTAAAGTGCGCCGAAGGCTGGGCAGCGGCCGGGACCTGGGTGATGTCCACCGTGGGTTGAATGGCGGGTTGAGCCTGGGTTGAGCCAAGACCACAGGCAGTAAACAAAACGAGGAGCGCGTAGCTCCGCAAACGACTGTTCATCATGAATCTTCCTCCTGGATGATGTATTTGCTGACGAGTACTGGAATTGCGCAGGTACTGCCCTGAAAAGTTTTGAAAATCATTACGCGTTCTGGTAGTGACGCACTCTTCGATTAGCCGCTGATCCAGGCGCTACGCACAAACATTCAGGCCATGGCATCAGAGCGCGGCTTTGATCACCTTCCTGTAGTTGTCGAAAGCTTCTCGACCTTGTCCTGTCAAGCGGCAGATGGTGAGCGGGTATTTTCCGCGAAAACTCTTTTCGATGACGATGTATGCCGCCTCTTCCAGCTTGGATAAATGGACGGAAAGGTTCCCCTTGGTTAGTCCTGTCGCCAAATGCAGATACTGAAAGTCGGCATCATTGACGGTTGCAAGCAGAGCGATGATCATGAGCCGCGCCGGCTCGTGAATAATGCGGTCGATCTCTGCCAGTCCCTGGATTTTCTTGCTCATCTTATGCTTCCCTTTCGGCAGGTCGCCGGATGAATAGCAGGAGTACGATGAAGCCGGAAAACACCATCACAAGTCCCAGAAAGGCGAAGAAGATGGAGAGGGTGGCCACGATACCTATGGAAGTCGCGGCTAGGAAGATGGCTGACGCCGCGGAGAGCACACTGTAAATTGCAAAGCGGAATACTCGACCGAACCAAGCGATCCATGCATCGAGTCCACAGAACATCAGCCCGATTACGGTGGACATCCCACGGTCCGAATGCGTAGGAAACAGGAACAACGCAGCAATCGCCAAAGGTAAGAAAGCGGCAAGAAAGACAAGAAGAAATCTCACCATCTTGCGTTTATTCAACTTTTGCTCAACATATCCCGACCGCTCGATCAGGTAACGCTCGCGCACCCACTTCGCCGCCCCCCTGGAGCGAACAGTGTAAACCACAAACAGACTGCACAGCACGATGGAAATGACACAGAAAGCGACATCAAGGGCGGTGGATCCCTGCGGAAAACCCGCTCGTTTGGCGTAGGGAACCGCTTCGACTGCGGCGCAAAGAACGAGAGTCAGCCCTATATAGATATCCTGCAAACCGTCGCGGAATTTAGCCTTGATGACAAGTCGTTCGGCAATTGTAGACGGATCCGCAGTCATGGAACGGAAGAATGAAATTGGCATATAGTCTCCACAGACTAGTTTGTATCACAAACCAGTCAGTGGCAATAATGCCATCGAGCAAGTCTATTGTCAAGCAAAAAATGAAGGGAAAAACACTCCTACTCCCGGACGAATAGGCGGCGATTCGGAAACTGTACCAATACCCGCGTTCCGGCGGAGGGTTGTTCCGGTGCGTCTTCGGTATATCCTAGAGTGTTGCAACGCAGCCAGAACACCCCATGGCTGGAAATTCCAGGATCCCTATGCCCATGAACGCAAAGACCATCGCCGTACATCTGCCCGACGGGGCCATTCGTGAAGTGCCCGCCGGGACAACGCCTCTTGAGATTGCCAACTCGATTTCGCCGCGGCTGGCCGCAGCCTCCCTGGCTGCGCGCCTGACCCCTGTCGGAGCCGCCGTGAAGCAAAGCTCCGCGGCTGACGAGCACACATCGGAAGCGGCCATGTACACCACTGAGGATGCAGCCGGTCCGCGTCTGGTGGACCTGGCTACTCCATTGACCGCCGACACGCGCCTGGAACTGGTCAAAGAGAATGACCCCGACGCGCTCAAGGTGCTGCGCCACTCCGCTGCGCACGTGCTGGCCACGGCGGTACTGGAGCTGTTTCCCGAGACCAAGCTGGGACACGGTCCGGCCACGGATTCCGGCTTCTTTTATGACTTCTATCGTGAAAAGCCGTTCGTCCCCGAGGATCTGGCGCGGATCGAGGCGAAGATGGCCGAGGTGATTGCGCGCGATGAGAAATTTGTCCACGAATATGAGCCGCGCGAACAAGCCCTGACTGAGTTTGCGCGCGACGGCGACTTCATGAAGGCCCACTTCGTGACCAAATTTACCGTTCCCGGCGACCAGGTCAGCTTTTACCGCAACGGTAAGTTTGTGGACTTTTGCCGGGGGCCGCATGTGCCCTCGACCGGCCGCGTCAAGGCCGTGAAGCTGACCGCGCAGGCCGGCGCTTATTGGCTGGGCGACGAAAAAAATCCGCAGTTGCAGCGTATTTATGGCACCGCGTTCTTCTCGCAAAAAGAATTGGACGCACACTTCGCCCGGCTGGAAGAAGCGGCCAAGCGCGACCATCGCCTGCTGGGCAAGCAACTGGACCTGTTCAGCATTCAGGAACTGGCCGGAGCGGGACTCATCTTCTGGCATCCCAAAGGCGGCATCGTCCGCAAGGTGATGGAAGACTGGATGCGCGAGGAATGTTTGCGGCGCGGCTACTCGCTGGTGTTCACGCCGCACGTGATGCGCCGCGAGCTGTGGAAGATCAGCGGCCATGAGGGTTTTTACGCCGGCAATATGTACAGCCCGATGGAACTGGATGATGCCGAGTATCGGCTGAAGCCGATGAACTGCCCCGGCCACATTCTGATTTACAAAAACTCGCCGCGGAGTTACCGCGATCTGCCCGTGCGGCTGGCCGAGCTAGGCAACGTCTACCGTTACGAGCGCTCCGGCACCATGCACGGACTGTTGCGCGTACGCGGCTTTACGCAAGACGATGCGCATATCTTCTGCACTCCCGGCCAGATTGTGGATGAGGTTGTGGCGTGCGTCGACTTTGCCGAGGCGGTACTGAAGACATTCGGCTTCAACGAGTTTCAGGTCGAGTTATCCACCTGGGACCCCAACGACCGCGCTCACTACGCCGGCTCTGACGATAACTGGGAGCTTGCGACCAATGGACTCAAGAGTGCGCTGGAGCGCAAGGGAATAGCCTACAAAACCATTCCCGGCGAAGCGGCTTTCTACGGCCCCAAGATCGACATCAAACTTGTGGATGTGCTGGGCCGGTTGTGGCAGCTCTCCACGGTGCAGTTTGACTTCAACCTGCCCGCGCGCTTCGAGCTGGAGTACGTGGGCGAGGACGGCGAGCGCCATCAGCCGGTCATGGTCCACCGCGCGCTGTTCGGCTCCGTCGAGCGCTTCTTCGGCGTGCTCATCGAGCACTATGCCGGAGCCTTTCCACTGTGGCTCGCTCCGGTGCAGATTGGTCTTGTCCCCATCAGCGAGCGGCACCATGAATATGCGAAGAAGGTCGAGGCAGAACTGAAGGTCGCGGGCCTGCGCGTCGAGACCGACATTCGCAACGAGAAGATGAACGGCAAGATTCGCGACTTCGCCAACCAGAAAACGCCCTACATTCTCGTCTTTGGCGACAAGGAGCAGGAAGCCAACGCGGTCAGCGTCCGCACGCGCGGCAAAGGCGACCAGGGCTCGGTGCCGCTGGCTGAATTCATCGCCAAGTGCAAGGTGCTGGTCGAGGGGAAGTCCACGGAGCTGTAGCAATAGCTCCGAAATTGGAGGATACTGTCTTTATGGCAACGCAGTCCGTCTTCGCCCCACCCGTCTCCGTCGAGCAGTACCTGTCGACGGTCTTCGAGCACGACTGCGAGTATGTGGACGGCGTCATCGAGGAGCGCGACTTGGGCGAGTTCGAGCATGCTTTTTTACAAGGAATTTTGACCTCACTCTTCTTCAATCACCGCGAGGATTGGGGGGTACTTTGTCTTCCCGAACAGCGCGTGCAAACCCAGCGCGACCACTTCCGCGTTCCTGACGTAACCATCCTGCGCTCGGGCACGCCGCGTGAGCGCATTCTCACCCGTCCACCGCTTCTGGTGATCGAGATTCAGTCGCCGGAAGACACATTGCGCCGCACGACGGCCAAAGCGGCAGAGTACCTGGCTTTCGGCATCGAGCACGTCTGGATCATCGACCCCGCCGCCCGCGTTGCCTATCGCGGCACGGCAAGCGGCCTGGAACTGGTTCGCTCCGGCGAACTTACAATTTCTTTAACGCCTATCCGCATCGTGCTTGCCGACCTCTTCGCTGAATTGGACCGGGTATAGAGCCTTTTCACAGGACTTCTCCAGAGTCAAGCGGCTCTTGACTTCGCCCCGAAGGTTGCCGATACTTGGTTTATGGCGTATACCGTCCAGCAAGCGAAGACCCAACTCGACCAGCTTTTGCAGGAGGCCGAAGAGGGCAAAACCGTCGTGATTGCCCGCGACGCCAAGCCTTCTGTGCAGCTTGTGCTGGTGGAGCAACCCGCCAAGCGGCAGCGCCCCCTTGGGAAATATGCCGGCCTCTGTCAGTACTCCGACGACATCTTCAAGCCGCTCGAAACCGATGAGGAATTGCGCGAGTACGGCTTCGACATTCTGGCTGACGCGAAGGTGCTGGACGAGCCCACCGCGTGAAGCTTCTCTTGGACACACATGCGGCCATCTGGGCGCTCGATAGCCCAGAGCGACTTGGTCGTCGTGGACGTCAGCTTATCGGAGACCCGGCCAATGAAGTTCTAATCTCCTCCATCATCCCCTGGGAGATTGCGATCAAGATGAACTCCGGGAAGATACCGCCGCACGTGTTGGTCACGGATTTTCTCCGGGTTCTCCACGAAGAGGAATTCACCTTTCTCCAGATTCATCCGCTCCACGCCATCCGCTCCGGTCTATTGCCCTTCCACCACCGCGATCCATTCGACCGATTGCTGGCGGCTCAATCTCTGGAACTCGGCGTGCCTCTGATCAGCGTCGATGCGATCTTCGACCGCTACGGTGTTGAGCGCATCTGGTAGACAGCCTGCTTGCATCTTCCCGCCGTTTGCTGCATCCAAAATGCCATGGAATACCGGCTTCTAGGAGGCTCCGGCCTCAAGGTTCCCGCACTCAGTTTTGGCACCGGCACCTTTGGCGGCGCCACGGAATTTTTCAAGGCATGGGGCTCGACGGATGTTACTGAGGCGCGGCGGCTGGTCGACATTTGTTTGGAGGCTGGCGTCAACCTCTTCGACACCGCCGACATTTACTCCGATGGCCGCTCGGAGGAAGTTTTAGGAAAGGCACTGGAAGGCCGGCGCGACCGTGCGCTGATCTCCACCAAGACTACGTTTCGTTTTGGGGATGGGCCCAACGACGTGGGCTCCTCGCGCTACCATCTGCGGCGCGCGCTGGAGGCCAGTCTGCGCAGGCTGGAAACCGACTACGTGGACATCTACCACCTGCATGGCTTCGACGCGCTGACGCCCATCGAAGAGGTGCAGGAGACGCTGAACACCTTTGTCCGCGAGGGCAAGGTGCGCTACATTGCGGCCTCAAACTTCTCCGGCTGGCACCTGATGAAGTCGCTCGCCGTGGCCGAGCGCTATGGGTGGACGCGCTTTGTGGCCCATCAGGTTTACTACTCGCTGCTGGGACGCGAGTACGAGTGGGAATTGATGCCGCTCGGTCTCGACCAGAAAGTGGGCGCTCTGATCTGGAGTCCGCTGGGGTGGGGCCGTCTGACGGGCAAGCTCCACCGCGGCCAGCCTTTGCCGGAGGTGAGCCGGTTGCACAAGACTGCCAACTTAGGCCCGCAGGTTGCAGATGAGCACCTTTACACTGTGGTGGATACGCTGGACGCCGTGGCTGCCGAGACCGGCAAGACGGTTCCTCAGGTGGCGTTGAACTGGCTGTTGCAACGGCCCACGGTCTCGTCGGTTATTATCGGCGCGCGAACCGAGGAGCAGTTGCGGCAGAACCTGGGCGCGGTGGGCTGGAATCTGACCGCGGAACAGGTGGCCAGACTGGACAAGGCGAGCGCAACGACGCCGGTCTATCCCTATTGGCACCAGCGGCAGTTCACAGAGCGGAATCCGCTGCCGGTGTAAGCGATCTCAGACGGTAGGTTCCTTGAGGTAAATCTCCACATAATCCAGGTAGTTTTGCGCGTATTCGAGGATTTTGGCGTGGTCGGCGTCGCTGAGTTCGCGGCGGAGCCTGGCAGGGACGCCGGCCCAGAGCGTGCGAGGTGGGACCTTCGTTCCCTCTGGAACCACGGCGCCGGCGGCGATGAGGGAGCCTTCGCCGATGCGGCAGTTATTCAGAACCCTGGCCCCGATGCCGATGAGAACCGCGTCCTCGACCACGCAACCGTGCACAGTGGCGTTGTGGGCGATGGTGACCCAGTCGCCTACGATGACCGGATAGAGGTTGCGCTGGCCATGGAGCACGGCGCAGTCCTGGACGTTGGAGTTGGAGCCGACGCGGATGGAGTGGACGTCGCCACGCAGGACGGCGTTCATCCATACCGAGGAGCGCTCGCCGAGGGTCACGTCGCCGATAATCTGCGCCGAGGGGTCAAC
>Ga0302320_10010243_pt1 | contig 20012 bp, 15 predicted proteins | sample Bog_T0_3_FD_202130 | JGI IMG/M metagenome (GOLD analysis project Ga0302320, IMG submission 202130) | Peat permafrost microbial communities from Stordalen Mire near Abisko, Sweden - Bog_T0_3 | ecosystem: Environmental > Terrestrial > Soil > Wetlands > Peat | place: Sweden: Abisko, Stordalen Mire... | reverse complement strand
TGCTGGTGGCTCTGTTTTACTACCTCTGGGCGCTCACTTTTGATCTCTCGACGATCGGACAGATGCCGCAGCGCTCCGCGATCTATGATCGCACGGGCACCTTTTACAGCAGAACGGTGGGAGAAAATCGCGTCGTCGTCCCTTACAACAAAGTCTCTCCCAATTTCGTCAACGCCCTCATCAGTCGCGAAGACGCGCGATTCTATGAACATCACGGAGTCGATCCCATCGGCATCGTGCGAGCCATTGTGCGTAATCTTTTCCTTGGAGGAGTGAAGCAAGGCGGCAGCACCATCACCCAACAACTCGCCCGCAATGCCTTCCCTCTGGGAGGGCGCACCTTTAACCGAAAGTTCCTGGAGGCAGCGATGGCCTTCCGCATCGAGATGGAATTGAGCAAGGAGCAGATTCTGGAAGATTACATGAATCGCATTTATTTCGGCTCCGGCCTCTACGGTGTCGAAGCTGCGAGCCAGGCTTATTTTGGCTGCCCAGCTTCCGAAATGACACTCTCTCAGGCGGCTCTCCTAGCGGGGCTGATTCGCAGTCCCAACAAACTCTCCCCATTCAACGACCTCTCGGCATCGCTCAAACAGCGCGATGTCGTCCTGGCGCAGATGAAGGCACTTTCGGATCGCGAGGATCACACCCCGTTTATGACCGAGGCCCAGTATGAGCAGGCGATCCATGAAACCTTCACGCCACACGCCCAGAAACTTGTCAATCCTCTCAATAGCTGGGCCATCGATGCCATTCTCCATGAGCTAGAACTGGTTGTGCCCCTTGATAAAATCGATACCGGAGGGTTGCGCATCGACACCTCGATTGATGCCGGATTGCAAAGTGCCGCCGAGGAGTCAGTGGCCCGCCGACTTTCCGAAGTTGAGGCCAGGACAGATTTTCGACAGCAGCATCATGTGGTTAGCGGCGAAGACCAGGAACCTCTCCAGGGAGCGCTGATCGCCATCGACAATGCGAGCGGGGGCATCACGGCCATCGTCGGTGGGCGAAACTTCACCGAGAGCAAATACAACCGCGCACTGGTTGCCACGCGCCAGATCGGCTCCTCCGCCAAGCCTTTCGTCTATGAAGAAGCCTTTCGCCGCGGAGTGATCACTCCCGACACACTGATCAGTGATGCGCGTCTAACCCAGTCCGAACTCCCTCCCCGCTCCCCCGCCTACGATCCGCAGAATAGCGACAGCACCTTCGGAGGCGAACTCCCTGCACGCGAAGGACTCATTCATTCGCGCAATACCATGAGCGTGCGCGTGGGGCTCAAAACTGGCCTCGGCGACATCGCCGCCACCATGGAGAAACTCGGACTCGCCGAGCATGTTCCCCACTATCCCTCCATCTGCCTCGGAAGCTTTGAATCGACACTGCGGAATGTCACTGTCGCCTACACGGCGCTCGCCACAGGTGGAGCCAGAGTCCATCCCCACCTGATTGAAAAAATTACCGATGCCGATGGCACCGTCCTCTACCGCGCCACCCATGCGCGCATCCCATCGCTCGATCCGGCGGCAGTGAGAACGACGACCGCCATCCTGACCGAGGTCCTCACCCGGGGCACGGCCAGCAATGCGGCGGCATTGGGACTGAAAAAAACCGCCGCTGGAAAAACCGGCACGACCGATCATTTCCAGGATGCCTGGTTCCTCGGTTACACCCAGGGACTCACCTGCGGCGTCTGGGTCGGCTTCGATCGTCCCAAAACCATCATGCGCGGTGGCTACGGAGCCGCCTTGGCGCTCCCCATCTGGGTCGATGTCATGCAATCCCCAGCCGCCGGACATTTTCCCTAGAGCATTAGGAGTGATCACAATTGCCAGCCTCATCCGGGCTGGGTAATTTCCCTCAATGACACGCCGCTGGATCCTGCCCGCCACTCCTGATGAAACACTGATTCGGCGGCTTGCCTTGGAGCTCGACATTCCCTCAGTCGTCGCCAGCCTTCTGGCATCTCGTGGATTCTCGACACCGGAGCAGGCTTCCCTATTTCTCGATCCACGACTGGCGACTCTGCGTCCTCCGGAAGAAATTCCCGGCATTGAGGCGGCGGCAGAGAGAATTCAGGAAGCCCTGCTCTCCGGAGAACGCATCACCCTCTACGGCGATTATGATGTGGATGGGATTACCTCGCTCACGATTCTCTGCCGATTTTTGAGAGCCGCCGGAGGAGAAATCTCCTGCTTCATCCCGGATCGTTCACGCGAGGGATACGGACTGAGCAGAGCCGGCGTCAACCGATGTCTGAGCGAGCACCACCCCGACCTGCTCATTGCCGTGGATTGTGGCACCAATTCGCGCACGGAGGCTCTCCTCCTCCAGGAATCTGAATGCGACCTTGTCATCCTCGATCATCACGAGCCGGGCGAAGAAGTCGCCACCTCGGTTAGTGCAGCTCTCGTCAATCCGAAACTAGGCGATGATTTCCACTACCTTTGCAGTGCCGGAATCGTCTTTAAACTCTGCCATGCCATGCAGAAGCGCCATCCTGTTCCCGGCTGCGATCTGCGGGAATATCTGGATCTGGTCGCCGTGGGGACTGTTGCTGACATCGTCCCGTTAATTGCAGAAAACAGGATCTTCGTGCGCGCTGGACTGAGGCAGTTGGCCAGCTCCCGGTGGTGCGGACTGCACGCACTCCTCCATGTCGCCGGGGCCACAGCCCCCTATACCCCTTCGGATATTGGTTTCAAGATCGGCCCCAGAATCAATGCCGCAGGACGCCTGGGAAGCGCCGGGGAAGCACTCGATCTCCTCCTGAGCGATGACGCAAATGAGGCTGCTAGAATTGCCGCTGGGCTCGATCAACAAAATCGGGAACGCCAGGCCGTCGAGCGCGATGTCACCCTTCAGGCGGAAGAGTGGGTCGCGGCTCATTTCGATCCGAAACGGCACGCCACTATCGTCGTTGGTCAGCGAAACTGGCATCAAGGCGTAGTCGGCATTGTGGCCTCCCGTATTGCGCGCCGCTGGCACAGACCGACACTCGTTATCGGATTCGATGAGATGGGCATGGGCAAGGGAAGTGGTCGCAGTATCGAGGGTCTCCCGCTGGTTGATGTGCTGGGTCGCTGTTCCGAGCTTCTTGAGGCATTTGGGGGTCACGACATGGCGGCCGGACTCAGTCTCCAGGAATTGCAGCTTCCAGCACTCCGTGACCGCTTTGAACAAGCCACTCGCGAGCTCATCAGCGAGGAGCATCTCATTCCCAGCCTCCATCTCGATGCCGAACTTGATCTCGGCCTGGCCGACGAACTCTGGCTCGACACCCAGGATCAGCTCGCTCCATTTGGGACTTCCAATGTGCAGCCACTTCTTTTTTCCCGAGGTGTGACACTCCTCTCCCCTCCACGGGTTCTGAAGGAAAAGCATCTCCGACTCGAACTCCAAAGCGGTCGCCGCCGCCGCGATGCCATCTGGTTTAATGCCGGCACCGATCAGCTTCCACGCCCTCCGTGGGATGTCGCCTATACCGTCAATCGGAATACCTGGCAGGGACGCGACGAGGCCCAAATCCAGATTGTGGCCATTCGTAGCGCAACGGGCACAGCCGTATGATGTGATGCCCGGGCTTGTTCGGGAAGAAGGGAACGGGAACGGGGAGGTTTTACCACAGAGAACTGACAAAGGACTTGCAAAGATATCTGAAAAGGACTGAACAGAATGCATGGGGGGTGAGTTGGCGCAGGCACTCATCACGGAAACGGGATGATACAGACAGATTGAGATGTTCTCGCAAGCTCGCTTGCAGAAGCATTTGAATCTGTCTGTTCCTCGCTGCTCATGGCAGCGGGTGCCTGCTCATTCCGCTCCCTTTCTGATCCTTCTTGGATCCCCCTTGGATGGCCCTTTGAACTCAGGCTCTCCCGAGCCATTCGCCCCTGCGGGGCTGCCTTTGGCAGTCCTATCAGCTCCCGCCAGTCGCTGATTTGTGGTAAAAATTCCCCTTTCAGATTTTGCTTCTCAGCTCACCTTCTTGATTGAGCCTTGGGATAAAGGGCTTTTGAACTCAGGCTCTCCCGAGTTGAAATGCAAACCAACGGCCTGACTCACAATTCCAGATGAAAGATTCCGAACAGCAAGACGAGGGAGCAAAAAAGATCCGTAAAAGAGTTAAAAAGCCTGCTTCGCAACCACCGCATTCTCCTGCCACTCCGCTCGATCAGCTCGGCTGGATCACTCGCCCCCAGCTTAGCTCACTTCGCAAGCTCGGTATCGAAAGCGTGCGAGATCTCCTGGAGCATTATCCACGGCGCCACGAGGATCGACGGCTCTTTGACCAATTTCCCGAGGGAGAGAGCGAGCGCTCCATCTGTCTCTGCGGCACGGTGGGCAAAACCGTATTCAGACGCTTTGGAAGGATGCGCAGCTTTGAAGCGGAGCTGGAAGAGAAAGCGGGGGATCTCCTCGGCGGACGCGTCATTCTGCGCTGGTTCAATCTCTTTCATGTGCAAAAGAGCGTCCTCACCGGCTGCCGAGTCATCGCCTATGGCCGCCCCAGACTCCGAGGCAAACGCCTCTGTCTGGAGCATCCGGAATTTGAAATCATCACGGAGGAGGATAAAGAGAGCATCCATCTTGACCGCATCGTGCCGATTCATGTGGCAGGTGACGGTATTAGTGTACGGGTCATTCGCAAATTGATTCACCGGACCCTCTCGGAAACAGATTGGGATGCCTGGATTGATCCACTTCCCGGCCAGCCCCTCTCCTGGGGTGCGGCGATGAGGAACATTCATTTCCCAAGTGAGCCGGAGGAGCTGGAAACCGCACGACGGGGACTGGCTCTCAGGGAGCTACTCGGTATGCAAACCCTCGTCACCCTGAGACGCCAGAAAGCCCAATCCCCTCGCGGCATTCCAAAAGAATCCCCGGAAAAATTGCTCAACCGCTTTCTTGAGAGCCTCCCCTTTGCCCTCACCGGAGCGCAGAGCAGGGCAATCGAAATACTCCGAAACGATATGTCCCAGCGCCATCGGATGCACCGGCTCCTGCAAGGAGATGTCGGATCAGGTAAGACCGTTGTCGCAGCGGCAGCCATGTTGATCGCGATCGAATCGGGCCATCGCGCCGTCCTGATGGCACCGACCCAGATTCTCGCCGAACAGCATTTCCGCAACTTCAGCACCTGGTTTGAGCGGCTCGGAGTCTCCGTCGATCTGCTGACGGGAAAGATCAAAAGCGGCAAGCCTTCCCAAGCCCTGATTGGTACCCACGCCCTGCTGTACAAGGAGGAGGCGCTCGCAGGCATCGGCCTCGTAGTGATCGACGAGCAGCACAAATTCGGAGTCCTTCAACGCACTAAAATCACTGCGAGTGAATCCGCTCCCGATGTCCTGGCGATGACTGCTACGCCGATCCCAAGAACGCTAGCTCAGACACTCTACGGCGATCTCGATATTTCCCTTCTCGACGAGTGTCCACCCGGGCGCGGCAAGCTGCGCACCGCCGCACGCGATGCGAGCAAGTTGCCTGAAATTACCGCCTATCTCCGTGGAGAGCTCGAAAAAGGACGCCAGGCCTTCATTGTTTACCCGCTCATCGACGAATCCGAAAAACTTTCCGCCAAAGCCGCTGAAAAGGAGATTGCGACCTGGAGCCATCTCCTGGCTCCCCATTCCTGCTCCCTTCTGCATGGACGCTTGAGTGCCGAGGAAAAGGCCACCGTGATGGAGTCTTTTGTGGAGGGATCAACGCAGGTTTTGATCACCACTTCCGTCATTGAAGTCGGGGTCGATATTCCCAACGCCTCCTTCCTACTGGTTGAAAATGCCGAGCGTTTTGGACTCGCCCAGCTTCATCAGCTGCGAGGGCGTATCGGTCGTGGTGAGCATACCTCGACTTGCGTGCTCCTTGAAGGGAGCGGTTCGCCAGAGGCGCTTGCGCGACTTCAGATTCTGGAAAAGAGCAATGACGGTTTTTTTATTGCCGAGGAAGATCTCCGCCTGCGCGGTTCGGGAGACATCCTTGGCACAGAGCAGAGTGGCCTCCCCCCTCTTCGGATTGCGAATCTGTCTCGCGATGCCGATCTTCTCGTCACAGCAGGCCGCGAAGCCCTCCGCATCCTTGGCTCAGATCCAACGCTCGCTCAACCGCATCATGCCTCGCTCCTAAAACTCCGCCTCGCCTACGATGAGTGCCTCACTTCCCTAGGATCTTAGAGCCTGTCTAAAAAATCGATCCGGCGTGAACTCACCATTGTGCAAACGGAATAATTGTGTTTATCATCAACGACCGGCAACGGTATCGGCGGGGTAGCCAAGTGGTAAGGCCGGGCTCTGCAAAAGCCCCATGCGGCGGTTCGATTCCGCCCCCCGCCTCTCTTACTATCAGGAATTCAGCAGGCGAAGCTCTTCTGCGCGGGTTTCCGAATCATCCACGATCGGCATTGGGGGATGCGTCAGCTGAGCGAGCATCTGATTCCAATGTTCGACTCCGCGCAGGATTTCAATCTCGATCCGCAGATAATAAATCGGGATCGATTGCTGCAGCAGTCGTGGCATGCGGACTGCATCCTTTTCGGTGGTGAGTATGCAGGAGACGCCTCGGCGTTCACAGCGTTTGAGAAATCGCTCCATCTCGCGTTTGGAGTAACGGTGATGATCGGCAAAGCTCTGCGTGATCTCCAGCTGCACGCCCAAGCGTCGCAGGCCCGCCTCGAAGCTCTCCGGCGAGGCGATGGCTGAGAGCGCGCCCGCGCTGAGTCCCTGAAGACTCTCCAGGGGCAAATTGGCTCCCGTGGCAAAATCCTGCAATTCCACAGGACGGTGCCTGCACTCCAGAATGGGGGCTGTTCGATTGTATTTTCTGATGCGCTCGTACAGGGAGGAAAGATCGCTTCCATCACATTTGGTGATCAAAATATGGGTGGCACGGCGGAGATTCTCAGGTGGCTCGCGCAGGGTTCCTCGTGGCAGGAGATGCTCATTACCGAAGGGGGCCTCGCGATCCACGAGGACGAGATCAAAGCGACGGTGTAGTTTGACATATTGCAAACCGTCATCCAGAAGCAGGAGATCGCTTCCTAGTTCCGCAATGGCGTGCCGACCGCATTCGACACGATCCTTTTCAACAACAACGGCCACTCCCCGGAGATTTTTGGCCAGCATGAAGGGTTCATCTCCCGCTGTCTTGGAATCGAGCAGAAGCGCTCCTCCTTCGGAGACGACGCGGACATGGGCCTTCTTTTTTCCAGGCTGTCGTCGTCTCACGCTCTTGTAGCCGCGGCTTAGGATGGCAACGCGGCGTCCCCGTTCGGTGAGATCGCGGGCAAGCTTCTCCACGACGGGAGTTTTCCCAGTTCCCCCAACTGTCAGATTGCCAATGCTGATCACGGGGCATCCGAGTTGATGCCGTCGCATGAAGTGAATGCGGAAAAGATAGAGTCGCAGCGTGACAATCCTGCGGTAGAGGAAGGAAATAGCGAGCAGCAGGACACGCAGAACACCTGCGCGCTTGCCTGCGCGGCGTTCTAAAATGACATCAACCGCAAATTGTTCGAGACTGTCGAAGAAACGGCGCATGGGGAAAGAGGGGGATTGCTGATTGAGGCAGCGGTCTGTTTCAGAAAATTTACAATCAACAATTAGTAATTAACAATTTTCGGCTTGGCCGCAGGCTTCACGACTCCGGCCCCTTTGTTGTCCACTGCGCAGATGACGACTTTGGAACCTTTTAGGGCGCTCTTCTTCATCGCTTTGGCAATCCGAGTCGCGCTTTCTGCATCGGGAGCGAGAGCGCAGATCGTCGATCCTGAGCCGCTCAGCCATCCTCCGATGGCACCTGCCTTTTCCGCCGCCGCGATCACCTCTGGCAGGAAGGGGACAAGCTTGGTGCGGTAGGGCTGATGCAGGCGGTCGCCAAAGGCTCCGCGTAAAAGTTCGTAACGCTTCGTGGCAAAGGCTGCGGCGATCACAGCGGCATCGGCGGCATTGGCCGCGGCATCGGCCACGCTGATTGATTTGGGCATCACCTTTCGTGCATCGGGCGTGGAGACTTCAAAGTCGGGAATGAGCAGGACGAAGCGGAGATCTGATGCGACGCCGTAGCGGAGCGGCTGCTGAAGCGATCGTGAGATTGAGAAGCCTCCATACAGCGCCGGAGCGGCATTGTCGGGGTGACCTTCGAGCTCCGCACAGAGACGGAAGATTCCGTCGCGGGAGAGAGGACGGCCAGCAAGTTCATTGAGACCCAGGAGCACCCCCAGACGGACAGTGACGCTGCTGCCGAGTCCTCGTGCCTGTGGGACGCTCCCCTTGATCTGCCAAGAGAATGGGAAGGGAGCGAGTCCGCTACCAAGGAAATAGCTTTCCGCCGTGGCCAGCACCATCGCGGGAAGAGGAGTGGTAGATTCACCGAGGGTGATCGAGACAAGATTGGCAACATCAAGCGCCAGGCCAAAGGCATCAAAACCGGGACCCAGATTTGCCGTGGTGCCGGGAACGGAAATCGTGACGGATAGGGATTTTCCCGTGGAATGTTTTTTGGTGGCGGCACTCATGATGTTTTTTGAGAGCCTAGGAGAACCTTCCTCTTGGATCAATACCGAGTGGTCAGCGCTTCTTTAGGGGCCCCTTCAGTATGACGCTTCCTTCAGTAGTGCTGATAGGGGCGGCATTTCATATGCCGCAATCCCCCCTTTTTTTACGGTTTCACGGTTTCGAAGGTGACAGTCACGGGTTGTTCATCGCCCCGTGGGGCGTCATTGATGGTGACGAGGAGGTAGCCGTAAGTATTTTGTTTGTGTTCGTGTCTGAAGAGGTCGTAGCCATCGTGGGCTCCGAAGTAGGTTTTATCGGGATAGAAAGGGGCTCCGGCGGTTCCTGCGACGATCTGATTGAGGTGGTAATCTTTGGGCCAGCGCCAGTTTCTGATCTCCATCCAATCATACATGTGATCGTGTCCGGCAAAGAAGTAGTCACAGCCAGACGACCGGAGAAGTTCCAGAAACTTGTCCCGATCGGTGGGAAATGCGGCCATGTTGTCGCTATCGGGATGCATGCCGCAGGTGAAGGCCATCTCGTGGGCAAAGACAAAAATGTGTTTTGCTCCCTTGGCCTTGCCCGCTTTGAGCGCCTCTTCCAGTCCGGCAAGATCGACGCGGTGAAGAGTGGATGGCATAAACTGATCAAGCCCGATGACCACGACCTCAGGGTGATCGGGGGAGGAGTAGGAGTAGCTGAAGCCTTTCTGGGAGGGGAGATAGATGACTTTGTTGGCATCGAGACCGGGCTTGAAAGCAGTTAGCCAGGCTTCTCCATTCGGATCGCCATTGAGCTCATGATTTCCGCGAATGGGGAGGAGTGTCAGGTTCGGATCGTTTTCCTTGGCCAGTTTTTTCCAGGCTTCAAACTGCTCGGCGATCTTGTCTCGAATGCGGATATTTTCGCCATAGACGAGATCGCCGGTGAAGAGGAGGAAGACTGGCTTTTTCTGCGCGATCTGCTGGAAGGTTTTTTTTAACACCTCCGTGTGAATGCCTGTCGGATCGAGAGTGGCCGCTGTGGCATCGGTTCTGTCATCACCGGCCACGGCAAAGCACCAGCTCGCAGCCTGCGCCGTGCAGGAGAGCAGCAGGGCAAGAAGGAGTGCCAGAAGCGATTTGGTGGAGTGGATTTTCGTCATGGCGATCACAAGTCTATACTAGAAATCGAGAGACTTGGCCTGAAGTTTTCTGAGTAGGGACTGATGGGGCTGCAAGGCTTCGGGCGTGAGATGGTCGATGAAGAGGATGCCGTGGAGATGATCGACTTCATGCTGGGCTGCGCGAGCGAGGAGTCCCTCTGCCTCAAAATCAAGTGTCTCACCAGAGAGATCCTGGCAGACGACGCGTACGCGGGCTGGACGATCCACATCTTCCTGAAGTCCCGGAATGCTCAGGCAGCCTTCGATATCGAGATCGCGTTCTTCTCCGATGGGATGAATCTCAGGATTGATCATCACAAGAGGCATGAGTGAATCGAGTTCAATTTCCCGCCCTTCAAACCAGGCACGGCTAGGACGGTCTTCCATGGCGGGCATCACATCGATGACGGCAAGCTGGATGGAGCGCCCCACCTGCTGGGCGGCCAGGCCGCAACCTTCCTCCTCATACATGGTGACGAGCATTTCCTCTGCGAGCTTCACGAGGGCATCATCGATTTGCTCGATCTTGCGTCCCTTGCTACGCAGGGCGGGATGTCCGTATTTGACGACTTCCAAGGGCTTGATGTCGGAGGTGGCTTTTTTTCGGCGGCTCATCGAAAGAGGAGGAAATGAATTACTTGGAGGCTGGCTTGGCGATAGCGGGGATGTTTTTCACGCCCGCTTCCTGGAGAGAATCCAGAACGGAGACCACTGTTCCGAAAGGAGCCTCCTTGTCGGCCTGCATCGTGATGGAGCAGCCTGGGTGGAGCTTCTGAGCTTCACGAATGGCGGCGGTGAGATTCTTAACGGTCACGGGCTTTCCATCGAGCATGATCTGATCCTCACCCTTGATTTGGAGGATGACGGCTTTCTTGGCCTCGGTGGCTGTACTTGCGGCGGTTTTGGACTCGGGCAAGTTGATTTGAAGCTGAGGCAGCCTCTCACGGAAGGTTGTGGTGACGATGAAAAAGATCAGCAGAATCGCCAGAATGTCGATCAGGGAGACGATCGTGATCGAGGGCATCTTTCTGCGTTTGGTGTAAAATCGCATGGCGGTTAATCGTGTGCGTGCTGGAGCGTGTATCTTGCTGTTGGGCGGATTAAGAGAGGAGTTTAGAGAGCTCTCTGGGGAATTTGCCAGCTTCCTTCTCTAGTTTGGAGCTGTGTTGCGGAATTTTTTCCAATCAGCCGATCAGTCGATAAGGGGGGCACCCAAGTACTTGCATCCGCCCTTTCCCTCTCTATCATATTCTGATGCTCTCGCTCACCCGACACGAAATGGTCGTGCTTGTGCTGATTCTCTGCGCCCTGGTTTTGGGGGCGGGAATCCGCCATTTTCGCACGACTCACGCTGTACCGGGCGAGCAGTCATCCATTTCCAGCATCCGTTAGAAACAGCCATTCAATCCGTTAGAAGCATCCATTCATTGTGAAAGTATCAGGATTTAACGAAGCCGTAGCCACCGCCGTCGAAAAGGAAGCTCAATTCCGTCCCGAAGGATACCAGTTCATCCGGGATGCTCTGGAGGCAACGCTAAAAAAACGGACCAAGGGGAAGCAGTCGCAACCAGTATCACAGCATCTCAGCGCCATCGAGTTACTGGAGGGATTTCGCAAACTGGCCCTCAAGGAATTTGGCCCGATGACGCCGACTGTCCTGGATTACTGGGGTATTCATTCCTGCAAGGACATCGGCAGAATGGTCTTCCATCTGGTCGAAGCCGGAGCCTTTGGCCGAACGGAAGAGGATACCCTGGATGGCTTTGATCAGGGGTTTGATTTTCACGAGGCCTTTGTGACTCCTTTTCTGCCTCCCCTCACGCCATCCGGAAGTGCCGATTACTCGGATGCTCAGGCACCACTTTTTAATTCATGAACCAATACCCCGTTTTGATGACTCTTTCCGCAGCACTTATGATTCAGACACTGACCGCTTCTCCCAAGGAGCAAAATCCCTCGCAGACAGATCAGAAGAAGGATGCGGCAGTTGCCACCTCCGAATCGCAGGGAGCGAAGCCTCAGGTTTTCACCTATCCCAATGGTCTGACGCTGATCGTGGAGGAAGATCACTCGGCCCCTGTGGCCAGTGTGCAGGCCTGGTGCAAGACAGGCTCCATCCATGAAGGAAAGCTCCTTGGCGCCGGACTCTCCCACATTTTGGAGCATATGCTCTTCAAGGGAACCACATCGCGCGCCCCTGGCGTGATCGCCGCTCAGGTGCAGGATCAGGGCGGCTACATCAATGCCTATACCTCCTACGACCGCACCGTCTATTGGATCGATGTACCGGCCAAGGGAGCTTCTCAGGCACTCGATATTCTCTCCGACGCGATGATGAATGCCACGCTGCCTCCCGAAGAGTACACCAAGGAACAGGAAGTCATTCGTCGTGAGTTTGCGATGGGTTATGACAATCCCGACCGCACCGCCTCGCTCTTGCTCTTCCGGACGGCCTTCCATCTGAGTCCCTTCAAAGAACCTGTCATCGGCCATCTCGACATTTACAACAAACTCAACCGCGAGGATGTGGTGGAGTATTACAAGCGGCGCTATGTTCCCAACAATCTCTGCTTTGTCGTCGTCGGCGATGTGAATGCCTCGGAAATCCGCGACCAGCTGGGAGCCTTTTTCGAGAAATATCCGCGTGTGGCCCTGGAGCCGGTGCTTGTCGCCGAAGAGCCGCCACAGCTTGGCCGCCAGGTGGGGAGGGACTTCTTCCCGACCGATCTGAGCCGTATCAATATTGCCTGGCGCGCACCCGGTGCCACCAGCCCCGATGCCCCTGCCGTGGATGTCCTCGCTTCCGTACTCGGTGCCGGTGCCAGCTCGATACTCAATACCGAAGTCCGTGAGAAAAAGGGGCTTGTTCATCAGATCGGAGCCGGGCTTTACACCCTCTCACCCAACGAGGGACTCATCTACATCGGCGCGATTGCCGACCCTGCCCAGCGGGATGCTGCGGAGAAAGAGATCATCGCCCAGGTGGATCGCATCGCCAAAGAGGGAGTCACCGATGCCGAGCTCGCCAAAGTGAAGCGCGGAATGCTTTCCGATCATTATCACACACTGGGCACCATGCGTGGTCGCGCCTCCGATTACGGCAACGGGTGGCTTGTCACCGGCAATGCCGAACAGGGACGCCGTTATTTGGAGGCCATTGAGCGCGTCACCCCCGCCGATGTCCGGCGCGTTGCCGCCCAGTATCTTAAGCCTGATGGACTGACCGTCACCTCGCTTGATCCGATCAGTGAAAACAAAGCGGCCGAGGCGCAGTCATCGGCTTCAAAAGATTCCGAAGTAAAAAAAGAGCTGCTCTCGAATGGACTTCGCGTCCTTATTCATGAGGACAACCGCCTTCCTCTGGTCTCTATTTCGGCAGTTTTCCGTGGCGGGCTCCTGAGTGAGACGCCGCAAGACAATGGAATCTCGACCCTGCTTGCCAGCACGATTGTGAAGGGAACCAAGACCCGCACCGCCCAGCAGATTGCCGAATCGGTCGAGCATCTCGGAGGCTCCATCGGGGCCGGAGCGGCCAACAACAGCATCGCCATCTCGGTCGAGGTCATGAAGGAGGACTTCGCCTTTGGAATGCAACTCCTCGCCGATGTCGTCACCAATGCAACCTTTCCGGAAAATGAGATCGCCTTGGAAAAAAAATCACAGCTTGCCGCGATCAAGGCCGATAACGATCAGATCACGACTGTCGCCCGGAATCTGCTCAAGCCTAGACTCTACGGCAATCATCCCTATGCACTGCGCAATACCGGCACGCCGGAGAGTGTCAGTTCGCTCACAGCGGAACAGCTCAAAGCGCTCCGCGATCGGCTGATTGTCGGCTGCAATGGTGTCCTCTCCATCTTTGGCTCGGTGAAGAGCGACGAGGCACTGGCGCTGGCAAAGAAGGATTTCGGCTCCCTGCCCGCCGGAGAATTGGCCCTCACGAATCCCCCCATTTCGGTACCGCTGACTAATTCCATTGAAGCCACGGCGGAGGTTCCCAAGCAGCAGTCCGTCATCATGAGGGGATATCTCGGCACGACCATCGATGCTGCTGACAGACCCGCTTTGGAGCTCATTTCCGAGGCCTCGAGCGATCTGGGATCGCGCTTCTTTGTCCGTATTCGAGAAAAACTAGGGCTGGCCTATTTCGTTGGGGCAGGAAATTCCACGGGGCTTGCGCCTGGGGCCTTTGTCTTCTACCTCGGTACCGATCCCAAAAAAGTCGCTCTCGCAAAACATGAGTTTGACGATGAGATTGCGAAGCTGGCTGCTGACGGACTGACTCAGGTGGAGCTGGATCGAGCCAAAGCCAAGCTGCTTGGAGCGGAGGCAATCAGCAATCAATCAAGTGCTTCGCTGGGAGCACTCTGCGCCACCAATGAACTCCTCGGACTCGGCTACGATCGTTATAAAACACGCACGCAGGAGATTGAAAAAGTCACCCTTGAGGATATCCGTCGTGTTGCCCAAAAATACTTCCGTGACGGAAAGAGTGTCGAAGTTGTCGTCGGCCCTCCGATCAAGAGCACAGAGCCACTCCATCAACCCTAGGTGGGGAGAAGGATGAAACTTGAAAGCTGAAGTAAGAGAACTAGTCTCCACATAGCTTCCTATGACCTTACACTCTAATAGACCAATAGTCTAAACCCCCAACAACCTCCTAAAATGGCCGAAATTCAGCAATCCACCAACTCCGCCGATCTCACCCAGCGCTTCATTGAGTTCATCATGATGCAGGCGCAGCAGGCAGCCCTCTGCCTTGGACAGATAGTACATCCAACAACCGGCAAAGCAGAGATCAACCTCGATGCTGCCAAGATGTTTATCGACCACCTGGAAATTGTTAAGGAGAAGACCCGTGGCAATCTCAGCAAGGATGAGGAAAAAATCCTCACGAGCATTCTTTCAGAGCTTCAGCTGGCCTATGTCCATGTTGCCAGAGAAAAAGGGAAGGAGACTCCCCTTGCTGAGCATTCCGCCTCAGCCGAACCACAGATTGTGGAAACGGCTTCCGCTTCGGAATCCTCCCCGGCTCCAGCTGAAAACGACGAGGATAAAAAGAAATTCACGAAGAGCTACGGCGCGTAGATCCCTAAACCTCGTCAATCAATGCCGAGGTTCTCGCACTGAGCCGCTGAGGAGTGAATGATCTGGATCAAGACGAGGAAGCTCTCTCATCCAGAATAGGTTACTCTTTGCACATCCCCTCTGCCTGGATTGGATCCTGGCTGCGTCTCTGCACGGGCTATCCAGCCGATGGATATAGCCTCTTCAAACTCCTGTCTGCGTTATTAGGCGCTGATCGGCGGCAGTTTTTTCAAAAAAACTCTCTCCTGGAGAAAATGAGACTTGATCTCATGCTTAATAAATGAGACTGAATCTCAGTCTTGTTTTAAATGGGCGCCAATTCACTCACAGATTCCTTAATGAAAAAAGCAAAACTGATCCTCCTGCTTGTCTGCATGGCAGACTCCATCACCCTTGTTAAGGCCTCTGCTCAGGATAGCAAAAATCTGATCTCCGAAGACTCTGGTAATACCCGTTACGGAATGTTCGGCCAATACGACCGCCGCTCTTCGTATGGAGAGGATAAGTTTCCTGAGCCGTTTCTCGTTGATGACACCGATCTGGAGAGGAATGAGGCTCGGTTTGATTGGCTGCACACGATTGGACCAGGATCAGGTACTCAGAATGATGTGCTCCACGCGGAATTCGAAAAAAGTTTCGGCCTCATGACTTTTGAAGTCGAACTCCCTTATGTACGGAGTATCGCCGATGGAGTGACCACCAAGGGGCTCGATAATCTGGATCTGGGAGCCCGATATCCGCTTTATGAGTATGTTTCCAAAAGCGGTTTCATCAATAGCACCTTTGGCGCGGCCCTTGAAGTTGGGGTTCCTTTTTACAATCAGGTCAGCGTAAATACGGAGATCGTTCCCAAGGTTTTTAACGACATCACCATTGGAAAACACTTCAGTATCCAGTCAATCCTCGGCTGGTCGTCGCTTCTCGGAAGAGGACCGGATGGAGGCCTGCAGTCAGGCGAATATGGGTTTGTCTTTGGCTATACATTTCAGCACAAGGAGGTGCCGATCCCCGGTGTCATGCAGCTCGTGCCAATGGTTGAACTGACGGGCAGCAAAGACCTCACCCAAGTGAACGCTGGAGGAAATGCCCTCACGGCTGATGCGGGCTTCCGTATCAATCTCAAACCGATTGCAGGAATCCAGCCTCGTTTAGGTATGGCCTATGTCTTTCCTCTCGATAGCGGTGGTCGCCAGGCGGAAACTTCAGGCTTTATGATTAGTACGGTCTTTGAATACTAGGGACATATGCCTGACGCCGCCTTCCACAGTCCGCAGAGTCCGCTGAATCGGCGTGAATTCCTGACGCTTCTGGGGGGAGCGGGTATTGCTTTCTGTGCCGGGTGCAGCTCTCTCAAGCAGGGAGCTCCCCCCCCTCTCTCCGCGCGCTTTTCTCGAGTGGTCGATGCTGGACCGAGTGGCAGCTACAGCACAGAAGGTCTTTATGAAGGCTTCCGGGAGCAGGGATTTTTTCTCGTGACGAAAAATGGGAAAACAGAGGCGATCTCCTCGATCTGCACCCATCGCAGTTGTCTGTTGGATGCGGAGCCCGATCGCTCATTTTTCTGCCCCTGTCACGGCTCGACCTTTAGCCCTGGTGGTAAAGTCACCGAAGGCCCAGCCAAGCTTGATTTACCAATCCTGGAAACCTCGCTCCGAGTAGATGGGCATTTGCTGGTCAAGGTGCCATCGCTTTCCTAGGAAAACGCTGAATAAAGTGTTTTTTTTAAAAGCCGGGGATTTTGAAAGATCGAGAGTCATTTTCTCTCTTGTGTTCCTTGTGCTTTTTGTGGCTACGAGTTCTCTTAACAGGCCCTAATTCAGCGGAAGTTCTACGGTCAGCGACGAGGTCTTTTCCTCGGTGATTTCGGTGATGGTCATGATCTGCTGAAGTGTTTCCGATTCTGCGGGACGATCCCAGAAGTAGCGTCGCAGAAGCACCTTGAGGGTGGCGGTGAGTGGTACGGCAAGCAGGGCGCCAAGGAGTCCGCCGAGAATGACTGTCCAGGCCAGGACGGAGACAATGATGGTCATGGGATGAAGCCCCACGGAATTGCCGATGATCTTGGGCGAGATGAAGATGCCTTCCAGCCAGTTCACTCCTGTGAAGATGAGCAGGACATAGAGCGGGTGCCAGAGGTCGCCATACTGGGCCAGGGCGATGAGCATCGCAGGAATCACACAGATCATAAATCCCAGGTAGGGAATGAGGCAGAGGACTCCCACCATCAGCGCAATGAGGAAGGTGAAGTCGAGCCTCAGAAAGAGAAAGAGGAAAAATCCCACAAGCACTCCGTCGATCATGCTGACCAAGAGCTGTCCTCGAAAAAAGTGAATCAAGTAGTCGTTGATCTCATTGAAGAGGGAGACGATTTCCACTTTCAGGGGGGAGGCGCGCATCGGGAGATAACGGCTCCAATTCGACGACATCGCGGGGGCCTCGAGGAGAAAGAAGAAGAGAAAGACTGGCACCAGGATCAGGCTCAGGAGAAAGCCGAGGACGCCAAAGACACCGCTGATGCTGGATTGCAGGAAGTTGCCGAGGTATGAGGCGGCTCCAGGTAATTGTTTCTGCACCCAGGCGAGGGCCTGTTGTGCAAGTTCAAACCCATACATTTTGATGCTATCGGGTGAGAGATCGGCCAATGGAGAACTGGGTTGGGTGCCGGTGGATTTGAGAGCGGCGAGGCGTTGGATTTCCGTGGCCGATTCCTTGGCGAGGGTCGAAATGCTCTCGGTGTAGGCGGGAATGCGTCCGACAAAGATGTTTCCTAGGTGTTCCAGGGAAGGGGCAACCGTGAGGGCAATCAGCGTCACCGCACCGATGAAAAAGAGAAAGACAATGATGACTGCCCAGGTGCGCGGAATTTTCCAATGGCAGAGTAAGGCGACCACCGGACTGAGCAGGTAGGCGAGTACTCCGGCAATGGCGATGGGAGTGAGGACGGCTTTGAGACTGACACAGACTTGAATGATGCTCCACCCCGCCACTAGGAGAACGGAAACTCCGGTAAGTGCGGCAAGCGCGGTCAGTCCGGCCCAACAGACTTTTTTCTGAAACGGGGTGGGGATCTTGGAGGAGGACATTTGGTTAGTCTTGGAGTACTCTGTTTTGAACAACTTGTCCAATATCCAGCTTCAAGGCTTCATATTTCTCCTGCTAGCAGCCTGTCGGACTTAGAGCGAACAGCCTGCTAGGACGCTGTCCATGCGGATGTCATGGACTTCTAGAGGGAGTGAATCCAGGAGCTGGTAGGGCCAGCAGATACCGATCTTCACTCCCCTGAAACTGGGACGGGCGAGCAGGCGATCGTAGTACCCTTTGCCGCGTCCGAGGCGTCCTCCTGCACTGTCAAAGGCGAGTCCTGGGACGATGGCCAGATCCACGGAGGAGGGGGAGGCCTTTTCCCAGTTATCCGGATCAGGCTCCAGGAAACCGAGGGGATGGGCAATCCAGTCTCTCTCATCCAAGGGATAATAATAAAGAGCGAGTTCATCCCCCTCAATCCGAGAAAAAAGAAAGCGGTGTGCACTTATTTCCGCCAGCAGCGGGAGAAGATCGATCTCTCCGGGGAGCGGGTGATAGAGCAGGATATTCTCCGCATTTACCCATTCGGGGAGCGCAAGAAGGAGTTGCCGGTGCGCGGTGGAATCCTCTCTGGGATGCGATCGCATCAGATCCCGCATCTGCCTGCGCAGTTGCTGCTTATCATTGAGTATTTCCTTCTGCGTCATTCACGCTCATCATTTGGCCAAGTCACGCTCATGGTCAAAAAACTTCTTTCGGAAGAGTTCAAGAAATTGAGGGAAAAGCGCCCCTTGCCTGAGAATCATGTCACCATGATTCCAGCCGCCGGATGGCATCGTCGCAATTTCCTCACGGAGATTCTGATCCCGTCGCTCTTCTCTCCGCGCGAGAAAAATCAGACAACCTTCTCTCTCCCGGAACTCTCTGCCGGTCAGATTGCAATCACCTGGATTGGACATGCCTCCTTTCTCATTCAGACGGCTGAGCACTCGGTGCTCATTGATCCGAACTGGGCCCGCTGGCTCAAGGTGATCAAACGCCTCCGCGAGCCGGGGATTGCCCTGGGTGATCTCCCTGTGACCGACCTCGTCCTGGTCACCCATGCTCATTTTGATCATCTCGATAAGAAGAGCCTGCGTGCTGTGGCGGCCAATCAGCCGATTGTTGTTCCAGAGCATGTTGGAACGCTGGTTGAGGGATTGGGATTCAATCGAGTACAAGAGCTAAAACGCTGGGAGTCGATGGAGCTTGGCTCTCTCAAGATCACGCTCACCCCTGCCTATCACTGGGGGGCCAGAATGCTGCATGACCAGCACCGTGGATTTGGCGGATTCTTGATCGAGTATGCCGGGCGTACCATCTTTCACTGCGGAGATAGTGCCTGGTTTGAAGGGTTTTCTGAAATCGGGGAGCGGTACAAGATCGACATCGCCCTTCTCCCCATCGGTGCCTACGACGCGCCAAGTGGTCGCGATGTGCATATGAATCCCGAGGAAGCCATACGCGCATTTCAGGCGCTGCGAGCGGGACTCATGATCCCGATGCATTACGGCACCTTCAGGCTCGGATTTGAACCCATGGATGAGCCGCCTGATCGTCTGCTCGGCCATGCCCGTTCACTCGGAATCGATGATAAAATCAGGATTTTGAAGGAAGGAGAACCGGCGGTTTTCTGAAAAAAGGCTGAAGGCTGTGTAGAGGAAGGGTAAAAATGCTAAAAGCTGAAACGGGAAGGGAACGGGGTGGGGAAGTTCTCACACAGAGGCGGAATTTAATCGGGAACTCAAGAACTAAGGAAAGAGAAAAAGAAGATTTACCAAGAAGCCTCACCGGTTATTTCTGTTCCTGAGTGAACCGAAGTTTTACCACAAAGGACTGGCAAAGGACTGTCAAAGGTGGCCGAAAAGTTCTGAAGAGATTCTGATTTGGAAGAGCAAGGCACTCGTCCCGGTTACGGGACGATTCAGACTGTTTGAAATACTCTCGCAAGCCTGCTCGCAGGAGTATCTCAAGCCGTCTGTTCACCGCTGCTCATAGCAGCGGGTGCCTGCTCCTTCCCCCCTTGGATGGGCCTTGGATCCCCCTCTGTGGTAAAAATTCCCCCTTCAGCTCTTGAGCTTTTTTCGGCCCCTCGCGGCCCCTGCGATCAGCCAGCCTAGCAGGAAGATTCCTGAGATCACGACGGTGGGTTCGGGGACGGGGATGATTTCGTTGGCGTTGGTGGTGGAGAAGATGGCGGTTCCGAGGAATCCTGAGGAGGTGGT
>Ga0302320_10010242_pt1 | contig 20015 bp, 12 predicted proteins | sample Bog_T0_3_FD_202130 | JGI IMG/M metagenome (GOLD analysis project Ga0302320, IMG submission 202130) | Peat permafrost microbial communities from Stordalen Mire near Abisko, Sweden - Bog_T0_3 | ecosystem: Environmental > Terrestrial > Soil > Wetlands > Peat | place: Sweden: Abisko, Stordalen Mire... | reverse complement strand
CCTCGGCCCCGACTATCGCAAGCCTAGAAATCCGCAACGCACCGCCCAAATTCTCGCCAACAGAATCCGTGCTCTCGGCTTTCAAGTCGAATTCAAAGAAGCAGCCTGATATGACCCAGTTTCAGGAGAGAACCAGCCGTCGATTGGCTCTTGGACGTTTGACTCTCGGGTTCGACGAGAAAGCGGCTCGTCTGAGGGAGAAGGCCGCGTTGTAGCGACGCCGCTTCGACGAAGCGTTTTGGGATGAGGCCGTGGGCTTCCATGCCTACTGTTTAGACGGCAACAAGCGAAAAATAGTGACGGTCGACTCCAACCCCGGCCATCTACTCTGGAGCGGCACCGTTCCGAAGGAGAAGGCGGGAAATCTCGCAGAGGAACTCCTGCGCTCGGACATGTGGTCGGTGTGGGGCATTCGCCCGCTATTTGGGGACCATCCCTCTTTCAATCCACATTCCTATCAGCACGGGTCGATCTGGTCGCACGACACGGCCTGATTGCCATCGGGTTCAACCTATACGGATATCATATGGAAGCGGCGCGGGTGACCCGCGACATCAGCGAGGCTTGCAGCTATTTCAGACATCACTAGATGTCGGAATTGTTTGCTGGGATGCACCGGAACGACGCAAGCTTTCCGGTTTGGGATTTTGGCGCCAATGTGTCCCTGGCTTGGGCCGTGGGCAGGGTTTTTGCTTTTTTGCAATCGATCCTTGACTTTCGACCTCATGGCGACGCGGGAATTCTCTGTCTCGATCCGTGGCTGCCGCCTTGGCTTCTGGACCCCCTTGACTCTTCGCGATTTGCGCGTCGGCGCCGAAACATTCGATATGCAAATTCAAGCGTCGGGCGAGCAGTGGAGATCGATGTGCTACGTGGCGATCCCTCAAGGATCCGGCAGCGCTCATTTTCGACCGTGGGAGAGCAAATCGGGACAGCCCGGGGCCAGGGACTGAATATGCGCGCTGGTTTCGTGAAGTGCATTTGCGCTCGATGGCTCAAGCCAATCACGATCTTTTCTTGAGATACGCGGCAGCCTCCCGGGCCGACAATCAGTCTCTGCTAAGGCTAACAAGCTGTTTCGCAGGACGAATTTGACCGGGTGGGTCGAATTGCATTGCCGCCAAATCGCCGCCCGAAACTCGCTCACTCCCAAGCACTATCGACAGTACGACTCCTCCGGTGGCTGCCGCTTATTAAAAGATAATTTAATTGAAAATGCCTTGGCTGTCCTCCAAATCGGGTTCGGCGCTTGCGACTGGGGGCCATGAGAGCCGAGACGAGGCGTCCCGCGGCGTTTCGCAAGAAAAGGAACTTCAGAGGCTAGGGAGGGTTCTTGCCCATATGGAGTAAAACGCGGCGGCTCTTGACTCGTGAACGGGCTAAATTGGTTTCAAGACGCGTCCTTCTGGATTTGTAGGGCGAACGCTCCCCTCGAAGGCCGGGACGGGGTTGGTGTGGCCCTCTATGCGAACCTGCATTCCGGTGTGTCATATTTTGCGTTGTTCGGAACAACTTATTCTAAAGTTAACGTCGCAAGAATTTGCAGAATTAGACCAGCTAAAAGGTGCGAACGAATCGCGGCAATAATTTTGTCGACTTCGGCGTGAAAGTGTGGAGCGTGGCGTTTAGATGAAAATGTCTACACCTGAACGTGTATGGCGGCGTGCGGACGGTCACCTTCGGCGCGCCGATGGGCCACGTCGGGAAACCGCGTGCGCTTTGCTTCAAGGGCCGGGCCGCCGATGTCTTTAGCCGCGTTCGCGCTTCGGCGCCCGTATACGATCATCGCGTCGCTGATCCTCATCTGCCTGATGGCGATCGGCGCGGCCCTGCGCATGCCGATCGACATCTTTCCCGAGATCGACATTCCCGTGGTCAGCGTCGTCTGGACCTATGCCGGAATGAGCCCGGAGGATATCCAGAACCGCATTCTCACGCTGCATGAACGTCAGCTCGCCTCGCTGGTCGACGACATCGGCCGCATCGAGGCGACCAGCTATTCCGGCGTCGGCGTGCTGAAAGTCTATCTGCATGAAGGCGCCGACGTCACGCGCGCGATCTCACAGCTCGCCAGCAGCGCCCTCGTCGTTCTTAAATACATGCCGCCGAACATCACGCCGCCGCTGGTGTTGCGTTACGGCGCGACCGACGTGCCGATCATCCAGCTCAGTCTGTCGAGCGACACGCTGACCGACACCAAGCTCAACGATCTCGGCCAGAACATTATCCGTCCCGACCTCGCGGTCATTCATGGCGCGCAAGTCGCTTATCCCTATGGCGGCAAGCCGCGGGTGATCATGGTCGACCTCGACGCCGAGGCGCTCTCGGCGCGCGGCCTGACCCCCGCCGACGTCGCGACCGCCCTGCAGAGCCAGAACGTCATCCTGCCCTCCGGCGACGTGAAGATCGGTGCCAAGGATTACACGCTAGCGATGAACAGCAGCCCGGACGCGATCGCGGCGATCAGCCAGTTTCCCGTCAAACAGGTTGGTGGACAGTCGATATTCGTCCGCGACATCGCCCATGTCCACGATGGCTACCAAGTGCAGACCAATTCGGTTTCGGTCGACGGTCGGCCCGGCGCGTTGATGTCGGTGCGCAAGACCGGCGGCGTCTCGACGTTGGCGGTGGTCGACGGCGTCAAGGGCATCCTGCCGGATCTGCGCAAGCTGATGCCGCCGGGCGTCGACATCAAGGCGATCTTCGATCAATCGGTGTTCGTCAAGGCCTCGCTGAACAGCGTGCTGATGGGCGGCCTGATGGCGGCGGGCCTGACGGCGATGATGATCCTGCTGTTCCTCGGCAATTGGCGATTGACGCTGATCATCCTGGCGACGATCCCGCTCGCGATCCTCACCGCCATTCTCATCATGTACGAGGGCGGTCAGACGCTCAACACGATGACCCTCGGCGGCTTCGCGCTGGCGGTCGGCATTCTCGTCGACAACGGCACGGTCGTGATCGAGAACATCGAGCGTCATTTGAAGGAAGGCGACGGCTTGACCGAAGCGATCGTGACCGGTTGCGGCGAGGTCGCGGTGCCCACCGTGTTGTCGACGATCTCGATCTGCATCGTGTTCGTGCCGGTGTTCTTGTTGCAGGGCGTCGCCAAATATCTGTTTTCGCCGCTGTCGTTGTCCGTCTGCGTGTCCTTGATCGCGAGCCTCGCGCTTTCGTTCACGCTCGTGCCCGTGCTGTTCGCGTTTCTCATGCGCTCGACGGTCGAGGCGCACGCGCATGGGCATGTCGATGCGAAGCCGTCGCGGTTCAACGTCTTCGGTCGCTTTCATCACGGCTTCGAGACGAGGTTCGACCGTTTTCGCGAGGCCTATCGCAACAATGTCGCCTATTGCATCGCGCGACCGGCGGTCACGGCCGTGTTTTTCGTCGTCCTGCTCGGGTTTTCGCTCGCGCTGTTTCCGCAACTCGGCGAAGATTTCTTCCCGTCGGTCGACGCCGGCCAGATGCGCCTGCATGTGCGCGCGCCACCGGCAAGCCGCCTGGAGGAGACGCAACATGATTTCGCCGAGGTCGAAGGGGCGATCCGCGAGATCGTCGGCGACGATCAGATCGACGTCGTTCTCGACAATATCGGCTTGCCCTATAGCGGCATCAACATCGCGCTCTCGGACTCGGCGACCGTAGGCCCTATGGACGGCGAGATTCTGATTTCGCTGAAGGAGCATCACAAGCCGACGGCCGCCTTCACCGCGAAATTGCGCGAGGAACTGCCGCGTCGCTTCCCCGATCTGCAATTCTTTTTTCAGCCTGCGGATATCGTCAACCAGGTCCTGAACTTCGGCCAGCCGGCGCCAATCGACGTGAGGGTCTCGGGTCCCGACAGCGCGGCCGCCTATCGCCTCGCGCAGAAGATCACGGTCGATCTGAAAGCCGTGCCCGGCATCGTCGATTCCCATGTGTTCCAGGTGCCCGACGCCCCCGCTCTCACCATCGACGTCGACCGCGCGCGCGCGCAGGAACTCGGCCTCAATCAGAACGACGTCGCCAAGAACGTTCTGACCAGCGCCAATTCCAGCGCGCAGACCGCGCCCAATTTCTGGATCGATCCGCGCAACAACGTCAGCTATCCCCTGGTCGTTCAGGTCCCGACCTACCACGTCAACGACATCGGCGATCTCGCGACGCTGCCGGTCACCTCCGGGCGGGACGGTAAGCCGGCCGCGTTGCTGGACAACATATCCCAGTTCGGGCGCAAGAACGTGCCGCTCGCCATCTCGCAGCTCAACATTCGCCCGGTGTTCGACGTCAACGCCGACGTGCAAGGCCGCGACCTCGCCTCCGCCGCCGACGCGATCGACAAGGTTCTGGCGGCCGATCGCGTGAACGCGCCGCCCTCGACGACGATCGTTCTGAGCGGGCAAGTCGAAACCATGCGCGAGGGTTTTTATGGGTTGTTCTCCGGCATGGCGCTCGCGGTGGTCCTGGTATATCTTATTCTCGTCATCAACTTTCAGAGCTGGGTCGATCCGCTGATCGTTCTCGCGGCCGTGCCTTTCACGCTCGGGGGGGTGATGTGGATGTTGTTTCTGACGCAAACGCATCTGAGCGTGCCGGCGCTGATGGGTTCGCTGATGTGCATCGGCCTCACCGCCGCCAACTCCATTTTGGTCGTCACTTTCGCCAATCAACGCATGGAGGAAGGCGACGACAAGGCGACCGCGGCGATCATGGCCGGCTATACACGCTTGAGGCCCGTGATGATGACCGCGGGCGCGATGATCCTGGGCATGATCCCCATGGCGCTCGGCGTCGGCGAGGGCGGCGAGCAGAATGCGCCGCTCGCGCGCGCCGTCATCGGCGGGTTGATGTTCGCCACCGTCGCCACGCTGATTTTTGTTCCCGTCGTTTATCGCTTGCTGCGGACGAATCCGAAGCCGGCGACGGATCTCGTCGGCTCCGCCGCCGTTATCGCCGCAGAGTAAGTCTCGAACGCCCGAAAGCTGGTTTTCATGTCCCCCGAGAAAGAAATTCTGGATCCTTATGGCGAACCCGACGATTTCGCCGCGCGGGAGTTGGCGAGAGTGAGAAACGAGACGAAAGGAACCGGTCGAAGCATCCTGCGCATGGCGCTCGTCATCGTCGTCGCGCTCGGGATCGGCTTTTTCTTCGTGCGCTTCCAGAAGACCGACGCGGACACACATCTCGCCGCGACCGCGCGGCAGGACGAATCCGAACCGCCGGCGGTACATGTCATCAAGGTCGAGCGCGCCGAGGCGACCCAGATGCTTCAGTTGCCCGGCGAAACGGCGGCCTGGGACGAGAGCACGATCTATGCGCGCGTCAATGGTTATGTCGCCAAATGGTTCGTCGACATCGGCGATCATGTGACGGCGGGGCAGGTTCTCGCCTCGATCGACACGCCCGAACTCGACGCCGAACTGCCGGCCGCGAAAGCCAAGCTGAACGCGGCGATCGCGGAGGTGGCGGTGCGTCAGGCGCAGGCCGATTTCGCGCAGACGACCGATCAGCGCTGGCGCGACTCGCCCAAGGGCGTCGTCTCCGATCAGGAGCGCGAGGCCAAGACGGCGGGCAAGTCGGAGGCGTTCGCCAATCTCGCGGCGGCGAAGGCGCAAGTCCAGGTGCAACAGGCCGACGTCGATCGGCTCACCGTGCTGACCCAGTTCAAGGACGTCAGGGCGCCTTTCGAGGGCGTGATCATTCAACGTAGCATCGACATCGGCGACCTCGTGACCGCGGGAAGCGCGGCCAGCACCTCGTCGCTCTATCGTTTGGCGCGTGACTTCCCGATGCGGATCTACGTGCACGCGCCGCAAAGCGTCGCCGCGCGCCTGATCGACGGCGGGGCCAACGCGGAAATCACCAGTTCGGACGATCCGGGCCTCGATCTGCACGCCAAGGTCACGCGCACCGCGAAGTCCGTCGATCCGGCTTCGCGCACGATGCGGGTGGAAATCGACGTTCCCGGTCCAGTCCACGGGCTCTCTCCGGGCATGTATGTGCAAGTGAAATTCAAACTGACCGGATCCCCGGCGTTCTCGGTTCCCGCCGCGGCGCTGTTGTTTCGCACCGGCGGACCGCAGGTGGCCGTCGTGGATAACACCGGTATGGTGACGTTCAAGGACGTGACGATCGCGAGCGACGAGGGTAGCGTGGTCTCAGTCTCGTCGGGACTTCAGGATGGTGATCGCGTGGCGTTGAACCTCAGCAGTCAGATCGTCGCGGGGACCAAGGTCGCGGCGCGTGAGACGCCCGAGGCGGTCGCCGTGACGACCCCTGGAACGATGACGAAATAGTGGTGTATTCGTCGCGCATGAAAACGTCTCGTTCCCGTCTCGCCCTGGCCCTGGCGGCCAGCCTCGGCGGTTGCGCCGTCGGCCCTGATTATCAACCGCCGGCCGTTTTGACGCCCGGCGGTTTCGTCGCGGAGGCCGCCGTGGGGAGCTCGCGCGTTTACGGCGCGGGCGGGGTCGATATCCGCCAATGGTGGCGGTCGCTGCGCGATCCGGAACTCAATTCGCTGGTCGATCGCGCGCTCGCCTCCAATTTCGATCTCGAAATCGCGCTGGACCGCGTGCAGGAAGCGCGGGCGCGGGTTTTCGGGACGGCTTCGGAGGCGCTGCCGGTCGTCGACGCGGTCGCGGGCGGCGGCGGCGGCACGGGCTCGGACGAAACCAACGGACGACTGCCCTCCGAGTTCCGCGCGGGGGAAAACTCCAAGGGACTGAATTACATCGCCGGCGCGGGCGGCGCGGTCGGGAACTGGGACCTCGATCTCTTCGGCCGGATCAAGCGGGAGGTTGAGGCGGATCAGGACAACGCCGAAGCGCTCATGCACGCGCGCGACTGGGTTTATGTCACTGTCGCGTCCGATGTCGCGCGCGTTTATCTCGACATGCGCGCCGAACAACGCCTGCTCGTGGTTTTGGGCGAAAACATCGAAGCGGCGAGAAAAGCGCAGGGTCTCGCGCAATCCGTGCTGGATCAGGGCCTCGGCGACGAACTCGACGTCGATCTCGCAAAGCGGCAACTTGCGACGCTGGAGTCGGACCGCGGACCGTTGATAGGGCAAATCGAAAACAGCAAGCACGCGATAGCGGTTCTCATGGGCCAATTCCCGGAGGCGATGACGCGAGAACTCGCGCACGGAGGCGCCATGCCCGTCCTTCCCGCGCGCATTCCGGTCGGACTGCCCGTCGATCTCATACGCCGCCGCCCCGATTTGGCGCAGATCGAGCGGCAACTCGCCGCCGCGAACGCGCTGCTCGGCGCGGCGATCGCGGATCTCTTCCCCAGCGTGAGCCTCACCGGCGGCTTCGGCGAACAGGGCGGCCCCCGCACGTCGGTCTCGCTCTCACCCGCGTCGGTGATCTGGACGCTCGGCCCTTCGTTCTCGGCGCCGGTGCTGGATTTCGGCGGGCTGGACGCGGCGATCGAGGTCGCCGATTTCCGGACCCATGAAATCCTGATGATCTATCGACAGGCGATCCTCAACGCGGTGCGGCAGGTCGATGACGCCGTCGCCTCCTATCACGCGCAGCAACAGCGTCTGGCCGACCTCGACCGCGCGTTGACGGCGGCGCGAGAGGCGACGCGGATCGCGACCGAGCGTTACAATCGCGGCCTGACCGACTTCCTGAACGTGCTCGACGCCGAGCGGCAGCAATACGATCTCGAACAGCGCCACGTCGCCGCGCGGCAGGTCGAGGCCGAGGCGTTGGTGGCGCTGTTCGAGGCGCTCGGAGGCGGCTGGCCCGAAAACGCCGCGCTGCCGCCGATACGCCGCCCCGAACCGGCCTCTCTCGCCGCGGTGAGGTATTTGACGAGTCCGAACCCGAACAGGTGATGGAATAACGGAAGGGGAAGGCGATGGTCGAAGCGGCCTTGACGATTCTCGTGGTGGACGACGAGAAGGCGCTCGCGGAGGAAATTCGCTCGGCCCTGGAGCCCCTCGGCTATGTCGTGCGCCTCGCGCATACGATCAGCGAAGGACTGAGCGAAGCGCGCGCGGGCGAGCCCGCCCTGATGATCGTCGATCGCATGCTGGGCGATTCCGACGCGGCGACGATGATCGCGACATTACGCGCCGACGGGATCAAGACGCCGGTCCTGTTCATTTCCGGACTGTCTTCTGTCGACGAACGTATCCGCGGCCTCAAGGCGGGCGGCGACGACTATCTCGTGAAACCGTTCGCGATGGCGGAATTGACCGCGCGGGTCGAAGCTCTGTTGCGCCGCCTCGACGACGTACGAACCACCCGGCTGCGCGTCAATGATCTCGAGATGGATCTTGTCGATCAGACGGTGAAGCGCGGCGGAACGGCAATCAAACTATTGCCTAGGGAGTTCAAGCTTCTCGAATATTTCCTTCGTCGTCCGGGGCAGATTATCACGCGAACCATGCTGCTCGAAGGTGTCTGGCATTATCGATTCATTCCCGACACGAATGTCGTTGACGTGCACATCAGCAATTTGCGAAGAAAAATGGACGCGCCCGGGCAACTGACACTGATCGTCGGCGTACGTGGTGCTGGGTTCATGCTCAATGCGAGCCATTGAACTTTTCCGTTCCTCGGCTTTCCGCGTCACGTTGGCATTCGTGCTTGCGACCATCGTGGCGACGCTGCTGACGTTCAGTTTCGTTTATTGGCAGATCACGAACGCGGACGAACAGAGCGTCCGAGCGATCCTTGTCGAGGAAACCAGCAAGGGAGCGAACTATAGCGAGGAAGAACTCCGCAAAGCTCTCGATCTTCGCATGACCCGCGACCTTCGGCGCCTCGACTATGTCGGGCTTTTCGACTCCTCTGGCGAGTTGGTGCTCGGCAACGTTAAGAAGATGCCCGCGATCGCAATCGATGGAAACGCGCATCTCGTGCCCGACGCGCGACCGCTGGGCGCGTCCGATCGAGTCGAACCCGCGGTGTTCGTGGCCCGCGCCCGCGCCGACAGCAGCGTCCTCTTGTTGGGCAGAAGTCTGCTGGAGGTTTATGGACTTCGCAAGACCGTACTGTCGGCGTTGGCGATCGCGCTTGCCCCCTCGGTTCTGCTGGCCTTGGCGATCGGATTGTTCCTTTCGCGGCGCACGACGCTACGACTGGCGAGGCTTCACGACACGCTCGCCCGGATCATGCGCGGCGAATTGCATATACGTCTTCCCACGCGAAAGTACCGCGACGAGATCGATCAGCTTTCGCACGACGTGAATTTGATGCTCGACGAAATCGTCCGACTCATGTCTCAGATTCGCAATGTGGGAGAGAATATCGCGCATGATTTGCGCACGCCACTCGCGGTGATGCGGGCCAAGTTGGAGCGGGGCCTGGCGACCCCGGAGGAAGGCGCCTTGCGACTCACCGTGTCGCAAGCGCTGCACGAACTCGACAGGGCGATCGTGACCATCGCCGCGCTCCTGCGCGTTGCCGAAGTAGAAAATGGACCCGTTTCAATGGAGTTCACGACAATCGATCTCGCCGCGATCTGCGCGGACCTGTTCGAGTTTTACGAGCCGCTGGGTCGTTCGAAATCCATCTCCATGACCTTCCAGGCGTCGCCGCCCGTGTCTGCGCACGGCGACACGGACCTGATGCGCGAGGCGTTGTCGAATATGATCGACAATGCGATCAAATTCACGCCCGAGGGTGGAGTGGTTCGCGTCTCCGTTGGCATGGAAGACGGCCGGCCCACCGTCCGGGTGTCGGACAATGGATCGGGCGTCCAACCCGGAGAGCGCGACAAGATTTTCGACAGATATTATCGCACGGAACGAAACGGCCGCATTCGTGGCAGCGGCGTCGGGCTCAGCGTGGCCTTGGCAATCGCGAACCTGCATGGTTTCGATCTCAAGGTATCGGACAACAATCCCGGGGCGGTGTTTGAGCTGTCGCGGCGGGCCGATGCGGGACGCTCGCCGGTCCTCGCCGCGTAGACCGCGACGCCGCCTGTCAATTGTGATTGCTCGGCGCACAACTGTCATCTCGGTCTTTCTCGTTTTTTATCGCGGCGTCAGCCGTTTTCTTTGATCGTCCCGCCAGATTTTCACCGAGAATATCAACAATGGCGCCGTGACGAGGAGCAACCCCCAGAAGAACGACGGTCCTTCCGCAACGCGCAAATCGGGGATCCAACGCGAAAGCGGAATCGAGATCAGCGACGAAACCACCGGGATCGCTAGGAAAAACATGGTGACGAAGCCATTGTCATTTTCCGTGGTTGTCAGGGCCACTTGATAGAAGACGCGTCCAGCCGCCGATGACGCCAGCGTGCCCACGAGAAGCATCAGGATCGCGACAGGGGATTGCTCGCCGACGTGCAGCTGGCTGTCGTGATAGGCCATGAATAACGTGGTGGGAATCAGCACAACGGCGGAGACCACGAAATTCGCGGCGATGGCCGCGGATTCCTCGAAGTCGGAAAACCATTTGCCGACCAGGGAGCCGCTCAGCGCGAAGAATATCGGCATGGGCAGGGCGTATATCCACTTGCTGTGCATGACGCTCGCGACTATGTCTTTGTACAGTTCGTCGCTCGGAACGTTGATCTGGCTCCAGGCGATCGCCATGGCGCCGACAAAAGCCACGAGGAAACAAGCCGCGAAGAGGGCGGGCGACCCCGGCATGACCTTTCTCGAAATCACCAGCGCGACCAACGCCGCCCAGAACGGAGACAGGTTGAGCACGCCGGCCGTGATGATGGGGTGCGCGCTGCTCAGACCGACGTTGTAGAGCAACAACCCGCAAATGCCGACGATGAACAAGATCGCGAACTTGCCAGCATTCCTGAAATTGAAGAGAACCGCGACGAAATCCCGCCGACTGGTCCTGTCGACTATCAGTAAGGGCACCGAAAGCAGCAGGGCGATCTGCGTCAGACAAACGAATTCCGCGGATGTGAGGCTCCGAGCCGCGAGCGCCGAAAACGGTTCTTGGATCGCCAAAAGGACCGCGGTCGCCAGCGCATAGAGCGCGCCGAGTTGATAATTAGCGCCTTGTGCTGACGTTCTCATCGACTGAAACGCCTTCGCGAGGTGTCATTCGCTTCACGATAATCCGGCGGCGACGTTCGCGACTCGCTCGTTGCGCCATTCGTTGAGGGAAGCCCGTTGGCGCAAAGCTGGATCGCCGTAGCGACGCCTACGAGAACAACGATATGTCCGTCTTCGTCAACCACCCGGATAACGCTGCCCGCCTCGCGGACGTTTCTCGCGATCTGGTGGATTTGAGTCCACATGATGTCTGAGTCCGCGATAGCGACCCGCCGAGTGCGGGCCCCTCCAGCCTCTACCCAGGTGACTTCGAAACTATACCGCGCCATCGGCGCCCCTTCCGCGAAGTTTCAGGGAGACGCCGAAAAGGCGATCTTGATGGATCGCGCGGGAGCATCGGTGACTTCGACCAGCACGAGGTCGCCGGGAGCGAGAACGAATCGCTCGCTCTTGCTCACCCCGCCGCAAGTCTTGCCGCTCGTCGAGTCTATCGCCTGCAACCTTGCGCCATTCTCGAAGACATCAATGGACGCGTCGTCGGACAGGGTGACTTGGTATCGGCCCGGCCTGGGAACGCCAAAGAAAGTGACCTCTCCGCTGAAGCTGTCCGTCCTTGGCCTTCGGACCGGCGGCAAGAACAACTGCACCTCTCGGGTCGGTTTCAGGTCTAGCGCCACGGCGCGATCTATTCTCTTGAGCCGCGCGCCAGTCGCTCGTCGCGGCAACCGCGCGTCGTCGAACCAAGCGCGTTCGCGGGTGACGGGCCAGGAAAAGCCAGCGCAACCGCCCGCGCTTTGCTCCTGCTTCGCTGCATCTTGCGCGAGGACGCCCCTCGCGGCGAAGGTAGCGGCGAGCGCCAGGAGAACAACCATGGGTTTTCGACCGAACATATTTGCCTCGTGAGGAAGATTGCAGTTTGGCGGATTGTCCTAGGCTGCAATCGCGCCTCTTCTCTCGATGACCGTCGACGAAGGTATGACGCGTAAGTCCGTGGCGAGCCGGTGTCCAGGCTATCCTGTATACGCTGGGTCGCATGCTAGGCCGCCAAATCCGAGGTGGATACGCAAAGCTCCCTGTTTGGTATGTACCTCGCTACGGATTGGAAACAAGTCCGCGGTTTCTAAAGAATAATTTAAGGAGACCGAACAGGACGTTGATCGTACGCCAATCCCGTTAGGACAGGCGCCACGACATTTGGAACGGGCGGCGTGCCGCACGACCCCGCCTAACCACCCGCGAAACCTCTCCATGTCGCGTGTATTGCCGAAGATGTGCTTGCGGAACGCTACTGGCGGCGCTCGTCGAACATACCGAATGCAGCCGCGCGGTCGCCACGCCTTCGCATATCAGAGCAAACCTCCGGCAAGCCAAGCTCGGAAGAGCCCTGTCATCGTTTAGGTATGGCGGACCACGCGCGCTTCGATCACGTCATGGATGCTCTCGGCTCGTTATTGATGTCGCGCAATCGAACTCGAACCTGATCCGCAGGTAGGATTAAATCGCCACTGGAGTTTACAATCCAAACCGACTGCGCTCCGTCTTCCAGAAGAACTTCGGCGCTTCGAAGCGCGTCACCAACCGTTGCATGCCGAGCGTTGCTCGTCTTGGCGCCGTGCGTCGATGCGGTCGCCACGAGATAATTCGTCCGCATTCTGGTCCTCCCATCGTTGTCCTTTTTTTGCCGTCGTATTCGACAGCAGGCTGGACTCGAAACGCGACCGCGTGGAGGTTCGGAATCTACTCACAGACCACTCACTCAGTGGTGCGATCATATGTTGTCTTAACGATTTGCTCCGGCGGTTGGATTATGCAAACCGACGCGACGCCGCGGACGAATGTCGCAGCAAGACCAAGCGAATCAAGACGTTGGATCATTGGCTTCAAATCGCGAAGAAGTCGGATGTTCTCGCAAATTGCAACTGCCAGGGTGACACGAATGCAGACCCGCCCCCATCAGATGAGTTCGTGACGGAAAATAAAATTAAATTTAATTGAAACTAGGGAGTCAAAGATCGTTCATGACGGCAACAAAACAAAGTGCAAACGCCATCTTGCGCCACCTGTTTTATCTGTAGTCTCGCCTGGATTTTATCAGGTGCGGGAATCGACGATGGAGGCGACGATGAAAAAAGTGCTTATTCTGTTGCTGGTGCTTTGCTCCGGAGTTTCGGGAGCCTACGCGCAGAGCGGACCCGGATTCTCGGGTATTTCGTCTGACAAGACATTCCATTATCCAGGCTACGTCCGGTCAGGTTCCGGCAGGCTTGTCTACGTGCACCGCAATGCAAATTCTTGCGCGCCAGATATGCCACAGGCTGTCTGGGGTCCATCGTCAGAACTGCTTGGGTACCGGTGCTTCAACAGCTCCAATGGCTCTTGAGCATTCGTCTGTATCGAAATGCCGCACGCGGGGTTGATCTGTGTTCCTTTTCCTCGTGAGCGGACCGCCGCGCCAGGGGAACCGATCCAGCGGCGTTCGACGTTGGCGCGAAGGTTGTGATGTGCGACGAAGGGCGATGAAGCGATCCATTGCCCGTCCAGCGTCGTCGTCGGCGAGCGGTCCGCACGAGGACCGAGCCGTATTCCCCATCGTCGCCATCGGCGCTTCCGCGGGCGGCCTTGAAGCCTGCAAGAAATTCATAGGCGCGTTGCCGGCGGACACGGGCATGGCCTTCATCCTTGTGCAGCACCTCGACCCTACACATGCCAGCATGATGGTGGAGTTGCTGGCCCAGCATGCCGCGATGGCTGTCTGCCAGGCGAGCGAAGGCATGATCGTGGAACCCGACCATTTTTATGTCATTCCTCCGGGAAGCTATATCGCCTTCGAGGCGGGCGCTCTGCACATGACCCAACCTCAGGCCGGCGCCAGCGTAAGGATGCCTTTCGATGTCTTGTTGCAGTCATTGGCCCTGGCGCGCGGAGCGAGCGCCATCGGCGTCATTCTTTCGGGCACGGGAGCGGACGGCAGCCTCGGGCTGAAGGCCGTGCGGGAAAAGGGCGGTCGGGTCATCGCCCAAGACCCGGAGGAAGCCGGCTACGGCGACATGCCGCGAAACGCCATAAAAGCGGGCGCGGTGGATCTTGTGCTGCCGGCCGCGCAAATTCCGCGAGCGCTGCTGAAATTCAAACGGGAGGCTCTCCCCATGGTGGAGAAGCCCATTCCCGCCGCCGTGGAAGCCGCCGAGGAGGCCCTGCCGGAAATCCTCGCGCTATTGCGGACGAAAACCGCCCACGAGTTCAAGCTCTATAAGCCTGGAACGCTTCAACGCCGAATCGAACGCCGAATGTCGATGGCCGCGATCAAGACGATGGGCGCATACCTGGCTGTGCTTCGCGCGGACGAAAACGAACTGGATCTGCTGGACAAGGACCTGCTCATCAACGTCACGAGCTTCTTCCGGGACCCGAAGGCCTTCGCGTTCTTGGCCGAAAAGGTCATTCCCGACCTAGTCCGCGACAAAAGTCCGGAGCATCCGATCCGGATTTGGGTCGCCGGTTGCAGCACGGGAGAAGAAGCCTATTCCTTGGCGATGCTCTTTCGCGAGGAGATCGCGAAATCAAAGCGTGACATCAAGCTGCAAATATTCGCCAGCGACATCGACGCGGACGCTGTCGCCATCGCCCGGGCAGGTTTTTATCCCGAGGCAGTCAAAGCCGATATCTCGCCCGAACGTCTCGCGCGTTTCTTTGTTCATGAAGACCTGGGGTATCGTGTGCTGCCGGAGTTGAGTTCGAGCATCGTCTTCACCACGCACGATGTGCTCACCGATCCCCCGTTTTCGAAGCTCGACATGGTCTCCTGCCGGAACCTTCTGATCTATCTCGGACGCGAGGCCCAGGTTAAGGCGATCTCGCTGTTTCATTTCGCGCTCGGCGATGGCGGCATCCTGTTTCTCGGCAACTCCGAAAGCGCCGGCGCCATCCAAGATCGTTTCGAGATCGTTTCGAAGTCGGAGCGCGTCTATCGCCACATTGGTCGCGCGCGGCCGGGAGAACTGGGATCCTTGATGAAAAACATGGAAACGATCCGCTCGCCGCCGCGCGCCGGTCAAAACCCGGCGCCGACGCGTCTGAGTGATGTCGCCGAATATTCGCGTCGTTTGCTGATCGACAACTTCGCGCCAGCGGCGGCCCTTATTACGCGCGATGGTGAAGTGCTTTATTCATTGGGGCCCGTAGATCGATATCTGCGCGTCGCGCCGGGCTTTCCCGCTCAGGATGTGCTCGCCATGGCGCGCGACGACGTGCGCACCAAGCTCAGATCCGCGATTCAAAAGGCATGCCGAGAGAACGCCCGCGTCGTCGTCAAAAGTGGCCGTGTCAGCGAGAAAGGCGGCCGCCCGGGATTCCGTATTGAGGTGCTGCCCGTTCAAAGGGAGGGGAAGGATTTGCTCTTCGTAGGCTTCGTCGAGGAGACGAAGTCTGTTTCCCAATCGGGTCGGACATCGAAGCCGAGCGAAGGTCATGAGGTCGCCGGTCTCAAGCAGGAACTAGCGGAGACGAGAACGGAGCTTCACGACGCCATCCTCAATCTCGAGGAGTCCAACGAAGAACAGAAAGCGATCAACGAAGACGCGCTATCCGTCAACGAGGAATTCCAGTCGACGAACGAGGAATTGTTGACCTCGAAAGAGGAGTTGCAATCGCTCAACGAGGAACTCACGGCTCTCAACACACAACTCCAGGAAACGTTGGAACGGCAGCGCACAACCGCCAACGATCTGCAAAATGTTCTTTATAGCACCGACGTCGCGACGCTCTTTCTCGACCCGAAGTTGCATATCCGGTTCTTCACGCCCGCGACCAAGGCGCTTTTCAATGTCATTCCCAGCGACGTTGGGCGGCCCCTTTCTGATTTGAAGGGGTTGGCCGCGGACGTCGCGCTTCTGGCCGATGCGCAAACCGTGCTGAGGACCCTCACACCCGTCGAGAGAGAGATCCAGGCCCAGACCGGCGACTACTATAGCCGTCGCATACTGCCCTATCGCGCTCAGGAAGAAGCGGTCGAGGGGGTCGTCATCACGTTCACCAACATAACGGATCGCAGGCGAACGGCGGACGCCCTCGAAGCGGCCAAGCGGCAGGCGGATCTGGCCAACAAAGCCAAGTCGCGTTTTCTCGCGGCGGCGAGCCATGATCTCCGGCAGCCCCTGCAATCCATGGCTTTGATCCAGGGCTTCCTGCAGAAAAATGTTGTCAACGAAACCGCGAAGAAATACGTCGCGCGACTAGACAGCGCGCTCAACTCGATGTCGGGAATGCTGAACACGCTGCTCGAGATTAATCAAATTGAAGCCGGGACTATCAAAGCCGAACCTGTCAGTTTCCCCATCAACGATATTCTAGAGCGGCTGCGGGACGAATTCGATGATCACGCCGAGGCGAAGAGACTGCGCCTGCGCGTCATCCCCAGCACGCTCGTCCTGCGAAGCGACCCGCGCTTGCTCGAACAGATGATCCGCAATCTGCTCGCGAACGCGCTGAAGTTCACCAAGACGGGCAAAGTCCTGCTCGGTTGTCGAAGACGTAAAGGCGCCGTGAGCGTGGAGATTTGGGACAGCGGAATCGGCATTCCGGCCGCGGAACTGCAAGCCATATTCGACGAGTATCATCAAATTGGAAACGAAGCCCGTGAGGCCGGGCGTGGCTTTGGGCTCGGCCTGGCGATCGTCAAGCGCCTGGGCGATATGCTCGGCCATCCCGTGCGCGTCCATTCACGACCTGGCAAGGGCTCCGCTTTTGCTATCGAGGTCATGCTCGCAACGGTCCAATCGCCGCCGCGAATGACGATCACGCAAAGCGGCGGCGCTGCGGACGTAAATGAACTTGATCGTTCGGCGTGTGAAATCCTGATCGTGGAAGATGACCCGGAAATGCGCGATCTTCTCGAACTTCTTCTTCGAGACGCAGGTTTTGGCACGGCGACCGCATCCGACGGCTTCGCGGCGCTCGAACTGGTAGCTAGTGGAGCCAGTCAGCCCGATATCATCCTCACCGACTACAATTTGCCTCTTGGCATGAACGGGCTCGAAGTCGCGGCAAGCCTGCGCGGCAAGCTGAACCGAGCAATTCCCGTGATTATCTTGACAGGAGACATCTCTACGGAGTCCCTGCAAAAGATCGCGCTTGAAGACTGCGCCCAACTCAGGAAGCCGGCAAAAGCCGACGAACTCACGAAGGTGATCCAGGAACAACTCGGTTTCGCCGCCGCCGGAGGTTGATAGGTATAGCACCGGGGAGAAATCCGCCGCCTATCAAGTCGGCCGCTCGGCGACCAACTGTGTGGGTCTCCTTACAGCCAGGCGGACGTTTTGGTGTCGCGCCGGTGGAGGCGGCACCCGCTCATCGAACGGCCCGCTCTTTTGCATTCTGCGTACATTCCGAGCCTGCTCCCAGTGTTGGTTAGCCGCTATGCCCGCATTGGGTGGACACGTGATCCGCCAGAAGAACATCGGAGTAATGCAATGAACCGCTTCCTATTAACTGGCGTGGCGATGTTGGTATGTCTGCCGTCAATGGCGCTCGCGCAGACTGCGCCGGCGACTTCTCCGAAGGCGACCGATACGCAGATGACCACAACCACGGCCGCGACGTCCGATTCCGACGCCGGGACGACGAAGGCGCCCGGCACGGCGAGTACGATGGCGGGAAGCGCCCGTCAGAAACTGACGGCCACCCTTCAACAAGCCGGATTCACCAATGTAACCGTGGTTCCTGACTCGTTTATCGTTACGGCGAAAGACAAATCTGGCGATCCGGTGACAATGTTCTTGGACTCCAATTCCATGATGGTCGTCGCAAGCGCGGACTCAACTGGTGACGGCTCAAAAAGCCTGTCCGCATCTGCGGATCAACAGAGCCCGTCCAGCGCTGACGGTATGTTCACCACAATTCCGGCCAAAGACGAGTTGAGTTCGAAGCTTGTCGGGTTGGACATCTACAACAGCGCCAAGCAAAACATCGGAGCCATCAAGGACATAGCATTTTCCCAGAACGGAACGAAGGCCTACATCATTGGGGTTGGCGGATTCCTCGGTATGGGGGAGCATTATGTCGCAGTGCGGCCGTCGGCCATCACGCTCACTTACAACGCCTCCGAGAAGAAATGGCATGCGGAAATGGATGCGAATGCCGACCAACTGAAGGCCGCTCCAGAATATAAGTACGCAAGTTAAGCGGGTCGACCGAGCCCGATATTCCGAGAAAGCGCCCGTGACGTCGGCCTGTCGGGCGTTGGCGCTGATCAAATCCGCATCTGTGCCGCGCCGAGCGGCGCCGTGACCGCCAGCAGCGCAAAGACCCATATCCAACCCGATTCTTGGGGTGCAGCCTGGACATACACCCTGGGGAACGCGTTCGCTGCTGGCGCCGAGCCTGATGCAACAAGGATAAAACGTACAATGGGTTAAGATGCTTTTTGGCTGGAGCATGGACGCGAAGCCAATCGCCCACCGGAGGTTTGCCCGTCTCTCCGGGGCGATGGAATATTCTGGTCGATGCGCGTCAGGATTGCCTTCGAAGAACGGGTCAGGTTGCCCCAGCGCGAAAAGCGATCTGTCGGGGTCACGCCTTTGCAATCTCGTGCAAGTGAAGGTCGCGCGCGAGTTTGATCAGTGTCTCCAGAGCGCGCCCCGCCGCATCGTCGTTGCGGACGCCAATTCAGAAAGCAAGGCGCCATGAGCCCGCTGCGACCAGCCGTGGTCAATATGATGTTGAGAGATCACGCGCGCCAGCAGTCCGCCGATGTCCGCCCCGACGGCGATCGCGATGGAGAAGGCTTCGGCGAGCGCGCCCTGGAGACGACGACATTGAGCCTCCCGCGATCCGCCGATGAACAGTGTGGCGCCAACGGTCGCGACATTTGATAGGCGGGCGGTTGGGATAGAAACAGCGACGGCGTATATCGCCTTCTCGGATCCACGCCGATAGCGTAACTGCGGAAGCTGATCCTCACGCAATTACCGTCGCTAAACGACCGACTGGAATCCGGATCGCTGTTGGCGATTGCAGGGGCAAAGTTGTTGCGGTCGGCGCGTAAAATCAAGCTCCGGTGATAAAGCGCTGGCAAAATGGCATCCAGCTTTAGCGGATCGGCCGATGAGCATTGGCGAGACGCCAGCATGACAGCGAGTTAATAACAGTAAGGGGAACTGTTAAGCGGCGGCCGAGTTGTTCCCATTGGTTGGCGGGCGCATCCTCAGGAGAATCGAAAATGAAAATGTGGACGAAAAAGGCGGCTGCTTTGCTCTTGGCGGGTGGCCTCGCGACGCCTGCTCTAGCGGCGAGCGCGGCGACAGATGCCGACCAGGCGGGCGGCCCCAAGATGACAAGCATGCGACAGCAACTCACCGACGACCTCACCAAGTCGGGTTTCACGGATGTCAAAGTCATGCCCGAGTCACTCTTGGTTCGCGCCAAAGATTCGAAGGGAAACCCGGTTATGATGGTGATCAATCCAGATTCGTTGACGATCGCGACCGAAGTCACGGCGCCGAAAAGCTCGAGCCAGAAGATGGACGGTAACGCGAACGGCGAGAAAGTCTTAAGTGGCAAGAACGCCAATGGCGATCCGACCCCGCCCGCCAAACAGTAGGAGCGCGCTGAATGCGCAAAGCCGCCGATCCAGCCGAGATCGGCGGCTTTTACGGATCGGCAAATTGGTGATGTGGATGGCGTGACTGACGAGAGGAAGATGTGTGTTCTGGGAGCCCCGGTTGAGGGCGCTCTTCATCCTGAGACGCGCGTGGTTGGAGATAAATCCAGTAACGTCGATCTCGACTGCTGGGGTTACGAGAACGCCGGGCCTGTTGCGCAAAACTTCGGGGAGCTGATGCTAGAAAGCACCTATCTGAGTCAATTTGAAGAAATAATCGTGGCTCGTAGCTCTGAAGAGCGAATGACGCCGAGCGAGTGGAGAGACTTGGCGACGATTGAAGTAATTCGAACCCAACTCGAGCGCCGTTCATGCACTGCATCCTCCGCGGAACGCGGTTAGGAAACTCCGAACGGTCGTCCGCCCTGGGGCGGACGATTTCCGTATCACCGCGCA